>Ga0306926_10008239_pt1 | contig 11388 bp, 12 predicted proteins | sample flu12Cox44000178_FD_203759 | JGI IMG/M metagenome (GOLD analysis project Ga0306926, IMG submission 203759) | Lab enrichment of tropical soil microbial communities from Luquillo Experimental Forest, Puerto Rico - flux8day.12C.oxic.44.000.178 (v2)... | ecosystem: Environmental > Terrestrial >...
GTTGCTGCCGCAAACCAAGATGGCGTTCGAGGCTAGCAATGTATCTTGGTGTGTACTCTTCCCCAGTCTCGTCGCACGCAACCCAATGAAAGTGTTGTAGCGCCGCATTTTTTCGTGGGTCGTTAATGTATTCAGGATGCGCGCGCAGCCAATTGGCCGTAGCCTCTGGCATGCTTGCAAGAGCCGCTTCTACCTGATCCTGAACGGGCTCTTGCTCTTGTATATGTTGCGCCGGTTGTTGCTGAGCTTGGCGCGCAAATCCTTCAGCATTCTCCATCTCTCGAAGCCGATCGCGAAGCGCATTCTTTGCAGCTTCATCAACAGGATTGCTTTCCACCGGCGGCTCAGGCGGCTTTGTCGCTGCAGCCGGTGGCAGCTCTGCACCCTGTGTTGGTACCGTTGCCGCCGGTGGCCCCTCGTTATGAGAACCAATTTCAACCCGGTCCTGATGCTTTTTTCGCACAGACGTCATTTAACTATTTCCCTATTTTCGTTGCCAAGAGAACATGCGTTGGGCACCGACTTCGCGGGAGGCTTGATTGTATTGTTGCGGCGACAATCCAGCCACTTTTGCTGCCTCGTTGGCATCCAAAGTTTTCTCGCTCGGATCAAAACGAACGCCGTAATACATGGGCGCGTGCATCTCGAGCACGGATTCCAGTCTGTCAAAGAAAGCTGGCGTGTAAGCCTGCTTGGCCATTCCGCACCCGTTATGAGCCGGGTTATGAGTGGTCGGGTTCGGATTTCTGGGGCGGCAAAGATACGCGAAGGCACCTTGAACTGCATTCACGCCTTGCTGGCCAGTACGCTCAAAGAACGTACGATGCTTATTCGTCCATTCCGTCCAGCGCGGATCGATTTGCTGTTGGGGCGGATTGTATTCAAGCCACTCCCGCTCCAATTGTTTGCAATCATCGTCACGCCAAGCCGCCTCCTCAAGATTGTTTTCGGCAATCAACTGGTCGCGTTCGCGACTTGCTTGGGCATATTCCGCCGACATTTCGCGTATTCGGTTAGCACGCGTCTCTTGGTCGCGCTGCTGTCGCCATTGTGCAATCTGCTCGTAATAATTCGACATCGCTCACCTCATTCGCTGATCATGTCATTAAGTGCATCGCGCGCATCACTCGCTGCATCCTCGAGACCATGGTTGTCGCGCTGCATGAACGCCTCGCACATTGCCTCGAGCGCAGATGTGAACTTTCTCAAATCGCGCACCGCCGATGGGCCGCCGCGATGTAATTTGTGGACCATGGAAACGATGGCTTCGGTGGCAATGTCATCGCCGCCATCGCCATCATCGTTATGCTCGCGACTTAAGTTATCCTCATCGCGCTCCTCGGCGTGAGGCATTCCAACCGTGACTGCAATCGATACCGGCTTACGCACGTCAGTCTTCCCGATATTCACGGTCTTGCTGGGCGAGGTATTGCATCAATGCGAGACGGCCAATGACGCCCGCAGGCAACCGCAATCGACGCGTAACCCGCTGCAATGAGGCGTCCATTGCAAAAGTAATGTTGAGTTTCAATTGAACGGGGAATTGCACGGGCCGGGATTGCCGCCTGGCCTTGGTGGGAGAACCGTTAACCCGTGGAGCGGGACTGGCCAGGGGCGGCGAGACAGCCGCAGGGCTCCGCCGGGTCCCTTGGTCCTTGTCAGTTGGGGCAGTTGTTACGCCGGCGTCGTTCATTGCAAGCGTCCATCAGCTCATCAGCCGGGGGTATGCCGACTTCGGCTGCAGGGCAGCACAGCGAAAGATGAACTCATCGACCGCTTCGCGCAGACCACCCCGCTCGATGTTGGCCAGCGATGCCTCACGCCTTTCCGGGGGCAACTTCCCTAACGCGGCGAGCGCGAGCGCAAAGGCACCCTTCCAGAACTCGTCAGCCGAGACGTCGGTCGTGAGCGTGAAGTTACCTACCAGTTCGAGCATTTGGCGGCTTGGGGTCATGCCACGGCCTCGCTTTGGACAATGGTGCTGGTGGGGATAGCGGTGCGCTGCAGGTGCACGCCGTCATCGCTGAAGCGGATGCCTTCGGCCTCGAGCACGTCGAGCGCGCGGGAGAGATGGGCGACCATCGCGCTGGGCGCCGCATTGCTGGACGTTTCCCACTTCCGGATTGAGTGCCGGCACAGCTGGGCGCGGGCGGCAAGGTCCTCGATTGTGAGGCCGGCGAGTGCGCGGCCAGCACGAATTTGGGCGCCGGTGATTCGGACAAGCAGCATAGTGAGAACTCTTGGCCCGGCGGTGATTCCCGTCAACGGTAATAAGAATCACCGCGCCCGGGCGGGTTAAGCCGCGCTACACGACATCGCTGAGAGCTGGCGACGGGAATAGGCCTGCCACGCCAGTGGCGAGGTCATTGATGCGATCGAAACGCTCAAAGGCTCCCGAAGGCCTGAAGCAATCATTGAATCAAGCCTGGCAGCCCCCGCTTTGGCTTGGACACACCCTAGAACTAGGGTCCCATATTGCCAATGACCGTATTGATGGGGTCCCCCTGGGCAATCCTATGTTGAAGACAGGCAAGCGACTCTGACGTCGTCCTCCTGATCTCAGGCGAGGGGGAGGGGGGTGTGCACCGGATCCGATTTTCAAAAAGAAAAAAGAAAAGCGGTAGCAATTCGGTAGCAAAAACAAAAATTCCCCTGAAATTTCAGAGCGAAACACCGATCTACCGATTCGGTGACAAATAACTATCGCACACAATGCTGGCAATCGCTGGCAATCGCGATCGGATGCATCGCGCACGCACGATCAGACGCAAAACGCGTCGCGCGTGACACGAGGCGCTGATCTTCTACCTAATTTCAATGGTCAACCTGCTTAACGGCATTATCACAAATTGGTTTTCCTGGTTTTCTGGTTTTATTTCATACCTTCGCGCGAGCAATTATGGTGAAAATATAAAAGCAGCCGCGTCCGAGAGGCGTGGCACTGGGCCTCACCACGTCACGCGCAGGCCGACATTGCCCTTGAGGGTAATGCGCTGCTCGCCACTCACGGACTCCAAATAGCTGGCATCGCCATAAACGCTGACGTTGCGGGCCAGCTTGCCGGTGACGCCACCGCCGCCTTCAAGCGTGGTGCCGCCGTTGCGCCCTGTCTGGATGGGGTCGGCGTCGAACCTGACGGTGTCGAAGCCATTGGAGCCCCACCACACGTTGCCCTTGAGATAGGGCTGCCATACCGCGCCGGGGCCGCCGAAAGTCCCCCGCAGCAACGCGCCTACGCGCCCGGTGAACACGTTGGAGCGGTCGTACGTGATGGTCGAGAAACCCTCACCCAGCGAATCGTCGAACGAGGTGCGTTGCCAAATCCCCTGGATCTGCGGCTCGAACGTCAGCCACGACACTAACGGGATCGGGTAGCCGCCCTCGATCGAAGCCGCGAAGCCGCGTCCGCTGAAATTATTGGCGACGCCACGGTTGGAGTTTGCAGCAGTCTGGAAATAGGTCCCCTGCAGCACCGCGTCGATATACCAGTTCGAGGGACCAAGATGGGTCCAATAGCCGCCGTAGCTGGTGGCATTGAGGTCGACGTGACCGGCGGGGGCACCTTCGAAGGCATCGACCAAGCCATGCACAGCACCGGATGCGCGCGCCTGCGCGACGTAGAAGCCGATATGGTCGCTGTGGCCGTTGCTGCTCTCCAACCGCAACAGATCGGCGCCGGCCTGGAAGCCGGCAAAAGTGCCATCGAAGTCCGGCCGTGCCCCCTCCGCAAAGTGCTCGCGCGTTTGTTGGCCGAACACGCGGCCCCATGCGCCGACCTTCAGGTCGCCGCGCAGGAGAAGCTGATCGCCCTGGCGCTCGTTAAACGTGCCGAGCGTGACCAAGCCGAGCGTGCGGGCGACGGAAGGAACGACCGACTTCAGGGCGACCTCGGGGTCGAATAGCGGGATCGGCGGGTCGCCGGGGACGGGGTCAGGCAACGGCGGCGAGCCGGGCGCCGGCGTCGGCGTCGGGACAGCCGGTGTGCCCGCAGGAGTAAGCGGAGGAGCTACGAGCGACGAACGCAAGAACCAGCTATCTTGCGATCCTTGCGATACGCCGCCCCTGAACAGGACGTAATCGAACGCGCCGGCGGTGACGCGACCACCCGCCAACGAGAATGCTGTCAGTGTAGTGGTGCCGCCATTGATGGCATTAACCACCAGAATGCCGTTGCCGGTGGTCTCCGCGCCGGGGCCGCCGGTATTACGAACCAAGATGGTGGTCGAACCGCTACCGGACCCGCCGTCGATGACAAGCTTGTCCGACGGCGAGTTGTCCGCGCCCAGGAACGTATTGAGCCCCAGCGTGCCACCGACGCCGCCGTAGGTCACCGTCGTCAGCGTCAGGTAGCTCGAGGGTAGCGTCGGATCACCGGTGGGAAAGGGGAAGTTGATCGTGCTGGCGTTGTTCGTAAGGTTGGTAACGTTGGAATTTTCAGGGCCTAGGGGCGGCAATCCGCCGCGGATATTCCAGACCGTGCCGTTGGTGAGATTGACGGTGCTGGTGCTGCCGGGCTCCGTGAAGATGCTGCCGGTGAGCGTGGAGCTGCTGGCGTTAAGGGTAGCATCGCCCCCAGTCACTACCTCCATCAACCGGATGAGGCCCGTCGACGTCGATTGCGTGGCGGTGAGGACGGCGCCGTTCTCCAACGTGATCGTCGCGGGTATCGCCTCGACATGGATGGGTCTGACGGCGGTCAGCGAACCGCCATCGACCAGGACCGTGCTGGGGGCTAATCCAAATGCGTTGTTAGTAAATATTCCGAATGAATTCGTCGTGAGGGTCACGCTGTGCAGCTCGACCGCGGAACCATTAAAAACGTCGACACCGGGAGAGCCCGCAATGTTGAAGGTCGTGCCGGTCGCAACCGCCCTGCCCGCATTAAAAGCCATAATCCCGGCCGCGTCGCCACCTCCGCTGGTCGTGACGGTGCCGCCGTTAATCGTTAGCTGACCCCCATTGGTAGCCGCCGTGGCGACCCCAAGTCCGCCGGTGGTTACGACATCAACGTTGGTGGCGATGATCTGGCTGCCGACACCGGTGGCGTCCAGCCCGTTCGCGTTGTTGCCGGCGGTGGTGACGCGCCCGTTTTGCAGCGAAATCACACCCCCACCTTGCGCGAGAACGCCATCGGAGAAATTGCCGCTCGTCATAACCTTAAAATCCGTTGCGCTGATCTGGCTGCCCGGGCCGAGCGCACGGAGCCCGTCGGTGCCAAACCCTTGGGTGGTGATCGTCGACCCGGCGGAGGACCCAATCGTGATCGATGACAAGGTTCGAGCGTCAGCCCCCAACCCGAAAGTACCGGGCTCCAATGAGATCGGTCCAGAGCTCGTGATGCTGCCGCCGTTGATCGCTAGCAACGCAGGCACGCCCGCGCCCGGCTGCGGGCCCGGCGGGGTGGTGATCGTGACGGGGCCGGTCACCGTCATCGCCGTCCCGTCGGCGACGACTCCCTGGGCAGCAGCTGGCTGTGCGGCGATGGTTGCGAATAGCGGGACAATAAGGGCCGCCCAAACGGCCGAAGCTGGGCGGCAGTTCGCGCCGACGCTAGACAGCACGACCAGCTGCCCAAGACATCTTCCCATGGCTCGCCCCCGTAGGCTCGCCGGCGACGCCCGCAGCGCGACGGCTGCCTTAGCCGGTTTGTCGTACACGCCTTGCGGGAGCCCGCGTCGGTGCCAAGGTACGGACACTTCGATTCTAAAAACTTGTTGCGCGATCGCCACAACAACTGGCTGCAACCCGACAACCGGCTCTAAAATGTCTCGGCGAGTCCTTCGACGCAGAGGCCACCGCGCCCTAATGAATTGCTAATGCTCCCGCGTACCGGATGTCCGAGTCGGGTCGTTCACATCATTCCCGCCATCCCGGCGTGACCGGTTCGCCCCAAGAGCGGACAATCGGCCAATGCCCGCGTTTATGAGTACACGCCCTTAGATGTCACGCTGGGCGGCCAACTCAGCAAGAACGGCATCCACGTCGGACACGGGGCCATTGCCCGTAGAGAGGTGCAAAGAGGTGTCCGCACTGTCTTCACCGTCCTCCGCGTGCGGCTTCAATGGGTTAACGCGGACGCCTCCTGCGGACGTTACCGTCTGCACGCTGTCCGCGGTGTCCGCACGCTGTCCGCGGCTGTCCGCGTCCAATTGTTTGTCTTCATTGGGTTTGGCCCCCGCCGCGGACGCGGCGGACGCTGCGGACGCCTTTTTGCCCCCGTGTTCGGGACGGGCCTCGGTGCGTTTCTCGATGCGGATAATCCGCGTCCTGGCGTGGCCGCCGCGGTCGAAGGCGATGTGAATGCCGGTACGGCGGAGCGCCGGCGCCACGCGGCGCAGCTTGCCGCCAAGGGCGTCTGCCCTCTTCGGCCACTCGCGCTCTCTGGAAGCTGACTCTGGGATCAGGGCGGTCAGCAGCGGCAACAGCTCGCTTGCCGTTCCCTGCCAGCTCGATTGCGTGGCCATGAAGTGGCGGACAGCATCGCCCACGGCGTTGGTCTCCAAAACCAGCTCAACCGCCCCGGCAATGTTCTCTCGATATGCCCGCAGGAAAGTGCCCGCGGGCCAATAGGCCCGGGTGCAAACCTCCGCCCACAGTGCGAAGTCGGCCATGCGCGGCTTGTCGGCAATCCTGATCGTGGCCAGATCGCGCAGACCTGACACCACGCCATCGAGCAGCGCGCCAAGGATTTTTGGCGCGGCGAACGCAAGCTCTTGGTCAAACTCTTTCTCGTCACGGCGCGCAGTCTCGGCGATCGGCTCGAGTGCCAACATGACCGCTCGGTCGACCAGGTCCGGGCGCACGGCGACATCCTCAATGCCGTTGAGGGCAACAAGCCGACGGCCGGAGAACAAGACCTCGTCTTCGTCGGTATAGAGCCGCCGCTTGCCGGCGCCGCCCCCGGTTGACAGCCGACAGACCGCATCCGATAGCCAGTCCGGCAGGCCCGATACGTTGTCGAAGGCTAGGACGTGCTGGCTCTTGGCGGCCACGATCAGGTCCTCTTCGGTGCGCGGCAGGCTGCGCTGTTCCGGTACGCGCGGATCGATCAACCAAACCAGAGTGCGGGCTAAGGACGATTTGCCACAACCTTGTTCGCCGGTGATGGTCGGGATCGGATAATTCGAGTTTGGTCGGAGGGCCGCGAGCAAGGTGGCAACGAATAGGACAAACCCGTCCTGAGAGAGATTACAGAACGGCCGTAGCGACTCGATCGATCCGCCCCTCGTCGGGACGGGAAGCGGTTGCATACTGGGTGAACGCGCAAAGCGCACCGGCGGATCGGCGACAACGGCCCAGCCGCTGCGAGTGATCTTGATCGCGCGCCAAGCGGGATCGCCTATGTCGACGTAGATAACGCCACAATGCTCTGCGACCCGACAATGAACCTCCAGCTCGGCGCCTTCGAACATCGCCTTGGCCACGATGGTCTCGACGGCGACCTGCAAAGCATCAGAGTTGACGCCCGACTTCGTCTTGTTGAAATACTGGTGACGCAGCCATTGACGAACCCCCTGGCCGCGGATGCGATGGGTCTCGCGGTGCCCGTCGATCGCGATGTCCGCGAAAGCGTCGCAGTCAGGGGCGGGGGTATGAAAGAGAGTGGCAGCGCCAGCAAGCCCGATCAGCACGTCGGCCTGTTTCTGGCGCTTCTCGCCCGCGCCATCTTTCTCCTGTAACTCGGCCAGACGTGCGATGTTATCGTCCATGACCGGACTCCTGGCGCCGTTTGAGTTCCTTGCCCGCGATAGAGTTGACGATTTGCTCGATCTCCTGGTCCGGCAGCGGCGGACGGCAGCGCATCGCGTTCCAGGTGCGGATCAATTCGAGCGTGACTCGGGGATCGACATAACGGCGCAGCAAATGGCCAGTCAGCCTCGCGATGCTCTCGTTGCGCTCGCCTTCGGCGACGCCGTACGATCACTAACCGGCGCCACTCGGACGGAGCCGTGGCCCCGCTGGCGTCAGCGGAGTCGACAATCCTGGCCAACAACCAGGCCGGCGCCTCGGCGATCGCATTCGCGCTGTCGACGCTCCAGCAATAGAGCTTGCCAGACGGGTGCATGCTCGGCGGTACCAGCGCGTAGCCGTTGTCGCCGCGAACGTCGATGCCGGGCCCAATCTTGCACACGGAGTTGCAGATCGTCGTTTCGGCGGGATACACGAACCAGATGTGCCGGCCGCGCGCGGTGATGACCTCGACGGTGGCCGGCAGCGCGCCATGCTCGGCCTCGAGCTTGCGCAGCTCGGCTTCGGCATCGATGCCGTCGACGTCGACTACGAAGACGTTTGAGATCGCCCCGGTAGCGATGGCGATGTTGTAGTCCGGATTAGTCCACCACCAGCGCGCGATCGTAGTCGGGTCGATGGTGGCGTCTTTGACACCGTGAACCGTGGCCGGAGTTTTCCCGCGTGCGACGCAGGGGAAGACGTGTGCGCGGCGCGTAGCGAGTGCCAGCGCAGCACGAAGAAGGCGATCACCAGGCACGTCACAGGCTCCGCAAAGTCAGCGTGGACCAGGCGCGATGCAATCGCAGCGAGGGCAGTAGGTGACACCGAGCGAGCTAAGGTCAGTCAGCGGGCACAATCCCGGATGACGCCCGCAGTAGGCGACGAATGGGAGCAGGTGAAACGGCTCGTTCGCAGAGGAGGAGAACTGCAACATCGTAGTGCCCTTTGTGGATAAGCCGCCGCCCACATTCGCGTGGGCGGCGCCAAGAATTTCACGCAACAACACGAGCAAGCACGTCCCAGACTTCGGCCACGCCGATCACGCGAACCGCCGCCTCCCGCTCGGCCCCGGAGGCGCGGTCCCACGCCTCGATCAGGTCGACTTCTAGGTTTCGCTCAGTTTCGCGGGCCGCGGCGCGCGTTCTCAATTCTTCGCGAACCTTCGTTTGCGATACGCCCACAAGCTGGGACACCTGCGCGAGGGAGGGATGCAGCTGGAGCTCACCGCACGCGAGATCGGCGGCAAGCTTGATGCGCTGCTTGTTGCTTAGCTTACGGCGAGCAAGGCCACGTCCAGAAACGCAGCTTCCATTGACGTTAGAGGTAGAGGGTATATAGAGCACGGTAGGTCTCCTGGGATTTGAGGCCGATTACGGATGATGACTAGCGGCGGCGTCGGCCTGGGCGCCGCCGTTTTTCTTTCAATCGCCGCTTGGATTGGTAACGAGGTAGGCGACCTCGTACGATTTCTGTCGCCCTAAGCCGAAGTACGCCTTGCCGCAGTCGGGGATCGACATGGTCCATGGCGTTGCGGCGTCGATCGCCTCCACCACCCCACCCGCCAGCTCTCGCTCAACAAGACGCGGCAACGCTCGCTTAAGGCGGCCGACCTGGATGTAGGGAATTAGCCGTTGGCCCTCTTCGGGTGTTTTCGCCATCACGGCCTCCGTTTTTTTCAACCTGCGCCGTACCATATGGGACTTGACGAGGTGATCAAGGTTGAGGTAATACTTTTGTCATACAACAATTTAGCGGGCCATGGCGAAGCGCGGTCGACCGTTCGGCGGGGAAAAGGGGTCGGTGCTCTCGGTCCGCGTTTCTCCCGAGACGAAACGGGAGCTGGATTACTTCGCGCGGAAATATCGGCGCAAGTTATCTCGCGAGGTAGAAGATCGCCTCAAATTTTCGTTCGACCGGTATGGCCGGCCGCCCCATATCGCGGACTTGGCGGACCTTGTTGCGTTACTGGCGCAATTGGTTGAGCGGAAAACGCGGAGGCAATGGGATCGTCACGACGCCACCCGTGAATCCCTGATCAGGGCTTTCACCCGCCTGGTCGATGTGTACAGCAAGGCGGATGTCACTTCGTCGTCGATAAGCGTCCCTGGCTCCAAAGCAGATTTTGAACGTGGACGCGATGACCCCGCGATGAACGCGGTCAGCGAAGTGATCTTGTCTTTGCTGCATTCGGTTCATTTGGGACAGGGGCCGGGAGTGTACGATCTCGGCGTCGGTGTTCTTTCGAAAATTCAACGCAACCTTGAACGCAACTCTGAGAGAAGGAGGCGCAAGAAATGAAAGGCCATATCAAACAGCGCTCAGCCGGGCATTTTGCGATCGTCCTCGACACGCGCGATCCGCAGACCGGCAAGCGTCGACGCAAGTGGATTTCATTTTCAGGAACATTAAGGGGGGCACGAATTGAATGTGCCCGCCTCGTCACCGAAATGAAAAGCGGCGCCTATGTCGATGCGACGCGTGAGACGATCGCCGCCTTCCTCGACCGCTGGATCGAACACATGCAGGGGCAAGTCTCACCCCGCTCCCTTGAGCGATACGCCGAACTCTGTCGCAACAACATCGCGCCGTTGCTGGGGGCCATACCGCTGACAAAGCTACAGCCGGCCAATATCTCCCAGGCTTACGCCAAAGCGCTTGCCAGCGGCCGCCGGGATGGCACTGGAGGCCTATCCCCACTCACTGTGCATCACATGCACCGCGTCCTGCGGGAAGCCCTACAGCAGGCCGTGCGTTGGCAGTTGCTCGCTCGCAATCCGGTCGACGCCGTCAGGCCCCCCAAAGTCGAACGCAAGCAGATGCAGACCCTCGACGCGGAGGCGACGGTGGTGCTGATCGAGGCGGCGCGCGGCACGAACCTGTTCATGCCGATCCTCCTCGGCGTCCTGTGCGGCCTGCGCCGGGGCGAGATCACGGCGCTGCGCTGGCGCTCGATCGATCTAGATCGCGGTCAGCTGTCCGTGACCGCGAGTACCGAACAAACCAATCGCGGCATCAGGGAGAAGGAGACCAAGAGCGGCAAGTCCCGCACTGTGGCCCTGCCGTCGCTGATCGTTGACGAACTGCGCCGGCACCGGGTTGCACAGGCTGAGGGGCTGCTGGCGGCCGGCGTGCGGCTCACTGACGATCACCACGTCGTGGCCCGCGAGGATGGACAACCGCTACAGCCGCGGTCGCTCACCCATGCCTTCGTCAAATTCGTGCGAGGGCATGGCCTGGCGCCGATCCGGCTGCACGACTTGCGCCACAGCCACGCCACCCACATGTTGGCATCCGGAGTGCATCCCAAGATCGCGCAGGAGCGGCTTGGACATTCGAGCGTGAGCGTGACGATCGATCTCTACAGCCACGTTCTTCCCGGAATGCAGGCCGAAGCAGTCAGCCGAGTTGACGCTGTGCTTCGCGACGCGCTAAACCGCCGCGCTGTTCCCACCAAAAAATGGTAGCAAAGCGGTAGCAAACGGTGCTGTTTGGGGACGACATCGGAGGAAAGACTTAAGGCGAGAAAAGCACTTAGGAGTGTAGCTCAATGGCTAGAGCACCGGTCTCCAAAACCGGGGGTTGGGGGTTCGAGTCCCTCCACTCCTGCCAGGCGTAGTCCGGCTCGGTCAGCAAAGTCTAGACAGCGCAATGGGTTGT
>Ga0306926_10008240_pt1 | contig 11388 bp, 9 predicted proteins | sample flu12Cox44000178_FD_203759 | JGI IMG/M metagenome (GOLD analysis project Ga0306926, IMG submission 203759) | Lab enrichment of tropical soil microbial communities from Luquillo Experimental Forest, Puerto Rico - flux8day.12C.oxic.44.000.178 (v2)... | ecosystem: Environmental > Terrestrial > Soil...
TGTTCCCGGTGCTGGCCGCATGCCAGGAGAACGTGGCGCCCGGCCCGATGGAGATCCCCGACCACCCGCTGGTCCGGCAGACCCTGGAGGACTGCCTGCACGAGGCGATGGACATCGACGGGCTGCGCGAGCTGGTGGCCGGGATCGAGGCGGGCCGGATCGCCGTCATCACCCGGGACACCACCGAGCCGTCGGTACTCGCCCACGAGATCCTGAACGGCCCGCCGTTCACCTACCTGGACGACGAGACCGAAGCCGGGAACCGGCGCAGCCGCCAGGTACAGGTCCCTCGCGGGCTGCCGGTGGAGGCCCGTGACCTGGCCCGGCTCGACCCCGGCGCGATCGAGAAGGTCAGGGATGAGGTCCGGCCGCGGCCGCGGGACGCGGACGAGCTGCACGACCTGCTGATGACGCTGTACGTGATGCCACCCCAGGCGGACTGGGCCGGGTGGTTCGCCGAGCTCGCCGCGGCCGGGCGGGCGGTGGAGGTGCCGGCCGGGTTGTGGTGTGCAGCCGAACGGGTGCCGGTGCTCGCCGACCTGTACCCCGCCGCGCGGACCGTGGCGATGGCGCACATGCCGCGGGTCAAGCCCATGGACGCCGAAACCGTGGCGGCGGAGATGCTGCGCGGGCACCTGGACGTGTCGGGCCCGTCTACCGCGGAGAAGCTGGCCCGGGACACGTCCCTGGGCATGGCGGACGTCAACCTCGCCCTGATCCGGCTGGAGACCCAGGGCTTCGCGCTGCGCGGCCGGTTCACCGACCCGGACGGGCCCAAGGAAGCCAGCACGGAAGAATGGTGCGCCCGGCGGGTGCTGACCCGCATCCACGCGTACACCAGGCAGCGCAAGCGGCGCGAGGTCGAGCCGGTCACGGCCCGGGACTTCGTCCGGTTCCTGCTGCGCTGGCAGCACGTCACCCCGGACACCCGGCGCGAGGGCAGCCGGGGCGTGCTCGCGGTGGTCGAGCAGCTGCAGGGCTTCGAGCTGGCCGCCGGGGCCTGGGAGAAGACCATCTTCCCGGCCCGGGTGACCGGGTACCGCCGGGAGTGGCTGGACGAGGTGTGCCTGGACGGCGGCATCGCCTGGGGCCGGCTCTCGGTCAGGGACCCGGACGAGCTGCCCAGGCGCGCCGGGGCCCCGTCCCGGGCCACGCCGATCACGCTGACCATCCGCGACGACCTGCCGTGGCTGCTGCGGGCGGCCCGCGGCGAGCACCGGCCCGCCGAACCGGGACCGGGCAGCACCAGCGACATCCTGGACGCGCTCCGGCAGCGTGGCGCGCTGTTCCCGCCCGACCTGGAGTCGATGACCGGGCGGCTGCCGTCCGAGGTCGAGGAGGCGCTGTGGGACGGCGTGGCCCGCGGGCTGATCACGGCGGACGGGTTCCGCGCGGTCCGGTCGCTGTTCGCCCGCCGCGCGATGCAGAACGCGCCCGGCCGGCGCCGGCTCCGCCGCGGCAGCCAGCTCAGCTCGCGGACGGCCGGACGGTGGTCGCTGCTGCCCGAGCCCCCGGCGGACTGCGACCCGGACGACCTGGCCGAGGCCGTCGCCGAGCAGTTGGCGGCCCGCTGGGGCGTGGTGTTCCGCGACCTGCTGGCCCGGGAGAACCTGGCCGTGCCGTGGCGCGAGGTGCTGTGGGCGCTGCGCCGGATGGAGGCCCGCGGCACGATCTGCGGCGGGCGGTTCGTCGCCGGGTTCAGCGGCGAGCAGTTCGCCCATCCCGACGCGATGGGCATGCTGCGGGAGGTCAGGAAACGGCCGCGGACCGGGGAGACCGTAGTGCTGTCCGCCGTGGACCCGCTGAACCTGACGGGTGTCGTGCTGCCCGGCCTGCGCATCCCGGCGGTGGCGACCAACACGGTGACGTACGTCGACGGCGCCCCGAAGACCCTGGAGGACCAGGGCGCCGTCGACTCGGTAGGGTTCTCCGCCTAGCCGGGCTGCCCCGCGCTAGACTGCTGCGCGCGGCGCGGCAGCTTCCAGTTCGGACGGGGGAAGTGGCAGGTGTACCCGTCCGGGTACCGCTCCAGGTAGTCCTGGTGCTCGGGCTCGGCCTCCCAGAACGGGCCGGCCGCCGTCACCTCGGTGACCACCTTGCCCGGCCACAGTCCGGACGCGTCCACGTCGGCGATGGTGTCCTCGGCGACCTTCTTCTGCTCGTCGCTGAGGTAGAAGATGGCCGACCGGTAACTCGTCCCGATGTCGTTGCCCTGCCGGTTGCGGGTGGTCGGGTCGTGGATCTGGAAGAAGAACTCCAGCAGGTCGCGGTAGGACGTCTTCTCCGGGTCGTAGATGATCTCGATCGCCTCGGCGTGACCGTGGTGGTTCCGGTAGGTTGCGTTCGGCACGTCGCCGCCCGTGTACCCGACCCGGGTGGAGATCACGCCGGGCTGCCTGCGGATGAGGTCCTGCATGCCCCAGAAACAGCCGCCGGCCAGGATCGCCTTCTCAGTACTCATGACTCACTCCGGGTGTTGTCGAACAGCTTGCGGTAGGCGCCGTAGCCCTCGCGCTCGAGGTCGTCGAGCGGGATGAAGCGCAGCGCGGCGGAGTTGATGCAGTAGCGCAGGCCGCCTTCGGCGGGCGGGCCGTCGGGGAACACGTGGCCGAGGTGGCTGTCCCCGTGGGCCGAACGGACCTCGGTCCGCACCATGCCGTGGCTGATGTCGGACTTCTCGGTCACGTTGCCCGGCTCGATCGGCACGGTGAAGCTCGGCCAGCCGGAGTGGCTGTCGTACTTGTTGACCGAGGCGAACAGCGGCTCACCGGACACGACGTCGACGTAGATGCCCGGTTCCTTGTTGTCCCAGAACTCGTTCCTGAACGGCGGCTCGGTATCGGCCTGCTGGGTGACCCGGTACTGCTCCGGGGTCAGCCGCGAGATCGCCTCGGGGTCCTTGCGGTAGGTGTCCGCCACGTCAGCTCCTTCACTGATGGCGCCGCCCGCTGGTTGCGGGCGCGCGGGGCGCCACGAGTGCAACCGCGCGCGGGCCCCGGCTATTTCACGTCGGGCTGCTCGCCCGCGGCGACCGTTGCACCGACAGCCGGAACGGGTAGATCAGCAGCTTGTGGTAGCCGAGCCGGTACACGCTGGCGAGGAACAGGTCCAGCTCGTTGGTCGCGTCGCTCTCCAGCCGCCGGGCCAGCCGCGGCAGGTCGTCGTCGGCGTACCGGCGCAGGTTCTGCGTGGAGGGGTGCTTTTGCAGCGAATCGCGCAGCCGGGCCGGAGTGGTGTCCAGGTTTATCAGCCGCACGATGCCTATCTTGTGCACGATGGAGTCCCGCCAGTCGCCGAGCTCTTCCCGCGCCCGCCGGTCCTTTATCCGCCCCTTCACCTGGTCGTAGTAATACTGCGCGGCGCCCGCAATCCACTGCGGCGATTGCGCCGCCGCCCGGCGCCTGGTATCGCACCAGGCCTGCATGTCCTCGCCTATGCCGTCGCACAGGTTGCTGAGCGGCCGGGTCAGCCACCCGGCCCGGAGCCGGTCGCGCGGCGCGGACACGCTGGTGAGCCAGAGGCCGCCGGGCACGACGATTCCGGCCAGGGCGGCCGAGGTCTCGTGGCTGGCCGCGAGGATGAGCAGGCCGAAGCCGGTGGACACCAGCGCGGTAGCCAGCACGATGAGAAGGGCCCACGGCCTGCCGTGCCGCCCGAACGGCGGTCCGACTCCGCGGCACCGCATTTGCAGGAATACGCCGGAGATAACCAGCGAAACCACGAATGTGACGATCCCGCCCACGACCCAGCCAAGCATGTCCCAGCCCCTCGCCTAACATCCTGCGCGCACGCAGGCCTTGGCCGCTATCCCCAGGATAATGCTTTCAGGTCATAAGGAATCCAGCTAGGTTTTATCCCGGCATCGGGTTAGCTTGACGTTATTCTTCGTTATCCGGCCGGGACGGCCCGATCGACGTCGGCCGGGGCTATTATAACGTTTTGATAACGATCGGCCGGGGCGGCTTCCCTGACTCTGGCGTCGGCGGGACTTTAGTCCTAGCTATACGTTTAGCTAAGACTAAGTACACTGGAAGCTACGAGAACCGGGCGCGACAGGGTCTGGCAGCGGCGAGTGGAGGCACAGATGGGCTTCGGACGAAGGCCAGACCAGCAGGCCATCGAGGCCAAGGTCGACGATGAGATGCACGGGCTGGTCACGCAGCTGACCAACGAGATCACCTTCCATATGCGCGAACGCGGCCTGTCCCGGGCGGATCTCGCGGCCCGGCTGGGTGTCTCGCCGGGGCGGGTCAGCCAGATCCTCGGCGGCGGGGAGAACCTGACGCTCCGCACGCTGGCCGCGCTGGCCGCCGCGCTCGACGCCCATTTCGACTTCGAGCTCAGGAGCCTCAAGACGCCGGACGAGTACACCAGCCGCGGCGAGGCCGAATCCGCGCCCACCGCGAACCACCACTCCGTCCCGCGCGCCCAGCACCAGCAGAGCACCTCGCGCCATCAATCGGGCCGCCACCAGTAGGGCGTTCCTGCGAGCCCGGATTCACGTGCGGGAAATGGCTGACTGACTGTTCCGACAAGCTGACCGAGAGTTTCGCGATGCTGGCCAGCGGGCCAACGGAGCACTATGGTAGGAAGCCACCGGCACAGCCGGTAATCAGGAAGGCGCGTCCGCTGACCGCCTGCATGGGAGTGCGAAATGCGGGGTGCGGAAGTTAACGGCGGGCCCGGGGAGCGGGGTCCGGAGCTGGTCGTCGTCGGCCATGTGGGCACATCGATCGTGCAGGCCGGCGCCGTCAGCTGGACCGCCGCGGGCGGCTCGGGCTACGCGGTGGCCGTCAGCGCCGGGGCGCTCATCGGCCGCCGGGCCGGACTGGTGGCGGCGGTCGGGAAGGACTTCGACCTCGCGCCGCTGCGGAGCCGGCGGATCGACCTGGCCGGCGTCACCGAACTGCCCGGCCCCTCCGCCAAGTTCCGGATCCGCGAGTTCGACGACGGCAGCCGCTCGTTCAGCGCCGAGCTCGGCGCCGCGGACCCGGTCCGGACCGGGACCTTCCCCGCGCGCTACCTGGACGCGGTTTACATCCACCTCGGCACCGCGCCACCGGACCAGCAGCTGGCCTGGCTGGGGTACCTGCACGAGCGCGGCTGCCGGGCGCACGTCTCGGCCGACATGTTCGAGCACTACGTGGCCACCTATCCCACCGCCTCGCGCGAGGTGTGCGACAGCGTCGACCTGATCTTCATGAACCAGGCCGAGTACGACGGCCTGTACGGGGACGCCCAGCTTCCGGTGCCCAAGGCGCCGCTCATCGTCAAGCGCGGGCCCTCCGGCGCGCGGCTCATCGTGGACGGCCATCCGCAGGAGGTGGAGGCCCCCGTCCCGCAACTGGTGGACCCGATCGGCAGCGGCGAGGTGCTGGCCGGCGTCTTCCTCGCGCTGCGGGCCGAGGGCCTGCCCGAGCGCACGGCGCTGAAGTACGCGGTCGGCGCCGCGGCCAGTTGCGTCGCGGACTACGGCGTCACAGGCTCGCACCTGACCGCCGAACTCGAGGCCATCCGCCTGGATACCGGAACCGGCGGGGAATACCAGGCCGGCTGATAGCCTTCCATCCGAGGCGGCGATCTTCGCCGCTGCTCCGCGGGCGAGCCGCCCGCAGGTCGCCGTTGTCGTTGACGTCTGTCGAGCATGCGACCCCCGACGCATTGATGGAGTTTCCGCATGCCGCACAGTCCCAGGCGTCCGCGCACGTCTTCCGACCACCACGGGCGTGGTCGCCCGCGACGAGGCGGTCCCGCCAGGCCCCCCAGGCCCCTCAGGCCACAGCGGGCCGAGCCTCACGCCACGCTTGATCTCGCCCTGGACGCCGCCGCCGCGGCGCCGCAGCCGGCCGTGGCCACGTTCGCCGAGCTCGGCCTGGACCCCCGGCTGGTTCGGGCGCTGGCGGCACGTGGTATCCGCGAGCCGTTCGCGATACAGGCCCGGGCGCTGCCCGATGCGCTGGCAGGTCGCGACGTGCTCGGCCGCGCCCAGACCGGATCCGGCAAGACGCTGGCCTTCGGCCTTCCACTGCTGACCCGGCTCGCGGGCGGGACCAGCCAGCCGAAGGCACCCCGCGGGCTGGTCCTCGTCCCGACCCGGGAGCTCGCCCAGCAGGTCGCCGACGTGCTCGCGCCGCTCGGCCGCTGCATCGGCGTGAGCATCGCCACGGTCTACGGGGGCGTGTCCATCGGCAGGCAGATCACCCGCGTGCGCGACGCCGACATCGTCGTGGCGACGCCGGGCCGTCTCATCGATCTGCGCGAGCGGCACGCCTGCACGCTCTCCGGCATCCAGGTCACCGTTCTCGACGAGGCAGACCACATGGCCGACCTGGGCTTCCTGCCCGCCGTCACCCGGATCCTCGACGAGACGCCGGCCGACGGCCAGCGGATGTTCTTCTCCGCGACCCTGGACCGCGGCGTCGGCCAGCTGGTGGCGAGCTACATCCGTGATCCCGCGCTGCACGCGGTGACTGCCTCGACGGATCCGGGGCCCGCCGAGCACCGGGTCCTGGTGCTGTCCGCACAGGACAAGGTGCCGGTGGCGGCGGAGATCGCCAGCCGGCCGGGGCGGACGCTCTTCTTCGTCCGCACCAGGCACGGCGCGGACCGGCTCGCGAAGCAGCTGTCCCGGGCGGGGGTCGACGCCGCGACCATCCACGGCGACCGCAACCAGAACCAGCGGCAGCGGGCCCTGGACGCGTTCGCTGCCGGGCATCCCCGCGTCCTGGTCGCCACCGACGTCGCGGCCCGCGGTATCCACGTGGACGACGTCGACCTGGTCGTGCAGTTCGACCCGCCGAACGACCACAAGGACTACCTGCACCGTTCCGGCCGGACCGCCAGGGCCGGCGCCTCCGGCATGGTCATCGCGCTGGCGGAGCCCGGCCAGGTACGCGATCTGCGGCGGCTGCACGATGCGGCGGGCGTCGCCGCGGCCAGCCACGAGGTCACAGCCGGACACCACGTCGTCCGGCAGATCGCCGCATCGGGCATGCCCGTCCCGCCTGCCCCGCCCGCACGACCTGCACGACCTGCGCCGCCCGCGCGCCCCGTGCCGTCGGCCGCGCGCGGCGAGGCGCGCCCGGCTCGCCGCGGGAACAACAGCCGCGGCGGAGACAACAGCCGCCACGGGGACAACAGCCGTCGCGGGGGTCAGGGCCGTCGCAGACCCCGCGTCGCGGCCGTCCGTCGGGAGGGTGGCGCCCGCGGCACCGCGCAGCCCGGCCGACGGTCCCAGAGGCCACAGAGGCCCCAGCAGCCGCACGGAACCCGGAACGCGGAGATGCCGGCCTGAGCACGACGCCGTTTGGCTCAGCCCATACGGCGTGGATGCCACTTTCATGCCGCTTGAGCAGCGTGGATGTGGCATCCACGCCTTTTTGACGTGGTACGGACGGGGTCAGCGTGACGGAGGTCCGTTTCATCAGGGCGGGATGCCGGACGGCGGGAATCCAGCTGAACGGCGTGGACCATGGGCTGCGACGGGAGCGCCGGCGGGCGGGAACAGACTGCGGCATAAGTTAGTTGCCATATAGCAACTAACTCGGCGTGGTAGCGGATCGCGCCACGTCAGGCTACTTCTACGGAGGAACACCGGTGCTGTCTGTCTCATCCCAGCCCCGCGCCGGGGCGGGATCCCGGTACAAGTGGATGGCGCTGTCCAACACCACGCTGGGCATGCTGATGGCCACGGTCAACTCCTCCATCATGCTGATCGCGCTGCCGGACATCTTCCGCGGTATCGGCGTCGACCCGCTGCAGCCGGGGAACACCACGCTGCTGCTCTGGCTGCTGATGGGCTACCTGGTGGTCACCGCGGTGCTGGTGGTCAGCTTCGGGCGGCTAGGCGACATGTTCGGCCGGGTGCGGATGTTCAACCTCGGGTTCGCGATCTTCGCGCTGTTCTCCGTCATGCTGTCGGTGACCTGGATGCACGGCACGGCCGCGGCCTGGTGGCTGATCGCGATGCGGATCCTGCAGGCCGTCGGCGGCGCGATGCTGATGGCCAACTCGAGCGCGATCCTGACCGACGCGTTCCCGGCCCACGAGCGCGGGCTGGCGCTCGGCCTGAATCAGGTGGCCGCGATCGCCGGGTCGTTCATCGGGCTGGTGCTCGGCGGCGTGCTCGGCCCGATCAGCTGGCGTTACGTTTTCCTGGTCTCGGTACCGTTCGGCGTCCTCGGCACCTTCTGGTCCTACCTGAAGCTGCGGGAGCTCGGCGTCAGGCGCCCCGCCGCGCTCGACTGGTGGGGGAACCTGACCTTCGCCGCGGGTCTGATCGCGGTGCTGGTCGGGATCACCTACGGCATCCAGCCCTACGGCGGGCACACGATGGGCTGGACCAGCCCGGTGGTGCTCGCGCTGATCACCGGCGGGCTGGCCGTGCTGGCGGGTTTCTGCGTGATCGAGACCCGGGTCGCCGAGCCGATGTTCCGGCTCTCGCTGTTCCGGATCCGCCCGTTCACCGCGGGCAACCTGGCCAGCTTGCTGTCCAGCCTGGGCCGGGGCGGGCTCATGTTCATCTTGATCATCTGGCTACAGGGCATCTACCTGCCGATCCACGGCTACGGCTTCGAGCGGACCCCGCTGTGGGCCGGCCTCGCCATGCTGCCGCTGACCGTCGGCTTCCTGATCGCGGGCCCGGCCTCGGGCTGGCTGTCCGACCGGTTCGGCGCCCGGCCGTTCGCCACCGGCGGCATGGTGGTGGCCGCACTCTCCTTCGTGCTGCTCGAGCTGCTGCCGGTCAACTTCGAGTACTGGCAGTTCGCGCTGATCCTGCTGATGAACGGCGTCGGCATGGGGCTGTTCGCCTCGCCCAACCGGGCCGGGATCATGAACAGCCTGCCGCCGGACCAGCGCGGCGCCGGCGCGGGCATGAGCGCGACGTTCCAGAACTCGGCCATGGTCTTGTCCATCGGCATCTTCTTCACGCTGATCATCCTGGGCCTGGCCTCGTCGCTGCCGGCCACCCTCAGCCACGGCCTGGTGGCCCAGGGCGTGCCGTCGGCCGACGCGGCCCGGCTGGCCGCGCTGCCGCCGGTGGCCATCATGTTCGCCGCGCTGCTCGGCTACAACCCGATCGGCACACTGCTCGGCCCCGCCCTCGGCAAGCTGCCCGCCGGGCACGCCGCCTACCTCACCGGGCATACCTTCTTCCCGTCGCTGATCTCGGCGCCGTTCCAGCACGGCCTGGACATCGCGTTCGACTTCGCCATCGTGGCGTGCCTGGTCGCGGCGGTGGCGTCGCTGCTGCGCGGCCGCAGGTACGTGCACGAGGAGCACGGCGCGGCCGCGCTAGGCGACGCCGTCGAAGCCCGGGCCGGCCACGACCTGGAAGGTGGCCAGGCTGGGATCCTCGGCGTAGGCGATCCGGCCCCCGTGGCCGACCACCTCGCGCAGCGCCGCTAGCGCCTCGGCCGTGATCAGCTCGCCCGGCGCCAGCACCGGCACGCCGGGCGGGTAGGGGGCGACGAGCTCGGCGCTGATCCGGCCGACGGCGGCGCCGGCCGGGACGGTCTCGTTCGGCGCGAAGAAGGCCTCCCGCGGCGCCAGCACCGTCTCCGGCCGGACCGTCCACGAGGCGGTCGCGACCGGGCGGCGCGGCTCACCGCGGTGCCGCTCCACCGCCGCGATCAGCTCCTCGGTGAACTTCGCGATCTGCTCCTCGTCGTCGGCGATGGTCACGATGGGAATCACCGTGTCCCGGTCGCCCAGCTCCACCGGCATCCCCGCGGCGATCAAGTCGGCCTCCACCAGGCCGCCGTGCGCCCCGGTGCCGGCCAGCAGCACCACCAGCTTGGCCGGGTCCACGCCGGGCCCGTCGAGCACGTCGAGACCGGGCACCTCTCGCAGCCGCTGACGGGCCGCGGCCACACCGCGCAACAGTCGCCCGCACAGCCGCTCCCCGTCCCGGGCCAGCAGGGCCCGGGCGGCGTCGATGCTGGCCAGGATGGACCCGACCGGACTGGTCGTGTGGGTGGCGTCGAAGGCCCGCTCCAGCCGGGCCCGGTCCAGCCGCTCGGTCCTGGCCAGCACCACCGCACCCTGGGTGTAGGCGGGCAGTGTCTTGTGCGCGCTCGTCACCAGCCCGTCGGCGCCCGCCGCGATGGCGTGCGCCGGCAGGTCCGGGTGGAAGCCGAGGTAGGCCGCCCAGGCCGCGTCGACGATCAGCGGCACCCCGGCCTGGTGCGCCGCGCGGGCGTGGCCGGCCAGGTCGCCGGTGGTGCCGACGTAGGACGGGTCGCCCAGGATCACGCCGCAGGCATCGGGGTGCGCGGCGAGCGCGTCCCTGACCGTCTGCACCGCCACCGCGGCGGGCAGGCCCGAACCCGGGTCGATTTCCGGCCGGACCCAGACCGGCCGCAGGCCCGCCAGCACCAGGCCGAGCAGCAACGACCGGTGCAGCGTCCTGGTGATGATCACCTCCTGGCCGGGCTGGCCGATGGCCAGGCAGAAAGCCTGGTTGCCGTGCGTCGACCCGGACACGGAGAACCGGCACCAGTCCGCGCCCCACAGCGCGGCCGCGCGCTCCTCCGCGTCGGCCCGCACACGATCGGCCTGCTTGATGGTGTCGAGCCCGCCGTAGAGCGGGGCGTCGCCGGCCACCACCGCGCCCACCAGATCCTCACGATGCTTGTGGCCGGGCGTGGTCATCGGCGCCAGCTGCCCGGCCTCGATCAGCCGCGTCCAGTTCAGCCAGGCGGCCAGCAGCGGGGCGTCCGCCGCCAGGCCGAGCGGATCCCGCGGGTCATTGGTGTTCATGATCACCCGTATAGTGTGCGGCCGCTGCCGACCTCCTGGGCCACCCCGGACATGACCGCGGGCCACCTCTTCCTCGCCGTAGCCGGTGCCCGCGGCCATCCCCTGGGGCGCCGGGGTTAGCGTTTCCGCCGCCGGACCAGGACGGAGCCGATGAGAACGGCGGCTACGGCGGCCGCGGCGATCGGCCAGCGGCGCCGCACCGTCTCACTCTGCCTCATCTGCCCGGACATCTGGGCTGCCATGTGCTTCATCCCGGCGGCCCTGGCCCGGGCCCTCGCCCTCAGATCGGCCCGGGCGGCGAGTTCTTCCCCGGAGACGATCTCCCGCTGAATTTCCGGTGCGGTCATCGTTGTATCCTTCCTCAGAATTTTCCCTGGATATCCTCAACATCGGCTCTGACAACGGCGGCGCCCGCGATGAGCCGGCAGGACGAAGCCGCTGGTAGCGATGACCGCGCACGCTAGCCGGCCCCCCGTTCCGCTGACAGCCACCACGCCGTTAGCGGGCCATTTACGGCCGGCCGATTTCGCTCGGCGCGGATGAGCGCGGCCAGCCTGGGTACGGAAAGGGAAGATCAAGGCACGCACCGCTGATAGGCAGTCCCGGGTGTCAATCCCACCGCAGGAG
>Ga0306926_10008246_pt1 | contig 11385 bp, 8 predicted proteins | sample flu12Cox44000178_FD_203759 | JGI IMG/M metagenome (GOLD analysis project Ga0306926, IMG submission 203759) | Lab enrichment of tropical soil microbial communities from Luquillo Experimental Forest, Puerto Rico - flux8day.12C.oxic.44.000.178 (v2)... | ecosystem: Environmental > Terrestrial > Soil...
GAGGATCATGTTGTCGTGCTTGGTTACCATTTCTGGCGTGATCATTTTGCTTCCGACCCCAACATCATCGGCCACAACATTCTCCTGGATGGTGAAACCTATTCCGTCGTCGGCGTCATGCCGGAGATGTTTCAGTTCCCGAGCTGGGCCAAGATTTGGATTCCACTCGCGTGGACCAATCAAACCCGCGCCGTTCGCGGCAACCACAACTACCTCGTCATCGCTCGTCTGAAGAAAGACGTTGACATCCGACAAGCACAAGCCGAACTAAACGGTATTTCCGCGCGCCTCGAACAGCTCTATCCCGAGGATGATAAAGGCTGGGGTGCCGTTATACTTCCTTTGCGGGAAGAGCTTGTCGGTGATGTCCGTGCTGCGCTGCTTGTTCTTCTTGGCGCGGTCGCCTTCGTCTTGCTCATCGCTTGCGCTAACGTCTCCAATCTTGTCCTTGCCAAGACTCTTGCGCGACGCAAGGAAATCGCTATTCGAACCGCGCTTGGCGCCAGTCGCCTCGTCGTCTTGCGCCAGATTCTTGCCGAGACTGTGCTTCTCTCCGTTGTGGGCGGAGCGCTGGGCTTATTCCTTGCTCGCTTTGGTATCACCTTGATCGTGAAAGTCCTCGGGGATCGCATTCCGCCGTTTATGCAAATCACGGTGGATGTTCCGGTTCTGGCGTTCACACTTTTGCTTTCTGTCGTCGTGGGTGTTTTGGCTGGTCTTATTCCTTCAGTGCGCTTTACGAGAGCCGACGTGAACGAAGCCCTCAAACAAGGACAGAGTCGCGGAAGCTCCGATGCGCGTGGTGGTGGAACACGCCGCCTTCTTGTCGTTTCTGAAGTTGCCCTTTCTTTGGTGCTGCTGATCGGTGCCGGCCTCATGATCCGCAGCCTTTGGGAGCTTCGTAAAGTTCGTCCCGGTTTCGATCCTCACAATGTGCTCACCATGACCGTACCGCTCCCCGCAAACCGATATTCCTCTCCGGCCGGTCAAATTAACTTCTTCCAGGAAGTTCTAATGCGCATTCGGGCTCTTCCAGGGGTCGATTCCGCCGGCGTGATCGATAGCTTGCCGCTGAGCAGCGACGGCGGCTCGCACCAACCTTTTTCTATCGAGGGCAGACCGGTACAGCAGATGTCTGACCAGCCTGAAGTGGACGTTCGTCTCATCAGCCCCGACTACCTTCGTGCGATGCATATTCCTATCCTGAGGGGCCGCGACCTGACGGACGCCGATGCGGTGGGCAGGCCCGGCGCGGCGCTCATTAGCGATTCCCTCGCCCGGCGTTTCTGGCCCAATGAAGATCCAATTGGCAGACGCATCACGCTGACTTTTTTCCCTGGTGTCGTTCGCGAAATCGTCGGCATTGTCGGCGACGTGAAGCTCGACTCGCTGGACGAAACGCGACCCCTCGCTACGATTTACGTTCCCCTGGCGCAGATAACCGTGCCACCCCAAGAAACCTGGCACTCTTTCGGCATGACTTTCGCCGTGCGCACGAATTCCGATCCCATGAATTCTATTTCCGCTGTGACTAAAGCAATCCATGAAACCGGTCCGGATCTTCCCGTTGTCGACGTGATGAGCATGAGCGACGTGATTGCGCAGTCCGTCTCCCCGCAACGTTTCAATATGCTTCTGCTTGCAAGCTTTGCTGGGCTCGCGTTGATTCTAGCCGCCGTCGGTATCTACAGCGTGCTTTCTTACACCGTTCGCCACCGCGTCCGCGAAATCGGGATTCGCATGGCGCTTGGCGCTTCCAACAACGACGTCATTCGAATGGTTCTTACAGACGGATTGAAACCCATTCTCCTCGGTGTCGCCCTTGGCCTCGCCGCCGCGCTCGCGCTCAGCCGCGTCGTGGCTTCTCTTATCTTTGGTGTGCGCGCTACCGACCCACTGACGTTTGCCGCTGTTGCTCTACTTCTGTTGGTAGTCGGGATCTTCGCCACCATCATTCCGGCCTATCGAGCCACGCGCATCGAACCCGTTCGAATCCTCCGCGAAGAGTGAAGGGAGCGCAGCCGCTTCCTCTGTAGAAGACATAAACTATTCTAATGTCTTGTTCGTCCTGTATGTCCGGCTCCACGCGCCACGGGCTGGGCATCGCCCAACCGTTCAGGCCGCTTTTGCGTCATACGGATATCCAGACGAGAGTCCGCTATACGCGCGTGAGGTTTGCTGACCGACTTCTGTGGGTTTGGCTCTAACGACCCTGGTGTGACTAGCGATCGGCCCTGATGATCGTCAAAACCGGAAACGGTGATCGCCTGCATCGACGAGGGTTTCGGCTGTACTGGGGCTGGAAGAGTCGTCATCCACCGGGTCGACCTTCCCTATCGGCCGAAGTAATCGCCCGCATTAGCAAGATGAGCCAAGCCAATCACCGTGCGGGAGCGCCGCGCATGCATGGCGAACTGTTGAAACTGGGATTCCCTCGCAACCTGGCGCACGTTTCTGGCAAACCATATGAAGGATATGGTCTCCTCCGACTTCTTCGTGGTTCCGACCGTTTCGTGGGCAACCGCGGGGAAACTGGCGATCACCACGCCCAAGCATACGCTTCTACTCGCGGGTCGGCTCCCGCGCTTAATACACCCGTTTTCATATCAACAATGATCCCCGCACTAGACGAAAGTGACCAAGGCGGTGTTACGCGCAGTTTGTGACCACGCGTGATGAGTTCCTTCTGTGTCGTTTCTGGGATTCTCGCCTCCACCGACATTTCGCCTGGGTGCATCGTGTGGGGGAAGGGTGAAGATGGGAAACTATCGGTGGACCAGCGTGGCGCTTCGATCGCTTGCTGTATATTCATGCCGAAGTCCACAACATTGATGAGCGTCTGCATCGTCCGCATAACTTGGTCATCGCCCCCAGGACTACCGGTAATCATGAACGGCTGTCCTTCCTTCAGGACTAGCGTGCTTTGTAAGGTGCTGCGGGGTCTTTTACCAGGCTCAAGTGCGTTAGCCTCGCCTTTAACCAACGAGTAGTAGTCGCCACGACAGTTGAAGATGATCCCCGTGCTCGCCATGACCACTCCCGTCCCAAAGCCGCTGTGAAGGCTTGGCTCAAAACTGACCATGTTCCGGTCCTTGTCGACGATTGCAATGTAGCTAGTGTCGCCTTCAAACTCGGCATCCCCATTAAGAACCACGTGCCAAGGGCGCTCCAAACGCGATGCCGTCACGGTGAACTTCTCGGGTGAACCTGGACGTAACTCGAGTGAGGCTCTGGTGGGATCGACAAGCTTTCTGCGCTCCCGTGCATAGTCTTTCGAAAGCAGACCGTCGTAGGGTATTTTGATGAAATCCATATCCCCGAGATATTTCTCGCGATCCGCCATGGCTAGTTTTATGATCTCGACATTCGTGTGGATGAACTCTGCGCTGTTGTGGCCGAGAGCAGTCAGATCGTACCCCTCAAGAAGGTTCAGGGCGATCAGTTCAGTCGGTCCCTGGCTTGCCGAGGGATTCTTATAAACGTCGTAGCCGCGATAGTTAACAGACACCGGAGTTTCCACTTTTGCGGTGTACTCTGCAAAATCGTCGTAGCGGAACAGCCCTCCGTTGGTTTCGGCGAAGGCCGCCATCTCCCGCGCGATATCACCCTTATAGAAACGATCGCGTGCCGCCCTCAGTCCTTCGTGTCGCCCTTTTGATGCATTTTCTTTCTCTGCTTCGACGAGTTTCTTCAGTGTGTTTGCAAGGTCAGGATTTCTGAAGATTTCACCGGGTTTCGGCACCTGTCCGTCCGGCTTGTAGATTCTTACTGTGGAAGGATACTTTAGAATCTTCTGAGTAGTCTCGATAGCTCGTGCGCGAGGCCCACTAATCGGAAATCCGTTCTCCGCAAGCTCAATAGCAGGTTGGAGCACCTGCCCGAAGCTCATCGTTCCCCAGCGGTCCAGCAGCAGGTACCAGGCGTCGACCACACCCGGAAGCCCACCAGAGAGAAGCCCATCGTTGACGGGAATCTTAGCGCCGTTATTCTTCTCGTACCAATCGATCGTAGCCAGTTTGGGAGCACGTGGCTCCGCATTGATCGAAAACACCTTTTTCTCACGTGTGTCGTAAAGGAGTACGACAGCGTCACTACCGACGCCGTTACTGGGAAAATCCGTGACCGCGAGTGCGGCCTGGCCGGCAACGGCGGCATCAAAAGCGTTGCCGCCCGCCCCTAAAATGCGGCGGGCCGCTTCTGTGGCTTCCGCCTTCATCGAGGAAACTGCGTTACTTCGTCCTCGAATAACGGGCCGCATTGTGGGCGGCCACGAACCGTCCTTAGTTTGGGCAATTCCGTTTGGTGGAAAACGCGAGCAGAAAACTGATATGCACGTAAGAAATGCCACACTGAGAAGTTTCATGCATAGTCCCCCAGTTAGAACTGTGCGGTTAACTTAGTTGCTCCAAAACCGTAAGTACTTGCCGCAACTCCAGTGCAGAAAGGCAACCTTAGTGAGCGCATTATAACCTCACACTTACGTATGGCGCCAGTTACGGATTTCGCGACTAACCGGGACTTGACTTTGGGCAACGGAAAAGCTCGGGTTGAAAATGATTTCATCGTACAGCGTAGGGGCGTGAAGGTGTATGCTGGCCACTGTTCTTGGGCCAAAAAGAAGAATTCCAGTTCACTTTTCGGATGACTCCCTCACTTGAGCCTGGTCTGGCGATAAATTCGCCGTGTGATGGCAGAAGAAAGGAACAAACAGATGAGAACTAGAATTGCCCAATTCAATCCAGGAGTGTCGAGCAAGCAGCGGAAAATTATCCGGAGGTTGCTGCAATTGGCCGCCATCGGGGCGGTTTTTGTTGCGACGGCAGCGTCAGCGTTCAGCCAACAGCTTGCCACACGGCAGGCTCCTCAAACCACCTCGATCCCACACGTCAAGTGCGTCATCGGCCTCGAAAGCATTAAGCCCAATATCAAGGGCACGCTTAGCTTGCTGCCCAACGGGTTGGAATTTGCAACCGGCAAGAACAGGGTCGACATCAGCACCGCTTCCATCCAGGACATTTTTATCGGCCAAGAGAGCAGGCAAGACGTTAGCGGCCCCGTAGGTACAGTAGCCAAAGCAGGCATCCCTTATGGAGGCGGCCGGATTGTAAGTCTTTTCTCGCACAACGTGGAGGTCCTCACAGTGGAATACGTAGACTCGAATGGCGGCTTTCACGGAACCATCTTCGTACTTTCACCGGGCAACGCCACTGTGCTCAAAAATCAGCTCGTTGCGCAGGGCGCGAAGGTCACCAATCACGTGCAACCTCCGCCGCAGGAGCAGAAACCATGAAGCCTCTCACCCGAGCTGCATTTCTTTCCAATTTCTCCATTACTCTGAGCGGCACCGTCCTACTGATGGTCGCTTCTCTCCTGGCACAGCCCAGTTCACTTGGAAAGCCCGGACCTGCTCCTCAGCAGATCCAGAAGCTGACTGCTTCCGCCATTCAGTTGGAACGGTCTGATCCGCCCGAGGACTTGCTGATCCCGGAGGATACCCGCGTCGCGACATACGAAAACCTGATCCTCCAGCTAACCAAGACAAAGAAGTTTCAGCATGTCTATCGGAGCGGCGACCGCACCGCTGCTAGCATGCCCGATCTCGTCATCCTGCGTTTGATCCCTCAGGCTTTCAAGGCAGGCAGCCAAAAACAGCGCGAAGTCACCACTGTCACCGGGGCCACCTCTATCAAGGTGAAAATTCAATTTGCTTCGAGAGACGGCAAAGTCCTGCGTGAGAAGACTGTCGAGGGCAAGGTACGCTTCTACGGAGAAAACCTACGCGCCACCTACGACCTCGCCAAGAAGGTCGCCGCTGTAGTCAACGAGACTTTCTAAATCTCTTCCCTAAAGGTGTTCGACCAAGCGACAAGTGTCTGTCGGCGGGGTTGGGCGTGTCCATTTGTGCGATAACGGGCTAATCAGAAAAATCTCTGAGCATTCGCGAGGTTCTCAGGGCACCGCAATATCCCTGGCAGAACGCCTACCTTGAGCGATTGATCGGCTCGATTCGTCGGGAATGCTTGGATCACGTGATCGTGCTGAATGAGACCGGTCTGCGGCGCATCCTGAAATCGTACTTCGACTACTACGGGGGCTTGCACCATCGCTACGAACGAATCGCCGCGGCTGTGTCCTGCATCGGCGGTTGCCCAGAAACAACACTGTTTTTCGGGCGGCAGGATTCGTGATCTGGAGCACGCACACAAGGAGTTACGGGAGCTACAGAAACACGGTTTTTGGGCACGCTATTGCGCGCTGATTTTTGTGGTCTCGTGCAGGACAAGGATTTACTTCTGGCTCACAAGACAGAGGTCAGCGTGCCCGCCGGCGTGCGCATAGACGATAGTGGGAAGGTCCCTACGCTCGGTCTAGCAGCCTCATCGCCCTAGCTCCACCAGGAACGGTCTCCTCAGCGTCGCGGGCAGCGGTAGCCAGTATCGCTCATAAGAATCATTAGAGGCAATCCTGCCTTGAAAGATGACGGTTTCATCCGTTTTGCGTGCCCAAAAACCCTGGCTGCGCGCTGCCTGTCAATGATTGACTAAACAACCGGAGAGGCTGTCGATTTCATTTACCCACAAACAGACTCAGATGTTTTCGGAGCTTCCGTGCTTGATCTACGTGAGGCTTGACTTGCAAAAAGCCCCGAGGTTAGGCGGTAACCCCGGGACTTTGGCCTGGACCATGAGAAGGCGATCGAACCGGGTGCGGCCTCCCACCGAGTCTTCCCTGCCCAAATCCCTTCTTAACGTATATTCTGATTCTCTAAAGGCAAAGAGTCGCTGCCCCAGAGCAGTTCCGAAGTTGCGCCGGGGCAATCTCACTCGGCCACTTGGCGCGTTTCAATCAACCAAGGAGTCATTCAACGGGCGAATCATCTTGTCTGCTGCGTGGAATGCTTATCATCATCTTGTCGCGCCTTCTGAAAGCCTCCGCCATGTTTGTTTCAATCGCAGCCTGCACCCTGTTCCATCTATCCACGATTTGCTTGTCAACTTGACTGTTGCCTTCGGGGGTTAGTTGAAAGTCGATAAGCGCTCATGCGGAGTGCCTCAAGCGTAGAGGCAGCTAGCTTCTGCGCAGCAAATCTTGGGTCTAGAATGTCGCGCATGGTCGATCTCCTCACAAAAACTGCCAAAGGGTGAAAAGGGGAGAGGCGGAAGTAGGGGCTCCCCTCGAGGGGACAGTGCGTGAATCATACGCCCGGTAAGGCGAATGTCAACCTTCCGAACAGCGGTCTTTTGCCCGCTTAACGCTGCCTGAGCCACATCCCGACGGTGTATGCGAAGATGGATGCGAAGGTGGCGCCCAGCCATACACCGAGGATTAGACCGACGCTTGGAACTGTGACCCGATAAGAAAGTGCCAGAGGACTCGACTGTGCATGAAGGCGCCAGCATCTTGGTTTTCAAGGGGCCCGATCTGTAGGACGTGTGAGGGCTATGGGCGCAGACGTTTTAAGCACTAAGGTAGGATTCCTGGGTTTGATCGGGTGCCGCGTTTCCAGTGTTCGCAACGAGGAAATCGGGAAATCGCTGTTTCGGAGCGGATGACATTTTAACGACGGACACCAGCGGAGTTAGCGTGAACGATGCAACGAGACCTGGTCCTGCGTTCTAAACCCAAACCCCGGCTGTTGATTCCGCAGGCGGGTTTTGGTTTTGAATTCGTTCACTCTGCGAAAACACGGGATATACTTTTTTCACCTAGGCCCCCTCAAACCCCGGTTACGAAAAACGGAGGGTTAAGGTGGCACGCGTTTTCAAGTTCGTTGATTTGACGGGGTGTGTTTTACATACCATAGACGACCCAGGAGACCAGCTCCCGATCCCCGCATACGGGCAGGAAGTTTCCATCGGGCCTATTAGGATGTGGGTGGTATCAGTAATGCTCAGTTCAATGAGTCCACAAACATATTGCGTTCGCGTGCGAACTCCGGAGAAAGACTGAGCACCTGACAATACATACGCGTTTGTTGACAACCGCCTTAGCAGGCGTATGATTCGTCCAACTACCACTTGGGCGGAGGTTGCGCCCACTCCACAGACACCGGATGCGCATTCTCCGCCCTTTCGAGATTCACCCGCCGGGGCTTGTTTTGAATTGAAGGGATGGGCAACAGGCCCCGGCACCAATTTGGCCATGACGAGTGATTTCAGGTGGACGGTGACTTTGTTTCGAAGTCGCCGCAATCATCAGGATCGAACGTGATTCCCCACGCTGGTTGGCCGCGCTCGTCACAAGACTTCAGAGCTTATCGCGATTAACCACCCTTCCACAGCCCCAACCACGCTCATTTCAAGACCGCTCGTCCGCAAGGACCGAATCTTCATAAGCGACTTGGCGGCCGCCCTGCCGTTGACGATCCCTGCCCAAGCGCCCGGCTACTCTCGCCACGTCACACCGGCTGTTGGAAAGAAAATCGGTCAGCGAATGGGTGTGTGTACTCGTACTTCTTGATACCAGCCCGAAAGTTAAGGCTTACTGGGTTGTAGTCGCGCTCACGGCCGTTCCCGTAGCGGCCGTCTTGCCGATCGCGTCGCCACTGACGACGAGCTCGACCCGTCGGTTCCTTTGCCGGCCTTCCGCCGTGTCGTTTGTGGCCACTGGTTGGGTTTTGCCGAATCCTCTCGCGGTCATCGTGGACCCCGGTACTCCTTCTTCAGCAAGGAAGTCCCGCACCGAATCCGACCGCCGCTCGGAAAGTTGCTGGTTAAAGTCATCGCCACCTACGCTATCGGTGTGACCCTCAATCTGTAACGTGAGTCCCGGATGAGCAAGCAAAATGCCCGAGATTTTCGCTAGCTTTTCCCGCGCGCCTGGTTTCAGAGTCGAACTGCCCGTGTCGAACAAGACGTCAGACATGTTCACAATCAGGCCCCGGGCAGAGTCGCGCGTCTGCAGGATCGAATTCAGCTGATCGAGCAACTGCGCCCGCAGCTGAGCTTTTTCGCCTTCCGCTTTTGCGGCAGCCCGGCGCGCGTTCTCGGTTTCCACTTCCGCAAGCCGCTGCTGTTCTAAAGCCGCCTGCCGCGCCTTATCGGCCTCGTCTTTCTGCCGCGCCGCCTCCGCGGCCGCTTGTTCTGCTTCCTGCCGCATTCGTTCGGCTTCGGCTTTGGCTTGCTCGGCCTGGACGCGGGCCTGCTCCGCCTCAACGCGCGCCCGTTCGGCTTCTTGGCGTCGCTGGGCCTCGGCTTCAGCATCCGCGCGGGCGTTAGCTGCGCGCTCTTCCGCAGCTCTTTTCTCGACGGCTATCCGTCCTTGTGCTTCTTCTTCGGTCTTTTGCTTTACGGCCATGACTCGTGCCTCTTCGGCGGTTTCCACGGCATCCCGCGCAGCAGACTCAATAGTCTTTTTGTCACGCTTGGAGCGATAAGCATCCTCCGCGGTCTGAAGCTGCTGCTCCGCCTTTGCCAAGGTGACGGCTGCGTATTTGTCAGCGTTGGCATTCCGTGCGATGCGCAACGCGTTGCGCGCTTCAAATAGCTCCCTGGGTGTGTGGGGGTCGATTCCAAAGATGGCGTTGTCAATCTTTGTATTGGAGGACGTATACGCGCCTCGGCCAATCAACTCATACCTAGCCTCCACATTTTCAACGCGCCCAGAGCCGCCGCTCACCGGCAGAGCTTCCAACACAACGACGTTTCCTGGCTGGGTGACAGCGAAGTAAGGCTCGGCGGTCACGATCATTCCGAACGTCTGCAGGTCCGTCACCGCTTTTAATTGCGCCGACCCATGCTTTACCACCACTTCCCCGAGATTCTCAGCGCGTCCCTGGGGCGATACCGCCCAGAAGACGTAGGTCAGGTATTCCAGTCCGAATTTACTCGTGTCTTCCAAGCCCGTGTATTTGGATTCAATCTCCATGCGGTTGTTTTTGCACTCCACCTTAGCTTCGCCCGTCGCCTCCTGCATCAATTCTGTCCCTTGAAAGGCCGCTTTGCTCGGTCCGTTTGCCCGGCGATAATTCGCGGCCTTAACGGTGCGGGCAACAATAGTTGAGTTCGGCCCTGGAGACCCTGGGGGGGTTTGCCCATTGGACCCGGGCAAATGACAAATTGAGGCTACCATTACAAGCAAGATCGCGAGGGTGACAATTTTCACGCCGGTCTCCTTTTGCCCCAGCACGAGATGGATGGCAACGTTCGGGGCATTACTCTCAGGCTAGCAAAGGGCGGTCCGGCAGAGCCGGTGTGGCAGCGAGCCTTTCCCAATGCAGCACCGTACTTCCGGCCAGTCGTGTTGCGGCCGAGCCACCGGTCCTAATTAACTGATCGTCACAGACTCAGAATTAACGGCTGCCCGATCACCTCTGATTCGCACTTCGCCTTGCATGCTGCTGTGGGGAAAAGTCTGGAGACCGGTGGTCACGCGTTCGGAAGCACCGCGAAGCGCATTCCGCCCCGAAGTCAGGCCTTCTACTTCAACCAGGTGCTCAAAGCGTGAGAGCCGGATTCGGCCCTGGAGCAGTGCCTTTTCTGTTCTTTGGCTCAGCCGTCATGCGCCCCTCTGACTGCCCTACCTGACAAAAGCCTGCGCCTAGGCCGTGCGCTTCTTCCGTCAAGGGCTTTCGCTTCGCTCCCAGTGAACGCAAACGACGCGCCCTTGACGGCGCGAACGGCTCGGCGCTGTTGCGACCGCCAGGAAGGGTATTTGCTTTTTCTGCACCGCTCTGCGCGGTGCCGGGGAAGCGAAAAACAAATTCCTCAAAAGGAGATATGAAATACGCAATCGAACGACGACCAGGTTTTCCCTCGGGAAACTCGTTGCAACACCCGGCGCGTTGGCGGTTTTCAGAAGGCAGGACAGAGAACATGTGTTTCACCTGTGTCCCGGGGATCGAAAAAGAAAGAAAGTCAGCACCAACATGTACAGTGCGGCTCCCCAGTGGCTTCATCATGATAAGCCCATCCGCAATCGGAATGATGGTGGCGGTGAGCATGACCCAGGCGACAGAGCGGCGCTGTCCAGAAAAGAGGAATGGAAGACCCACTAACCCCGAGAAGATGTCTCGGACACCCTTGGTGTAGGCCATTACCGTGTACCAGAGGAACGCCAAAGGCCGTCCCCGCAGTCAGAGGAGCGAGGAGGAATCTGGCGCCCAAGAAAATGATCCCTGGGGCGGCAGTTAGCACGAACCAAAAAGCGGTGAGGATCGACCGAGTTTGGCATAGGAGTCATCCATCAGAATCGCTCCCATCTTGTTCTCCGCATAAGTCGTTTACGAAAGAGCAGCGTCGACGTTGCTCCATTTGGTGCTTCCAACCTCACGGCAAATCGTCGTGTTCGGGCTCGCGTTAGCGCTTCGTCTCGGTCATGAGCGTTTCGATCTGTGCTGCAACTCGCTGGGGCATCTCTTTTTCTGGGATAAGTGCGATCTCAGAG
>Ga0306926_10008248_pt1 | contig 11383 bp, 11 predicted proteins | sample flu12Cox44000178_FD_203759 | JGI IMG/M metagenome (GOLD analysis project Ga0306926, IMG submission 203759) | Lab enrichment of tropical soil microbial communities from Luquillo Experimental Forest, Puerto Rico - flux8day.12C.oxic.44.000.178 (v2)... | ecosystem: Environmental > Terrestrial >...
GTTTTGCGGCATCATCGACATTACCGTCGCGGATTATGAGCCAAAGCCCGCGCTCGCCGGCTACCATGAGCTGCTGCGGCGGCACCAGGTGGCCCCGGCAACCGCATTGATGATCGAAGACATGGCAAGGAACCTCGTCCCCGCGGCGACGCTGGGGATGACCACGGCCTGGGTCCGCAACCCGGTCGACTGGGCCGCCGCGGGCTCGGGGGGCGATCACATCCACCATGTCGTCGACGATCTCGGCCGCTTTCTGAGCGATGTTTGCCAAGAAGGGAAACGGAACGTCGCTTGAAACCACCGTTGCCATAATTACCTTCGCGCCGTGAGTGTCGCCGATACCATTCGCGCAAAATTGATCGAGCGGTTCAGCCCGGTCCGGCTTGAGATCAGTGACGAATCCCACCGTCACGCTGGACACGCGGGTGCACGGCCCGAGGGGGAGACGCACTTCTCGGTAAAGATCGTCTCGGCGGCATTTTTTGGTCAGAGCCGGGTCATCCGCCAACGCCTTGTCTATCAGACGCTAGCCGCCGAGCTCGCGACACACGTTCACGCGTTGTCACTGACCACACTCGCCCCGGACGAAGATGAGCGCTGAAGGCGGTTAGGCAGCCGTAGAGAGGAAATCCCGCAGCTCATCCCGCGGTGCATCCTTCATAATGAACGCCTCGCCGATCCGCCGCGGCAGAATGAGCGTGATCCGGCCGTCGCGTACCTTCTTGTCCTTTCCCATATGCGCGAGCAGTCGATCAGGAGGTATCCCCGCCAATCCGATGGCCGAAAGCCGCGTCGGCAAGTCCATCTCGTCGAGATGATGCCGCACCCGCCGCGCATCCTCCGCCGCGGCGAGGCCCAAGCGTACGGCGAAATCGAAGGCCAAGATCATGCCGATCCCGACCGCCTCGCCGTGCAGCAGCCGCGAGCTGAACCCGGTCTCGGTCTCGAGAGCGTGACCAAAGGTGTGACCGAAGTTCAACAGCGCACGCTCGCCCTCCTCGCGCTCGTCGCCGGCAACGATGTCGGCCTTCATCGCGCAGCTCGTTATCACCGCGCGGCGCAACGGCGCCGGCGCCAAGTCACAAACCGCGCCGCCCTGGGCTCCTAGCCAAGTGAAGAACGCGGTATCGCGGATCAGCCCGTATTTGGCGATTTCCGCATAGCCCGCGAGCAGCTCGCGCTTTGGCAGGGTCGATAGTGTGTCGGTGTCGGCCAATACCAGGCGCGGTTGGTAGAAGGCGCCGATCAGATTCTTGCCGGTCCGGGTGTTGATCCCGGTCTTGCCGCCGACCGAGCTGTCGACCTGGGCCAGCAATGTCGTCGGGATCTGTATGAAATCGATCCCGCGCAGCAATGTCGCCGCGGCAAAGCCGGTAACGTCGCCGACCACCCCACCGCCGAGAGCCACCAGCATTGTCCCGCGCTCGATACCAAAGGCCAGGATTTCCTCCGCCAGCCGGCCAAAATGGTCGAGATCCTTGGTCTCCTCGCCGGGCGGCAGCAGGACTGTGTGATGGGCGATCCCGGCTTCGCTGAGGCTGTCCTGCAATTGGGGGAGCCAATGCCGGGCAACGGTCTCATCGGAAACAATCACCACTTGGCGGCGGCGCAGCAGCGACTGGATCTCGCGGCCGGCGCGCTCGAGCAGCCGCGGCCCGACGAGAATCTCGTAAGCGCGATCGCCCAGCTCGACCCGTAGCCTCTCGACTTGGTTGGTCATTTTTTGCCTTCCGCTTGCGGCGGCGTTGTCGCGAGCGGGCACGCTGCGAGAGCCGCGATGGCGCGCGTCACCGTCAACTCCGGCGAGCCGTCGCCGCTTTCGACGATGACATTTGCTTCGCCATAGACCGGATAGCGTTGCTCGATCAGCTCGCCAAGAACCGCCCTGGTATCCCCGACTTTCAACAATGGCCGATTATTGCGGCGTGACACCCGCGATACCAGGACGTCGAGATCCGCGCGCAGCCACAATGAGACGCCGCGGCGCTCGATAACTGCGCGGGTCGTCTTGTCCATGAAGGCACCGCCGCCGGTGGCCAACACATGCACCGGCTGGGCAAGCAAGCGGGCGATGACCCGGCGCTCGCCGTCGCGAAACACCTGCTCTCCACGGTTGGCAAAGATCTCCTCGATGCTCTCGCCGGCGGCCATTTCGATCTCATGATCCGAATCGAAGAACGGCAGGTTGAGCCGGGCGGCGAGCCGGCGCCCGATCTTGGATTTTCCGGCACCCATCAAGCCGACGAGGACGATCGTCCGACGCGGGACGAATCGCCGCGCCGGCGCCGCTCGCCGCTGCGCTACCATCGCGTCAATCTTCACTCGGATATCCTCCGCGTTCGCCGCTCTTTTTTCCCGGTGCGCCGAAAGGGTACTAGCATATCCTGCAGCCCAGTGGTCAATCGGCGCACGCTGATCCGACGATCTGCGACGGGAAACAAGAGTTGGGGCATGGGGAAGATCACCATCGCGTTTGTGCTTGTGATCGCCCTGCTGTTGATCGGCGGCGGGGTTTTCCTCGCACTGTGGAACCCGCCCGCGCCCTCCGCGCCGGTCGAAAAGGTCCTGCCCGATGCACGCTTCCCCAAGTGAGCGGTCAATGAGATCCGCGCCCACCAGGCGGCAAAAGGCAGCGGGACCGGCGCCGACATCAAAGCATCTTGAAGCCTTTCTCGAGATGTTGGCCGCCGAGCGCGGCGCGGCAACTTTGACCCTCGCCGCCTACCGCGGCGATCTCTTCGATCTTGCCGTGTTTCTCGCTGCCCGCGGGATGCCAGTCGAGGCGGCCGACGCAGCCGCCCTGCATGCCTATCTCGACTCTGCGACGGGAGTGGGCCCCAGGACTCTCGCCCGCCGCATTTCGGCCATGCGCCAATTCTACAAATTCCTCGTGATCGACGGCATTCGACGCGACGATCCGGCGGCGGATCTCGAGACGCCGGGTCTCGGCCGCCTGTTGCCGAAGATCCTTTCAGAGAACGAGGTCGCGGGACTGATTGCCGCCGCCCGCGCCGAAGCCGGGGGCGATGGAGAACGCCTAGCCTGCCTCGTCGAGCTGCTTTATGCAACCGGGTTGCGAATATCCGAACTGGTCACACTGCCGCTCGCTGCGGCGCAGCGCGGCCCGCGGTTTCTCATGGTTACGGGCAAGGGCGGCAGGGAGCGGGTGGTGCCGCTGAGCGAGCCGAGCCGGGCGGCCCTTTCCGCCTACCTTACGTCTCGCGATCGCTTTCTGACCGGGTCACGACCCTCGCGCTGGCTCTTCCCCTCGCGCGGCCGCGCCGGGCATTTGACCCGGCAGCGCGCTGGCCAGCTATTGAAGGAGCTGGCGGTCAAGGCCGGCCTCGACCCGGAACGCCTGTCGCCGCACGTGCTGCGTCACGCCTTTGCCAGCCATCTTCTGGATCATGGAGCCGACCTGCGGAGCGTCCAGCAAATGCTGGGACACGCCGATATCGCCACGACGCAGATCTACACGCATGTTCTCAGCGACCGGCTGCGCAAGCTGGTGGAAACCGCGCATCCGCTCGCACGCCGCAAATGATGCGGCACTTTCTGGATTTCGAACGGCCGATCGCGGAGCTCGAAGGCAAGATCGAAGAGCTGCGCCATCTCTCGACCACCAGCGAGATCAACATCGCCGACGAGGTCGGCCGCCTCGAAAATACGGCCAACCGATTGCTGCGCCAGACCTACGCGCGATTGACACCGTGGCAGAAGGTGCAAGTGGCGCGGCACCCTGAACGGCCGCATTGCCTTGACTACATCGGCGGGCTCATTACCGAGTTTGTACCGCTTGCCGGCGATCGCGCATTCGCCGAGGACGCGGCTGTCATCGGCGGCATTGGCCGTTTTCGCGGGCGCAGCATCTTGGCGCTCGGCACCGAGAAGGGTGACGACACGCCGGCGAGGTTGCGCCACAATTTCGGCATGGCAAGGCCTGAAGGCTATCGCAAGGCACGCCGGCTGATGCGCCTTGCCGACCGCTTCGACCTCCCGATCCTGACCTTTGTCGACACAAACGGTGCCTTTCCCGGGGTTGACGCCGAGGCGCGCGGCCAAGCCGAGGCGATAGCGCGCGCGATTGAAACATGTCTCGACATCAAGGTTCCCTTCGTCGCTTGCATTATCGGCGAAGGCGGGTCCGGCGGCGCCGTCGCTCTCGCCGCCGGCAACACCGTCCTGATGCTCGAGCATGCGATCTATTCGGTGATCCCCCCCGAGGGCTGCTCCGCGATCCTGTGGCGAGACGGTGAGCACGCCCCGGAAGCGGCGGAAGCGCTGCGCCTGACCGCCCAGGATCTCCTGCGGCTGGGGGTGGTCGACCAGATCGTTCCCGAGCCGCTGGGCGGCGCCCACCGCCTGCCGAAGGAGGCCGTCGAGCAGCTGGGTGCCGCGATCGACGAGGCTTTGCGCCCGCTGCTCAGCCTCGACGGCACCATGTTGCGCTCTCACCGTCGCGAAAAGTTTCTCGCGATGGGGCAGCGCGGGCTCTGAGCGCCGATCGGGGAATTAGCCAAACCCCCCTGCCGCGGGCACCCACACGGCAGCTGACCATTTCTCAGCCACGGCTGTGCAGACGAGGCGGGCTGCCGAGCCAAAAACAACGTAAATCGCGAGCGCGCATCCAAAGATACCGGCTTGAAATCCATAATAACTATCTATATCAGTAGGTTAAGTCCAGGGACGGGTGACGAAAAAACAACCGAATCGGCACACGGTATCAAGCGAATCTGCACAGCTCTGAGGGAGCAAGAACAACAAACCCAGACGGCATCCTCGGGCACGCCCCCGGCTCCAGCCGGACGGGTCATTGACCGGCTGTGCCCCCTACCCACATCTAAGGCGCACCCCAGGGAACTCCCCTGGTCTGCGCGGCAACCGGCGCTGATGCTCTTGATGAGGCATTTATGACACCCCAGGAAAACGAGCTGATCACGACCCTGCTCACGCGTCTCAAAAGCGCCGGTGGTCAACCCAAGGACCCCGAGGCCGAGGCGCTGATTCGCAAAGCGATGACCGAGCAGCCGGATGCTCCCTACTATCTCGCTCAGACCGTGCTGATCCAGGATTTGAGTCTGCATAACGCGCAGCAGCGGATCACGGATCTGGAGAAGCAGCTCGCCGATGCGCAACAGGCGGCCAAGCCGACAGCGACGAGCTTTCTCGGCGGTCTGTTCGGTTCGCACACGCCGTCCCCAGCCGCCGGCAGTGCTCCGCCCGCTGGCCCGTGGACGCGATCGCCTCAGGTGGCAGCCGCCCCGCCGGCGCAGCAGCCCTATAGCCAGGGCGGCTACACGCAGCCGGGCTCCGCGCAGCCGATGCCCGGCGGCGGAGGCTTTATGGGGAGCGGCATCGGCGGTGGCATGGGTGGCGGCGGCTTTCTGCGCTCGGCGGCGGCAACCGCGGCCGGTGTTGCCGGCGGCGCTCTGTTGTTCCAGGGCATCTCGTCGCTGTTCGGCAACCATTACGCCGGTGGCTTGATGGGGGCGGGGATGACGCCCGGTCTCGGCGAGACCGTCGTCAACAACTACTACGGTAGCGACCCCGGCAGCGATTTCTCGGGCGGCGACCCCGGTGCCGGAAGCGATTATGCGAGTGCCGGTTACGATCCCGGCGGGTCGGGGAGCGACCAGGACTACTCGAGCTCGGATTACAGCTCCGATCAGGATTTCAGCTCGGATCAGGACTTCAGCGGCGGGGATTTTGGCGGCGGCGACAATATTTCCTGCTGACGCTCCCGGTTTCTCGGGATCTGGCCGGACGCGTCAATAGATCCCGAGGTGCTGACGCAGCTCGATACCGTTGCGCTTCAACTCCGCCGCCGGCGAGTTAACGACGACTCGCCCGCTGTTGAGAATGACGATGTCGTCGGCAACGTCGAACACCAACTTGGCGTTCTGCTCCACCAGCACGATCGAGAGCCCTTGCTCCTTGAGCCGGCGGATCGTCGCCATGACCTCGGCCACGATCTGAGGCGCCAACCCTTCCGACGGCTCGTCCATCAGCAGGATCCGCGGGTTCGCCATCAGGGCGCGGCCGATCGCCAGCATCTGCTGCTCGCCGCCGGACAAGATGCCGGCAAACTGGTCGCGCCGCTCCCGCAGCCGCGGGAAGGCGCTGAACACCGTTTCGAGGGTCCACGCCAGCCGTAGGCCGCCTCTCGGCTTGCGGGCCGCCACCGCAAGGTTCTCGCGCACCGTAAGGCTACGGAAGATGCGGCGTCCTTGCGGCACCAGTGCTACACCCTGCGCGGCGATCGTCTCGGGCGGCCAGCCGACGACTTGTGTGCCGTAGATCGCCACTGTTCCGTGGCGCGGCGCCAGCAGGCCGACGGTCACGTTGAGGCTGGTCGTCTTGCCGGCACCGTTGCGCCCCAGCAGGCCGAGAAGGCGTCCCGCGCCGCAGCGGAACGAAACGCCGTGCAACACGTGGCTGTCGCCGTAAAAGGCGTCGATGCCGGTGATCGCGAGGGCATCATTCGCCAAGATAGATCTCCTTGGTGCGCGGGTCGGCCACGACTTCCGCGCGCGTCCCCTCGACTACCACCTGGCCGAAATGCAGAACCGTGATGCGCTCGGCGAAGTCGAGCGCCACGTCCATGTCGTGCTCGATCATGACAATCGTCACGTCGCGTGGGATCGCGGCCAACAATTCCTGCACGTCGCGCCGCTCGTCGATCGAGAGCCCGGCAAAAGGCTCGTCGAGCAACAGGATTTTTGGGTTCTGCGCCAATGCCATCGCGATCTCGACCCGGCGGCGCTCGCCATAGGCGGTCTGGCTCAACGGTCGGTCGGCGAGATGGCCGAGCCCGACCCGCTCGAGCGCCGTGCGGGCGCCGGCGATCATCCCATCTTGCCGGTCGAGACTGACCAATGGGTTCCAGCGCAGCGGCGACCGGCCGAGGAGCGAGAGCGTGACGTTGCGCAGCAAGGTCTCGCCCGGGAACAGGGTGATGATCTGGTAGGTGCGCGCCAGACCGAGATGTGCACGCCGCCGGCTCGGGATGCGGGTTAGCTCGAGCCCGAACAGCCGGATCGAGCCACGGTCCGGGCGCAGTTCCCCGGTGATCAGATTGAACAGCGTCGTCTTGCCGGCGCCGTTAGGGCCGATGATCAGACGGCGCTCTCCCGGCTCGACCGCAAGGCTTACCGTGGCGGTGACGCGCAGACCGCCAAACGACTTTTCGAGATCGTCGAGGACCAGCGCGGTCATACGCCGCTCTTCTGTCGGGCACCGCGGACAGGCTCCCCCTCACGGGGATACAACCGGTCACGAACCCAGTACCACAAGCGTACCGAGCCCGGCACCAAGCCTTCCGGCATGAAGATGACGATCGCGACAAAGATCGCGCCCAGGACGAGGTTCCAGCGCGAAATGTAGGCGCTCGCCACGTTTTTCATGATGACGACGAGCGCCGCCCCGGCAATTGGTCCGAGCAATGTGCCGGTGCCCCCTGCGATAACCATCAACAGCGCCTCGGCCGAGGCGCTGAGCGCGACCACCTGCGGGCTGACGAATTGGTTGTAATAGAGAAACAGCATGCCGGCGACGCCGCTCCACAACCCCGAGAACAAAAAGGCGAGGAAGCGGATCATCCATACGTGGTAGCCGAGCGCGTTCATCCGCCGCGGCTGGTCGCGGGTGCCGCGCAGGCTGGCGCCAAATGGCGAGCCGACAAAGATCCAGATCATCAGGACCGCTGCCAGAAACACCAGCAGCGTCGCCCAATAAAAGCCCGATGCGGTTGCCAGCGATAGCCCGAACGGGCTCGGCTGGGTGGTGATCGAGACGCCGTTGTCGCCGTTGGTGATGCTGATCCAGCGATAAGCGACACCCCAGACGATCTGCCCCAGGGCAACGGTGATCATGACAAACCCGAGCCCGGTGCCGCGCAGCGCCAGCACGGCAAAGACTGCGGCGGCGAGCAGCGTCACCGCGAGCGCGCCAATAACGGCGATTAAGTGATCGGCTCCGCCATTGATGAAGATCGCGCCGGCGTAGGCGGCAATGCCAAAGAGGCCCGCGTGGCCCAGCGAGACGAGGCCCGCATAGCCGACCAGCAGGTTGAGCCCCAGCGCGAAGACGGCATAGAGCAGGATCTGGGTAGCGATATTCACATAATAGTCGTTGGCGACCCATAGCGGGACCGTTGCCAGAAGGACCAGCGAGACTGAAAGCGTGAGCGTCCTCAAGGTGCCGCTCTGCCGAAGAGGCCCTGCGGCCGCAGCACCAGGACGATCAGCATCGGCAGGAACAGCACGACATAGGCGAGCTCGGGCAGCATTGCCTGACCGAAATTGTACAAGAAGCCGACGACAAAGCTGCCGACAAAGGAACCGACAAGACTGCCCGAGCCACCAAGGATGACCACTACCAGGGCGAGCGGCAGCATGTCCTGGTCGAGACCGGGATAGACAGAGAGAATGGGACCGCCGATGACCCCCGCGAAGCCGGCAAGACCGGCGCCCAAACAGAACACGATCGTGAACAGGCGCGAGACCCGAATCCCGACTACCCGCGCCATCGCGGGGTCGTCGACACCGGCGCGGATCATCGCACCCAACCGGGTCCGGTCGAGCAATCCCCACAGCCCCGCGGCGATGATCGCGGCAACCGCGATTACGGCGAGGCGATAGGTCGGAAAGGCGACTGTGGCGACGCGAGTGGCGCCGCGCAGCGCCGGCGGGGTCGCGATCTCGATCGGGTCGCCGCCCCAGCCCATCAGGCAGAGATCGGCAATCATAAAGGACAGGCCGAGTGTCACCAGCACCTGCGCCAGCTCGGCGCCGGGAAGCCGGCGCAGCAGCAGCCGCTCGATGAGGCCGCCAAGGATCGCCACCCCGATGCCGGCCGCGATCGCCGCCGGCCAAAAGCTGAAGCCCGCGGCGATCAGGCTGGTGCCAAAATAGGCGCCGAGCATGAACAGCGAGCCATGCGTCAGGTTGGGGATGCGCATCAGCCCAAAAATCAGCGAGAAGCCCGCGGACAACAGGAACAGCAAGCCGCCAAAGGCGACGCTGTTGCCGGCCAGCACCAGCCAGAGGTTCATTGCGACGGGCTCTTCAAGACCGAACCGCTGCCCGCGCAAGCGGGAAGCCAGGGCGGCTGTGGCTCCAGTGCGCGCTCTGGACCCCCGCTTTCGCGGGGGTGACGGTTTCTGACCGCCAAGTCTGCCCCATCACTCAGCTTTTTAGCGGCGGGTAGTCGCGCGAATAGACCGGCTGCGCCAGAAACCACTTCTCGTCATAGGTCCAGAACTGGCTGACGTCCGGATAGGTCTTGATCGTCGTGTTGACGAGCTTGCCATCTTGCTTTTCGCAGCGGCGGATAAAGATGTTGCCGACGACGTTGCCGAAATGGTCGAAATGGAAGGGGCCGCGCGGGCTATCGGTCAGCGACACGGCGCGCATCGCCTTGATCAGGGCGTCCGCGTCGTCGGTCTTGCCGCCGGTCTTCTTCAGCGCGGCCTCGGCCACCATGCCGTTCAAATAAAGCCCGGCGGCGTAGGAGCCGGGAACGTTGCCGTAGTCGCGCACCGTGTCGGCGACAAAGCGGCGGTTGCTTGGCGTGTCGAGATCGACTGTGTATGCCGAGCTCGAAATGACGCCGAGCGCCTCATCGCCAAAGCTTTTCAACAGCCCGTCATCCATGGCCAGGGTGCCGCCGACCAGCGGCAGCGCGATCCCCTGGTCCTTGTACTGCGTCATGAACTTGAGCGGGTTCGACCCACCGAGCCCCGAGATGACGGCGTCAACGCCGCTCATCTGCGCCACGTAGGGGGTGTAGTCCGGAGTCACGATTGGCGGCCACAATTTCTTGACTACGCGGCCGCCGGCGTCTTCGAAGACCCGCTGGAATCCGCCGATCTCTTCGTAGCCAAAGGCGAAATCGTTGGCGAGGGTGATCACGCGCTTATAGCCGAGCTCCTTCGCTGCATAATCGGCAAGCGGATGCATCGCCTGCGCCGAGGTTGCCGAAGCGCGCACGAAGTAGGGATTGGACTTGCGCTGGGTCATGTCCTCGGCGGCTGCGAGGCTCAGGATCGGGCAGCGCTGCTGTGCCGCGTAGTCGCTGATCGCCAGCAATTCGAAGGCGGCCAACGGGCCAAAGATCATGTCGACATGATCGCGCTCGATCAGCTCCTGCGCCTTGGTCTTGGTGCCTGCAGGGTTGCCGCCGGTGTCTGCGATGATCAGCTCGGCCGGCCGGCCGCCGAGCCGGTTGCCGCGATGCTTCAGGAACAGCACCACCCCTTGCTCCATCTGGATGCCGCCCTGCGCGAGCGGGCCGGTCTTGACCGTCAGCAGGCCGATCTTGACCGGTGCCGCGTCGGCAATCGCCGGCAGCGGGAGGCCGGCCGCGAAAGCCGCCGCTGTGGCGCCCTTGACGAGGCTGCGTCGAGAGAGCGTTGTTGGCATGGCGAAAATCCGGGGATTATGTAGCTGTCTCGTCAAGTTGAGGGATAGGGGCGAGCCAGGATAAGCGCGGAATTATGTAGCAGACGCCTTTAGGTGCGTTTGCTACATAATTCCGGATAAGCGCACCTGCTCACCCTTGAGACCCAATGGGAGAGAGGGAGGGGCCCGTCGCGCAGCGGCGAGAGGGTGCCGTGGGAACCATCGTAAACCGGTTCTGCCGCCCCCTTCACCCTGCCCTCTCCCCCCGGCTAGCCGGGGGGAGAGGGAGAAGCCTGCTGCTCTAATCTGGCCAATGCCTACTTTCCCGGCACCTCAGCTCTTTAACGGCGGGTAGTCGCGTGAGTAGACCGGCTGGGCGAGAAACCACTTCTCGTCATAGGTCCAGAACTGGCTGACATTGGGATAGGTTTTGACCGTGGTGTTGACGAGCTTGCCGTCCTTTCTCTCGCAGCGCCGGATGAAGATGTTGCCAACGACGTTGCCGAAATCGTCGAAATGGAACGGCCCGCGCGGTGTGTCGTCGAGCGAGACCGCGCGCAGCGCCTTGATCAGCGCGTCCTTGTCGTCCGTCTTGCCATCGGTCTTTTCGAGCGCGGCCTCGGCAATCATGCCATTGATGTAAAGGCCGGCGGCGGCAACGCCTGGGAGGTTGCCATTGTCCCGGAGCATCTCGGCGACGAGCTTCTTGTTGCTCGGGCTGTCAAAGTCCGAGGTGTAGGGCGAAGCCGAGATCAGACCGATCGCTTCGTCGCCAAAGCTCTTCAGCAGCGCATCGTCGCCGGCTCCCTCTCCGCCAAGCAGCGGCAGTTTGAGGCCGGCGTCCTTGTACTGCTGCATGAATTTGCCGGGGTTGGCGCCGGCGAAGCCCTGCACGACCGCGTCGACGCCGCCGAGCTGGGCCAGATAGGGGGTGTAGTCGGGGGTGGTGAGCGGCGGCCACAGCTTTTTGACGACCCGACCGC
>Ga0306926_10008250_pt1 | contig 11382 bp, 9 predicted proteins | sample flu12Cox44000178_FD_203759 | JGI IMG/M metagenome (GOLD analysis project Ga0306926, IMG submission 203759) | Lab enrichment of tropical soil microbial communities from Luquillo Experimental Forest, Puerto Rico - flux8day.12C.oxic.44.000.178 (v2)... | ecosystem: Environmental > Terrestrial > Soil...
CCAGCACGTCGACCAGATAGCCGGAGACCTTTGGCGCGATCGTCGTGTTGTCAGCCTTCACATAGGCATCATCGGTTGAGACCAGGAAACGGCCAACGGTCCAATAATCCCAGCCATACCAGGCCGCCGCGGCGAGCAGGGCGACCGCGGAACTGGCGATCAACAATCGGCGGATCTTTTCCCTAGATGAAGGCTGTGCGGCCGGGGTCGGCACGACAGGCGGGTGCGGGGCCTGCTGCGCCAGCAGCTCGTGGACGACCTCGGCGGGAACCTCGGCGGCGGCCTCGAACGACGTGGAATGACGGCTCATGACGGTGCTCCTGGGTCTATCCCATTGCGACCAAAGCCGAATTCGGAACGTCGCATCGGGCTATTTAGGAAACTTGACATTTTCCAAAATAGCTCGCATCTTAGGGCTGTCAATAGAATGACAGGTATCATCCCAAAGCATGGCTCACCATGACGACGGCGAAGACCAAAGAGCGTGAAGGCCCGCGCGCGGCGGCCCTAGGGGCGCCGCGCGGCCGCGGCCGGCCGCAAGTGCGGTCGGACGAGGAGACGCGCGCGGTCATCTTCGATGCCGCGGGCAATGAGTTCGCGCATACAGGCTATGCCGCGACCAACATGGAAAGCGTGGCGCGCCGCGCCGGCGTGTCGACCAAGACGCTTTATCGCCTCGTTCCAAACAAGGCGGCTTTGTTTGAGGCCATGATCACGGATCGGATCGACCGCTTCGTTTCGATCGTGAAGCTCGGCGCCTGCAAGGGCGATGTCGAGGCGGCTTTGACCGAGGCGCTGATTATTTGCGGCGAGCTCTTGCTCAACGCCGAGGTGATGAGGATGCAGCGCATGATCCTCGGCGACAGCGACAAATTCCCCGAGATCGCCGAAACCTTTTACCACAAGGCAATCAGGCGAACCGAGGACACCTTGGCGGACTGGCTGCGACGCCAGCAAGGGCGCGGCGCGATTGCGCTCGCTGACGCCCAAAGTGCTGCGGGGATGTTGCTTGGCATGCTGGCTTTCCAGCCGCAGCGCGCCGTGCTGTTCGGTGGCAAAGCGCCGCCGAGCCGGCAGGAGATTGAGCCGCGCGCGAGGGCTTGCGCCCGGCTGTTCCTGCAGGGTTGCCGACGCTGAGCCTCGGTGCACAATATGGCGGGCTGGGCTCTGTCGGCTGGGCCGAAGAGGCGCGCGCGCAGGAGAGAAAGCTCGGCTTTACCTTCGACCATATCGTGGTCTGCACCCTCACCGGCTCGGCCCAGCCGGTATGCTGGTCGGCTTTGCCAAAGCCGGACGCGAGCGCACGGTGATCGGGCATCGACGCCTCCTTCACGCCAGCGCAGACCAAGGCATAGGTACTGCCGATCGCGCCAAACACCGCGTGTACGGTCGAACTGGGCAAGGACATCTTGGAAGATGACGTCGTCCTGATCGCGGACTACGCCCACCCCGCCTGTGGCATTCTGTCGGAAGAGACCAAGCAGGTGATCGGGCTTTGCGCACGGCTCGACGGCACGATGACCGATCCTGTCCATGAGGGCGAATCGATGCAGGGCACGATCGATCTCGTGAAGAAGGTTTTTTTCGAGAGGCTCGAAGGTGCTCTGTGCTCATCTCGGCGGTGCGGCGGGGATCGTGGCTTCGATCGAGCGGCGCGGCGCCGGAGCTCGCGCTGTTTGCGAGGTCTGAAGCAGATCATCATCGGCAAACGTTTTCGAATGAAATGCCGCCAGTTGACTTAATTTGGCTCCAATCACGTCGGGCTCAGCGAACGGCGCGTCGCACCTGCTCGCCGATCTGCGACAGGATCATCTGTGCCTGCGGAAGCAGGGCGCCCATGGCGTAAAAATTGTGAATCATGCCGTCGTGGCAAGTGTGCTCGACGGTATTGCCGGCCGCAAGCAATCTGCGGGCGTAGGCGTTGCCTTCGTCGCGCATCGGATCGAATTCGGCGGTGTGGATGATCGCAGTTGGCAGGCCTTTGAGATTGAGCGCGCGCAGCGGCGAGATGCGAGGATCTGCTGGGTCGGCGTCCTCCGGCAGGTAGTCTGCGAGATCCGCCTGGAGCGTTGCGCGGTCGATCAAATGATGCTCGGCAAAGGCCTCGCGTGATGGCGAGGTCTCCTCGAAATCGAGGACGGGACAGATCAGTAATTGTGCCGAGATCGCGATCGCGGCGTGCCGCTGCGCGTGTTGACAGACCACCGCTGCGAGGGTGGCACCGGCGGAATCCCCGCCCACCACAAGCCGTGTCGCATCGATTCCAAAGAGAGGCGCGTTGCGCGCAATGTATTGCGTCGCGGCGATGGCGTCGTCCACCGCGGCGGGAAATTTATGCTCGGGGGCGAGGCGGTAGTCGATCGAGATCAGCCGGCAGCCGGTGGCTTCAGCCAGCGCCGCCGCGACCCGATCATGAGTTTCGATGCTGCCTGCGACCATGCCGCCGCCATGGAAGAACACAAACCCTGCCACAGACTCGCCCGCCTTCTCCGGCGCATAGAGCCGATAGGCGATCTCGCCGCCGGGACCGGGCAACGTGCCGTCCCTGGTCGTCACATCGGCCTCCGCGCGCGCGAACTGCATCAGCCTGGCAAGTGACTGTCGCCGCTCGCCCGCGCTTGGCCGCGTGCGCTCGGCGGGCGCAGCAGCTGCCATCATGACGAGAAATCGCTTGGCAAGGGGATCGAGCGGCATTGCGGTTCCCGGTTAACCAGCAAAGCTTACCATGGCGGGCAATCCGGCGTGAATCGACCGTCTCACCTGAAATGAGCAAATTGCGACCATCATGGGGGCTCTCGACCATATTTCGGGCCGCTTCAGGGCTGGTGCAAAAGATCCTGAGCTCGATCACGACCGACCTCACTGGCGATGCGAAGTTTGCGATAGATCCCTGACACGGACCATCTCTTGCTCGGCGTCAAAGCCGAGTTCGAATTTCGCCATCGTCGCGAGACGAGATCACAGCGGGAAATGTTCAGTCGGCTGCAACGCTGCCGCGGATGGCGACAAAGGTGCTTGGCGCCAAAGCAGCCTCATTCCATACGCCTGCGGTGCGACGGCTTGGAATGGCAATCTACGGCGCGTTCTTTCCCCATTTCATGGCATTCCCAATCCGCCGTAAAGCTGGCATAGCTCACATCCAATCAATTGGAGTGAGCATGAGCAAGACAGTGCTTGGCATTATCGGCGGCTCCGGCATCTACGATCTGCCGAGCCTGGAGAACGCCCGCGAGAAGGCGATCAAGAGTCCCTGGGGCGAACCATCGGCGCCGCTGCGCCACGGCACCATTGCGGGTCTGCCAATCGTGTTCTTGCCGCGGCACGACAAGGGCCACCGGCTGTCGCCCTCTGACATCAACTACCGTGCGAACATCGACGCGTTGAAGCGCGCTGGCGTCACCGACCTGATTTCGCTATCGGCCTGCGGCTCGTTCAAGCAGGAGCTGCCGCCCGGCACTTTCGTGCTGGTCGACCAATTCGTCGATCGCACCCACAAGCGCGAGAGTTCCTTCTTCGGCAGGGGCTGTGTCGCCCATGTCTCGATGGCGCATCCGGTGTCACCGCGGCTTCTTAGCCACCTGGCGCAGGCTGCGGACGAAGAGGGCATCGCGATCGCGCGCGGCGGTACCTATGTCTGCATGGAAGGGCCGCAGTTCTCAAGCCACGCCGAGAGCATGACCTACAAGAATCTCGGCTATTCCGTGATCGGCATGACCAACATGCCGGAAGCTAAACTCGCGCGCGAGGCCGAAATCTGCTACGCGACGGTCGCGATGGTCACTGATTTCGATTGCTGGCATCCCGATCACGACGCAGTGACGGTGCAGGACATCATTCGTGTCTTGAACGCGAACGCCGACAAGGCGAAAAATCTGGTCGCCCGGCTGGCCAGGAACTTTCCGCGCGAGCACGAGCCATGCCCGGTCGGGTCCGACCGCGCGCTCGATACCGCGCTGATCACCGCGCCCGAAGCGCGCGACCCGGAGCTAATGGCGAAGCTCGACGCGGTCGCAGGACGGGTACTGCACGGATGACGGTTTTATCGGCGAGGTGTGCGCCATGAAGGTCGACGGCAAGCATTTCCGCACCATCTGGCTCGAGCCGGACGGCTGGTCGGTGGGGGCAATCGATCAGCGCCGGCTCCCGCATGAGTTCATCGTCGCGCGGCTGACGAGCTGCGCCGAAGCAGCAGACGCGATCCGCCACATGCTGGTGCGCGGCGCGCCGCTGATCGGCGCCACCGCGGCCTATGGCATGGCGCTTGCGATGCGCGCCGACCCATCCGATGGCGGAATGGCGCGCGCCTATGAGATGTTGATCGCAACGCGGCCGACCGCCATCAACCTGAGATGGGCGCTGGAGGGAATGCGCGCAGCGGTGCAGCCGCTCGCGCCGCCGGCACGGGCAGAGGCGGCTTACGCGCGGGCGGCCGATATTGCCGAGGAAGACATCGCCATCAATCAGGGCATGGCAAGAAGCGGTCTACCGCTGATCGAGGCGATCGCCGCGCGCAAGAGGTCGGGCGAAGCGGTCAACGTTTTGACCCATTGCAATGCCGGCTGGCTTGCCACCGTCGACTGGGGTACGGCGACGGCGCCGATTTACCTTGCGCATGATCGCGGCCTGAAAATCCATGTCTGGGTCGATGAGACCCGCCCGCGCAACCAGGGCGCCTCGCTGACCGCTTGGGAGCTCGGCCATCACGGCGTGCTGCACACCATCATCCCCGACAACACCGGCGGGCATCTGATGCAACATGGCCAGGTCGATCTCGTCATTGTCGGCACTGACCGCGTCGCGGCCAATGGCGATGTTTGCAACAAGATCGGCACCTACCTGAAGGCGCTGGCGGCGCATGACAATGGCGTGCCGTTCTACGTAGCGCTGCCGTCGCCGACCATCGATTTCAAGATCGCCAATGGCAGCGAGGTCCCGATCGAGCAGCGTAGCGCGGACGAAGTGACCGATATGACCGGACGCACCTCTGATGGGCGAATCGAGACGGTGCGGATCGTCCCCGAAGGCTCGAAGGTCGCAAACTATGCCTTCGATGTGACGCCGGCGCGGCTCGTGACCGGGCTGATCACCGAACGCGGTGTGCTCGGTGCGAGCAGCGCCGCGTTGGCGGCGGCGTTTCCGGAGCAAATCGCGGCCGCAGCGGAGTAGCTATCGCAACCTAAGTCCTGTCACCGCCTCGAGTTCGGCGATCGCCTGCGCCGCATTGACGACCTTGATCGTGGTCATGCCCATCTCGCGTGCTGGCTTCAGGTTGACGCCGAGGTCGTCGAGATAGACGCATTTTGCCGGATCGACCATCAGGGCCTCGACCATCATCTGATAGATGCGCGGATCGGGCTTGCGCAGGCCGATCTTGGCCGATTCGATGACATGGTCGAACAGGACCATGACGTCCGCAATGTAAAGCGAGCGTCCGCTCACGCTGCCGATCGCGTTGGCGGGAAGGTTGTTGGTGATGCAGCCGGTCTTGAATTCGGCCTTCACGCGCTTGAGCGCGTTCACCATCTCCGGCCTGATGTCGCCGGACAACAGCGGCAGCACATCGCACCCTCGGACTTGCGCTCCAAGCAAAAGCGATTCTTCGGCAAACAACCGGTCGAAGGTCTCGATATCAACTTCTGCGCGCTCAAATTTGGCCCAGGCATTTTCGAGAGGGTTGGCTGCATTGGTGCGGCGGATGATATCGGCGGGAAGACCGCGCTCGCGTTCGAACCGCGCAAACGCCTCGAACGGGGAGGTGGTCAACACCCCGCCGAAATCCCAGATCACAGCTTCGATCATCAAAATCCCTGCCCGCCGCTCAAATTGTGAACCCGACCGGCTAGCACGGTGGGCAGGCCGATGCCAGCCTTTGCGGCGCCTGGCGATCAGGCTATTGCTATGTGAATGAAGCCCCTGTCAGCGATGATCGCTGCGCTGCTGCTCTTCCGCCCGGCAGCGGCCGACGCAATCGTCGGCGGCGCGGCCCCGATCGCCGATGGCATCGGCCGCTCCGTCGTCACCATCGTTGGCTCGCGCGGCAATTTCTGCTCCGGTAGTCTTATCGCGCCACAACTCGTGCTGACGGTTGCCCATTGTGTGCAGCCGGGCGCCGACTACAAGATCGTCGAATATGACGCGCAGAACCAACCGCGGCTGCAGGACGTCAAGGACGTCGTGATTCATCCCGCCTTCCACCTGGAGGCGATGCTCAATCATCGTGCGACCGCCGATGTTGCATTGCTGCGTCTTAAGATTGCAGCGAAGGGAAAATTGCCGTCGACGTTCGGCGCACCCCAGCTTCCGCTTCAACCGGGCGCGAAATTCACCATCGCCGGCGTCGGGGTGACCGTCCGCGGCGATGGCAAAAGCGCGGGCGCCGTCCGCAAGGCCGATCTGGTCGCGACCGGCAGGCCTGGCACGCTCCAGATCCGCCTGGTTGATCCGGCAACGCAGGGCGCGCGGGATGGGCTGTCGGCTTGCACCGGCGATTCCGGCGCGCCGGTGTTCGAGGATCAGCAGGCGGGACCTGTGATCATCGGCGTGGTCAGCTGGTCGACGGGGCCGAACAACGGCGCGGGCTGCGGCGGCTTGACCGGGGTCACGCCGCTCACGATTTACCGCGACTGGATTGTTCAGACTGCACGGCGGTTTGGCTTTGCGCTCTAATGGTTTGCGCTTGATCCCTCGGCTCACGTCGGTCCGCGCTTTAAGAGCATGGTTTTGCAACACCCGCGGGCCGGTTTCCCGAGTCATGCGCTCGAATTCAAACACTGTTTGATTTGGTGCTCTGCGCGAAGATGGGTTGACCCAAGCGGGCAAACAAGTCCAGCCTCAACCGACGCTGATTGCCCAGCACACGAAACCGACAATGAACATCGCCACCTCCCGCTTTGTCTCCGCGTCGCGGCCGCACGCAACCGAACATTTCGATGTCCTGATCGTCGGCGCCGGAATCTCCGGCGTGGCAGCGCCTATCACCTGACGACGCAGCTTCCCGGAACGAGCTTTGTGATCAGGAGAGTTTTGGCGGAACCTGGCGGACGCATCGCTATCCCGGTATTCGCTCCGACAGTGACCTCTACACCTTCGGCTATCGCTTCAAGCCGTGGGTCGGTCCGCCGATCGCAAGCGCTGAGAAAATTCTGAGCTATATGGGCGAGGTGATCGAGGACAACGATCTCGCAAGACATATTCGCTACGGGCACACCGGATTTTGCGCGCGAACTGGTCGAGCGGGGAGAACCTCTGGACCATCGAAGCCGAAAAGGTCGACAGCGCAGAGCCGGTTACCATGACCGCGAACTTCCTGTGGATGTGCCAGGGTTACTATCGGCATTCGGAAGGCTTCATGCCCGAATGGAACGGCATGAAGGATTTTGGGGGGCGGATCGTTCACCCGCAGACCTGGCCGGACGATCTTTCTCTCGAGGGCAAGAAGGTGATTGTCATTGGGTCGGGCGCGACCGCTGCGACCTTGATTCCCAACATTGTGCAGACCTGCGCGCATGTCACCATGCTCCAGCGCTCGCCGACCTTCTTTCGGCTTGGACGGAACGCTATTGAAATTGCCGATGAGTTGCGGCGGTTGCAGGTCAGTGAGAATTGGATTCACGAGATCGTGCGCCGAAAGTTCCTGTTTGAACAGGACGCGTTCACACGCCGCTGCATCAGTGAGCCGGAACAGGTGAAGAAGGAGCTGCTTGGCCAGATCAGCGCCGTACTCGGTCCCGACTACGACATTGCAACGCATTTCACGCCGCGTTATCGGCCATGGCGGCAACGTATCGCCTTCGTGCCCGACGCTGATTTGTTCCACGCCATCAAGAGCGGCAAGGCCTCCGTCGTCACCGACGAGATCGAGTGTTTTACCAAAGGCGGCATCCTGCTGAAGTCGGGAACAGCGCTCGAAGCCGACATTATCGTGACCGCGACCGGCTTCAATCTCTCTATTCTCGGCGACATCGCGTTTGCGATCGACGGCAAGCCGCTCGATTTCGCGAACGCGGTCACCTATCGCGGCATGATGTTCACCGGTGTTCCGAACATGGCATGGGTGTTCGGCTATTTCCGCGCGAGCTGGACGCTGCGCACGGATCTGATGGCGGATTTCGTCTGCCGCCTGCTCAAGCATATGAAGGAAAAGGGCGCCAGCAAAGTGGACGTGGCGCTGCGTCCCGAAGACCACAACATGCCGCTATTGTCCTGGATCGATCCGGAAAGCTTCAATCCGAACTATCTGATGCGCCACCTGCACCTGTTGCCGGCGCGCGGCGACAAGCCGGAATGGCAGCACAGCCAGGATTACTGGACCGAGAAGGACGAGTTTCCCTCCATCGATCTCGACGACAGGGCTTTCGTCTATGGCTGAGCCTATCGTGATGCGGAGTTGCGAGCGCAGGAACGCAAAGCCTGGGTGCTGCCTCGGTTGGCAGGTGTCAGCTGCCGACGGATCGCAAATACCACGTCAACGGATCGGTCGGCCTCGTGAAGCCGGAATGGGAGAGATCCAGGCTCGGCTGGCGCTGGTCGTTGCCGTTTGCGAGCGGCACGGACAGACGGCAGACCAGTCCCTCCGGACGCCAGTCGAATTCTGCTCGACCGCCGAGCTGCGATTCGATACTGGCGATCACGCTTCGCGTCCCGAAACCGCGCGAGATCGGCTTCTCGACCACGGGACCGCCGCGTTCTTCCCAGCTCAACTGAAGCACATCGCCGGGCACCTCCCACCTGACGAGGAGGCGGCCGGAAAGCGCCGACAGCGCGCCATATTTCGCCGAGTTGGTCACCAGTTCGTGCAATGCAAGCGCCAACGTTTGGGCGGTCGCGGGCGGTAGCCTAAGCTGCGGGCCGCGAAGCTCGATCTGCTCGCCGTTGGCGTAGGGCACGAGCTCCTCGTCGATCAGCCGCCCGATCTCGGCGCCCTCCCAGTTCGACAGCGACAGGATGGTGTGGACCCGTGCAAGAGCGGTGATCCTGCCCTCGACGGCCCGAACGTAGTCCTTCATGTCGCTGCTGCGGGTCAGGCGCACAATGGATTGAGCCAGTGCGAGCGCATTCTTGGCGCGGTGATCGACTTCGCGGGCCAACAGGTTTTGGCGCTCCTCGGCCCGTTTGCGCTCGGTGATATCAACAGTGACGCCGCACAGGCGCATGATGCGGCCGCGGTTGTCGACGGAGGCGACTGCGGTGCCCGCGCACCAGCGGATCTCTCCATCCGGCCGTCGGATCCGGAACTCCGCCTCATGAGACCTGGCACCGCTTTCGAAATTGGCAAGCGCCTGGCGCAGTCTCTCGAGGTCCTCGGGATGCATCAGGGGTTGAATGTTGGCTGACGTCAGCGCGAAATCGCGCGGATCGACGCCGAAGATTCGATATTGTCCTGCGTCCCAGGTCCAGTGGCCGTTGACCCAGTCCCAATCCCAGGACCCCATCTTGCCCGCAGCGATTGCCATGCTTCGCCGCTGCTCGCTCTCCACGAGCTGGATCGTCGATCGCTCGAGCTCGGCGGTTCGCGCGCGGACGCGGTCCTCAAGCTCGGCGTTGAGCCGTTCCAGCTGCCGGGTCTTACGATAGAGCTCGGCAAAAACCCTGATCTTGGCCCGCAACACTTCCGGCACGACCGGCACGGGAACATAATCAACAGCGCCCATCTCGTAGCCGCGAAGGCGGTCGATGTCGCTCACCTGAATGGCGGAGATGAAGATCATGGCGGTTTTCTGGAAGCGTGGATGCTCTCGGATCATGGCCGCGAGCTCGAATCCATCCAGGTCCGGCATGCAGACGTCGACCAGGATCACCGCCACTTCGTTCCTGAGCAGGTATTCAAGCGCTTCGCGGCCGGAGGTGGCGACGGCGAGATTTTCGCCGAGGTCTTTGAGGATGACCTCATAGGCGAGCAGCTTGGCGGGCTGATCATCGACCAACAGGATATTTACCGTTTCGTGGTCCATCATCCCGCCCACCGATCAGCGATGCAGCCACATGCGTATCGCGAGCAACAGCTGCTCGGTGTTGACCGGTTTGGCCAGATAGTCGGAAGCGCCGGCGTCCAGGCATTTTTCGCGATCGCCTTTCATCGCCTTCGCAGTCAACGCGATGATCGGCAGCCGGCTGAATGACGGGGTCCGCCTGATCGCACCGATTGTCTGGTAGCCATCCATCTGCGGCATCATGATATCCATCAACACGATTGCGATGGCCGGGGTCGACTCCACGAGCGCCACCGCCTCGCTCCCGGTGGTTGCCGTCAGCACCTTCATGCCGCGCCGCTCCAAAACACTGGAGAGCGCGAAGATGTTGCGGGCATCGTCATCGACCAACAGCGCGGTTTTGCCGACCATATCCTCATCCGAACTGTTGAGTTTCTCGAGCATCCGCTGCTTGTCGATCGGCAATTCCGTGATCACACGGTGCAAGAACAACGAGGTTTCATCGAGCAGCCGTTCCGGCGATTCCACGCCTTTCACCACGATGCTGCGCGCGATGGTGTGGAGTTCCGCATCCTCCTCCGCGGATAGCTCGCGTCCGGTAAAGACCACGACCGGTATGCTTGACAGCTTGGGGTCGTTGCGGATCTCATCAAGAACCTCGAACCCGCTCATGTCGGGCAGCCGCAGGTCCAGCACCACGCAGTCGCACGGACCCTCGCGCAGCATCGAGAGCGCCTCGGCGCCGGTATCGGTTGCCACGATCTCGATGTCGTCGTGGTCGAGCAGTTCGCGGATGCCGAGTTGCTCGGCGGCATTGTCCTCGACGATCAAGAGGCGCTTGCGGCGCGGCTTGGCATAGTCCTTGATTTGCGTCAGCGCGGCGCTGACGCCTTCGGTGGTGGTGGGCTTGTTGACAAAGGAGAATGCGCCGCGCGCCAGCGCGTGCTGGCGGTCTTCGTCGAGCGTGATGATCTGCACCGGGATGTGCCGCGTCAGCGGATTGTGTTTGAGTTGATTGAGCACGGTCCAGCCGAGCATGTCGGGAAGCTTCAGCACCGCGTGCTGCAACCAAGACCTTGAAGCCCTTGTCGCGCGCGAGATCAATCAGCACACGCGCATAGTGGGGATCGTCCTCGACGATCAAAAGAATCGTATCGCCGGGTTCGAGGCTGAGCCTGTCATCGGGCAATTGCTCGATGACGCGTTCCTGGGTTGCCGCCTGCGAGGCCGACGCGGGAGCGTAGGACGGCGTGGTGCGGGGCGTGACCGTCGGGCCGGAATATTTCAACGGCAAAAACAGCGTGAATGCACTGCCCCTGCCCGGGGCACTCTTGAGGTGGATCTCGCCGCCGAGCAGACTCGCGAGTTCGCGGCTGATGGCAAGGCCGAGGCCGGTGCCGCCATATTTCCGGCTGGTGCCGGCGTCGGCCTGCTGGAACGCCTCGAAGATCAG
>Ga0306926_10008251_pt1 | contig 11381 bp, 17 predicted proteins | sample flu12Cox44000178_FD_203759 | JGI IMG/M metagenome (GOLD analysis project Ga0306926, IMG submission 203759) | Lab enrichment of tropical soil microbial communities from Luquillo Experimental Forest, Puerto Rico - flux8day.12C.oxic.44.000.178 (v2)... | ecosystem: Environmental > Terrestrial >...
ATCTTTCAGCGCCAAGAGGTGAGAGCCTAGGTTCGCCCCTGGCGCAGCGCTTTCCCTTTTGTCAAATAAAAAGAGGGCGGCCCGAGAGCCGCCCTCTGAGTTATTCACGCGCTGTCGATCTATTAAACCGGCTGGGTATACCGTTCTGACGCCGCCATACGCCAACAAACTCAAGTGGTTAACTGTTCTCCCAAAAGAACTAACTGAGAACAAACATAGGTTTTGCTACCCAATTGCTACCATTTGAGGTCCGCCAGCGCCTGATTGATGGCTTGTGCGGCCTTGTCGTCCTTCTGGCGGAATAGGTGGGCATAGGTGCCCAGGGTGATGTTCGGCGTCGCGTGTCCAAGCCGCTTGCTGATCGTCACCACGTCCACGCCGGCATCAATCAATTGGCTCGCATGGGTATGCCGCAGGGCGTGGAACGTTAGCCCAGGCATTCCGGCATAGCGGGCGATCCGGGTCCACTCCGCGCTGAAGAGGCGCGGGGAGATTGGGCCGCCTTCGGGCGCCGAAAACAACAGGTCGTCGTCCGACAGTTTGCCGAGCCCGAGGCGCACGCGAAGTTCTAGTTGCGCGCGACGATGCTCGCGTAACGTCTCGATCACGATATCGGGCAACGTGATGTCACGGCGCCCTGCCTTAGACTTTGGCGCCTTAAATCGGATCCCGTGTCCTATGGTTTCCTCTAGGGCTTCCCGCACCATCAGAATCTTGCGGTCGAGATCAATGTGACGCCAACGCAATGCCAATAGTTCGCCACGACGCAGGCCGGTGAACAGCGATACTATAACTTTGGGGTAGACTGCCCGATTACGTAGCTTCGCCAGTAATTCCTGAAGACGATGTTCTTCGATGATTTGAATCTCCCCACCGTCAACCTTTGGGGGGGCCTGGGTGTGGGCGACGTTTTTTACAATCAGATCGAACCGCGCCGCCTCCTTGAGTGCTTTGGACAAAATCCGATGAGCGTGGCCGACCGTCCTATTGCTTATGCCACCCTTGCCGTCTTTACGTCCGGTAGCAATGAGGGTGTTGTGCCACGCTTCAATGTCAATCGCCTTGAGCTTCTGTAGTAGTTTGTCGCCCAAATGCGGGATGATCTGGTCGTTTATTAGTGCGCGGTAGCGTTCGGCCGATCTGGCTGTAATCTTTTTTCCCGTCTCCCATTGAGCGAGACGATTCAGCAGGTGTTGCCCGACCGTCAATTTGTTCGCCTCGACATAGGTGCCCTCCGCCATGGCGGCGATAAGCTTAGCGCACTCGGCTTGCGCTTCGCGCTTCGTTCCCTTGAACGAATGCCATTTGCGCTTGCGCGCGCCATCCTTGATGATGTCCAAAATAATCGCCCAGTGTCCGGGCGAACGTTGTCGTATGTGGCCCCTCATAACTTGGTCCCTTTTTTCTTTCCGGTCGTGGGCGCGCCCGGTTGTTCCTCATTGTCCGGTACAATTAAGAAATGAGCGCGGTGCCTAAGGTTACGCAGTCCAGCGAACACCCGTTTGGCCAACGTCGCACCCTCAAATTTGGTGAGGTCTGCGCCGCGGCGCATGGCAGCAAGCTGTTTGTTGGCCAGGGTCGGGTCGAGTGGATGCTCTCGCGTCGAAAGGAGCTCCGTAAATATAATGATGAGGGCAATGTAGGCTCGCTCTATCCTTGCCTTAGCAGCTGCGGGTCCTTCGCTGCGATACGCGTGCCAGATTCCCTCAATATCAAAGACCCTGGCGATTGCGCCGAGCAGCTCAGCGGTAGCCCCGCCCACCAGACATCGGACCAGTGATGCGGTATTCTCCTCTTCGAAAGAACCCTGTAGCCGGCGCTCTATTTCGGCGTTGAGGGAAACGCAATTTTTTTGGGAATGCTGCTCAAGCTGACTTCGCAATTCCTCCCGTATGCGAAGAGTCACGCCAACTATTTTGGTTGGTTCTCTAGGCCCGTAGACGCGTGCCATGGGGACCCCTCGGCGAACTGGATGGCACTAAATGCCACAGAAACGTCTTAGCGTCAATTATTACACTACTCAACAGCTTTAGTGTCAATTACTACACTAAACTTTCTTGACGTCAAATCCGACACCATGTAATCCTCGCGCACGCTCTGGATTGGTGTGCGCGGGGAATAACTGAATGGAATTGCCCGAAATCATTGATGACATTCGAAAGAGTCTCGTCGTGCCGTTATGGCCCCATGCTGGCAAAGCGCTCGGGCTGAGTCGCGGATCGACTTACGCGGCGGCGGGAAGGGGCGAAATACCGACAATCAAAATCGGGCGTCTGTTGCGCGTTCCGGTGCGCGCCTTGGAGCAAATGCTCGCGGAGGCGATGAAATGACTTGGCGGCAAATCGGCGACGTCGCGCGCGACATAACAGAACGGCTCGACGAGCCGCGCGTACTCAAAATTACCGTCCATCGCGTCACCCATGAGCCGCTTGTTTTCAAGGTTCCCGTCGCGAACCTCGAACGAGAACCGTTGGTTTTGCAAATCAAAGTGGAGGGCATCTCATGAAGAAGCGCGACCTGCTGGCCGCATGACACGCACCGAAAAGATTGACGCCGCCGTTAGCGACGCCGGCCAGCTGATAAGCGCGCTTTTGGAAATGGGGCCGCTCACGCCGGCACAATGCAGCGTTCTGGTGATGGCTGCGGCAAGAGCCGTGGTGCCGAATTTCGAAGAATGGGAAGCGCGCGACAGCGCAATTCGTATCGTCAAAGAGCTTGAAGATGAAGATAAGTCCCGCAACGGCGGTTAACGCGCCCATAGTCTTGATTTATGGCTCTGAAGGTCGTGGAAGAACGTCGCTGGCCGCCAGGTTTCCTAAACCGCTTGCGTTGCTGCTGGAACGCGGGCTCCCCCGCGGTGCAAGCGTCGATGCGGTCGAAGACATCAATACGTATGACGACATTATAGCGACGCTGCGCAAGCTTATTGAGGATGCGCGCGGTTACAAAACACTCGTGATTGATACGCTTGATGCTCTCGAACCGTTGTTGATTGCCCACGTCTGCGCGAAAAACTCTTGGAAAAATATCGAGGCGCCCAGCTATGGCAAGGGCTGGCTTATCGCCGATGATGAGTGGCGCCGGTTTCTTCGCGGCTTAATCGCGCTGCGCGACCGGCAAAACATGACAATCGTACTGGTGGCGCACTCGACAATTGAACGCTTTGACGATCCGCGCGCACCGACGTTCACCTGCTATATGCCCAAGCTGCACAAGCGCGCCAGACACCTGGTTTTGGACGCCTGCGACGTCGTTGGTTTCCTCGCCGAAGATTTGCGCGTCGTCACCGACGAAGCCGGTTTCCGTGAGCGCGTTCGCGCCACCAATTCCAATGCACGGTTTCTTTTCGTTGAAGGCTGTCCCGCCTTCGTCGCGAAGAATCGATACGGGATGAGCGCCAAAATCCCGATATCAGTGGACTTCCACATTGGCGAACTCACCAAATATTGGGAAACCGCAGCATGACAGCAAGTGACCAAATGAGCGATCCGTTCGATCCAGCAACGGAGGAGGGTACGCCGGAACTCACCATCATCCCAAAGGGGCACTATGTGGCGCGCGTCGTCGACGCCATCATCAAACCCTACAAGAGCGGGCGGGGGCAGGCCGTCTTTCTCACCTGGGAACTGATGGACGAAAAATACGAAGGACGAAAAGTGTGGGAGCAGTACACGCTCTCACATGAAAACGAAACGGCGATGAAGCTGGGCCGGCAGAAGTTCAAGGATATCTGCGACGCCTGCGGCGTGTCGCAGAGTTTCAAGGACCTGACGCTGCTCTACGACAAGCCCTGCACGATCTGGGTCCGCGTCGAGGAAGACCCGAACGGACAGTACCCGGACAAGAACCGGGTCGGAAAGGTGAAGGCCATCACCGCTAAGGGCGGCAACGGGGCGGGCGACAAGGCGCCGTTCGACGACACAATTCCATATTGAGGATCGCGCGGAGCGCGCCGGGGGTTTTCTCCTTTCCCTCGGCACGCTTTTTCTCGGGGGCAGCATGGGCGCGCGTCAGCCACAAGACATCTATGACAAGCACGCGGTGAAGCTCATGGAGATGGGCTATCACCCGGTGCCTGTGGCGCCGCTAGGATACGCCGACAAACGTCCGATGCGGTATGACCCGCATACTGGACAGTTCTTCGGGTTCACAGGCTGGACTACATCGCCGCCAGTGATCGATCCGCAACCAGGCGCCAACATTGGCGCGTTGATGGGCAAGAGTATTGTCGGCCTAGATTACGACCACGACGATGCGGCGCTGATTATTTGTGAGGTCTTCCCGCCTGCTCCGGTGTGCAAGGTGGGCGAGAGAGGGTGGACGGCGTTCTATCGAATCGATTTCGACGTTCCGTCGGAAGACTTCTACAACAGCGATGGCGAATTGGTTTTACAGATATTGAGCGGTGGAAAACAAACTGTCATTCCGCCAAGCATCCATCCCAAGACACTGCAGCCGTATCGCTGGACGAACGGGCATAGCCTCTACGATACGCCGGTCGAAGAGCTGCCGCTTCTACCGCGCGACTATCGCGAGCGCGTTCTCAAGCTTGGCTTCAACACAACACGCCTCGGCAGGGAACACACGAAGCATGACAAGCGTGTGAACAGCGTTCGGGGCGAACCTGACGGACCGTTTGCCGAACTCAATCAGATGGCCATTCGCGATCTGGCGAAATGGGTGCCGCAACTGAACATCTATAAGCTTCGTCGCCGCGTCGGCCGGTTCGCCAATTACGAGGGCGTGGCGCAGTGGCGCGAGAGCACCACCGGCAAGACGCTGGAAGAGCGCGAGCTTAATCTCAAAATATCAGGGCGGGGCATCAAAGATTTCGGCGATGGCCGCGGTTACAGCGCCATCGATCTGGTGGTGGCGGCGCGCGGCACCGGCGAGTGGGAAGCATATTGGTGGCTCGATGAGCATATGCGACCAAAGTCAAGCATCAGCGATGCCGACATAGACAAGCTGGTTGAGACGGCAAACGCGCCGCCCATTGCGCCTGAAGTTGACACCAATAAAGAGGCAAAGAAAACTGAATCGTTGGTCGGCGATTTTTGGTACCCCACGGACCCCGCTCCGAGCCGGCCGGAAATGCTGGTTGATCGCCTCGTTCCCGATGTCCGCCGCTACGGCATTCTTCGCGGACAAATGGGAGCGATGAAAACTTTCATTCTCAACAATCTCGCCGTCGCCATTGCGTCGGGCACTCCATTTGGCGGATTACCGGTCGCGCGCCGAGGGCTGGTGCTCCAGGGCGAATTCGACGGGTCATATTCCGAGGTCAGGCTGTGGGCAGCGATGGACGCTGCGGGCGTAGATCGCAATCAGCCCGTTGTGCTGTTCAAAAAGGTGCCGCCGACCGTTCTTGCGAGCAAACGGGTTAACCCGGTATGGCGTAAATGGCGAGCAGAATTTTGTGATCGCGTCCGTGCGGCGGAAGATAAATATGGATTGCCGCTGACGTTCTTGACGATGGATCCGGTCAACCGCTTCGGCGGCTTTGACGACGAGAATTCATCGGCCGAAGGAAACGCTTTCGGAAAGGAAATGGACGCGCTGTGCGAAGAGCTCGGTTGCACAGCGTTGATTTCTGACCATCTTGGCAAAGACCCCGAGAAAGGCACGCGAGGCACGACAGCAAAAGAACAGAATGCTTTTTATGTCCTCGATGCCGGCGAGACGGCAAAGGCAATTGACGAAACCCGTATCTTAAAGATCGTCCGAATAAAGGAAGACGCGAGCGGCGTCGGTCTTAACTTCCACATGGAATCTGTTCCAGTCACGTATCCTTTCATAAAGTCGGATGGATCGTTAGGACAGGATGATAGGACCACCCTAATACCGCGCTGGGATGACGGTGGACTAAAGTCTGTCAGTGATCTGGTCTCGCCCGGTGCGCGCAGAGACGATCTGACTGAAAATGAAAAACTCGCCCTGAACAAGCTGATTGGGCTCATCAACAAGAAGGGCGAGGAGCTTCCGACGTCATGCGGAATGCCACCGGGCAGTCGCGGCGTGGCGCTCGAGGACTGGTTCTTGTGGTTGAGCCGATCAAAGCAGATCGACGCCAGCAGGGGGCAGGCCAGAGCCGTATTCGGACGGATGTGCACTCGGCTCCAGAATAGGAGGGCAATAGCAGTAATGGACGGCTGGGTTTGGATACCGTTGCCGACCACTGAAGAGTGAAAAGTGTGAAAACGCCCTCTCTAGAGGGCGGGCGTTATCAACTTTTCAGAATTCGTTAGTTATATCAAACAAATAACCCATATCGCCATATGCATGGCCATGGGTATGGGAACGGAATTAAAAATGGAGGGTAACGATGACTGTTTGCACGCACATCGTGTTGGGTCTGGGCGACCCCGCACCGCCGTTTCGTCTCTCACAAACATGCGGGATCTGCGGCAGTCGGGCGATCAGGTATCGCGACAAATATAGTCATGAGGCGCTCTGCCAGCCGTGCGTGAACAAATACGTTCAGGCTTGGTATCTGGCAGAGCGTATGGAGCACGTGTTTGAGGCGCCCGCGCTCAATCGATAGAACGGCATGGCAGCTGTTGCGTCACTGCCGAGAGAAGGCGCTCGTGCGCTCTAGTAGACCCGAGGCAGCTATTAATGCGGCCAGATTTCGGATCGGTCGCTGTCAGCTCGCCTGTCGTCGAGCGTTTATTGCCGCTAACGGCCGCCCGCTATCGACCTACGAATTGCTGGCTTACGCATTCCCACGCAGCAAGGCGTACGCGCCCTGGCAGCGCTGGAGCATCAACAGAGCCGTTCGGAAATTTGGCGCACCATTGGGCCGCTCTGAGTCAGGGCGAGGCGCTCCAATGATCTGGCAGCCAAACGCTGAACTAAAGCGCTTAATTCATGGCTGCCGGTCTGACTAACCGTTACAGCGCGTCGAATTATTGAGTCGTGACAATGTGATAGCAAACGCGGTGCAATTATTTGCACTCAATTTGCTACCGAAATAGAGGAAGGATGCAGGATGTAAGGGGCATAGCTCGGGCCGAGCGCCGCTCGAACCTCGAAGGCCAAGCAATGCGAGCGGTGCCGGCCAGCACCCGCACCGTCTGTTTTAGTTGTGAGGAGGGCCAGGACACCGATGGATAAAAAGACCCCCCGGCGGCATCTCGCTAATAAACAACAACCATGTTCCATGGCCTTGACCACCCCCGCTCTCTCTCGCGCGCTCGAAATCGAAATTGGGGCCCCAGAGGACCCAGTTTTAGGGGCGTCATGGAACGGGATACCCCTACGGGGTGGGGGTATATCGGGGAATACAAATTATGCGAATGTGAGAACGAAAATCGAACAACGGTGCTGATATCTATCTTGTAGGGGGAACGGTTTCAGCGTGGAGGGGGACGGCGTCACTGATCCGGATTTTCTGGATGATCCGGCAAACATTATTCCGGGTGCGCCCGGTGCGATTAGGCTGGACGATACCGAGGAGTTAGTCCGGGAAGGCTTAAGACTCCTAACAGGCGCTTGGCGACGCTGTGCCAACGGTAACTCCCTCGTTAGGACGATATCGAGGGGCTTAGCGGAAGATTCGCTCGAACCAATTAGCTTTGATCCTTATCGAGCCAGGCCGCGTCCGGGGCAGAACGCCGCCCGTGTAATCAGCGACCTAGCCAGTCACCGCTGGTATGGGGCGCTCCTTAATCCCGAGCAGGAGATTGATACGATAAGTCGGATACAGTCGGCCGATATATGTGGACCGCTTCGTCCCAGCTTTCGAGGGTTTGACGAGTTCGCCAAACTACTAGCGGGCTTTCAAGGAAAAGTGCTGCAAGTTGCCAATGGCCATATGCCCAAGCGTTGGCGGCAGCGGCTGGCGCTTCGTGAGAAGCACACGAACAATCTATTGTTCGAGGATTTTGTTGCGGCCGGCGTAGCTGCAATGTGGAAGGCTGCGCTGAAATTTGACGTCGGCGCAGGCTATCGCTTCTGGACCGGCGTTCGGGCACCTGTTCTTGGCGCGATAAGCGACGAGGGCAGGATATGGCGTCGGCACGGCTCAGGCGAAGGCCGGCTTGATCGTTGGCTGTACACACATAAGAGCGCGTCGCCAGAACAGGTTTTGCGGACGCAAGCGCGGCTCGTTAAGCGGCCAGTATTTCGCTCGCTGCAAGAGGCTGTCGAAGGCATCAAACTATTCTGGGCCTGGGGTAGTGAGTTCGATTACTCGGCCGAGGTCGACGAAACATTCGCTGCGGGCGATATCTCCTACTTCGCCGGCATGTACAGTTGCTTTAATAGGTTCACGCTATCGGCGCAGCTTAGAATTCACGAGCGGTGCAGCGATCTTGTTGACCGGCTTTCCGGGGGTCTCGATACCGGGCCCGATGTGGGCAACGCGACCCATGAAAAGGAGCCGAAGGACCTTCTCGATTGTACCGAAACTGCTGTCCTTCAGTTCAAGAACGGCAAGCGTCAAGTTACTCTGCAGAGGGCGGCATCGTATTGCTATGGAATTGTCGTAACCCCGGAACTGCGGGCGGGGGCCACTGAGAATCTGGAATTCGCCGAGCGACGTTGGGAGCGGCGCACAAGGTATGCACCGCTGTCGGCTCAAACATATCCGCGATGGTCGACCAAATTTGGGCTGGGTCGTCCAGAGCATGAGAATAGACAAATTGTTCCCGCTTATGTCCCGGTCAGACAATTCAAATGGAACGTTGAATATCGGGGCACTGAGGGAAACGTTTTACAAGTATTGGAATCTCCCTCGCGGCACTGTCTCAAGCAGCCGAGGCCATGCGAGATTTGCAGTAGATCGCGCGCGAATAATGTCACGAATAAATCAATTCTATCGGCTGCATAAGGAAGCTAAGAGCGAACTTTGGACTGCCGACCAACCCTGGTGCGATCTGGGGACCGCCGAGGAGAGTCGAGAGCGGCAGAAACGACATTCGAGGGAGAGCGATGTGCTGAAACTGGAGGAAGCCCGGCGCCAGGCAGCACGCGACAACATACGCCGCTTGAGGGCTCTACGCCTGGCATCAAACGTTCGAGAAGAAGGAATCCGAACATGACAGACAAATCAGTAAGCGAGGGAATGCGCCGCTTGGTGTTCGCAGTGCCGGCATCAGTCGCCGAGGCAACGGAAGTCGCGGCGCAGCAAGACCTCGCATCGATCAGCTACATTTGCAGACGCGCATTGGTCAATGAACTCAAGAGCCGCGGGCTGCTTGAGAAGATCGCCTAACAATTTTCATGACGCGATTTCTTGAATGGTAGCGAAGTTTATTTCGCCGGCTGCCTCGCCTTCCGTATCACGATGACGGTCGCTGGCATTGGCGGGGCTGAAACAAATCAAAAAAGGACCCCGGCGGGCTTTCCGTTGTCACCGGGATCCTGGTGGTTCGCCGAACACGACCGCAAAAGCCTGAGTCGATGGCGAATATCTCAATATCTGATTCTCCCGGATGAGCCGAGAGTCTTTTGCGGGTTCGGCGGAGTCCAAAAAATAGGGCTCGTTGAGCCGAAAATCAGATAGCCCATGACATTATTTAGAACCAATCGAAGGAGACGAAACGGAAGATGAGCTTGTTTGAAAAAGGCCGTCCCAAAAGCGGCGGCAGAACCAGGGGCGCACGTAACAAACTGAGCGTTGCGTTCCTGGAAGCATTCGCGGCCGACTTTGAACAACACGGCGCCGAAGTCATCAAGATCGTGCGCATGGAGAAGCCGCACGAATATCTCAAGACGGCGGCTTATTTGATGCCAAAAGAATTTGAGATCACCGAAACGCGACTTATGGAGATCCCCGACCATGAGCTTGATGCATTCATTGAATTCGCCAGACAGCGACTTGCCGAGCGTGCTCTCGGCGCTGCAATCAGAGAAGCAGAGACGATTAACTGAAGACCGCCTCAAATACTATGAGCCCTATCCGAAGCAGCTTGAATTTCATGTTGCAGGCGCCGCCCATCGCGAGCGCTTGCTTATGGCGGGCAATCAGCTCGGCAAAACCTTAGCGGGCGGTTTCGAGGTGGCGATGCACGCCACCGGCCGCTATCCGCAGTGGTGGCAGGGTAAACGCTTTGAGCGTCCGACAATCGGGTGGGCGTGTGGTGTCACGGGAGAAGTTGTCAGAGACACGGTGCAGCGGGTGCTTGTTGGACGTCCGAGCCAAACTGGAACGGGAGCGATCCCGAAGGACGCCATTGCGGAGCTTGTCTCGGCGCGTGGCATTCCGGACTTGCTCGACAGCATCAAAGTCAATCACGTCTCAGGCGGCCAATCGATTATCGGCCTGAAAAGCTATTTATCAGGCCGCGAGAAATTCCAGGGCGAGACCTTGAGTTGGGTTTGGCTCGATGAAGAGCCACCAATGGACATCTACAGCGAGGCGCTCACCAGAACCAATATCGGCGCCAATCCGGTTTGGATGACGTTCACCCCATTGCTTGGCATGTCCGAGGTCGTGCGGCGCTTTCTGCAAGAGCGCAGTGATGACCGATACATCACGTCGATGACGATAGATGACGTGCAGCATTATTCCGAGGAAGAAAAGGCAACAATCATTGCGAGCTATCCACCACATGAAGTCGAAGCGCGAACGAAGGGCATTCCGGTCTTGGGTTCCGGCCGGATATTCCCAGTTCCTGAACATGGCATCGCAATCGAGCAGATGGATTTTCCGCCGCATTGGCCAAAGATCGGCGGAATGGATTTCGGCTGGGATCACCCATTTGCGGCCGTAGAGCTGGTTTGGGATCGTGACTCCGATGTCGTCTATGTTGCGAAAACTCACCGATTAAAGGAAGCAACACCCATTATTCACGCCGCGGCGCTACGCACCTGGGGCAAGGAATTGCCGTGGGCGTGGCCGCGCGACGGCCGACGGGAGACGCTAGAGGGGGCCGGCGTTGCCCTTGCGCAGCAATACAAGGCGCAGGGCCTCAACATGCTGCACCAGCACGCCCAGTTCGAAGATGGCAGCGTATCGGTTGAGGCGGGGCTAATGGCGATGCTGACCCGCATGCAAATGGGCAAACTAAAGGTCTTCAGGCACCTCAATGACTGGTTCGAAGAATTTCGTCTCTATCACCGAAAGGACGGCAAGGTTGTCAAAGAGGGCGACGACCTGATGGCCGCCACGCGCTACGGAATAATGATGCTGCGATTTGCCTCAACCAAGGCCGCATACGACAAGTTCCGCAGGCCGATTGAGTATCCCAAAATCAAATACGTCTAACGCAATCCAAACCTGTCGCGGAGTCCGCTTTACCCCCGAAAGCGGACATGGTTCAGCGCGATCACAATGTCCGCTTTGTGCCAAGGCTAAACCATTGGACAATTTGAATCAGAAAGTAACGGCTTCACATTCAAGCTATGATTCGCCGGGAACAACCAAACGAAGTCGAAAT
>Ga0306926_10008253_pt1 | contig 11379 bp, 10 predicted proteins | sample flu12Cox44000178_FD_203759 | JGI IMG/M metagenome (GOLD analysis project Ga0306926, IMG submission 203759) | Lab enrichment of tropical soil microbial communities from Luquillo Experimental Forest, Puerto Rico - flux8day.12C.oxic.44.000.178 (v2)... | ecosystem: Environmental > Terrestrial >...
CTGCGCCGCGCGCACCGCCTCCGGCGGCAGGCCGTTCCTGCCGCGGGGGAGGCCTGGTTCACCCTCGTGGGTGCGCGCGAGCACGCCCTCTTGTTTGGTGGCAGGCACGCTCCTAAACTTATCTAACGCACTAAAGTACGTCACCGTACTTATGTGACGTACTTTATGTGACGGCATGGGATCAGGCTGGCCATAGCCGAGCAGAGAAGGCCCGTCATGAGAGCGCAACGGCCCCGTGTTGTGCCACACGCTCCCGGCCCTTCGACGCCGCGCGCCAGTTGCCCTGCCGTCTGGCTCGGGGGCGAGGATCCGTTGGCTATTTCCCCGCCGCCGAGCTCTTCGGTGGCGGGCCAACTAGGCGCCCGTGAGATTCCGGGCGCAGGACCGATCACCTTTGCGAGGGCCGCATGACTGCGACTGCCACAGATCTGGTTCCTGGCCACCGAAAAGGGTCATGGCTGTGGAACCGCCAGCTCGACCGCTATCCCGACACCGGCATGCGCGTGCTCTACCTCGGCATCACGGTGCTGGCCACCGTGATGCTGTACTACGAGCTCTATGTCGGTGGCTCGGTGGCCACGCTGCTGCTGGCCAACCTGCGCATGACGTTCTCCTTCTACGTGGTGATCCTGGCGTTCGGGAACCTGCTCGGGGCGTTCGGGTCGCTCGCCGCTGGGCTCGCCGACCGGTGGGGCCGTGCCAACCTGGTGGTCGGCGGCCTGCTGGTGACCGCGGTCTTCGTCGGGTTCATCATTCCCGCCGCGACCAGCAAGTGGGTGTTCGGCATCGAGACGTTCGCGGTCGCCATCGTGGAGGGCATCTGCCTGGTGGCCACGCCGGCCCTGATCCGTGACTTCTCCCCGCAGGTCGGCCGGGCCACGGCAATGGGCTTTTGGACCACCGGCCCGGTGCTGGGCAGCCTGATCGTCGCCGTCGTGGCCAGCGCCACGATCCCGGCGGTCGTGCCGAGCACCCGGTTCTGGACGCATGAGTTCCTCATCGCCGGCATCGTCGGCCTGGTGGTCTTCGTGATCGCCCTGGTGGGGCTGAAGCAGCTGCGCGACCAGCTCATGGTGACGATGCGCGACCGGGCGCTGATCGAGGCCAGGGCCAAGGGAATCGACATCGAGGCGGCGCTGCGCCACCCGTTCCGGCAGCTGCTCAAGCCCGACGTGCTGATCTCCGCCACCGCAGTGTCGCTGATGCTGCTCATCTACTACACGGCCGTCGCGTTCAGCGTCATCTACCTGACCTCGATCTTCGGTTTCTCGGTGAAGGACGCCAACGGGCTGGGCAACTGGAACTGGGGCTTCAACGTCATCGCGGTCGTCCTCATCGGCGTGATCTCCGACCGGATGCGGGTGCGGAAGCCGTTCATGGTGCTCGGCGGAGTCGGCGCCGCGGTGATGATCGTGGTGTACCTGCTGGAAGCCGGCCACCATCCCAGCTACTACACGCTCGCCATCGAGCTGGCGGTGCTCTCGTTCGCCCTTGGTGTGGCCTATGCACCGTGGATGGCCAGCTACACCGAGACCGTGGAGGCGCGTAACCCGGCGCTCATCGCCACCGGCCTGGCGATCTGGGGCTGGATCATCCGGGTGGTCGTATTCATCTCGTTCCTGGTCATCCCGCTTGTGGTCACCTCGGTGACCCCGCTGATCACCTACGGCACCACGGTGTCCACGTACGCGGCCAAGTACAAGAGCGAGCTGGCGTTCGCGGCAGGCCACCCGCGGATCGTCGCCATCGCCACCAAGGAGCAGGCGCAGATCGCCAACGCGAAGAAGTTCGCACCCGAGCTGGCGGTGATCCAGGCCAACCCCGTCCTGTTCACCAAGCTGGCCACCTATCCCACCCCGGCCGCGGTCCCGCCGAAGCTTGCCGCGCAGGCCGTCGCCGCCGCCGGGGGAGGGGCGACCGGGGTCCATATCCTCACCGTGATCAACACCAACAAGGCCGCGATCAACGGCGTGATCGCGGTAGCGCCGCAGCTCCAGGCCATCACGCCGTACGCGGCCCAGCTCACGGCGCTGTCCAAGGTGCCGCCGGGGGTGTTCGCGTACCTGAAAGCGCACGGCGCCGACGTGCAGAACGCCGCGGCGGAAGCTCCCGGCCAGTGGCAGACCTGGTACTGGATCTGCTTCGCCGGGGTGATCATCTTCCTGTTCAGCATCCCGGTTCTGCGCGGCCGGTGGCGGCCGCGCGACGCCCGCAAGGACGAGCAGGAACACGAGGCGATGGTCGAGGCCGAACTGGCCAAGCTCAACGCCTGAGCCGGGCGCGCCGTTGCCCCTGGCTGTCCGCGGGCCGCATGGGCCTGCGGACAGCCAGGGCCGGCCGGGGCACTAGCCTTGCTTCGCGGACGTCGGACCGATCCGAGGAAGGCCCCGTGACGGAGGATTGGCTGAAAGCACCGGCCGAGGACATCGCCGTGCCGGCCGCGATCGACACCAGCGTGGCGCACCAGGCGCGCATCTATGACTACTGGCTCGGCGGTAAGGACAACTTCGCGGCAGACCGGGAGGCCGCAGAGCAGGCGGTCGCTGCCTACCCGCCGATCCTGCGTGGCGTCCGCGCGCAGCGGGCGTTCCTCGCCCGCACCGTTCGGTACCTGGCCGCAGAGGCGGGCATCCGCCAGTTCCTCGACATCGGCACCGGCATCCCGACCGCGAACAACACCCACGAGGTTGCCCAGGCGGCCGCCCCCGATGCCCGGGTCGTCTACGTGGACAACGACCCCATGGTCCTGGCGTACGCCCGGGCGCTGCTGACCAGCGTGCCGGAGGATGTGACCACATACCTGGACGCCGATGCGCGCGAGCCGGGCGAGATACTCGCCGGGTCCGCCGGGCTGCTTGACTTCAGCCGGCCCATCGCCGTCCTGCTGGTCGGCATCCTGCAGCTGATCCCCGATAGCGATGACCCGCACGCGATCGTCGCACGCCTGATCGACGCGGCGCCCCCGGGCAGCTGGTTCGCGATCTATCATCCGGCCAGCGACATCGACCAGGATCAGGTCGCCGAGGCCGTGCGCCGGGTCAACGCCCGGACGGCCGGCACGACGACTTTGCGCACGCACGCCGAGATCGCAAAGTTCTTCGACGGCCTGCAGTGGCTGGAACCGGGCCTGGTACAGGTGCAGCGGTGGCAGCCCGGCTCGGCGGCCCCCGACGACGGCGAACAGATCGCCGCCTACGCCGGGCTGGCCCGCAAGCCCTGACTTGGTCGCGCGTGCGCCGGCGGGCTAAGGCCGGCTGATGAAGGTCTCTATCAGCGCGAACGCCTGCTCTTGGTGGTCCTTGGCGTGATCGAGCCAGATGATGGACTTGTCGCGCCGGAACCACGCGAGCTGCCGCATCGCAAACCGGTATATGGCACGGCTGAGCTCGTCGAACAGCTCTTCCTCGGTGGCGTATTCGCCCCGCAGGAAGCGGGCCACAAAGCGATACTCAAGCCCCAGCGCGTCGAGCCTGGAGAACGAGACGCCTTCGTCCAGCAGGTTCCTGACCTCACCGATCATGCCCTCGTCGAGGCGCGTGCGGAGCCTGCATCCGATCCGCTCGCGCAGGACGTCCCGTGGCCACGTCAGGCCCAGCTGGCAGAACATGTACTGCGGCGCGTTGACGTGCGAGGTCTTAAAGACAAACCCTTGCTCCCTTATCTCGACCGCACGGATGATGCGCCGCCTGTTCCGCGGGTCGATGGTCTTCGCGGCGTCCGGGGCTAGCTCGGTCAGGCGCTGATGCAGTTCGTCATCGGTCAGGCGCTCAAGCCGGTCGCGCAGCGCAAGATCGGGCTGTGCCCTGGTCAGCTGGTATCCGTCGACCACCGACCGCACGTATAGCCCTGTGCCGCCAACGATGATAGGCAGTCTGCCGCGGGCCGTAATTTCACCGATGAGTCCATACGCGCTCTTCTGGAAGTCGGCTACGGAATATCGCGTCTCCAGATCCATCACGTCGATGAGATGGTGCCTAATTCCCTGCATCTCGCCGCGGGTCAGCTTTCCGGTGCCAATATCGAGGCCGCGATACACCTGCCGCGAGTCGGCCGATATGATTTCGCCGCCGAACCGCAGGGCTACCGCCACGCCAAGCGCGCTCTTGCCCGAAGCGTTTGTGCCGACAATTGCTACAGCCCTGGCCCGGTTTGCTGCCATGTTTCCTGCTGGATCAGATGCGGTCTGATCGCCAACCGTCAAGGTTGCTGCTTCCTTCGTTGCGCGATGCCCAATGGTTCACAAGACCGGGCGTCCTGCTGCGAGCCGGCCGGTTAGCAGCTAGGTGGATGGCTACGGGGCAGGGCAAGTGTATAGCCAGCGCTTGTTGCCGCAGGTTGGTGGCTTCGACGCGGGCGCGGCCTGGCCCCTAAAGTAGTCAGCGGTGAGTGCACACGTTGATGAGGCCAAGAAGGAGATCCGCAGCCGGGTCTGGGATCTGCTGGTACGGGAACATGTCGCCGAGCCCGGCGTCCACGGGTACATTCCAGCGTTCGTAGCAGCCGAGGCAGCCGCCGACCGGCTCGCCGGGCTGCCCGAGTGGCGGGGCGCCCGGGTCGTCAGGGCCGTCCCGGACCGCGCGCAGCAGCCCGTCAGGGAACGGGCCCTTCGCGACGGCAAGCTCCTCTACGTGGCGGTCCCCAGACTGGCCGCCGAGCTGCCGTTCTTCGTCCTTGACCCGGTAGACGTCACCACGGCGGCCGGGAACGCCGGGTCGGCTGAGCATGCCGCTCACCATGGCCGCCATGCTCGCAAGGTGGGCGTCCAGGAGATGCGCCGTGTCGACGTGGTGGTCTGCGGCAGCGTCGCGGTGAACCGGCGGGGCACCCGGCTGGGGAAGGGCGGGGGTTATTCCGACATCGAGGTAGCGCTGCTGCAGGAGGCCGGGCGGATCGGCCCCAGCACCGTGATCGTGACAACCGTCCACCCGCTCCAGGTGATTGACGAGCCGATACCCGAGACCGAGCACGACTTCAGCGTCGACCTGATCGTCACGCCCGACGGCGTCATCGAATGCGAGCCACAGCGGCGCCCCACCGGCCTGTACTGGAACAACCTGACCGCCGCGAAAATCGCCGCCATACCCGTGCTGGCCGCCAAGGCGGCCGCGGCCAGGCGCGGCTGACGCGCCTGCTCAGAGCAGGGCCGGCAGCGCGGCGACGCTGTCGAGGATGTGCGTGTGCGGCGCGGCTTCGAGCTGGGATCGCGGGCCCGCATTGCGCAGTGAGGTGCGAGGGTCAGGTCATGGCTGCGCGGCCAGGGTGACCGTCACCGTTGCCGACTGGCCGTCCCTGGAGTATTCGATGGGTACCGTGTCGCCAGGCTTCTTGGTCAAGGTCAGCTCCTGCAGCTGAATGTTGCTGGTCGCAGGCTCGCCGTCGATCTTGGTGATTACGTCCCCAGGGCGCAGCCCGGCCGTAGCAGCCGGGCCACCCGTGGTCACCGCCTGGACAAAGAGCCCTGCGGGCAGCCCGGCTTGTTCCGCCGCTGCGGGAGGTATCGGCACCGTCTGCAGCCCGAAGAAGGCGTGGGTCACAGTCCCGGTGGCGATGATCTCGTCAGCAACGCGCTTGGCTAGATCGACCGGGATGGCAAAACCCAGCCCGATGCTGCCGCCGCCCGAGTTCGGCACGCCCGCCCCGGCCGTCGGCACCCCCACCAGCTGGCCCTCGCAGTTGACCAGCGCGCCGCCGCTGTTGCCGGGATTGATCGAAGCATCGGTCTGCACCGCGGACACCAGCAACGCCGAACTGTCGTTTTCGCCGGGCACCTCGACCGTCCGGTCGAGGGCGCTGACGATGCCGGAGGTAACCGTGCCGGACAGCCCCAGCGGTGCGCCGACCGCCACGACCGGCTGGCCAACCCGCACCGACGACGACGACCCAAGCGAGATCACCTTGAGCTCGCGGGAGGTCTGCACCTTGAGCACGGCGAGATCGGTCAGCGGGTCCCGGCCGGTGATCGTCGCCGGAGCGTGCTGTCCGTCGGCGAACAGCACCTCCACCGAGCCCCCGCTGGCCGCGGCGATCGAGATGACGTGATTGTTCGTCAGGATGTAACCGCCCGACCGGATGACCTCGCCTGACCCGGTGCCGCTTCCGCCCTGGCCGCTCGCCGCTATCGTCACCACCGAAGGGATGACCCGATCCGCGACCGAGGTCACCGGGCAGGCGCTGACGGTGGTGGCACCGGCGGAAGCCGCAGGTGAATGCGAGTTAGCCGCGGAGCTTGACGACTGCGTGGCGCCGACGATGAGGCCGCCCGCGACGCCCCCGACGACCAGCGCAGCCCCGACCGCCACCCACAGGAACCACCGGCGCGGGCCACGCGAGCGCGTCGTCGTCGGCTCAGTCACGTCGGCTCCTCATTCCGGCCGCTGGCAGCCTCAGCGGCGGCTCGGAATGGACAATTCGCAAGACGCAATTGTCGCATAGCCCGGTGAACCCAGTGAACCCGGTGATGCCTGGGGCGTCCCTTCACGCCTGTCCAGGGCGCATGGCAGACTGATGAGGGCGCGAGCCGATGCAGGCGGTGACCAGGAACCAGGGATGCCGGGGACGGAGAGCCGGAATGACTGACACCACCTCGTCCCCGGCCGCACAGTACGGCGTGCATTCCGAAGTCGGCCGGCTGCGGAAGGTCTTGGTATGTGCTCCCGGGCTGGCTCACGAGCGCCTGACCCCGTCGAACTGCGACGACCTTTTGTTCGATGACGTGATTTGGGTGCAGAACGCCCGCCGCGACCACTTCGACTTCGTCAGCAAGATGCGCGATCGCGGCGTCGAGGTCGTGGAACTGCATAACGTGCTGACCGAGATGCTCGCGATCGGCGAGGCGAAGGCCTGGCTGCTCGACCGCAAGATCACCGCCAACGAGGTGGGCCTCGGGCTGGTCGACGACACGCGCGGGTTCCTGGACAGCCTTGAGCCGCGGAAACTGGCCGAGTTCATGATCGGCGGCCTGTCCACCGCCGACCTGCCAGCCGAGTTCCGGCCTGGTTATCTCGTGCTGGCCCGCGAGCACACCGGGGTTCGCGAATATCTCATGCCGCCGCTGCCCAACACCCTGTTCACGCGCGACACCACTTGCTGGATCTACAGCGGTGTGACGCTCAACCCGCTGTACTGGCCCGCCCGGCACGACGAAACGCTGCTGATGAAGGCCCTCTACACCTTCCACCCCGACTTCGCTGGTGCCCGCATCTGGTGGGGCGACCCGGAAAAGGACTGGGGCCTGGCAACGCTCGAGGGCGGAGACGTGATGCCGATAGGCAACGGGGTCGTGCTGATCGGCATGAGCGGGCGCAGCTCCCGCCAAGCCATCAGCCAGGTCGCCGCGGCGCTGTTCGAGGCCGGCGCGGCCGAGCGAGTCATCGTGGCCGGGATGCCGAAATTGCGCGCCGCGATGCACCTCGACACCGTGTTCACCTTCGCCGACCGCGACTGCGTGACCACCTTCCCGGAGATCGTGGACGGCATCCACACGTTCACGCTGCGGCCGGGGGACAAGACCAAGGTCGAAGTCACCGCCGAGAAGGACGGCTTCGTCGACGTGGTGGCCGCCGCGCTGAATCTGCCGAACCTGCGGATCGTCAACCTCGGCGGCGAGGCCTACGCTGATGAGCGGCAGCAGTGGGACAGCGGCAACAACCTCGTCGCCATCGCTCCCGGTGTGGTCTTCGCTTATGACCGCAACACCCGCACCAATTCGCTGCTGCGCAAGGCCGGGATCGAGGTCATCACGATCGTCGGTGCCGAACTGGGCCGCGGCCGCGGCGGCGGGCACTGCATGACCTGCCCGCTGATCCGCGACGCGGTCGATTTCTAGCGAAGCGCCCGCCTGCCCTCTTCTGAGCCGGTCCGGCCCCGGTCGCGCCGGACTGTCATAGGTTCCCGGCATACTTGCCGGGCCGTCCGGCGAGGCCGCGGCCTGACGAGAGGAGACCCATGGCTGTCCGATATCAGCTCGTCATCAACTGCGTCGGCCACCCTGAGTCGCTGGCCCGCTTCTGGGCCGAGGCCCTGGGCTACGTGCTGGAGCCGCCGCCGGACGGCTTTGTCACCTGGGACGACTGGCGGCGCGACATCGGGCTGCCCGAGTCCTGGCTCGGCCGGGGCACGGACGCCATCATCGATCCGGATGGCGCCGGACCTCGTATCTGGATCCAGGTCGTGCCCGACCGCAAGACCGTTAGCAACCGCCTCCACCTCGACATCCACGCCAGCGGCGGGCGGGACCTCCCGATCGAGACCCGCAAGAAGCGCGTGGACGCCGAGGCCAGGCGGCTGTGCGACCTCGGTGCCACGCTGCTCAGCGACCTGAGCGAGGAACTCGAGGAGGGCCTTGACCACTACGCGGTCGCGCTGAGGGACCCCGAGGGCAACGAGTTCGACATCAACTGACCACTTCGCCCGCCGCGGCTCCTCGTGCCGGAGCGGGCAATTCGGTTCGCCGGCCGGTCAATGGCGCTGCGCGTCGTACTCACGGACGCGGGCCATCACCTCATCACCCGCCTTGGCCCGGGCGCCGCAGTCAAAGGGCGGCTGCGGGTCGTACTCGATCATGAGCTGTGAGGCTTGCGCCGCGGTCCGGTCGGCGAGCAGTTCGGTGAGCCGCAGCGCCATGTCGATCCCGGCGGACACACCGGCTGCGGTGATGATCCTGCGGTCGAGATGCTCGACCACCCGCTCGGCCGTGGGCGTGGCTCCCCAGACGGCAAGTTCGGAGTAGGCGCCCCAGTGCGTGGTCGCCGTCAGCCCATCGAGCAGGCCCGCCGCGCCTAGCATGAGGGCACCGGTGCAGACCGAGGTGGTGAAGGTGGTACTGGCGTGCGCGTTCCGCACCCAGTCCAGCACCCGCGTGTCGTACTGCAGCGGCCGTGTGCCTACCCCGCCGGGGAAGACGATCACGTCAGGGTGCGGCAGGTCCTCGAACGTACCGTCGAGGACCACGCCGAGCATCCCGTTGTCGCTGCGCACCTCGCCCCTGGCGTGACCGACGAAGGTGATGTCGAAGGTCGGGATGCGCTGCAGCACTTCGTAGGGGCCGATCGCATCGAGCGCGGTGAATTGCGGGAACAGCGGGATGGCGATGCGCAGCCGGTCGGTCATGCGGATGCTCCTTCGTGACGGGTGGTCGTGCGGAACCGCCTCCGGTAGGCGTCAGGGCTGACCCCGAGGTGGCGGTGAAATACGCGCCGCAGGGACTCGGCGCTGCCCAGCCCGCAGCGTTCGGCCACCACGTCGAGGGTGTCGTCGCCCGCCTCGAGGTCGGTGCGTGCTGCCTCAAGCCGGACCCGCTCCACGAACCGCGCCGGGCTCTGGCCGACCTCGGTGGTGAACACGCGGGTGAAGTGGCGCACGCTCATCGACGCCGCGGCGGCGAGCGTGGGCAGCCGGTGGTCACCGCCGGGCGCGGACTCGACGCGGTCCTGGACGGCCCGGACGGCAGAGCGCTCTGCCCTGGGCACCCACACCGGCGTGGCGAACTGGGTCTGGCCGCCCGGCCGGTGCAAGAACATGATCAGCCACCGGGCCAGCGTCTGGGCGACATCGGCGCCCAGGTCGTCGGCGACCAGGGCAAGTGCCAGGTCGATCCCGGCGGTGACCCCGGCGCTCGTCCAGATCTGGCCGTCATGGATATAGAGCGGATCCGGGTCCACTTCCAGCGCTGGGTACGCGGCCTGCAGCTCCTGCGCCGCAGCCCAGTGAGTGGTCACCCGGCGCCCATCCAGCAGCCCCGCGGCGGCGGCGATGAAGGCGCCCGTGCACACCACCGCGACGCGGCGGGACCGGCTGGCGGCGGCGCGGACGAAGGCGATCAGGTCCGGGTCGGCGCTGGCCGCCCTGGAGCCGGTACCGCCCGGCAGCACCAGGGTGTCGATCCGCTCACTGAGGCCTGGCAGCGGCACGGTGCCGAGCTCGAGGCCGCTCTCGGTCCGGACCGGACCGCCGCGCACCGATGCCACCCGCACCCGGTACCCGGTGCGCCTGCCCAGCGACGCGGCAGCGTCCCCGGCGCTGGCGAATACCTCGTGCGGCCCCACGACGTCGATCGGCTGCACGCCATCAAAGGCGGCGAAGACCACGTCCGGCTCGCTCACAAATCCACTCTCACCGTGGTTCATCGATGGCGTCAACGACACGTATCCCACACATTCGGCCATGGTCCCAGCCAACTCACACCGGAGGAAACCAGCATCATTAACCGGCACTGCCAGATCCCGGGCCGGGATGCGCTGTCCCGGCCCGGGATCTGGCGTGGCGTATATCGCCGCGGTGACCTTCATCGACCAGCACGACCAGGCCGCCTTCGTGTTTCCGCAGAGGCCCTGGGGGCTGGGCGGCCTAGAGGACCAGGATGAACTTGCCCACCGCGGCGCGGCGCTCGAACATCCGGTGGGCGTCGGCGGCATGTTCCAGCGGGAAGACTTCGGTCACGTGCACGTCGATGGCGCCCGAGGAGATCAGCCCGGCGGCCTCCAGCAGCGACGGACGGACCAGGGCGGGGTCACGCAGCGGCAGCTGGCCACCGGAAAACCCCAGATACCCGACGCAGCGGGCCCGCATCCAGGTGGCGTCGGGCGCCACCTCCGGCTCGCGGGAGATGTTGCTGTAGGTTACCAGCCGCCCGAACGGTGCGAGCAGTTCGAAGGACCGCGCCCGCACCTGGCCGCCCACCGGGTCCAGCACCACGTCCACGCCCCGGCCCGCCGTGGCCGCCAGCACATCCTCTGCGAAATCGGCATAACCGAACACCTGGCTGTAACCGTAGCCTCGGGCGAACTCGGCCTTGGCCGCGGTGGAGGCGGTGCCCAGCAGCGGCCGCAGCCCAAGATGGCGGGCCAGCTGGCCGGTGACCGTGCCCACCCCGCCGGCCGCGCCGTGCAGCAGCACGGTCTCCTCCGGAAGCACCCGCGCCACCCGCCGCAGCAGCATCAGCGCCAGCGGGACGGTCACCAGCATGCCACCCGACTCCGGGCGCCCGGCCAGGTTCTCCGGCAGCGGCACGGTCAGCTCCGCCGCTGCACGCACCACCTCGGCATACCCGTGACCGCGGGTCAGCGAGGCCACCGGCTGCCCAGGGCTCAGCCCGCCCACCCCCTCCCCGAAACGGCGGATGCTGCCCGCGACCTCCACACCGGGTACGAACGGCACCGTCCCCAGGCCATCGCCGATCCGGTTACGGACATCGGTGAAGTTGACCCCCGCGAACCGAACGCTGATCGTGACCTCACCCGGGCCCGGTTCCGGCTCCGGCACCTCCGCCACCCTCAGCACCTCCGGGCCGCCGTACTCGGCTACCACCACCGCCCGCATCGGACTCCCTTCACACGGCCACCCGCCGAGCGCCCTTGCGGGGCAGCTGCCCCGGCAATGGTC
>Ga0306926_10008257_pt1 | contig 11377 bp, 9 predicted proteins | sample flu12Cox44000178_FD_203759 | JGI IMG/M metagenome (GOLD analysis project Ga0306926, IMG submission 203759) | Lab enrichment of tropical soil microbial communities from Luquillo Experimental Forest, Puerto Rico - flux8day.12C.oxic.44.000.178 (v2)... | ecosystem: Environmental > Terrestrial > Soil...
CAAAAATCCATCTGTTGGCAGGCCAGGCCGCCCCGCCTTCGATGCTAGCCAATATTCCACGCCTGGTGACGGCCTACTTCGCGCAAAAACCCGATCCGGAAATACCGGCGCAACGGGTGGCGTTCGGCACCTCGGGCCATCGCGGCTCGGCGCTGAACAACGCGTTCAACGAGGCGCATATTGTTGCGATCAGCCAGGCGCTCTGCGATTACCGCCGCGAGAAGGATCTTTCCGGCCCGCTGTTTGTCGGCATCGACACCCATGCGCTGGCCGAACCGGCGCTGGCGAGCGCGCTCGAGGTGTTCGCGGCTGCTGGTATCGATGTGATGATCGATCACAGCGATGGTTACACGCCGACGCCGGCGGTCTCGCACGCGATCCTCACCTACAACAGGAGTCACGGTGGCGGCCTTGCCGACGGCGTCGTGATCACGCCGTCGCATAATCCGCCCGAGGATGGCGGCTTCAAATACAAGCCGCCGAACGGCGGCCCGGCCGATACCGATATCACCGCGGGAATCGACCGCGCCGCCAACCGCTATCTCGAGAATGACCTCAAGGGAGTCAAACGCATACCCTACGAGCGGGCACGCAAAAGTGCTTGCGTGCATCGGCACGATTACATCAAGCCTTACGTTGCCGACCTCGAAAACGTCCTCGACATGGAAGCGATCCGCGCCTCCGGCGTGAAAATAGGGATCGATCCATTGGGCGGAGCCGCCGTTCGCTACTGGCAGCCGGTGATCGAGCGTTACCGGCTTGCCGCCACCATCGTCAGCGACGAGGTCGACCCGACCTTTCGTTTCATGACGCTCGATTGGGACGGCAAGATCCGGATGGATTGTTCCTCGCCTTACGCGATGGCGCGCCTGATCGCCATGCGCGAGCGCTTCGATGTCGCCTTTGCCAACGACACCGACGCCGACCGGCACGGCATCGTGACGCGCTCCAGCGGGTTGATGAACCCGAACCATTATCTCGCCGCCGCGATTGCGTATCTGTTCGAACACCGTCGGCAATGGAAAAAGGACAGCGCGGTCGGCAAGACCATCGTGAGCAGCGCGATCATCGACCGCGTCGCCAAAAAACTCGACCGCTCCCTGGTCGAGACGCCGGTTGGATTCAAATGGTTTGTCGGCGGGCTGATCGGCGGATCGTTCGGCTTTGCCGGCGAGGAAAGCGCCGGCGCCTCTTTCCTCCGAAAGGATGGTTCGGTGTGGACCACCGACAAGGACGGTCTCATCCTGGGGCTGTTGGCCGCCGAGATGACCGCACGCACCGGGCGCGACCCAGGTCAGTTGTTCGGCGAATTGACGGCCGAACTCGGCGTGCCCTTCTACGAGCGGATCGACGCGCCGGCCAACTCGCAGCAGAAGAACGTCCTCAAAAGGCTGACGGGTGAAAAGCTCGGCATGAAGGAACTCGGCGGCGAGCCGGTGCGCGCCGCGCTCTCGGTTGCTCCCGGCAACAACCAGCCGTTCGGCGGGATCAAGGTCGTCGCGGACAACGGATGGTTTGCCGCGCGGCCGTCGGGCACCGAGGACGTCTACAAGATCTATGCGGAGAGCTTTCGCAGCGCGGCCCACCTGAAACAGATTCAGGGCGACGCGCAATCGGCCATCGCGCAGGCTTTCAAGGGGTGACTCCGAAAGCCATGGGCGGAGCCGCCGTGGAGCGTTTGCGAAATGGCGTCATTGCGAGCGCAAGCGAAGCAATCGAGTGATTTCGTGTACATGATTCTGGATTGCTTCGTCGCTTCCGCTCCTCGCAATGACCGGACGAACTGCATCCGCCCGTCATGGCTGGGCATAGCCGTTCGAAGAACGGCGTCGCTTCCGCTCGCCTTTGCCCGCGCATCCGTCGGGTATGGCCAAGAGCTTTTTAGCAAGGCGGATGGATTGCCGGGTCAAGCCCGGCAGTGACGTTCTCGAATGGTGCCGTGTAGCAAAGCCAGTCATGGCCGGCCGGGCTCGAGTGCCGCGTCTTTCCTGCCTGGGGGAAGCCGAGACGCGAATGCCGAGCGCCGCGGACAGTCTTGCGCGATCCGCGCAAGCCGGGCCGCTTCGGCCGACCATGACAAGGAAAGGGCGGCATGCCGGGTGGGCCAACCTATGCCGCCGAAGACGGGGAGGACGGATCCTTGACGATATCGAGGTGAATTCCGCCGCAGCGGATGCAGCGCATGGTCCAGTATTCGTTGCCCGCGCGTCCGCCGATTACGCGCAGCACCCGAAGCTCGCCCTCGCAATCCGGGCAATTGGACCGCACCGCATCGGGCAAACTCACTTCCGAATTAAGCATGGCTGGCCTGCCGCTTGTATTCGACGATCACGGATCGCTGGTTGAGATAGTCGATGCGGGTCTTGGCGTCGGCGATCGCGGCGTCCTTGTTAGCCCAGGCAAAGCCGACTTCAAGCTCCGGAAAGGAGACGCCGTCGATGACGACCGGCTCGAAATCCGAGCGCCTGATCCTGGCGTGCCAAAGGCCTCTTCCGGCCTCGAAAGTCTCGATCTGAAAGCCGTCGTAATTCATGTGGAATCCTTGGCGGTTTGAATACGCAAATGACACCACAGATTGGTCCAGCCGCGTGTGAACTGGTTCACATCGGGCAGAACTTTAGCGCCGCAGAGGGTATGCAGGTGTATACTACGAGCGGCCGTGGGTTAAAGGAGAGCCAACGATGAGCGAGACGGCGGACGCGCTGGTGCTTGATCTCGTCGAATGGGTGGCGCGCCAGCCGCGTCCCTATGCGGAGGTGATCGCGACGTGGCGGACGTCATGTCCGCGCCTGACGATCTGGGAGGACGCAGTCGATGGCGGCTATCTCGCGCGCGGCCTTGGCGGAATGGTCGTGGTCACCGAAGCGGGAAGGAAATTGCTGCGCACGCACGGCCGTCTGCGCTGACGGCGGATGCCGTCGGGCCTTCAGAACCAACACCGACTGTTGATGGCGTTTGCGCCCCTGCGGGCGTTGACTCCAGGGGATGTTGAGGCGACATTCATGCAAGCGCATCCAGTTCGCGGTCGCCCCGAACTTTCGTCATTCAGAGGAACTCGCCATGATCGATCTCTATTATTGGACCACGCCGAACGGCCACAAGATCACGATGTTTCTCGAAGAGGCCGGACTGAAGTACAAAATTTTCCCGATCAACATCGGCAAAGGAGATCAGTTCAAGCCCGAGTTCCTCGCTGTGGCGCCGAACAACCGCATTCCGGCGCTGGTCGATCACGAGCCGAAGGGCGGCGGCAAGCCGATCTCGGTGTTTGAATCCGGCGCGATGCTGCTTTATCTCGCCGAGAAGACGGGGAAGTTCCTTCCCGCCGACATTTACGGCCGGTACGACGTGATCCAATGGACGTTCTGGCAGATGGGCGGGCTCGGGCCGATGGCGGGGCAGAACCATCATTTCCGCAACTACGCGCAGGAAAAGCTCCAATATGCGATCGACCGGTACGTGAACGAGACCAACCGTCTCTATGGCGTACTCAACAAGCGCCTGAAGGATCGCGAGTTCATCGGCGGTGATTATTCGATCGCCGACATGGCCTGCTATCCCTGGGTCGTGCCGTACAAGAATCAGGGCCAGGACATCGAACAGTTTCCGCATCTGCAACGCTGGCTGGAAACCATCCGCGTGCGTCCGGCGACCGAACGAGCCTGCGCGAAGGCCAAGGAGGTCAATCCGAATTTCGGACAGCCTGCGATCCGCACCGAAGAAGAGCGCAAGGTGCTGTTCGGCCAGACCGCCGCGGTGGTGAAGTAGCTTTTCTGTTTTTTGGCGCCGCTCGCTGCCCCTCGTTCTGAGGGCCCATTTTCAGCGCGCCTCGAACGACGCCGAGCCACCGCCACGCCATGGAGATGCAGAGCGCTCATTCCCGTGTGCCCGCGGGAGAGGCTTCAGGCGATGGCGTCGCCCGAACCATCCTCCGCCGCCATCCGCCTCAAGCAATCCCGGCACAGGCAATCCTCGCCATCGACCGGTTTTGGCAGGCGCGCCGTTTCCTGCGCGCACCAGCACGTCCAGCCAAGGTTGCAGCTGAATTCCGTCCCACAACCAGAGCAGGCAAGGCGTCTTGCGGCCACGCTTTCTAACCGATTTGTCATGAATTAACGCCAAACGTCCTTACGTTTTCATCGCTGGTTCATCGCCCGCGGCAGTATATTCCAATCGTTACAGCGTTGCGCGGTTGGGGAGTAGTGCAGGGGATCTTTCATGGCCCGCGATTCGCAAGCAGCACTGATTGCACTCAATCGTTTCGGATTTGGCGCGCGCGGCGGCGCCTCAGGCGATTTGATCAATGCGGCTTCCGATCCGCGCGGCTTCGTCAAGGCGGAGCTCAGTCGCCCTAACGCCGTCCGGCTCGAACTGCCGACATTGCAGACGACGCCAGCATTGGCAGAAGCCGTGTTCGCCTATCAGGCGGAGACCAAACTGGCGCGTGAGGCGACCGCGAAATCGGGCGGCGACGCCTCCCAGTCGATGCAAAAGGCGCCAGACGCCAAGACGCAGATGCCGGCTGCGGAACCGCCGGAAAAGCGCGCGAACGCGCCGAGGCCGCCGACCGAAGCGATCCAGTTCGCCGTGCCGAAATCGCCGGCCCAGCCGCTCAACGTCATTCAGAAAACCTACCGCGCCGAAGCGTTGGCTAGGCTTCAGCGCGCGATGATGGCCGATTGCGGCCTTGTCGAACGGCTGGTGACGTTCTGGTCCAATCATTTCTGCATTTCCGCCAACAAAGGCGAACTGGCGCGAATCTGGGCCGGCTCTTTCGAGCGCGAGGCGATCAGGCCGCATGTGCTCGGACGATTTTCGGACATGCTGAAAGCGGTCGAGCAGCACCCGGCGATGCTGTTCTTTCTCGACAACCAGCAATCGCTGGGTCCGGATTCGCGGGCAGGGCAGAATCGCAAGCGCGGGCTGAACGAAAATCTCGCGCGCGAGATCATGGAACTGCACACACTCGGGGTCGGCGGCGGCTACACCCAGGATGACGTGACGTCGCTGGCGCGCATTATTACCGGATGGACCTTTGCCGGACGGCAGGGACAGTTTGGACCACCGGGCACATTCGCATTCAACGCCGACGCGCATCAGCCGGGGCCGCAGCGTCTGCTCGGCAAGACCTACGAGGACACCGGACTCGCGCAAGGCGAAGCGGCGCTCACCGACATCGCGCGCCATCCTTCGACTTCGAAATTCATCGCCACCAAATTCGCCCGCCACTTCGTGGCCGACGACCCGCCGCAGGCGCTGGTGGCGCGGCTGCAGGAGACGTTCCGCAAATCCGACGGCGACCTCAGGCTGCTCGCAACGACGCTTCTGGATTCCGACGAGGCCTGGCGTGCGCCGCCGACCAAGATCCGCAGCCCTTACGAATACCTGGTGGCAACAGGGCGTCTGCTGGCGCAGATTCCGGATGATCCAACCCGCTATCTCGGCGGCTTGAATTTGCTCGGTCAGCCGTTGTGGACGCCGGCGGGGCCAAACGGATTTCCTGATACCAATGCCGCCTGGGCGGCGCCGGAAGGGATGAAACTGCGGCTCGACATCGCCGCGCAAATTTCCTCGCGCCTTGGCGACAATGTCGATCCGCGCGAGCTGCTGGAGCTTGTAGCGGCGGATGCGGCGTCGGGCGAGACACGGCACGCCATCGAACGCGCGGAGACGCGTCAGCAGGCGCTGGCGCTGTTGTTGATGTCGCCGGAATTCCAGAGGAGATGACGATGGATTGCTGCGAAAGTCGGACAACCCTCACGACGTCGCGGCGCGCGCTGCTGCTTGGCGGAGCATCGTTCGCCGCCTGGGCCTATGTGCCCAAATTCGCGCGCGCGGCCGACGGCCGCGACCCGCGCCTGGTCGTCATCATCCTGCGCGGTGCGCTGGACGGTCTTGCCACCGTCGCGCCGATCGGCGATCCCGAATACGCGCCCCTGCATGGTTCGATCGCACTGACCTCCGATGGTCCGCATGCAGGCCTCATGCTGGACTCCTTCTTCGCGCTGCATCCCTCGATGCCCGAATTCGCGCGGATGTATCGCGAGAGGCATGCAGCGGTAATTCACGCCGTGGCGACGCCCTATCGCGACCGTTCCCATTTCGACGGGCAGGACGTGCTCGAAAGCGGCTTTTCTGGTCCTGGCCGGGTGCAATCGGGCTGGCTCAACCGTGCGCTCGAAGCTCTGCCGAAGGGCGGGCGTGTGACGAACGGCCTGGCGGTCGGCGCGACCACGCCGCTGGTCTTGCGTGGCGCAGCCCCTACCGTGGGCTGGGCTCCCGCCGCATTGCCGCAGGCCGACGACGACACCGCGGCACGTCTTATCGATCTTTACAAGCACCGCGACCCTGCGCTGGCGACCGCACTGTCGCAGGGTCTCAAGTTAGAGAAGACCGCGCTTGGCGACGACATGAAGCCGAAGCCCGGCACCAACAATGTCGGTGCGATGCGGCTGGTTTCGCGCGGTGCCGCCAAGCTGATGGCGGCCGACGACGGTCCGCGCATCGCCGCGCTCGCTTTCGACGGCTGGGATACCCATGCCAATGAAGGCGGTCCGGTCGGCCGCCTCGCGCAACTGCTCTCGGGCCTCGACGGCGCGCTGGTCGAACTTGAAAGCGGGCTTGGCGAGCGGTGGCGCGACACGGTGGTCGTGGTTGCGACCGAGTTCGGCCGCACGGCGCGGATCAACGGCACCGAGGGCACCGATCATGGCACCGGCACTATAGCACTGCTTGCGGGCGGCGCGGTGAAAGGCGGCAGGGTAATTGCGGACTGGCCGGGATTGAAAGCGGCCAATCTCTACGAGGGCCGCGATCTCGCGCCGACCTGCGATCTTCGCGCCGCGTTCAAGGGCGTGCTGCGCGATCATGTCGGGGTCAGTGAAAGCGTGCTGGCGAAGAACGTGTTTCCGGACAGCGCGCAGGTCAAGCCGATGCAGGGATTGGTAGGCTAGGACACCGAACCTCTAATCAGCGCTGGACTTCGTTATTGTCTCCGCAAGCAACTCCACCTAACCCTGCCCCAAGCGCGTCCTGGTGGTTGTTACGCTGTCCGACATAGGAAAGCGTAAGCACGCCGAGCGAATTGAGTGAAGTTGCAGCTTCGCTCAATCGGCAGCCCCGCGGCGGGGTCTGATTGAGGACGAAGGCAAATCGGCGGTCGAGCCTGCGAATGGCGATGAGCGTCGGTATCGGCAACGAAACCGGCAGGTAGCTTCCAGGGCTTGCGCCTGAAACTGACTGTCATCCAGTTGTCATGGAATGCCAACAGCTTGCGTTACGTTCGCATTCGAGGCACCAGATGGATTATTTCAGACGCTTCACCTTCCTGTTTGCAGCCCCTGTCTTCGATGCTGACGATCTCGAGGGCGTCCGGTTCAATCAGATCATTACCGAAATCGAACGCTCCGGCTTCGAGGTCGTCCGTGCCCGCAAGCTAGAGGACGCAGAGATCGCGGTGCAGACGGATGCTGCGATCGGCTGCATGGTGGTCGACTGGGGAAAGAAGGGCCTCGAGGGCAAGACCGCCGCGCTGATCAATTTGATGCGCCGCCGCGGACTCGATTTTCCGATCATCCTTTTGATCCGCCGCAAGCGGTTCGAGGATCTGCCCGTCGAGGTGCTCGATTTCATAGACGGCTACGTTTTCCTGTCCGAGGAGACGCCGCCCTTCATCGCCAAGAACCTGATCAGTCGGCTCAAGCAATATGCGGAGAATCTGAAAACTCCGTTCTTCGGCGTGCTTGTCGACTATGCCGAAGAAGGCAACCAGCTGTGGACCTGTCCAGGCCACAACGGCGGTGTCTTCTATAGCCGCAGTCCGATCGGCCGGGTGTTCGTGGAGCATCTGGGCGAAGCGGTTTTTCGGGACGACCTCGATAATTCCGTGCTCGATCTCGGCGATCTTCTGACCCATGAAGGACCCGCGCTCAAGGCGCAACAGGAGGCAGCACAGATCTTCGGTGCGGAAAAGACCTACTTCGTCCTCAACGGCACTTCGACCTCCAACAAGGTAGTGCTCGGCGCATTAGTCACCGACGGTGATCTTGTGCTGTTTGATCGAAATAACCACAAGGCCGCCCACCACGGGGCGCTGATGATGAGCGGCGGCGTTCCCATCTATGTTCCGACAGTGCGCAATGCATGGGGACTGATCGGCCCGATGCGCTGGGATGCGCTTGATGAGAAAGCCTTGCGCGAGCGAATCCGGACCCATCCGCTTGTGAAGGACCCGGAAGCCTGGACGAAGCCTCGCCCATTCCGGGTTGCCGTCATCGAGCAGTGTACTTACGACGGGACCATCTACAGCGCCGAGATGATCCTCAAGCGCATCGGCCATCTCTGCGACTACATCCTGTTCGATGAGGCCTGGGCTGGCTTTATGAAGTTTCACCCGCTTTATGCCGGCCGATTTGCTATGAGCCTCCAGGACCTCGGCCCAGATTCACCCGGCATCATCGCGACCCAATCGACACACAAGCAGCTCGCAAGCTTCTCGCAGGCCTCACAGATACACGTCAAGGATCACCATATCCGGGGACAAAAGCGAAGGGTCGAGCACCGCCGCTTTAATGAAAGCTTTATGCAGCACGCCTCGACCTCGCCGTTCTATCCATTGTTCGCGTCACTTGATGTCGGCGCGCAGATGATGAAGGGCCGCTCCGGCGAGGTGCTGTGGGACGATACGATCCGGCTAGGCATCGAGCTTCGCAAGAAGATCCGTGCTGTGCGCCGAGAATTCGAGGAGAAGGAGATGCGTCCCGAACGCCGTTGGTTTTTCGAGCCGTTCGTGCCGGACCGTCTGGCGATTGCGGATGTTTCACGCGACGGTGCCGTGCACAATGTCGCCTGGGAGACGATCTCGACCGACCTGCTCGCGACCAACGCCAGCTATTGGCAGCTCACTCCGGATAACGGTTGGCACGGCTTCTCCGGAATAACTGCTGGATTTGCCATGACTGACCCAAATAAGCTCACCCTGCTGACACCAGGGTTTAATCATGCGACGGGCGGTTATGCGGAACACGGCATCCCCGCCCCGGTCGTCGCCCAATACTTGCGGGAGAACCGCATCGTCGCCGAAAAGAACGATCTCAACTCGCTGCTGTTTCTGCTCACTCCGGGGGTCGAAGCCAGCAAGGCCGGGACTCTTATCAGTGGTCTCGTCGCCTTCAAGAAACTTCACGACGACAACGCGCTACTCGAGGAGGCTATCCCGGAATTCTATCGGCGACGGTTGGCGCGTTATGCGGGCGTGCGTCTTCGCGATCTTTGCGCAGATATGCATCGGTTCTTCCGAGCAGCCGATGTCAGCGCGCTACAAACCAAGCAGTTTCTGGCTGAACATCTGCCGGACGTCGCCATGTCTCCGCGCGACGCAGCGCGCCACTTGATGCGCAATGACGTCGACTATCTGCCGATCGACAAGATTTCCGGCCGCGTGGCGACGACGCCGTTTGTGGTCTATCCGCCGGGCATCGCTTCGATCGTGCCTGGCGAACGGCTAAACAGGCGGGCGCAACCGATGATCGACTATCTGAAAATGTTCGAGACCTGCTTCAATACTTTCCCCGGCTTCGACGTGGAGATCCAGGGAGTGTATAAGGAGGTTGAGGTGCCCGGCCGTATTCGCCTGTATACTTACGTTGTTTCTGAATGAAACCGGCTTCCGAAAACGATCTGTCCTTTGCAAATGGGCAACCGATTCTGGTGCGCCCGTCGCGCGACAGCGACGTCGAGGCGATGCTTGCAATCTATCGCCACCACATCCGTCGCGGCGTGGAGGACAGCGTCGATGAAAGCGGTGTGCCGGAACCCGAAGATCTGCGCGACCGCCGCAAGAATTTTCGGAATCACCGGTTGCCGCATCTGGTGGCGACCTCGGGCGGCGAGGTCGTGGGCTACGCCTATGTTGTGCTGTTCAGGAAGCGGCCTGCGTATCGTTACGCCGCAAAGCATTCGATCTACATCCACCACAAACATCAGGGGCGCGGGGTGGGAGGGATTCTGCTGCAGGAATTGATCGACGCGTGCGCGGCAGCCGGCTTTCGGCAGATGATAGGTTATATCGATGCCGACAATGCGGCTTCATTGGCGCTCCACGATAAATTCGCCTTTTTACGGGTCGGCCTATTGCGTGGCGTGGCTTACCGCTACGGACGTTGGGCCGACACTGTCATGGTGCAGCGTTCGTTGGCTGCAGGTTCATCCCAACCGCCACAGCCCTTTTCCATTTTCGACGGCCGCTAGATAGAGATGAAAACGGGTGGCAAAGAGGGGATTCCGATGACCCAGACCGATACTGCCGGTGACCAGAACCTGCGCACACTCATCGATGCCGATCTTCAGGACACGCTGGACGAAGAGCTCGAGATGGAGCTCGACGACAGAAGGCTCGAGCAACTCAAGGGCATTGGACCCGCCCGCGAGATGCATGAGCCAATGGACCGCTCTCACTACTTCAGGGAACTTCTGCGCCTGCAGGGCGACTTGGTAAAGCTGCAGGACTGGATTCAACACAACCAGCTCAAGGTGGTCGTCATCTTCGAAGGCCGCGACTCCGCTGGCAAGGGCGGCGTCATCAAGCGCATCACCCAGCGACTCAACCCGCGCGTCTGCCGGGTCGCCGCGCTGCCCGCGCCGAGCGAGCGCGAACGGACGCAATGGTATTTTCAGCGCTACGTCTCTCACCTTCCGGCAGGCGGAGAAATCGTGCTGTTCGACCGTTCTTGGTATAATCGTGCCGGCGTCGAGCGCGTGATGGAATTCTGCACCGAAGAGCAGTGCGAGGAGTTCTTTCGCTCGGTGCCGGACTTCGAGCGCATGCTGGTGCGCTCGGGTATTCTGCTGATCAAATACTGGTTCTCGATCACCGACGAGGAGCAGCAGTTCCGTTTCCTGATGCGGATCCACGATCCGCTCAAGCAATGGAAGCTAAGCCCGATGGACGTACAGTCACGCGCTCGATGGGAGCGGTATACCAGGGCGAAGGAAGAGATGCTTCAGCGGACCCACATTCCGGAAGCACGCTGGTGGGTGGTCGAAGCCGTCGACAAAAAAAGGGCGCGGCTCAATTGCATTTCGCATCTACTCACGCAAATTCCCTACGGGGATGTTCATCGCGAGACCGTGGTGCTCCCAGAGCGATTGCGCGACCCAGCCTATCATCGCGAAGCGGTCCCCACTGAAATGTATGTCCCCGACCGATATTGAAATTAGGACGTGTACTCGTAAACCCTGTGATGTCCGATTTTGGGTGTATGGCGGACATGCGCCGATTACCTTGCAATGTCGCCTTTTGACCCAACTGCGACATGGGAGGTGTACGACGCCTGTGGTTCGGCCGTGTCAAAGCCATGGTTCTAGCGCGATGATGCCG
>Ga0306926_10008258_pt1 | contig 11376 bp, 9 predicted proteins | sample flu12Cox44000178_FD_203759 | JGI IMG/M metagenome (GOLD analysis project Ga0306926, IMG submission 203759) | Lab enrichment of tropical soil microbial communities from Luquillo Experimental Forest, Puerto Rico - flux8day.12C.oxic.44.000.178 (v2)... | ecosystem: Environmental > Terrestrial > Soil...
CGGCTGATCGGGATCAGCGTTTTCGATCGCTACCACGGCAAGGGCGTGCCGGAAGGGTCTGTGAGTCTCTCCATCCGGCTCACGTTCCAGTCCGATGATCGAACATTGACCGACGCCGAGGTCCAGGAACGCTTTGAAACGATTCTCGCCGCGCTTGCCCGCGAGCACGGCGCCATTCAACGATAAACGCTCGGCATTCCGAGCCGCGAGCTACGAGCAACGAGAACCCCATGGCAAAAACGGCAACCCGCAGCGTCGACCTGGAACCGATTGATCGACTCGAAGAGAAGCTTAAAACGCTCGTCACGATGGTCGAGCGGATGCGCAGCGATCAGGCGCGCGCGGCCGAGGAGAACCAACGGCTGTCGCGCGAGCTCGAAGCCCTGCGCGCGCGATTGGCGTCGAGCGACAGCCTGGCGTCGGAGCTCTCGGCGCTCAAAGACGAGCGTGATGTGATCCGCGGCCGCGTCAGCGAGATGCTGGAGCAGCTGGAAGCGCTCAATTTGTGAGCGAGAGCAAAGCCATTCCCGTCGAGATTCACGGGCAGCGGTATCCGATCCGCAGCAGCCTGGATCCTGAATACGTCGCGCGGCTGGCGACCTACGTCGACGAGAAGATGCGCGTCGCCGCCGACTCGACGCCGACGGGGGATACGCTGCGCCTCGCGATCATCGCCGCCTTGAATATCGCCGACGAGTACTTCCGCTGTCGTGAAACGAACAACGCCCGCGACGGCGAGCTGGCCGAGCGGGCCGGAGAGCTGGAGCGCCTGCTCGATCGCATTCTGCTGGCGTGAGCAGCCTTGGGAACTCTGCGTCCCCCGCGAACCTTGCGAACGTTGCGAACCTTGGACTAGGATCCGTGGAGCGTTTGAGTTCCCTGCTTTGCGCGTGATGGTGGTAGGCTCGTTTGAGCCAACGTTTTACCCAAGTGAGTCGCGACGCCGCGTGGTGTGCATGCCTCTGTAGCGAGGAAGCCTGAAGCGCGGCTTTTTGAGCGGTTCCACCTGCTTACGCAGGTTCATCGACCTCCCCACACGGCAAAGCGGGGCCTTTCTCTCGTTCCAAGCTCTCAGTTTCGTGCGCTGGTTCACGCGGGTCCATAGAAAGGACGTCGCGCGTGTCACCGATATACGTCAACGTGATTCTGCCCGCCGTGGTTGCCCTCGTGGTGGCTGCAGCGGTCTTCGCCGCCTGGAGCGCGAGCCGCCGGCGCATTGCAGCAGACACGATCGCCCGCGCCGAGGAACAGGCCGCGCGGATCATCAAGAGCGCCGAACTCGACGCAGAAACGTCGAAGAAGGCCGCCCTGCTCGAGGCCAAGGAAAAGGCGCACGACCTGCTCATGGAGACCGAGCGCCAGTCGCAGCAGCATCGCGAGCAGTCGGCGGCACTCGATCAGACCCTCTCCCGCCGTGACGCCGCGCTGACCGACCGGCAAGGCGCCCTCGAGCGGGTCGAACGAGAGCACTCAGCGCGGGAGCGGGCGCTGGCTGACCGCGAAAAGGCTGCCGCGGCCGCCGCAGCCCGGTACGATCAGCTCGTCGCCTCTCAGCAGCGCGAGCTCGAGCGTGTCGCCGGGCTCACGGCAGAAGAAGCCAAGGATCTCCTCATCAAGCAAATGGAGGGCGAGGCGCGGCATGACGCCGCGAACTTGTTCAAGCGCCTGGACGCGGAAGCGCGCGAGATGGCCGCCGACAAGGCCAAGCAGTACATCACCGAGGCGATTCAACGCTGTGGCGCGGAGCACGCGATCGAGACGACGGTGTCGGTCGTCGATTTGCCGAGCGACGATCTCAAAGGCCGCATCATCGGCCGCGAGGGGCGTAATATTCGAGCGCTCGAGCTCGCGACCGGCGTCGACCTCATCGTCGACGATACGCCGGGCGCGATCATCCTGTCGGGATTCGATCCCTACCGCCGCGAAATCGCCAAGAAAGCGATCGAGCGGCTGATTGCCGACGGACGAATTCATCCCGCTCGCATCGAAGAGATCGTGCAAAAAGTGAAGGATGAGACCGAAGAAGAAGTGCGCAAGGAAGGCGCGGCCGTCGCGTTCGAGCTGGGTCTGCACGACCTCCACCCGGAAATCCAACGATTGATGGGCCGTCTCAAGTACCGCACGAGCTACGGCCAGAACATCCTCGCGCACTCGGCCGAAGTCGCGAGGCTCGCGGGCATCATGGCCAAGGAAGTCGGTCTCGACGCGCACGTCGCCGTCCGCGCGGCGTTCCTGCACGACATCGGCAAGGCGATCGATCGCGAGATGGAGGGAACCCACCTGCAAATCGGCATTGATTTCCTCCGGAAGCACGGCGAAGGCGAGGCGGTCGTCATGGCCATGGCGGCGCACCATATGGACATCGACTGGCCATCGCTCGAGGCCATGATCGTGCAGGCGGCCGACGCGATCTCGGCCGCCAGACCTGGCGCCCGTCGCGACATTCTCGAATCGTACGTGAAGCGGTTGGAAAAACTCGAGGGGATCGCCGATTCGTTCCGCGGCGTCTCGAAGTCGTTCGCGCTGCAGGCCGGTCGTGAAATCCGCATCATGGTCGAGAGCGAAAAGATCTCCGATGAAGAGGCGGTCTGGCTGTCGAAGGACATCGCGCGCCGGATCGAGAACGAGCTGGAGTACCCCGGTCAGATCAAGGTCACGGTCATTCGCGAGACACGCGCCGTGGACTATGCGAAGTAGCTCGTGAGCGGACGCCCCCCAAGCCAGGCCACACAAGCCACCACTGTCGGCGGCTTCACCGAACAAGAGCTCATCGGTCGCATCCAGCAGCGGCTGCCGGCGCCCCCCGACTGGCTGCTCGTCGGTATTGGAGACGACGCGGCGGTTGTCGAGCCCGAGCGCAACCGCGTGGAGGTGCTGAGCGTCGATTGTCTGGTGGAAGGCGTTCACTTCGATCGCGCGTTCGTGCCGCCGGATGCCATCGGCCACCGGGCGCTGGCGGTCAACCTGAGCGATCTCGCCGCGATGGGAGCGACACCACGGCTGGCGCTTGTCTCGCTGGCGCTGCCGTCAACCCTCGCCATCGCCGACTTCGACGGCATGGCCGGCGGGCTCTGCGCGCTCGCCGCTCGGCATCGGACCCACATCGTTGGCGGCAACATCACGCGAACGCCCGGGCCGCTGACGATCGACATCACGGTCTCCGGCGCGATCAAGCGGCGACGATCTCTGACGCGCGGGGGGGCCCGCCCGGGTGACGACCTCTACGTGAGCGGTTCGATCGGGAGCGCGGCTGTAGGGCTGAAGATTCTTCGGTCGCCCTCGCCAGCCCTCAATCCCGGGGGCCCCACGGCGGCACCCGCCGTGGGGTGGAATCCCGGGGTCCCCACGGCGGCACCCGCCGTGGGGTGGAATTCGCAATCCAACCTGATCGACCGTTACCTGCGCCCCGAGCCTCGCGTCCGCCTCGGAACGCGGGCTCGCGGATGGGTTGCGCCAGATCGCGGATGCAAGCGGCGTTGGCGTCCGTATCGACGCGGACGCGGTGCCCATCGATCCCGGGGCACGGGACTGGTTCACGCGTGCGGGAAAAGACCCGGTGTTCGAGGCGATGGCCGGCGGCGACGACTACGAGTTGCTGTTTGCCGTCCGCCCGCGGCTGCGACGCCGGCTCCAGGCGCTCATTCCCATCGCTGGGGTCCCGCTCACCCGCATCGGCACCTGCACAGCGGAACCTGGCGCGACTGTGGCGCGGGCCGTCGCTGGAGCCCCCGAAATGTCGCCGATTCCGGCGGGCTACAGGCACTTTCGATGATTCATCTGACCCGGGCCCTCATCCGCCGCTGGCTGGGCACGTTGCTGCACATCCAGGACACACCGGAACGGACGGCAGCCGCCTTTGCCCTCGGCGTGTTCTTTGGCTTTTCGCCTTTTCTCGGTTTGCACACGATCTTGGGCGTTGTCTTTGCCTTTTTGCTGAACCTGAATCGCGTCGCGGTGCTGCTGGGTATCTACTCGAACCTGCCCTGGATCATCGCGCCTTATTACGCGTTCGTAACCATGACGGCGGTACGCGTCACGGGTCGCCGGCCGCCACCCGGGCTGGCAACGCGTCTCAGTTCGCTCTTCGAGCTGTCGCTGTTGGGAGGCCGGTTCTGGCACGAGCTGGCCGGAATCCTCAGGCCGCTTCTCTGGCCGTATACCGTGGGCTCCCTCATTGGCGCTCTGACGCTGGCGGTGCTGTCTTACCCGCTGGCGCTGGCGTTCGTCACCAGCCGGAAGCGCATTCACGACATCATGCACAAACCGCACTGAATACCTCTCTTTTGCACAGAATTTCAACAATCAAATTTCAGATTTGGATTATCAGTTCTGTCATTGAAAAATCTGGCTGAAATTCCAGGTCCTCCCTCTAAAATCTATCCAAGACCATGATTTCCGCCTCCTTCTGGCGAAAAGCGCTGGTGACCATGATCGCCGCAGGGGCGTTCGTCTCGCTGTACGAGGTCACCGCCCTCGACTCGAAGTACGCGGCGCGGCACGCAACGATGCGGGAGGCCACGGCCCTTCCGGCCCCCGGCTCGCGGCTCGCGTTCAGCGCGACGGCCTACTGCAAGGGCAACACGACGACCTCGGGCGTTGCCGCTCAAAGCGGGGTTGCCGCCGCTGATCCGGAGCTCCTGCCGGTCGGCTCTGTCGTCGACGTCGATGGCCTCCCGCGGAAATACAACGGTATTTACACGATTCTGGACACGGGACCGTCCGTCCAGGGCCGGCAGGTTGACGTGTACATGTGGAGCTGCATCGAGGCGCTGGAGTTCGGCCGCCAGGCTATTCACGTGACCGTGCTGCGCCTCGGGTGGAATCCGGGGGCAACGTTACCGAGCTTACTCGATCGGTTCCTCAAGCGGGCCGAGCCGTCGCCGCTGTCCGCGCGGCCCTTCCCGGGAGGACAGCAGACGCCGCGCTCTTAAGTTGGTCCTTCGATCTTGGTCCCTCGCCCCATCCGATCCCTTGTGTGTCTATGAGCCTGTGCCTGCCACAGTCGAACCCGTGGTGGCCCAAACCTGAAAGATTCCCGTTGCCGAGGCCCAAGAACCGACGACTGAGTCAAGACTCGCCGCCCGTGTCCCGAAGGCGCCTCATTGTCGTGCCGAACGCCTGTCGGCCGGCGTCGGGGTCATACACAATCACCGGCATGAGCCGACCGCGAATGCGGTCCGGATTCAGGCGCGCATAGTTCATGAGCGTCGTGGCCAACTGTGTCTTGCCCGCGCTGTCGGGTCCGTCCTGAGGCAGACTCGTCAACAGGTCGTTGAAGGTCATCCGCCACGGCTCCCCCCGAAGCAGGGCATCGACGACGGTGCCCTTGAGGACGTTGTGCGCAAAGTTGAAGAAGAAAGCCAGCGGCGAGTACCGCTGGTCCGACGGACGGTGACACTCGAATTCTCCCAGCAAATCGTGCCGGTACGCGAGGAAGCGATCCTTGAACCCTGCACGATCGGCCTCCCAGCGGGACATGAACGCCGCTGGCGCGCCGACAAACGCGCGCGCGTCCCCCGACAGCCCGTTCAGGAGCGCCTCCACGACGGGCGAGCGTTCTGCCTCTCCGGCGCCTCGATCGCGCAAGCGCGAGTATTCCGTCATAACGGTCAACAACGCGAAGCATAGCCACGGATAGTCCGCGACATTGTCGTCGCGCATCGCGACCGTGTCCCGTGCATACGTCGCCTCGAAGCCGAATCGCAAATGGCTGCCCATGCTCTGCGCGTGGCTCAGCGCGACCTTGAGCTGGTGGGAACGGTTCAAGCTCCTGACACGCGCCAGGAGCCGGTCGTATCCGCGTTCCTGAACCTCGAAGTGGGACGTGGCAATCAGGATGAGCGTTTCCACGTTCTTCACGAACGGCTGGCCGCTGCCGTCAGGCCCCTGGAGCGCGGCCAGCAGCTCGTCGAGGCGATCAAGGTTCTCGTCGGCGTCGCCCTCCTCCCACACTCTGAGCGCAAACAAGGAAAGCAGGTGCAGCAGGTAGTAGTCGATGAGAATCGCCACGACCTGTTGGTTCGCGGGATTGCCGCCGCGCAGACGCGCGATGTAGTTCAGCACGTCGACCGGAATCGAGTCCTCGGCGACGCGGTCTGCCCGGCCATCCCAGTCGTGAAGAACATGAAACCCTTCCTGCCGGGTTTCACGGTCGTAGGCGTTCACGATGCGCTCGAGCCTGATGGGGTTGTCGCCCGTGTACAGGACGTTTGCGCGAAAGTACGATCGAAGTCGATACAATGCCGCCCGCAGATCGCTTTCGGCCGACAACTCCGCGGCCATCGCCTGCCGCATCGGACCTGTCAGGACCTGCTCCAAGAGGGCGCAACCCGCGTCGAGTGTGCCCTCCGGCCTACCGCGCATACTGGAGCTCGAACAGCTTGAAGTAGATTCCGCGCTGAGCGAGCAACGCCTGGTGGGTGCCTTGCTCGCGCAGGCGGCCCTTGTGGATGACGAGAATCTTGTCCATGTCCTGGATGGTCGAGAGGCGGTGCGCGACCGCTATCGTGGTTCGTCCGGCCATCAGGACCTTGAGAGCGTCGCGAATCATCAGTTCCGTCTCTGTGTCGACGCTCGAGGTCGCCTCGTCCAGAATGAGCACACACGGATCGAACGCCAGAGCTCGCGCGAAGGAGAGCAGCTGCTTCTGACCAACCGAGAGCGTCGACCCTCGCTCCGCGACCGGGCTGGCATACCCGTTCGGCAAACGGCTGATGAACGTGTCCGCATGGACGGCTTGCGCCGCGCGCCTGACACTCTCGTTGTCGATCGACGGCTCGCCCAGACGGATGTTGTCCGCGATCGTTCCGCTGAAGAGGTGCACATCCTGCAGCACCAGGCTGAACAGACCGCGCAGCTCGCGTAGATCCAGCTGCCGGATGTCGACGCCGTCAATCGTGATGCGCCCTCGCTGGACGTCGTAGAACCGCAGCAGCAGGTTGACGAGAGTGGTCTTTCCCGAGCCGGTCGCCCCGACGATCCCGACGCGCTCGCCGGGACGGACCTCGAAACTGACGTCTTTGAGGACGTAGTTCACCCCGGGGACCTCGTCGCCCTTTCCGAGGCCCACAGCCGCCTCGTCCCGACCAGGCTGCGCGTCGTACGCGAACCAGACGTTCTCGAACACGATATGCCCGCCGGACCCTGCCAGGCGGCGGGCTGCAAGTGCGGGTGAGGTGATCAGCACGCGCTCGTCGAGCAGTTTGAAGATACGCTCCGACGAGGCCATCGCCGCCTGGAGCACGTTGAACTTCTCCGACATGTCGCTGATCGGGCGGAAGAAGCGCTGGACATACTGCAGAAATGCGACGAGCCCCCCGAGCGTCAATTCCGGGGGAGGGCCCCCGGAAGAACGCGACAGTCCGCGCATGACCGTCCCCCCGCCGTACCAGATGATGAGGGCCGAAGCCAGCGCCGCGATCGCCTCGATCGCGGGATAGAACACCGCGTAGTAGAAGATGGACTCGATGTTGGCGTCGCGGTGGTTGCGGTCGATTTGGTCGAACCGCGCGAAGTTCAGCGCTTCGCGCCTGAAGAGCTGTACCGTGGTCATGCCGGTGATGTTTTCCTGAAGGAAGGCGTTGATGCGCGCGATCCAGCCGCGCACGACGCGATACGAGTCGCGCACGTTTTGTCGGAACCACTGCGTGACCAGGACCACCAGCGGCAGCACCGCGAATGCCACGACCGCGAGCCGCCAGTTCATCCAGAGCATCATCACCATGATGCCGACGAGCGCGAACACGTCGCCGAACACCGTTACCACGCCGGACGTGAGCAGGTCATTGAGGACGTCGACGTCCGACGTCACGCGGGTCATCAGCCGCCCCACCGGCGTTCGATCGTAGAACCGGAGATCCAGCCGCTGCAGATGCTCGTAGATCGCCATGCGCAGGTCGAACATGATCCGCTGCCCGGTCAGCTGCATCGTCCACGTCTGCAGGTACTCGGCGCCAAACGCCGTGACGAGCACGAGCAAGTACAGCGCCGCGAGAACGTTCAGGCCGTCGAGCTGCCGGGTGATGACGAATCGGTCGATCGCGATTTTGATCAAGTACGGCTGCGCGAGCGACGCGGCACCGCCGACGAAAATCGCGGCAAGGGCGACGAGCACCTGCCGCCAGTACGGTTTCAAATACTGCAGCAGCCGCCGCATCAGGCGCGCGTCGTAGGCTTTTCCGAGGACTTCTTCGTCGTGAGATGTCAAGAGGCCGCCAGCTCTTCTTCGAGCAGTTGCTTCCGGTACAGCTCGGCGTAAAGGCCCCCGCGCGCGACGAGCTCGTCATGCGTCCCCCGCTCGATGAGGGTCCCCTCGTCGATCACGAGGATCCGGTCAGCCCGGCGGACGGTCGAGATACGATGGGACACGATGAGCGACGTCCGCTCGCGCATCACCGCTTGAAGCCGTGAAAGGATTTCCTCTTCGGTATACGTGTCGACGGCGGACAGGGCGTCATCCAGAATCAGAATCCGAGGGTCGACGATGACGGCGCGGGCGATGGCGGCGCGCTGCTTTTGCCCGCCTGAGAGCGTGATCCCGCGCTCGCCGACAATCGTGTCGTAGCCCTTCGGCAGGTCCGCCACGTCCTTGTCCAGGCGCGCGACCGCCGACGCGACTTCGATGGCTGCGCCGCGGTCCGCCTGTCCTGGCTCTCCCGTCATTCCCACCCCACTTGCCCGACTGATCCCGTCGAGCCCGAACGCGACGTTGTCGCCAATCGTGTCCGAAAAGAGAAACGGTTCCTGCGGAACGAACCCGATGGCGCCGCGCAGGACTTCCAGCGGCAGGTCGCGCACGTCAGTACCGTCGATGAACACGGTTCCGGGCGGGGGATCGTAGAGCCGCGCCAGGAGGGCCATGAGCGTCGACTTTCCCGATCCGGTCGGGCCCACCAGCGCGACGGTCTCGCCGGCCGCGATTCTCGCCGACACCGAGCGCAGAACCGGGCGTTCTCCATATGAAAACGTGAGGTCGCGGAATTCGATGGAACCCTGAATATTGCGGATTGCGGATTCCACCCCACGGCGGGTGCCGCCGTGGGGACCCCGGGATTGCGGATCCACGATGTCAGGCCTGGTGTCCAACACTTCCAGCATCCGCTTCCACGACGCCATCCCGCGCTGGAGCATGTTGGTGACCCACCCGAACGCGATCATCGGCCAGGCGAGCATCGTGAGATAGGCATTGAACGCCACGAATTCGCCGACGGTGATTCGGCCGCGGATCACGTCCCGGCTGCCGAGCCAGATCACGAACAGCGCGCCAAGGCCGAGCAGGAACGACATGCTGGGGAAAAAGAAGCCCTGCAGGACGATCAACCCCCGGTTTCGCCGCAGGTACTCATTGTTACTCCGGCGGAAGCGATCCACCTCCGCCTGCTCCTGGCGGTATGCGCGCACGACCCGCACGCCGGCGAGCGCCTCTTGCGCCACGGCGCTGACGTCGGAGAGCTGCGCCTGAATCTCCTCGAAGCGCTTGTGGATCGCGCTTCCGAAATATTTGACCGACAGCGAGACGAACGGCATCGGGACGAGCGAGAACAGCGTCAAACGCGGGTCGATCGCGATCATCATGGCGAGCGCGACCACGAAGGTCAGGATCGTATTCGCGGAGTACATGATCGAAGGCCCGATCATCATGCGAACGGCGTTCAGGTCGTTGGTGGCCCGGGACATCAAGTCACCGGTCCGGTGGGCCTGGAAGTAGGCCGGAGGCAGCTTCTGCAAATGCGCGAAGAAGTCGTTCCGCATGTCGTACTCGATGTCGCGCGAGGCCCCGATGAGAATCCGGCGCATCAGGAACCGGAACACTCCACCGAACAGTCCAATGGCGAGCAAGGCCGCGCCGTATTCGATCAACTTCGCCCGCGTCACGCCGCGGGTGAGGTCGTCGATGGCGTACTGCAGGACTTTGGGCGAGACGAGCGTCACCGCCTGCGTCAGAATGGTGCAAGCCAGTCCGAGCGTGAACGCGCGCCGATAGCGGCGCACATAGTCGAAGAGTCGGCGAAAGGGCATCATCCTCTCGTGAGTATAATCCTCAGGTTATGCACGCTCTTTACGTGATCGTCCCGGCGCTTGTCGTTTTGTGGCTGGCCTACCGGTATTACAGCGCGTTCATTGCGGCGAAAGTCTGGGCGCTCGACGACACGCGGGCGACGCCGGCCCACACGAAATACGACGGCGCGAATTTCTACCCGACGACCCGCTGGGTCCTTTTCGGCCACCATTTCGCAGCGATCGCCGGAGCCGGTCCGCTCGTCGGGCCCGTGCTCGCCGCGCAGTTCGGGTTCGCGCCCGGCCTGTTGTGGCTCGTGGGCGGTGTGTGCCTGGCCGGCGCCGTGCAGGACTCATTCTGGTTGTGGGCGTCGACGCGGCGGGGTGGTCGCTCCCTGGCCGACATCGCCCGAAGCGAGGTCAGCCCGGCGGCTGGGCTCACGGCGGCCGTCGCGATCCTCTTCATCATGGTCATCGCCATGGCCGGTCTGGGCATTATCGTCGTGAATGCGCTGGCCGAGAGCGCATGGGGGACCTTCACGATCTTCGTCACCATCCCGCTCGCCTTCTTCATGGGCTTCTACATGTTTCAGTGGCGCAAGGGCCACATCACCGAAGCGACCATCATCGGCATCATCGTCATGTTCCTGGCGGTGGTGTTTGGCAAGAACGTCGCCGAGTCGACGATGGGCAGCGTGTTCGTGCTGTCCAAGCACCAGCTCACCATCGCCATGGGGGCCTATACCATCGCAGCGTCCATCCTCCCCGTGTGGATGCTCCTGACCCCTCGCGCGTACCTGAGCACCTTCATGAAGATCGGGACCATCGCGTTTCTCGTGCTCGGCGTGATCGTTCTCAATCCACAGCTGCATGCGCCGGCGTTCTCCCAGTACATCGGCGGCGGGGGCCCCATCATTCCGGGCCCGCTGTTTCCGTTTCTCTTCATTACGATCGCCTGCGGATCGATCTCCGGGTTCCATGCTGTCGTCTCGACCGGCACCACATCGAAGATGATCGACCGCGAGTCTGACATCCGACCGATCGGCTACGGCGCCATGCTCGTCGAAGGCGTTGTCGGGATCGTCGCGATCATCACGGCGACGGCCCTCTATCCGGGCGACTACTTCGCCATCAACGCGCCGCCGGCCGTGTTCGCGAAGCTCGGTCTATCGATCGTCAACCTTCCAGAGCTGCAGCGTCAGATCGGCGAGAACGTGATCGGGCGGACGGGCGGAGCCGTCTCGCTGGCGGTCGGCATGGCGCAGATTTTCAGTGGACTGCCGGGCATGAAGGGCCTGATGGCGTATTGGTACCATTTCGCCATCATGTTCGAGGCTGTGTTCATCCTGACCACGATCGACTCTGGCACGCGAATCGCCC
>Ga0306926_10008261_pt1 | contig 11373 bp, 8 predicted proteins | sample flu12Cox44000178_FD_203759 | JGI IMG/M metagenome (GOLD analysis project Ga0306926, IMG submission 203759) | Lab enrichment of tropical soil microbial communities from Luquillo Experimental Forest, Puerto Rico - flux8day.12C.oxic.44.000.178 (v2)... | ecosystem: Environmental > Terrestrial > Soil...
ACTCGCCGGGGTGCAGCAGCAGGCGCTGGTCGGCACCAGCACGACGCTCGACGTTCTCATCCAAAACCAGCAGTTGCTGACCACCCAGTCTCAGCTTGTCACCGCCGAGCATGATACCGCGCTCGCCGAGTTTAATCTTGCGGCGGCCGTCGGCCGGCTGATCGCAGCCGAGCTAAACCTTCCCGTCACGCTTTACGACATGGAACAACATTATAAAAAGGTCAAAGACAAATGGATTGGTTTCCGTGGCGGTCTTTCCGAGTGAGGGCGACGCGACGGGCCGTTCCGCTGGCAAAACCCCTCCGCCACGCCTAGCTTAGGATAAGGTTTCAGCTCAACGGTGCCGCGATGCCGGACAACGCCAAATCCACGTCGGAACCCTCCATGGAGGAGATTATTGCCTCGATAAGCCGCATCATCACCGAGGATAAGAAGTCGGCCGAGGATACCGGACCCGTCTCGACGGAAAAGAGCGACGTCCTCGAGCTGACTGACGTTGTCAACGAGGATGGCTCGGTCAGTCGGGTGTCGTCGTCTGTCGGGTCGGAAGGAGCCGCGAAACCGGCAATCACGCAGACCGCGGTCTCCGCCAGGTCGGAGCCCCCTCAGTTGCAGGCCGGAACGCAAACGAAGTCCGAGCAAGATCGCGAACGCATTCTCTCATCCGCAACCTCGGGAGCAGCCGCTGCTGCGTTTGCGCAGCTCGGCGGTTTGCCGCGTGAGCGGCGCAAGCAAGCAGAGCTGCCGCTCGGAGGCGCCGACCGCACCCTCGAAGACATTGTGCGCGAGATGCTAGGACCGCTGCTGCAGACTTGGCTCGACGAACATCTTCCGGGCTTGGTTGAGCGGCTGGTTCGAGAGGAGATTGCCCGCGTCGTTGGTGAAGCGGGCCTGCGCTGACCCACAACCTGAAGATCGGTCAGCAAATCGACCTCGGTTTGCGCAGGTGGGCGGGCAACCGCTCAGATACGGATAATTGAATAATGTTGGACAAGACCTATGAACCCGCTGCCATGGAGGCGCGGCGCTACGCGCTATGGGAGCGATCGGGCGCGTTCGCTGCCGATCCGGACAGCGACAAGCCGCCTTATGCGATGATGATGCCGCCCCCGAACGTGACGGGGAGCCTGCATATGGGACATGCACCATACACCTTGCAGGATGTGCTGGTGCGGTATCAGCGCATGCGTGGCCGCGACGTACTGTGGCAACCCGGCACCGATCACGCCGGAATCGCGACCGAAATCATCGTCACCAACCAGCTCACAGAAGAAGGCAAGACAAAGCAGGATCTCGGCCGGGACGGATTTATCGCGCGTGTATGGGAATGGAAGGAGCAATCGGGCGGCGCGATCACCCGTCAGCTTCGCAGGCTTGGTGCCTCGCCAGACTGGAGCCGCGAGCGCTTTACCATGGACCCCGGTCTTGCGGCCGCGGTTCGCCGCGTCTTCGTAGGGCTCTATCGCGAAGGCCTCGTCTACCGCGACAAGCGGCTCGTCAACTGGGACCCGGTGATGCACACCGTGATCTCGGATCTCGAGGTCGAAAACCGCGAGACCGTCGGTTCGCTGTGGCATATCCGTTATCCGGTAGCGGATATGCCGGGCCGATTTATCGTTGTGGCCACAACCCGGCCCGAAACGATGCTCGGCGACAGCGGGGTCGCGGTCCACCCGAATGATCAGCGATTTAGCGATCTGGTCGGAAAATCCGTGCGCCTTCCGCTCACCGACCGTCTGGTGCCGATTGTTGCCGACGAGCATGCGGATCCAGAGACCGGCAGCGGCGCCGTTAAGATCACTCCGGCTCACGATTTTGCCGATTTCGAGGTCGGGCGGCGGCATGGTCTTGCGCTCCTCAACATCTTCGATCAGGACGCCCAGCTGACGGACGCCGTACCCGCCGCCTATCGCGGCCTGGACCGGTTCGAGGCGCGCGAGAAGGTGGTCGCCGATCTTGCGGCCGCCGGCCTCCTCGACCGGGTCGAACAGCACACCTTGATGGTGCCGCATCACGACCGCTCAGGGGTGATCATCGAACCTTGGCTTACGGACCAGTGGTATTGCGATGCCCGGGTGCTTGCCGGCCCGGCAATCGCAGCTGTCGAGGATGGGCGCACGCGATTTGTACCCCGCCAGTGGGAAAACACGTTTTTCGACTGGATGCGGAAGATTCAGCCGTGGTGCATCTCCCGGCAACTTTGGTGGGGACATCAGATCCCTGCCTGGTACGGGCCGGATGGCGCGATCTTCGTCGATGAAACCGAGGACGACGCAAAGCGGCAGGCGGCCGAGCATTATGGCCGGCCGGCCGAACTGCGTCGCGACCCCGACGTCCTCGATACATGGTTCTCCTCGGCTCTATGGCCGTTCTCCACTCTGGGCTGGCCCGAACCGACAAAAGAGCTGGCGCGGTATTATCCGACCGATGTTCTGGTGACCGGTTTCGACATCATCTTCTTCTGGGTGGCACGGATGATGATGATGGGGCTGCACTTCATGGGAGACGTGCCGTTCCGCACCGTCTACATCCACGCTCTGGTGCGCGATGCGCGCGGCCAGAAGATGTCGAAATCTCGCGGCAACACGATCGATCCACTGGAGCTGATAGACCGCTACGGCTGCGACGCATTGCGTTTCACGCTGGCGGCCTTGGCCGTGCCCGGCCGGGATATCAAGCTCTCCGAATCCCGCGTCGAGGGTTATCGGAACTTTGCGACAAAGCTGTGGAACGCGGCGCGCTTCAGTGAGATGAGCGGTTGTGCGCTAGTCTCCGATTTTGCCCCTGAAAATTGCCGGCTCACCGTCAACCAGTGGATAGCCGCAGCGGCGGCGGCTTGCATCGCCTCAGTCACCGCGGCCCTGGAGGCGTACCGCTTCGACGAGGCGGCAAGCCGGCTGTACCAGTTTGTGTGGGGCACGTTCTGCGATTGGTACCTGGAGTTCACCAAGCCGATCCTGCAAGGCGAAGACCTGGCGGCTCGCGCGGAGACGCAGGCGATGACGGCGTGGATTTTGGGGCGCATCGTTCACCTGCTGCACCCGATTATGCCGTTTATCACCGAGGAAGTCTGGGAACAGCTTGCCGGTGAGGTGGCAGGGATGCTGATCACCGCGGCATGGCCCGAGGACCCGCGCGATCCGCTCGACGCCGCAGCCTCGGCCGAAATGGAGTGGGTTGTGCAGGCGATCTCGGCAATCCGGGCCCTCCGGGCCGAGTTGAACGTTCCACCGGCTGTCCGGGTTCCCCTCTTGATCAAGGATCCGGAACCCATCGCGGCATGCAGGATCGAACGTCACCGGGACCATTTTGCTCGCCTCGCCCGGGTGGATAGTTTTGAGATGGTCGAGGCGGTTCCGACGGATGGTGTCCAGACGGTCGTCGATGGAGCGACCTTGATTTTGAAGCTTGCTCAGGTCGTCGACTTTCCCAAAGAAAGGGAAAGGCTGGGCAAGGAAATCGGCAAGCTCGATACTGAGCTGACCAAGATTGCCGCAAAGCTCGCCAACCCCAATTTTCTTGCCAAGGCCAAACCCGAGGTCGTCGACGAGCAACGCGAGCGACAAATGGAGACGATCCGCGACCGCGACCGTCTGAAGGCGGCCTACGACCGTCTGACAGCAGGCTGATGACGGGAGCCCGAATCCTCGGCGGAGAGGACTTAATCTCCGGAGGATTGGTGGGACCGGATCGGCTTAACGAGATCCGGCAGGTTGCAGCGGAGTTCGCTGTCGCGGTCACCGAAGACATGGCGGAGCTGATCGACGTCGATAACGATCGAGACCCGATAGCTGCTCAGTTTCTACCGAGCCGCGCCGAACTCACCGCGGGAGAGGAGGAGCTTGCCGACCCGATTGGCGACGAACGTTGGTCGCCGGTGCCGGGCATTGTTCATCGTCATCCTGACCGCGTTCTGTTGAAGCCGATCCTGCTGTGCCCGGTCTATTGCCGCTTCTGTTTTCGCCGAGAGGTCGTGGGCAAGAAAGCGGCCATGCTCGACCGAGCGGCACTGCAAAGCGCCTTCGGCTATGTGCGGCAGCGCCCGCAGATCTGGGAAGTGATTGTCACCGGCGGCGACCCGTTTCTGCTAGGGCCTCGCAGGGTCGGCGAGATCGTACGCGCCCTCGACCGGATACCGCATCTCGGGGTAATCCGCTTCCACACGCGGGTTCCGGTTGCCGACCCGCGCCGCGTCACTCCGAGGCTGGTAGAGGCGCTCGCCGCAGAAAAAGCAGTCTACGTCGTCATTCATGCAAACCACCCGCGCGAGCTCACCGCGAAAGCACGTGAGGCGGCGCTGAAGCTGAGCCGCGTCGGCATACCTCTGCTGTCGCAGACAGTCCTGCTGCGCGGCATCAATGATGATGCGGGCGTATTGGAAGCGCTGTTCCGCGGATTGGTCGCGATGCGCGTCAAGCCTTACTACTTGCACCATGCCGATCTGGCCCGCGGCACCTCGCACTTCCGCACCGGCATCGTGACCGGCCAGCAACTGGTGCGCGCATTGCGCGGTCGCGTCTCCGGGCTCTGTCAGCCAACCTATGTCCTCGACATCCCGGGTGGCTACGGCAAGGTGCCGATCGCCCCCTCCGCAGTCACCCCGGATAATCCATCTGGCGAGTGGCTCGTAGAAGATAGTGCGGGCGGCCGGCACCGTTACCCGGCCGATCCCTGCATCGCGGGGGATTGAGGGAGGCGGCGGTGGCGGAGCCGGGCGATCCCGTCATGATCGTCGTCGGCGGTGGTGCGATCGCGCTCAGCACAGCCCAAGAACTCTGCGCGTTACAAGGTCATCGGGTGGTCGTCCTCTGGCGACGGGATCCCGATTTGGGGCGTGCCGTCGAGAACATCGGCGCGGTCTTTATGACCGCGGCGCGCCCTGACAGCGGCGAAGGCCTCGACCGCGCCGGGGTACGCCACGCGATCTCGATCCTCGCGCTGTCGCCTGACGATCATCTCAATCTACATGCTGCCCTTCTCGCACGTGATCTCAATCCCCGTATCCGTATCGTCCTGAGGCAATTCAACCGGACGCTCGCACACAAGATCGAGCAGAACTTGCCAAACTGCTCGGTTCTGTCGCTCGCTTGGCATTCGGCCGCGACCTATGCCGCGGCCGCACTCGATCCGTCCTGCTTCCGCGGATTGCAGTTCCCTGAACCCAATGGGCCGCTAACCGGCTTTGCCACAAGGGCCGTCACGGATTGCGGATTGGAAGGGGATACCGTGACACACGCCGAGCGGGTTCTGGGAGCGCGGATCATCGCGGTCGACGGCGCCACCGAATTCCCCACCGACGCGGTGCTCGCTGGAGCAGCCAAGCTCGTCGTCTACGGTGAGATTGGCACGCTCCAAGGTACCGCGCCTTTCCGGTCGGCGACTCGGACGAACTCCGCGATCGGGCATCGGCTGCTGTCGCTGGCGCGCCGACGACGGGATCATCCGCCGCGGCTTAATCCGATCCTAGCCAGGCTCGCAGTCGCCACTTTGGCCGTATTCCTGGCTGGCACCTCCTATTTCCACGCCGTATTTGGCGGCGCCTGGCTCGACGCAGTCTACTTTGTGATCGCAACGATGACGACGACCGGCTATGGCGATGTGACCCCCGATCGCAGCCACCCCCTCGACATCGTCGCAGCCATGCTACTGATGCTGTCCGGCATTACTTTGACCGGCCTCTTCATCGCTTTTGGCGCTTCTCTTTTGACCCGGGTGCAGTGGGTCACGATGCAGGGTCTGCGGCCGGTTCACCGCCACGGACACATCGTGGTTTGTGGTGCCGGCAGCATCGGATCCGGGGTCATCGACCTGCTTCTCGGTCTCGCCAAACGATTGGTCGTCGTTGAGCTCAACCCCGACGCCACAATCGTCGAGCGGGCGCGCGAGCAGCATTTCGATCTCTTGACCGGGGACGCGAGCCGAGACACCACGCTCGATCTATGCAACCTCGACGCCGCCAGCGGTCTGGTCGCATTGACCAATGTGGACACCTTGAACCTCGAAATCGCGCTCGGCGCCCGTGCCCGCAATCCGACAATGCCGATCGTCCTGCGGATTGCCGAGGCGAGCTTCGCTGAATCAATCACTCGGCATTTCGAGTTCGAAACGACTTTTTCCGCCGCCGCGCTTGCTGCTCCCGCCTTTGTCGGCCTATCCCGGTTTCCAGGTTCTCGCGGCAGGGTTTCCTTCGCCGGACAGGAATTCGCAGTGGGCGAGGTGGTCATCGGCGATGAGGTGCGCTCGACCCTGCCTCCGGAGGCGATCCCTCTCGCGGTTGCACGGAAGCAGAGCGGCGCGATCGCGTATGATTTCGAGGATCTCCACGCCGGGGACCGTGTGTTGATGATCGTGCCACTCGCGCCCTTGAGGGAGGGGAAGGATACGCTCGCGGCCGCCGCGGACCGCTTCCTGCAGCACAGCCGGGGCTAGGCTGCGAGCTCGCACCAGATCGGCGTGTGGTCCGATGACCGGTCCTTGGCGCGCGGCTTTTTGTCGATGTTGCAGGCGGCAATCCGGTCGGCCGCATGCGGCGACAGGAGCAGATGATCGATGCGCAAGCCTTCGTCACGGTTCCACCGCCCGGCCTGGTAGTCCCAGAATGTGTAGCGGTGCGACTCGCGGTGAAAAACGCGGTACGCGTCGGTCAGCCCAAGATAAAGAAGGGCGCGAAACCGTGAGCGGGCCTCCGGCCGGCACAGCGCATCGTCGCGAAACGCGACGGGATCGTAAACATCGTCATCGGTTGGGCAGATGTTGTAGTCACCGGCCAGCACGAACGGGATCTCGCGCCTCAGCAATTCGCCGGTGTGGCCAATCAGGCGCTCCATCCAGGCGAGCTTGTAGGTGAATTTGTCGGTGCCGACGGGATTGCCGTTTGGCAGATAAACCGAGGCGACCCGGACCTCGCCGAAAGAGGCCTCGAGATAGCGTGGCTGCTCGTCTTCATCATCGCCCGGCAATCCGGTGACGAGCTCATCCGCTGGGCGCTTCGACAATAAAGCGACGCCGTTATAGGCGCGCTGCCCGATCGTCTCGACTTGGTAGCCGAGGCCCTTGACCTCGAGCATCGGAAAATCTTGCGCGAGGCACTTCGTTTCTTGAAGACACATGACATCCGGCTGCGCCTCTTCGAGAAAAGCGAGGAGGTGAGGCAGCCGCGCTTTGACCGAATTGACGTTCCAGCTCGCGATCTTCACGACAGCGGAAGCAGGTCAGCCCATCGAAAAGGAGTTGCCACAACCGCAAGAAGAGGCGGCATTCGGGTTGCGGATCTGGAACGAGGCGCCCATCAGATCCTCGACAAAATCCACCTCGGCGCCGTTCAGCAGGTCGAGCGAGATCTCGTCGACGACCACACCGACACCGTCCCGTTCGAACACGAAATCGTCATCGTTGCGCTGATCGTCGAAGGACAGCCCGTACTGGAACCCGGAGCAACCGCCCCCGGAGACGGCGATCCGCAGAAATGCGCCCTCGGCATGCTCCTGCGCCTTCAGCAGGGCGATCCGCCGGGCGGCATTCTCAGTCACGACGATCCGACGATCTTCGATCTCGCCCGCGCTTTCGGCCATGTCGTCGGTGCTCCCGCTCCCTATTGCCGATAGTATGTAAGCATCTGCGGAACCGGGGTCAAATGCCCCGCTCCCGCAACCGGGGCGGGAGTCATGTCCGTCCGCCGGATTTTCCCGCCGCAATCGGCTAAGCTGCGAGCCGGGAATAGGAGATCGAGATGTCACAGGTGCTGGAGGGCGTGTTCGGCCCGGAGCAAGAGGTGGCGCCGGAGGACAAGATCACCTGTCTGAGGGCGCTCGAGCGCAAGGTGCTGTGGCTGTCGACCTGGATGATCCACAACGCCAATCACCTGCGCCCGAACCGCGACGGCTTGAAGGTCGGCGGGCATCAGGCGTCGAGCGCATCGCTGGCGACATTGATGACGGCGCTCTATTTCGACGTGTTGCGGCCACAGGACCGGGTTGCGGTCAAACCGCATGCCTCGCCGGTTTTCCACGCGATCCAATATTTGCTCGGACATCAGAGCCGCGACAAGCTCGAAGGGTTTCGTGCGTTTGGCGGCGCGCAATCCTATCCGTCGCGCACCAAGGACGGGGAAACCGTCGATTTCTCGACCGGCTCGGTCGGTCTCGGGGTCGGCATGACGCTGTTCACGTCGATGGCGCAAGATTACCTGCGCCTCAAAGGGCTGGTGCCGGCCGACGACCCGCCTGGCCGGATGATCGCGCTCGTCGGCGATGCCGAGCTCGATGAAGGCAACATCTTCGAGGCGCTGCTCGAGGGCTGGAAGCACGATGTCCGCAATCTCTGGTGGGTCATCGACTACAACCGCCAGAGCCTCGACGCGGTCGTCTCCGACCGCCTCTTCGGCCGCATCGACGCGATGTTCGAGATGATGGGCTGGCGCGTCGTCACATTGAAATACGGGCGGCTCCTCGAAGCCGCGTTCGCGCGGCCCGATGGCCATCATCTGCGCGAATGGATCGACGCCTGCCCCAATTCGCTCTATTCGGCGCTCGTCTATAAGGGCGGCGAGGGCTGGCGCGAGCACCTCTCTCGCGACCTCAACCGCTATCCCGGGATCAGGGCAATCCTCGACGACCACGACGATGCGTCGCTGCAGCGTTTAATGACCAACCTTGCCGGCCACGACATGGAATCGGTTCTCGACGCCTTTCACGGCGTCGCCGACGACCGGCCGACCTGCTTTATCGCCTATACAATCAAGGGTTACGGGCTGCCCTTTGCCGGGCACAAGGACAACCACGCCGGGCTGATGAACCTCGACCAGATGGCGTCTTTCCGGCGCAATATGCGGATAGGGGAAGGGGCCGAATGGGACCGGTTTGCCGGGCTCGACCTCCCGCCGGAGCGGCTTTCGGCTTTCCTTTCCGCTACGCGGCTCGCTCAAGCCGCCCGACGATGGCACGAGGCGCCGCGAGTTCCGGTGCCGCCGAGCCTCCCGGCGCCGCGCGGCGCGAGGCAGTCCACACAGGAGGCGTTTGGCAGGATCCTCGGAGACATCGCGGCTGGCGACAGCCCGCTCGCCGAACGGATCGTGACGACGTCGCCCGACGTCACCGTGTCGACCAATCTCGGGCCCTGGGTCAACCGTCGCGGGATCTTCGACCGCGCCGAGCGCGCCGACACGTTTCGCGAGGAAAAGGTCGTTTCGGCGCAGCGCTGGGCAATGGCGCCGCAAGGCCAGCACATCGAGCTCGGCATCGCGGAGAGCAACCTATTTCTGGAGCTCGCGGCGCTGGGCCTCGCCGGCCCGCTCTTCGGCACCCGGCTGCTGCCGATCGGGACGCTCTACGACCCATTCATCAAGCGCGGCCTCGATGTGCTGAATTACGCCTGCTATCAGGATGCACGCTTTATTTTGGTGGCGACGCCTTCGGGGATCACCCTGGCGCCCGAAGGCGGCGCGCACCAGTCGATCGGCGAGCCTCTGATCGGGTTGGCCCAACCCGGTCTCGTCAGCTTCGAACCGGCCTATGCCGACGAGCTGGCAATCCTGTTGCGCTGGGCGTTCGAAGAAATCCAGCGGGAGGACGGCCAATCGGTCTATTTCCGCCTGTCGACGCGGCCGATCGAGCAGCCGAAGCGAGATATCGCCGCCGAGCTCGAGGCGGCGATCATCGCCGGCGGCTACTGGTTGCGCGAGCCGGCAGAAGGCGCTGAGCTCGCGATCGCTTATTGCGGCGCGGTTGCCCCGGAAGCGCTGGCCGCGCACGACGAACTCCTCGATGACGTAACCGGGGCCGGTCTGCTCGCGATCACTTCGCCCGACCGGCTGCATCGTGACTGGCAGACGGCGCGCACCGATGGCAAGCTCAGTATCGCCGATCGCCTGCTGGCACGGTTACGGCCCGGCGCCGCGCTGGTCACAGTCGGCGACTTTCACCCGGCGACATTGTCGTGGCTCGGCGCAGTAACCGGCAACCGGATCGTGCCGATCGGGGTCGACCGTTTTGGCCAGTCCGGCGACATCCCCGACCTCTACCGGGCCTACCGTATCGACACCGAGGCGATCCTCGACGCCGCCGCCCGCGCCTGCCTTCTCGCGCTGCACTGAAATTACGATCCTAGGTGGTCCGCGCGGTATTTCGTGTGGCGCTGGCCCCATTCAAACAAGGCTTTCAATACCGGGCGCAGCTCGTTGCCGACATCGGTCAGAGCGTATTCGGCACGCGGCGGATGCTGCTCGTAGAAGCGTCGCTCGACGATCCCCGCTTCCTCGAGGCGCTTCAGGCGCAACGATAACGTATTGGGGCTAATCCCGCTCAAGGAGCGCTCCAGGTCCTGGAATTTGCGCGGCCCAAACCGTACGAGATCGCGCAAGATGAGGATCGTCCAGCGGTCGCCAATCACGGCAAGCGACCGAGCGATCGGACAGTGAAACGGTGCAGAAATCGTGAACGGTTTGGTCATCGTCTCTCCGATACGACGGTAACCGAAACGTGATCAGTTTGATAGTGACTTCTGTTTCAAAAGTCTCTATTATATAAGAAGTTGGGCTCGGAGGGTCTTACGACTGCCGCAATGTTGCATGCCGCCGCCGTTCCGTCGCGTTAGGGGTGGCGTTCGCTACTATGGATAATTCCGCTGATGGCGCTGTGGATCGGGCTCACATACAGCTTCCCGATCGTTTCAGCCAGCGGTGTGCAGACCGTGGCCGTCCGCGTCTTTATTCAGATGCTGTTGGCGCTGGGCCTTTGGCTGGGGCTCGAGCGTACCGATTTGACACCGAGCCAACGGCGCAATTTCTGGCTTGCGGTTCTGATCCCCTATACTCTGTGGCTCGCGGTGATTTGGAGCGGGGCAATCAACGGCCTGTTTCTACCCCGCGTAAGCCCGGTGCCGCTGTTGCCGTTCGCGATTTTCCTGCCGGTGATCATCGGCACGCCAATCTTGTTGAGTTCAAAGCGGATGGGGCAAGTACTCGATGCAATGCCGGCGAGCTGGCTGATAGCACTGCAGCTCTACCGAGTATTCGGCGGTGTGTTTCTGGTCGGCTGGGCGCGGAATGTCATTCCGGGTGTGTTTGCTTTGCCGGCTGGGATTGGCGACGTGATCACCGGCTTGCTCGCGGTGCCCGTTGCAATCGCAGTCGCAACGAACACGCCCGAGGCGCGCAGGGCGGCGGTTGGTTGGAACGTGTTCGGACTTTTCGACTTCGCAGTCGCGATCAGTATTGGGCTGATGATCGCCCCAGGGCGGCTCCAGCTGATTGTCCCGAGCCTTCCCAACACGACAGCCGGGGTCTACCCCAATGTGATGATCCCGGCCTTCGCCGTGCCAAGTTCGATCCTGCTGCACGCGCTGTCACTGCGTCAGCTGAGGCGACGCGGTAGATCG
>Ga0306926_10008262_pt1 | contig 11373 bp, 8 predicted proteins | sample flu12Cox44000178_FD_203759 | JGI IMG/M metagenome (GOLD analysis project Ga0306926, IMG submission 203759) | Lab enrichment of tropical soil microbial communities from Luquillo Experimental Forest, Puerto Rico - flux8day.12C.oxic.44.000.178 (v2)... | ecosystem: Environmental > Terrestrial > Soil...
AAGAAGCGCGAGGTCATCCTGCACCGGATCCAGCAGCTCATCTATGACAAGGCGATGATCGCGCCGATCTGGGAGCTCGCGTTCATCAACGGCCACGGCCCACGCGTCGCGGAATCAGGCCTGACCCTGATCAGCAACCACGCGTACTCCGCCCCCTACGAGGATCTGAAGCTCGTGGCGAAGTAGCCGGGCGGGTAGCGCGGGGCGACGGCACCAGGGCGTGGAGAAGGGTCCAGCCGCGAGGCGGCGGCTGAGGCCCGACTGAGGCGTATGCCGCAGACGCCGCAGGGAGGGCCGAAGTCGCCAACGAAGCGGATGGGCCCTTATCCACGCCCTGGCCACTCAGGGTAGGTTTGCGGCGAGAGCGTGTCAGCGTCTCGCCCCGCCCAGTCGAAGCCGCCCATCCGCGGCCACATCCGCTCGCCCGCCGCCTGGAGCGCGGCGAGGATCGCGCGCTCATCGGCCCCCCGTACGTGGCCGCCCTCGACGACCAGGCGGCCGTCGACCCAGACGCGATCGATGTCCTCGGCGGTCGCGTTGTAGACGATGTTCTTCACCGGGTCGCGCAGCGGCGTCATGCCCCACGAGGCGCCCTTCCATAAGACAAGGTCGGCCTTCGCGCCGGGCGCGATGCGCCCGAGATCGTCGCGGCCGAGCGCCCGGGCGCCGCCCAGGGTGGCGGCGTCGAAGACGTGGGCCGCGGTCGTCGCCTCGGTGTTGCGCTCGACGATCTTCGACGCGACGGCGGCCCAGCGCATCGCCTCGATCACGCTTTGTGGATTCGTGTCGGTGCCGAGCGACATGTTCACGCCGGCGCGCCGGTAGCTGGCGAACGATTCCATGACGATGCCGCGCCGCGCGAACACCCACACCGCGTGCGCGACCGAGCAGCCGGCGTCGGCCATGATCGCCACGTCGCCGGCCGGATAGTTCGTCCAGGACGAGCCGCCGATCACGATCGCGTGGCCGAGGATCGCGTTCGGGCCGAGCACGCCCAGGTCGGAGAGCCACCTGACCGGCGTCTTGCCGTGGCGGCCGAGCATCTCGTTGAACTCGACGACGGACTGCGAGGCGTGGAGCTGCCAGGGGCGCTGACGCTCGTCGGCGGCGCGCTTGGACGCGTGCAAGAGATCGGCCGTGCACGTGTCGACCTGGGCCGGTGAGAAGAAGCAGCGCACGAGGTCGCCGTGGGCGCCGTCGTGCCGCTTGTGGAGCTCGATGGCGCGGGCGAGGCCCTGGCGGCCCTGTTCCTCGTCCCATTCCCACTCGACCCGCCGGCCGTCGCGCGTGAGCCAGCGGCCGGAGCGGAAGGCGAGGCCCACGTAGACGCGCAGGCCGAAGTCGCCGGCGCGGGCCACGACGTGCTCGCTGGCGCCGCCGATCTCCATCACGGTGGTGACGCCGCCGCGAAGGAGGTCGACCATCGAGAAGTCGACACACGCGCGGGTCGCCTCCTCGTCCTGCGCCGAGCCGCGGACCGGCAGGAGCTCGAAGAGGCCGGAGTAGTAGAACTGCGGGTTACCGCGGTCCTCGATGAACGAGCGGTCGAGCGGCGAGCCGCCGATGTGCGCGTGGGTCGAGATGAGCCCGGGCGTCAGCACCGCGTCGCGGGCATCGACGGTCTCGACGTCGGCTCCGGCCGGCGCGGCCTGGCGTGGCCCGACCGAGACGATGCGGTCGCCGTCGACGACCACGGTGCCGTCGCGGAGCAGACGGTGGCCGCGGCCGTCGAAGGCGATCACGTGACCGGCGTGGATGGCGAGGCGACGGGGCATGGCGGTCCTCCTCAGGCGAGCGATCCTACCGCGGTTCGGCGTGCCTTGACAGGCCCGCAGCGACATGGTTTTCTTCCGGCACCATGCGCGTCCCGGCGCTTCAACTCAAGCGCAAGCAGTGGGAACCCCTGGCCTTCGCGTCGCCGTCGATGGCCCTGATCGCGCTCGTCATCGTCTTCCCGCTCGCGTACTCGTTCTATCTGTCGTTCCAGAACTTCGACCTCTCGGTCGGACCCGAGTACGAGTTCGTCGGCGCGAAGAACTACACCGAGGCGATCCTGCGCGACGACCGCTTCCGCGGCTCGGTCTGGAACACCGCCGTGATCATCGCGCCGTCGCTCGTGCTCGAGCTCCTGCTGGGGCTGGGGATCGCGCTCCTGCTGAGCCGGGTTCTCCGCGGCCGGCCCATCATCACGGCGCTGCTGGTCATCCCCTCGATGGTCTCGCCGGTGATGGCGGCGATGGCGTGGCGCATGATGTACGGCGTCAAGTACGGCGCGATCAACAATCTGGGCCGCCAGCTCGGCATCCTCGACGTCTACTTCGACTGGTTCTCCTCGCCCCTGGTGGCGATCATGGCCGTCGTGCTGGTCGAGGTCTGGCACAATACGCCGTTCATGATGCTCGTCTTGCTGGCCGGGCTGCAGTCGATCCCGACCGAGCTCTACGAGGCGGCGAAGGCCGACGGCGCCAGCCCCTGGCAGCGCTTCTGGTCGATCACCCTGCCGCTGCTCAAGTTCACGATGGCGGTCGGCATCATGATCCGGCTGATCGATCTGACCAAGCTGTTCGGGCTCATCTTCGTGCTGACCTTCGGCGGGCCCGGCGGCAGCACCGAGACCGTCGCGTTCACGACCTACCTGATGGGCTTCAAGGACTTCCGGATGAGCTACGCCGCGGCGATGTCGTACGTGATCGTCGGCGGCGTGCTGCTCCTGACCCTGGTGTTCCTCTGGATCCAGCGGGTCCGGGAGACGCGGGCGGCCGCCTGATGGCGATCGCGATCGAGCGCAGCGCGGTCGTGGCCCGGAGGGCCAGGCGCCACCGCACGTGGCAGCGCCTGGGACATCTGTTCACGTATCTCGGTCTCTTCGCGGCGCTCGTGTTCTTCCTCGGCCCCTTCTTCTGGATCGTGACCACGTCGCTCAAGGGCAACGAGGACTTCTTCGCGTTCCCGCCGGTGTGGATTCCGGTCGAGCCGTCGCTGAAGCACTACGCGGCCTTGTTCACGCGGTCGAGCGGGGCGCGGTACTTCATGAACAGCCTCGTGCTCTCGACCCTGAGCATGATCGCCGCGCTCGTCGTCAGCCTGCCGACCGCCTACTCGATCGCGCGCTGGCGCTTCGGCGGCGGGCTCCTGTCGATCTTCCTGCTCGTGCTCCGCATGCTGCCGGCCATCGCGCTCATCATCCCGATCTACATCGTCTACAAGATGCTCGGCCTCACGAACAACTACCTGGGACTGGTCGTCATCTACACGGTGCTCTACATCCCGTTCTCGGTCTGGCTCCTGGTCGGCTTCCTGCGCGATTTCCCCCCGGAGATCGAGGAGGCGGCCATGATCGACGGCTGCTCGCGCCTGCGGGCGCTGGTCCAGGTGGTGGTGCCGATCATCGCGCCGGGCATGGCCGTCGTCGCGCTGTTCTCGTTCATCGCCACCTGGAACGAGTTCCTGTTCGCCATCGTGCTCACCGGCATCGAGACCAAGACCATGATGGTCCTGGTCACCTCGTTCACGTCGGGCGGTACCGACATGTTCTACGGCGAGGCCTCGGCCTCCGTCGTGCTCGGCGTGCTGCCCGCGTTCGCGGTCGCCTTCCTGCTCCAGCGCTATCTGGTCAAGGGCCTGGCGCTCGGCGGCACGAAGGGCTAGCCCAACGACAACAAGGGAGATCCCCATGAGACGGTTCTGGTCCAGGACATCGGTCGCGCTGCTGCTGGGTGGCCTCGTCACCATCGGCTGGCTTACCTGGCCGGCGCCCGCGCCGGCGGCGCGACCGTACGAAGGGCAGACGATTCGCGCGGTCGTCAACGCCGAGTACGTGAAGTACTCACTCACCCTGGTCGAGCAGGATCTCTACGACAAGCTCGGCGTCAAGATCGAGACCGAGGTCATTCCCGCCGACGCGTTCGTCGCCAAGACCTTGCTCGAATTCAACAGCGGCTCGAGCCCCTGGGACCTCGTCATGTTCGGTCCCTCCAACATGCCCGACTACGGCCGCCACTTCGAGCCGCTCGATCCGTGGATCGAGAAATTGAAGCTCGACTTCGCGATGGACGACATCGTGCCGGTCTTCGCGAAGGTGATGCTGCGCTACCAGGGCAAGCTCGTGAGCATGCCGTACGACGGCGACATCCACATCATGTACTGGAACAAGCCGGCCTTCGAGCGGGCGGAGAACAAGACGAAGTTCAAGGCCAAGTACAAGTACGACCTGCAGCCGCCGAAGACGTGGAAGCAGTGGGACGATGCCGCCGAGTTCTTCCACGGCTGGGGCTGGGACGGCAGCCAGCAGAAGTTGTTCGGCGCCGGCGCCTCGTACAAGCCGTCTGGCAGTGGCTACTCGTACCACTGGTGGCGCTCCCGGTTCTTCTCCTACGGCGGCAACTACTTCGACGCGAACATGAAGCCGCTCGTCAACACCGCCGCGGGCCTGCGCGCGCTCGAGGAGATGGTGAAGACGATGCCGTACTATCCGCCGGGCGTGCTCCTCTTCGAGTCGGAGGAGCCGAAGACGATGCTGGTCAAGGGAGAGGTCCCGCTGCTCTATTCGTGGACCTCGACCGGCAAGCGCGTGGGCAATGCGTCCGAGTCGGTCATCGTCGGCAAGGCGGGCTTCGGCCTGGTGCCCGGCGCCGACATCGACGGCAAGATCATCAATCGGCCGGCCATCACCCCCGGCCGCGGCATGGCCGTCTCGAAGTACTCCAAGAAGAAGGAAGTCACGATGAAGGTCCTGGAGTTCATCTCGAACCCGGACCAGAGCCTGAAGATCGTGATGGACGCGAAGACGATCATGGATCCGTGGCGGGTGAGCCATCTTCGCTCGGACAAGTTCAAGAAGCTGTTCCCGGACGCCGACAAGTACCTGGCGGCCATCGAGCAGAGCTTCCCGTACCTCGTCCCGGATCCGGTCATCCCGGCCGCCGACGAGTACCAGCGCAAGCTCTCGTTCGAGATCACCGAGGCGCTGGCCAAGCGCAAGGCGCCGAAGGACGCCCTGGACTCCGCGGCCAGGGAATGGGACAAGATCACCGAGCGGCGCGGACCGGACAAGCAGAAGGCGGCTTGGGGCGAAAAGCTCGCCGAGATGAAGCAGCTCGGCATCGAGTATCACGCCGACTGGGCGGCGAAGGCCAAGTGAGCGACGCCGGCTGCGTCTTCTGCACGGTGATCGCGGCGATGGAGCGGTCGGACACCTGCCCGTCGTCGGAAGCCGGGCAGGTGCTCCGCAAGGTCCGCGATCTGCCGGCGTCGATCGCGATCCTGGCGCCCGATCAGCACTACAAGGGCTACACGATGGTCGTGTCGAAGACGCACGCCACCGAGCTCTTCGAGCTCCCCGAGCGCCAGGGCGCGCAGTACTACCAGGACATGGTGGCGGTCGCGAAAGCGATCGCCACGGCGTTCCGGCCGCGCAAGCTGAATTACGAGGCGCTCGGCAACACCGTCGGCCATCTGCACTGGCATCTCTTTCCGCGCTACGAGTGGGACCCGAACCCGAAGCGTCCGACCTGGGAGACGAATCATCCGCCGCGGCTGCCCGGCTCCGAGGAATACGCGGACATCGTCGCGGCGATTCGCCGTCATCTTGCCTGAGCCGTACGGCCCCGAAGGCCGGGAGCAGTCATCATGATCGTGCCCCTCACCCTGGCTGATTTCCTGGAGCGCGCCGAGCACGTCTACGGTGATCGCGAGGCGATCGTCGACGAGCCGAACCCGCCGGGCGGCGGGCTCGGCCGCGTCACCTACGGAGAGTTCGCCGCGATGTCGCGCAGCCTGGCCGCCGCGCTCGACGACCTCGGCGTCGGCGACGGCGAGCGCATCGCGATCGTCTCCCCGAACGCCGCGCGCTTCCTGTGAGCCTCTTCGGCGTCAGCGTCTTCGGTCGCGTCATGGTCCCGGTCAACTTCCGGCTGAACGCCGAGGAAGTCCGCTACATCGTCGAGCACTCAGGGTCGACCGTCGCGCTGATCGATCCGGAGCTGGACGAGCCGCTCAAGCACATCCAGGTCAAGCACCGCTTCGTGCTCGGCGCCGCGACCGACGCCCAGCTGTTCGGACGGCGCGACGCGAAGCCGCGCGGACGGGTGACCGACGGGAACGCGACCGTCTCGATCAACTACACGTCCGGGACCACGGCCCGGCCCAAGGGCGTCCAGCTCACGCACCGCGGCTGCTGGCTCAACGCGGTCACGTTCGGCTGGCACCTCGGGCTCTCGGACCGCGACGTCTACCTGCACACGTTGCCGACGTTCCACTGCAACGGCTGGGGCATGCCCTACGCGGTGACCGCGATCGGCGCGCGGCAGGTGATCATTCGCAAGATCGACGGCGAGGACATCCTGCGGCGCGTCGAGGAGCACGGCGTCACGCTCTTCAACTGTGCGCCGGCGGTGATCGCGGCGGTGCTCGACGCGGCGGCGGCGCGCCGCCAGCGCGGCGAGCGCATTCCCGGTGGAGGACGCGTGCGGGTCGTCGTCGCGGGCGCGCCGCCCCCGTCGAAGACCGTCGAGCGCATCGAGGGCGAGCTGGGCTGGGAGTTCATCCAGATCTACGGCCTCACGGAGACCTCGCCGCTGCTCACGATCAACCGGGCGCCCCAGGAATGGGACGGTCTCGAGAACGGTGAGCGAGCCCGGCGCCTGGCGCGTGCGGGCGTGCCGGCGGTCGGTGTGCGCATGGCGGTCGACGAGAACGGCGAGATCCTCACGCGCACCAACAACGTCTTCGAGGGCTACTGGAACCAGCCCGACGAGACCGCCAAGGCCCTCGCCGACGGCTGGTTCCACACCGGCGACGGCGGCCACATCGAGGACGCCTACGTCGTGATCGCCGACCGCAAGAAGGACGTGATCATCACCGGCGGCGAGAACGTGTCGTCGATCGAGGTCGAGGACTGCCTCTACCAGCACCCGGCGGTGGCCGAGGCCGCGGTGATCGGCGTGCCCGACGAGAAGTGGGGCGAGACCATCAAGGCGCTGGTGGTGCTCCGACCGGGCCTGCCCGCGAGCGCGGCCGACCTGATCGCCTTCTGCCGCTCGCGCATGGCGCACTACAAGTGCCCGACGTCGGTCGAGCTCCGCGACGCGCTCGCCCGCACGGGCACCGGCAAGCTGCAGAAGTTCAAGCTGCGCGAGCCCTACTGGGCCGGCCGCGAGCGGAAGGTGAACTAGCCCGGCTACTGAACCCCCTGATCCGTACCGAGCAGGAGCTCGTGCGGGATCGACCGCCCGAGCGCACGAATCACCGTCCTCCCGCTGTCGTCGGCGCCGCGAGGACGAGGCCGAGCGCGAATAGCACGCCGCCCACGATCGCGGGCGCGAGGTGTAGCCAGTCCGTGTAGCCCACCGCCGGATGCACCCCGATGGCGCACCCAATCTCCGAGAGTTCGGGGATCCCACGGTGCGACCTGCCAGGGGGCGGGAGCCGGCGATCGGCCGAGCGCGACGACCTCGTGGCCGTCCTTGTGAAAGGCGCGCGCGAGCAGGGTCCCGACCTGTCCGGTGCCGCCCGGGATCATGACCTTCACGCGAACTTCGCCTGCTCCTCTCGACGGTACGAGCGCACGGCCAAGGTCAGGAACAGCACCGTGTAACCCGCGAGCCACAACAGGCTCACGCCGAGCGGCTCCCGCCCGGCGCCGAGCGCGCTCCACGCGAGCTGCGCGTAGTGATAGCTCGGCAGGTACGGCGCCAGACTCTGGATGAACGCCGGCAGCTGGTTGAGCGGCACGAAGAGCCCGGACGCGAACGAGAGCGGCAGGTAGATCAGGTTCGCCAGCGCCGGCGCCGCGTTGGGACCGGACCAGTAGCCGATCGCGAAGCCGAGCGCGATGAACGGCAGCGAGCCGGCCAGCAGGCGCGTGATGATCGTCGCCCACACGGCCGGCGGCTGATGGATGCCGCCCACGACGATGCCGAAGGCGATCAGGAGCACGAGCGCCACCAGCGAGAACACGAGCGCGGTCACCACCTTGGCCAGCATGAACACCAGCGGCGGGAGCGGGCTCGCGCGCATCAGGCGATCGATCTTCATCCCGCGCTCGTTCGCGACGCCGATCCCGAAGCCGTAGACCATCACGTTGCCGACCGCGTAGGCGCCAAACGAGGCGAGGAGGTAGGCGCCGATGCTCACCCCGTCGCCGCGCACGAGATGCGCGACCGGAAGGCCGAAGAAGGTGAAGAAGACGACCGGCAGGATCAGGTTGGTCACGCTGAAGGCCGGTACGCGCCAACGCATCAAGAGCTCGCTGCGAGTCTGGGCGAGGAGCATCGTGAGCAGCGGCGCGGCCGGCGCCGTCGTCACGCGCGCCTCGTCATGCTGAGAAACGCCTCCTCGAGATCGGCGCCGGTCACCTCGAGATCGTGCATGACCACGCCGCGCTCGAACAGGCCTCGAAGCACGGTCTCGGGCTCGTTGCTCAAGAGACGCACGCGGTGGTCGGCGAGCTCGAGATTCCGAACCGGCAGGCCCCTGAACGTCGCCTCGCCCACGGCGGTCTCGACGCTGAAGTTGACGCGCTTGCTCGGGATGCGCGACTTGATCTCGCGCGGCGTCGCATCCGCGATGACGACGCCGTGATCGATCACGACGATGCGGTGCGCCAGCTGATCGGCCTCCTCGAGATAGTGCGTGGTGAGCACGATCGTCTTGCCGGCCGCGGAGAGCGCGCGGATGCTCTCGAGCACGCCACGCCGCGCCTCGACGTCCATGCCAACGGTCGGCTCGTCGAGAAAGAGCGCCTCCGGATCGCCGCACACGGCGAGCGCGAAGTAGAGCCGCTGCCGCTCGCCGCCGGAGAGCGTGCCGATTCTGGCGCCGGCCTTGGCCTCGAGCCCGGCCAGCTCGATCGCCCGCGCGGTCGGCAGCGGGGCCGGGTAGTAGGCGCGGAAGAGATCCACGATCTCCCGGACGGTGAGCACCCCGGTCGTTCCCGACTCCTGCAGCATCACGCCGCAGCGGCTGCGCGCGCGCCGATCCTCGGGCGCGAGCCCGAAGAGCCGCGCCTCGCCGGCGGTCGGGCGCCGGAGCCCGAGCATCAAGCTGATCGACGTCGTCTTGCCGGCGCCGTTCGGCCCGAGCAGGGCGACGAGCTCGCCGGCGCCGATCGCGAGATCGACGCCCTTCACCGCCTCGACTTCGCCAAACCGCTTTCGCGCCCCCCGGAGCTCGACCACCGCGGCCATCGCGCCCGATTATCAACCAAGAGCGCGTTTTGTTCGATGTCGGGGCATCGGGCGCGCCGACCGCAGGGATTCCGCGCGGCACCGCGGGCCGTGGAGTCAGAGGACCAAAAGGCGAAGGCCGAGATCGTCGCCAGGACCGTTCCCGGCGTCAGGCGCGTCGTGAGCACGCTCGAGGTTCGCACGCGATCGGAGTAGCGGCGGTTCGCTACTTGAGCGAGGGGCCGTGGGCGTCATCCTCGGGACCGGGGCGCCCGGAGACCTCGCACGACTGCGTCGACAGGGTGAAGCAGAACGTGGCGCCGCAGTCCGCGTTGTTGGCGACCCACAAGCGGCCGCCGTGCGCCGCCACGATCGAGCGGCAGATCGCCAGGCCGAGGCCGAGCCCGCCCTCCTTCGTCGTGAAGAACGGCTCGAACACGCGCTCGAGTCGATCGGCCGGGATGCCGCCGCCGCGGTCCGCGATGGTGATCTGGACGGCGCCCGCGCCATCGGGACCGGTGACGACGGTCAGATGCCGGCGCGCCGCCTCGTTGAGCTTCATGGCGTCGCACGCGTTGACGATCAGGTTCAGCAGCACCTGCTGCAATCCCACGCGGTCGCCGCGTACCGCCGGCAGACCCGGCGCGAGCTGGGCGGTGACGGTCACGCCGTGGCCGACGAGCTCACTGTGAGCCAGCCGGAGCACCTCGCTGGTCACTTCGTTCAGGTCGAGCGGCTGGAGCAGGGTCTCGCCTTTCCTCAGGAGCGTGCGCCACCGGTGGATCACCGCGCCGGCACGTCGATCGTCGTCCACGATGTCCTTGATGATGTCCTGGACCTCGGCCAGATCGACCGGCTCGCGCGTCAAGAGCCGTTGCGCGGCCTGAGCGTTGCTCAGGATCGACGTCAACGGCTGGCTCAGCTCGTGGGCCAGAGCACCCGACAGCTCACCCAGGGTGGCCACGCGAGTCACGTGCGTGAGCAGCTGGCGTTGCTGCTGGGCCTCCAGCTCCGCCTGCCGTCGCTCGGTGATGTCGATCATCACGGACCGCAGCCGGCGACGCCCGTCCGCGCCGCGCGCCAGGATTCGCACCATGTCGTGCATCCACCGGACGCGGCCGTCGGCGGTCAGCATCCGGTACTGCAAGACGTGATCACGGCCGTCGGCCGTCTCCTCTGTGCAAAACGCCAGCGCCCACTCCCGATCATCGGGATGCACGTGGTTGGCCCAGAAATTCGGATCGGCATACCAGGCACCCCGCGGATAGCCCAGGATGTCCTCCGCGCGGTGGTTGACGAAGACGACCTGGAACGTCTCGGCGTCGGCGTCGAGCACGATCGCATCGAGCGTGTCGACGAGGTCGCGGAAGTCCTGCGCCGACGTCTGCGCCGCCGTCCTGGCGGCCTGCTCGGCGCCGAAGAGTCGGTTGTTGTGGAGCGCGGCGGCGGCGTGGTCGGCCAGCCGGACCAACACGGTCTCGTCGGCGTCGCTGAACGACCGCGGTGTGCGACTGCACACGTAGAGGAGCCCCTCGACCTGCCGTCCCACGATGATGGGCACCGCGAGCGCGCTGCGGATGCCTTCCGCGTCGATCGCCTCGGCGTACTCCGGCGGGATCACCGGCCACGCGACCCGCTCGGCGGCGCGCTCGGGCCGGCCGCTGACCACGGCCTGGCCACCGATGCCCAGACCCGGCAGGACGCGAAAGCGCCGATAGGCGGCGCTGCGCGCTCCGATGACGTGCCGGGCCGGGAAGGAGCCATCCGCGGCGCGAACCGCCAGGCTCGTCACGTCGGCGCCGCAGAGCGCGTTGGCGCCCCGCGCGATTCGCGCGAGCACCGTGTCGAGGTCATGGCACTCGGCGAGGTCGCGGGCGATGTCCGCCAGGGTCTGCGCCTCGCGGCGACGGCGCTCGGCGTCGGCGTAGAGCTGGGCGCTCTCGATCGCGATCGCGGCATGGGCGCCGAAGGCCGTCAGCATTTCCACCTCGGTGGGGCCGAGGTCGGCGGCCCGGCGCGCCACGAGTGCAAGGACGCCCAGAAGCCGACCGTGCGACGTGAGCGGCACCGCCGCGCACGCGACCATGCCGGCCGCTTTGAAGTACGCGCGGTCGATCGTGCGCTCGTCGGCCAGGACGTCGGACACGAGCAAGGTCCGTCGCTCGAGCGCTGCGTGGCCGACGAGACCCTGCCCCAGGGCGAACTCGGT
>Ga0306926_10008264_pt1 | contig 11373 bp, 6 predicted proteins | sample flu12Cox44000178_FD_203759 | JGI IMG/M metagenome (GOLD analysis project Ga0306926, IMG submission 203759) | Lab enrichment of tropical soil microbial communities from Luquillo Experimental Forest, Puerto Rico - flux8day.12C.oxic.44.000.178 (v2)... | ecosystem: Environmental > Terrestrial > Soil...
CGGCTGCGGCTTGGTGAAGCCAAGCTCCTCTTCAAACGCCTGCTTCAGGACGAGGATGTTCCGGTTTTCACAAAACACAAGCGGCACGACGAGCCAATGGTTGCGAGTGCCAACCTGGCCATCGGAACGGAGATAGCCCCGAAACTTTCGGTTGTTCCAGCGAGAAACGTCGGGCGGCTCCCAACGATACGGGTCGCGTCGCTCGAGAATTCCGGCTGTCTTGTGTTGAGTGTTGCTTGTGGTGAGTATTTCGCCTTGGCGAATGGGTGTGACCGCTTGGCCAACTAGCACGCCGTACATGTGGATCTCCGACCCGACAGCGAGATCCTCTATCGAGAATTTGTGCTTTGCCGGTACCTCAGACACCAGCGTGTAACACTTGCTCCCAAAGTCGATCCGGTCGCCGCGATGCAGGTCCGCGAGGGCGACCAAGACGTTGTCCCTGCGATCGAGTTGCAGGATTCGGTTTCTTAGCAAGCCAGGCTCCAAAAGCGTTTCGCATTGCCGCCCAGTATCGCCTCTTGCACTTCGGCAGTGTGCTGGGTAAGGTAGTCCTCCACCACACCAACTGCTTCACCAAATGAGGCAGCGACAGTGCACACCGGCCAATCCGACCCGACCATGAGACGATCTGGGCCGAAGCATTCAAACGCGATGTCCAGATAGGGTTTCATATCTTCAGGCTTCCAGTGTCGCCAGTCGGCCTCGGTTACCAATCCAGACAGCTTGCAGAAAAGGTTTTGCGATGCCGCCAGTTCTCTGATCCCACGCGCCCAGGAGTGGATTTCTCCACTCTTCACCGGGGGTTTCGCCAAATGGTCCAGCACAAAACGTTGGCCAGGAAACCGCTGGACAAACTCGGCCGCCACGTCAAGATGGCTGGGATAAATGAGGATATCGTAAGCCAAGTCAAAATCAGCGAGCAGAGTAACACCGCGCAAAAAGTCAGCCTGTAAAAGGAATCGGTTGTCCGGTTCACTCTGCACAATGTGGCGGATTCCAACCAGCTTCGGGTTTCGACAAAACATCTCCAACTGAGAACGCAGCATTGGTGATCGCAAATCTACCCAGCCAATCACACCCAGGATGAAGGGCGTCTTCTTGGCGAGCTCTAACAGCCATCGCGTCTCCTCCAGAGTTTGCCGCGTTTGGACCGCGACCGTGCCGGCGAACCCCCTACGCTCAAGCTCAGAGCGCAGATCATCGGGAAGAAAATCACGGCGCAGCGACGCTGCCGAATCTTCGATCCATCCATATTCCTCCGGGTTGTAGATCCAGAAATGTTGATGAGAGTCAATACGCATAGCTCAGTCAACCAGCTCACGACGGCCATTCTCAGTGTTTCGCACGAACGATGGTGCCCAGGCTCGGATTAACAGCCCCGTGGCTAGGCGCTCTCGGCGACTACACGCTGGTGTTGCTCGCCGAGCCCTTCGATGCCGAGTCGTATCCGGTTCCCTTGTCTTAGATAGACGGGCGGACGCTGCCCCATGCCAACGCCCGGAGGAGTGCCAGTCGAAATAATGTCGCCGGGCTGGAGGCTCATGAACCGGCTCAGATAGCTGACCAGTTGGCGAACTCCAAAAACCATGGTTCGTGTCGAGCCGCGTTGGTAGCGATGGTCGTCAACCTCGAGCCACATCTTTAAGTCCTGAGGATCCCTCACCTCATCGGCGGTAACCAGCCACGGCCCGATGGGACCGAATGTGTCCGCACTTTTCCCCTTAACCCATTGCCCGGTGCCGTCGAGCTGAAACGCGCGTTCCGAGAGGTCATTGACAACACAATACCCGGCGATATGGAACATCGCATCGCCTTCACTGACGTACTTTGCAGATGTTCCGATGACCACGCCCAACTCCACCTCCCAGTCCATCTTTGTCCCGCCCCTCGGAATCACGATATCGTCGTTCGCACCACAAAGCGCGGACGTTGCCTTCATGAAGACGACGGGCTCGCTCGGAACTTTCATGCCAGTTTCCGCTGCGTGATCGGAGTAATTCAAACCGATGCAGATGAACTTGCCGACCCGACCTACGCACGGACCGAACCTCGTCTCATCGGTCACGATCGGTAATTTGGTTAGGTCAAGGCCTCTCAACGACGCGAGAGATTCTGGCGATAAGGTCTCAGCTGCAATATCTACTACGATTCCCGAGAGATCACGCATGCGTCCGTTGGAATCGAGGACGCCGGGTTTTTCCTGGCGAGGAGGTCCGTAGCGTACCAGTTTCATGCTTCCTTACGGATGGCTTCAGAGAAGTGGGAGGAGCTGCACTTTGTTGACGATAACACAGGAACACCGGGAACCGGTGGCGTCCTCGAAGCCCGAGCCGCCAAACTGCCTTGCTCCACTCCTAGGACGCACACCTGCTCATGCTCTCTGTCAGTGCGAAAGGCGATCCCTCCGCCGCGCATGAATTTATTTCTCGTCGTCGTTACATCCATGACTGACGGCGGTCAGGACATTCTTCGCGCTTGCGACCCGGCAATTGTAGGATGCGTCATCCCCGCCAGAAACCGTATATCGCTGCGAACTTGATGCGGGACTTACGTCGGTTGCGTTCACAGAGTTCGACACCGACGTGGACTGGAGCACAAACCCGTCCACCGATGTCTGCTTCTTGGTTCGATAGTTCTGAGTGGTAGCCACGGTAAAGCCAAACTGCGCGGCCGGGACGGGGAAAATGAAATCAACCGTGATCGGGAAACTAAAGTCGTCGCGAACTACGAAAGCGCCTTCCTCGTTCGAAATGGTCGTTTTGGATGACAAACTCGTTTGAACCTGAGTGAGCTGATCGAGAACAGTGGCATTGACGGTATCAAAATCAATCGTCTGTGTGCCCGAGAAGTTCTGGTGCTGTGAAATCGAGGTGCTAACTTTTCCGTGGGATGTGTTGACGAATCCAGCAATGTCATACTTTCTGCTGGACGTAACGTTGATCGTGCCCGTTACGGTTTCCGTCCCCTGAAGGTTTTCAGTCACCACGGGGGAAGGGTTGGTCAAGGTGTTCTTAGTCAGTGCTCCCGTGATCTGTTTTGTCCCAGAGTCGAGGAAGAGCAGCAGGGAAGCGGTTGCCGAGAAAAATCCGTCGTTGTTGAAGACACTCAACGCGATGGTATGCGGTTGACCGTTGCTGAGCAGGGCCGCGAACGGCGTAAGGTTCACCCGATAAGGTACGAAGTCAAGAGTTTGCGCGGCAGGCGCCGGCACCCACTGATCCGGCAGAAATCCGGTAAAGACCCAGGGAGAAACGGGCGCGATGCCGGCCGGTTGTCCGTCAATCGTAATCTCACTCTCCCGGAAATCGGTGTTTCCGCATCCGTAGACGAGGTTGATGCTGCTCAAGTCGTTGGGGAAGCACGCGTACCATTGCTCGTCGACAGACTGGCTTTGCGAGACGACATCAAGGTAAACGTGTTCTGTATTGGTTGGCAGCGTGAACGTAGTCGCGAGCTGATCGGTTGGCTGGAGCGTGGCCGGCAAGTTGATCCCGCCGCTTGAGTTGACCTGCTCCAAAGGAAGGACTTGATCTGGAACCCGGTGGTCGCCATGATCATCTCGCTTGTGATGTTCTCGCTCCGCCGGATAGAACTGCAAACCCGCGTTTACCGTGAACACTCCGTTCAACCTGGTATTGAAGGGTGGAGGGCAATCAGTTGTGCAATTGGCGAGAATGATCGTGCCCTGCTGCGGAGCCGACAGCAACGCGCTGTAGTCGGTAATGTCCCGTTCCACATGCCAGCTGTTGGTCACATTCGCCAACGGCTCGGGCGTGGTCCCGAAATAGATATTCGTGTTGGCTAGGTAGAGGCTCGCAGTGCGGTCAAACTGCACTCCTGCGTTCTCGCTGAAGTCTATTTCGAATACGACTTTCTCCCAGGGTCCGGGGCAGGCGGCCGGCGGTGTGAACGCGAAGGTTTGCGCCGAATCCGAAAAATGCGCGAACTGAAAGTTGTTAAAGAGTTGCACAACGCAGGGTCTTCCGTCAGGCCGAGGCACAAGAGGATCAGCCGTCGCAGTGAGCTGCGTGCCAATCTGCCGATTGGTACTCTGAGCGAAGAGCGTGGCAGTGAGGATCAGGCACGCCGCTAGCGGCGTGAAGAACACGAATCTCTGAAATGGGGAAGGGCGTGGATTCATGGCAAGCTCCTTAAGTTTGGTGATACTGCGGGGCGGTGGAGGGCGCGTGCGTTTCAAGAACGGGAGTTCTTATCTCATCTCAACGAAAGGCTTGTCAAGGACTTTTTGATCGAATCGTGAGATATCAATCAAATTGTGAATACATTTGCACTGCTTATGCGCAGCAAAAGTGCATTTCGCCTCGTCCGACGGTTTTCCCGACTTTGAAGGTGGGTGGTAAATTCTCGTTGTCCAGGGGATCTGGAGAGAAACTAGTAGCTCATCTCCACATAGGAGGTCTCCCCGAAGGGTTGACCTCCACCAAGGCTAATCCGCAGTCGACCGTGGCCTGAGAGTGCGTTGAGCAGGCGCGGGGTATCTGCAAGATTCAAATCGAATGACACCGCCTGGTTCGCGCGCGGCCCGAGTTGAATGCGCTGAAAACCGCACAGTTGGCGAATTGGAGATCCCTCTCCGCGAGGTTGGGTTGCAGCGTAGAGTTGCACGACCTCCGCACCATCGCGCGCAGAAGAGTTTTCGACATGCGCTGCGATGTGGAGAAGCGATTTATTCGCCGGATCTGGAAGGACCTGCAGCCCGGAATAGCGAAAAGTCGAGTAGCTCAACCCGTATCCGAATGGATAGAGAACATCGCCGGCGAAGTATCGATAGGTGCGCCCGGTCATGGCGTAATCCTCAAACGCGGGCAGTTGGCTGACGGAACGGTAGAAAGTTACGGGGAGACGGCCGGCAGGATTATTCTTACCAGCCAGCGTTTCTGCAATCGCTGTGCCGCCTTCTTCCCCTCCATACCACGCAACCAGAACCGCCCCGGCATGCTCCTTGGCGTAGTTTGCGGAGATCGCGCTTCCTGCAACAAGAACCACGATCACCGGTTTACCAGTGTGAACGACTGCTTGAAGCAACTCCTCCTGGGGGCCGGGAAGATCGAGTGTCGTGCGGTCTCCCCCAGAAAAGCCTGGAATCTCGATTTTCATTTCTTCGCCTTCGAGCCCTGAATTCAATCCGAGAAACGCCACGGCCAGGTCGGATCCTTTGACGGTCTCCACAGCTTCATCGAGCAAAGCCTTGGCTGGAGGTCTCCAGCCCAACTCAACTCCCGTTCCGCCGCGATGTTGACGATATTCAACACGAAGACGATAACGGGTCCCTCGTATCAGCTGGATTCGAGTCTCTTTTGCAGCGTGGGTTGAGGAGGACTCCGTTTCGTCGCCCAGAATCAATTTGTCGCTCAGAAACACCCTGGCTGAATCACCGGCAGCGCAATCTTCACAGCGCATACGAACGACACCGATGGTGTATTCGCCCGAGTAGGGCGCCCGGAGATTTCCAGTCCATCGGGCCGAAAAGTTGTTGTGGGGAATCCGGGCGTCAAGCTCAGCCTCTTGAGCTTCGCGCTGGAGGTACACGCGAGGTTCGTGGCGCGAGACAACGGGTGTTCCTTGAAGATCGGGGTTGTCGTAATACTCCGCCAGAAATCCCGCGCCGCTGGAATCGCCTGCAGATTGCGCGAGGCTTCCGGGAACAAGTGCCATCGATCCAGCAAAGAATGTGCTCCCCAAAGCAAAACGGATCTTTGTCTGCGCGCCAAGTTCGCGCTGCAAGCCCGCCAACGGCGTTACGATGCTTGACGGAGTCCCGTGATAGTTGGCCAGCATCGTGTCAGGATCGTCGGCTGCCGGCCCAATCACCGCGATGCGCCCGACGTTCACGCTCAAGGGGAGGATCTTGTTCTCGTTCTTGAGGAGGACAATCGACTCGCGCGCGGCCTGCAATGCCAACTCGCGATGGGTGACAGAATCGTTCTCCGAGTACGGGATCGCGGCATAAGGCACGCGCTCGGGTGGATCGAACACTCCGAGCCGGATGCGGGCGGTAAACAATCTTTTCAAGCCGCCATCAATTTCGCTTTCCGAAATCAGGCCTGCGTTCACCGCGTCGACGAGAGACGTATATTCGTCACCGCAGGTGAGATCGGTTCCGGCCTTCACCGCTGAAGCTGCCCCTTCCGGCATCGTGGGCTTGTACTTGTGACCTTCGACGATGTCCCGTACGGCGCCGCAGTCACTCACAACATATCCCTGAAATTTCCAGGCTTTTCGCAGGTGCTCTTGCAGGAGAGAAGAACTGGCGCAGGCGGGCACTGCATCAACGCGGTTATACGAGCACATGATGGATACAGCTCCGCCTTCCATAATGCTGGAGCGAAAGGCGGGCAGATAGGTCTCATCGAGATCGGTTGTCGTGGGATGCGCATCGAACGAGTGTCGGGAAGACTCTGGGCCACTGTGAACAGCGAAATGCTTGGCTGTGGCTACCGTCTTCAAATAGTGAGGATCAGTTCCTTGCATCCCCTGGATGAAGGCTATGGCCATGCGCGATGTCAGGAACGGATCTTCCCCATAGGTCTCCTGGCCTCGCCCCCATCGTGGATCACGGAAAATGTTGATGTTCGGCGACCAGAATGTGAGTCCGTAGTAACGCTTGTTATTGGCATTGCGCTGTGCCTCGTTGTACTTTGCGCGAGCTTCCGTAGAGATCGTATCGGCGATGCGGCGCATGAGCGGAGTGTCCCATGTCGCGGCCAGTCCGATCGCCTGAGGAAACACGGTTGCGCGGCCAGCCCGCGCCACGCCATGCAGCGCCTCGTTCCACCAGTCATAAGCTGGAATACCCAGACGCGGAATGGCGGGCGCGGCATTCTGCATTTGCAACACTTTTTCCCGCAGAGTCAGTCTGCTAACAAGGTCGGCGGACCTTTCTTCCGGAGAGAGATCAGGGTTGCGGAAAGCCGGACTATCTTGAGTGCTCTGCGCCCACAACAGAGGCAAGAGGGAAAAGAGGGCAAGCAGCAACCCAGAGTGTTTCCATCGAGTGGGCATGCCGAACCAAGCCATCAATTTTTACCTTCCATCGCTCAATCGGGATTGGTCACGTTGAGAACGATCACGCGATCGACTTCGTTGTTTTTGGGAACCTGCACAATCACTCCATCAGCACTCTGAGTAAAGTGTAACGGCGACGCATCGGACATTGAACGAGCGTCCAGTACTTTCGTTGCGATCGGTGGCAAGGCGAGCAACGGCGCGCCCCAGTTGAGGACGTGTACGTAAATCTTGTTCTCCTTTTGTGTCGTCACGCCCCAGTCGCCCGGAGCGATGGGACCCCCGCGAGTACCGTAGATCGAATCGCCATATTTGGAGAGCCACTGACCGACCGCCACAAGCCGGGTCGAAAACTCCTGCTGGATCTGTCCGTTGGGCATAGGTCCGATGTTGAGCAAAAGATTCGAATCGTTGCCCGCGGCTTGCACGAGCCTTCGTTCCAGTTCATCGGGACTCTTGTATTTACTGTCACCAATATTGAATCCCCACGACTCATTGAGCGTGTCGCAGCTTTCACGAGGCAGTTGCTGCGTAACATACGTCGTGTTGAATCCGGCGGTATTTTTGCCGGGGAGATCGCGTTCGAATTCTTGCGCGTCTTCGCCCGGTCTGGGACTCTGATGATGGTTTGGAATGACGAGCGCCGCCGGCTGCAACTGATGAATCAGGGCATATGTCTTGGCGAGGTGCCAATCAGCATCGGGCTTGTCCCACATTCCGTCAAACCAGATACCGCCAATCGGCCCGTAATTGGTGAGCAGCTCACGCAGCTGGCCGTCCATGTAATCGTCAAGATATGAGCTCCAGTCGCCATGGTCCGGCCGTCCGTTATCCCAGGAAGTTGCGCCACGCGGATAGTAATTCGGGTTATGCCAATCCAATTGCGAGTAGTAGAAGAAAAGTTTGATTCCCTGGCGGTGGCATTCCTCGGCAAGCATTTTCAGCGGATCCTTCTTGTACGGTGTCCGTTGAACGATATTCCAATCCGAGACTTTTGAATCGAACATGGCAAAGCCATCATGATGGCGAGAAGTAATCGTGATGTACTTCATGCCAGCGGCTTTTGCCAGAGCGACCCAGGCCTTGGCGTCGAACTTCTCAGGATCGAAAAACACAGGCAGGCGATTGTATTCATCGACTGCCAATTTGCGGTTATGAAATACCCATTCGCCATCGCCTAGAACGCTGTACACGCCCCAGTGAATGAACATTCCAAACTTGGCATCCTGGAATTCGCGGCGTGCCTGCAGATTCTCTTTGGTGGGCTCATAGTTGGTCTGGGCGCTGGCGCCACCAATCGAAAGAATGCCTGGGATACCCAGGGCCAGAGTTAGGAACAGCCTTGAAACGTCAAGTCGCCAGCCTCTTCTTCTGCTTTGCTTTTTCATGGCTGCTCTCTTCCGATCGATGTTACTGCCCAGGCGCCTCAGGAACCGCGTCGACTAGATCGTGGAGTGGCTTGAGCACAGTGAAGCGAACCAGTGCTTGCGGCTTTTGGGCCTCGTCAAGAATCGCGAGTTTCGCAGCCTTCCAACCAGCGGCTGCAGGTAATCCGGACGAAAGATACGAAACTGCCTCGAGTCCTGTGGTCCCGAGTTCCGCAAGCTGACGTGCCCGAGGCATGGCCTGGGCGAGTTGGGGGGAAGCGGTCATCAGTTGCACGACTCCAGGCTCCGATCCAATCCAGGAGTTGAAGTCGGAGACAAGTGCAGCTTCTTCCGGCTTCCTGGCCTTAGGATCCTGGAGGTAGGAACGAACGAGCAGCTCAAAACCATGCCGCGATGGCGGGTCCGGCGGAAGAGCGTCTGAAAGATGATTGAGCGGCGTGAGCTGATTGGGATGTTGTAGGTGTGCTTGTTCGTCGAAAGTTACAGGCTCGAGAACAGAAGAGAATGTTTGTAGCGCACCAACTTGGTCCGTACCGGCCAGTCTGCGCAGGCTTGTGTCCCGCTGAGAAACGTGCGTGAGACCGAAGGCCTCAAGTCGCAACGACTCCACCGCCAGGCGGCGATACATGTCGTCTACGCTGTTCACACTTTGTGGAGACCAGAGCCGTTCGGCGATCGCCGCCGCGCGGGGCCAAATGCGTGAATCGAGAGTGTGTGGATCGGTCTGCTCCGTCCACATGCACGCTTCTCCACCGAGGATCCGCGCCTGCTCCTCGCTGGTTAGACTGCTCGCGGCTGGCAATGGATCGACCGCATAGTGCGTTTCGGCGCTGTTTTTGTGATTCAAATAGTAGCCGGCGGAGAGGATACCGCGGTATCCGTTTTTGGCTCCGGCAGCGAGCGAATCGAAGCCGCGCCAACTGTGGACCACAACATCTTTGGGTAGATCGGGAGTGAGAATCTCATCCCACCCGATCATATGCTTCCCGTGCTTCTCGACAATTTTGAGCAGACGTTGGTTGAAATAGTCTTGCAGCGCGCCCGTGTCTTTGAGATTGTGTTCGCGCATGAAGCTCTGGATGCGCGGATTGGCTTTCCACTCAACGCCGTTGTTTTCGTCACCTCCGATGTGAAAGAAGTGGTCCGGGAAAATGGCCGCCATCTCTCCGACGAAAGTATCGAGAAACTTGTACGTACTCTCGCGCGTTGGATCCATGACCGGATCGAAGACTCCGAACTCGCGCTCGATGTGAAACGGCCCAGGGCCGCTGGCGAGATCCGGATAACCGACAAACCATGCGCTGCTGTGCCCTGGCATATCGAACTCCGGCACGACTCGGATGCCGCGCTCGCGGGCATAGGCGACGATTTCGCGGGCCTGTTCCTGCGTGTAGAAGAGCCCGTCGGAGCCGAGCCCGGTGAGCTTGGGGTAGGCTTTGCTCTCCATCCGAAAGCCCTGGTCCTCGCTGAGATGCCAGTGAAAGACGTTGAGCTTTACCGACGCCATGCCGTCGAGGTTCCGTTTGAGAATATCCACCGGCATGAAATGGCGTCCGCAGTCGATCATCAGCCCACGCCAGCGGAAGCGTGGCGCATCATGAATCGATACGGCGGGAACAAAATAACCGGTCGCATCGGATTGGACGAGCTGTAGCAGAGTTTCAAGGCCGTGCATGGCCCCCACCACAGTCGCTGCGTGGAGGTGTGCGCCGGAGGATGTGACCTCGAGAGAATAGGATTCGTCTTCGTCAATCGACTGTATGGCTTCTCCCGTGCCATCGACGTAGACGACCAATGCTGCGGAAGTCCCGTCGGTTGCCAGACCGGTCGGAATCAAGAGAGCGGTCGTGGTCTTGAGGCGATCAAGACTCCGGGTTATGGCGGCGTCGAGGCGCGCATCCCGGAAATGGTTTGCAACAGCCGTGAACGAGGGCGTAATAGCGAGGCGCCCGTCCTGAGCGGAAAGCTGCGACGGTTGCGGCATCAGGTTGTTGACGAATCCGGGAGTCGAACTTGCTGACAATGCCAGGCTCGGCGCGGTGAACCACACCAACAGAGTTGCGAAGATAATTGCAAAACCTAGTCGACAGATCATGATGCCTCTTTCGTATCCGATGCAAACACTATGCTCAATGCGGCGTCTGCGTCATATCTTCAACGCGCTGACCGCTGAAGTGTAAGGGATAAGCATCCAGTGCGGTGGCCGCTTCGGAATTTCCCTTCGCATCCAGAAACGTGATCCGCAAGTGAAGGGGCAGGGATGCTCCTGCCGCCCAATTGCCTCGGACGAGCGTCGCTAGCTGGAGATCGTGTACCGTCTGCTTCCCACTGGCGAGCACGTTGCCATCACGATCACGAAGTTCCCACGTAATCAGGTTGTCTCTCAACGGATAGGACGGAATCTCGTCCAGGGGCCGCCCTGACAAGCCGACCTCGAAACCGACCCGGTCGCCTTTGCCGTCGTAAACCCACTTTGCGTTTGAGAAGATGGCCGGCTGGTTTCTTTTCTCCCACGTCCAAAAGGAGGAACGGCGTTGTCTGTACTCATCGACCACACCGTGATCCACGTACCCTTCCTGCTGACCGGGCCAAAGGTTTTGATGGGACTTATAGTCCTGGTAACACCAGAAGATCGCTCCCGCGATAAAATCAAAGGTCTGATACTTCTCGAGTTGGCTTTCGATCGTGCGAACGCGGATCTTGTCGGCAGTGGCGGAGTCGGGAGAAAAGATCCCCGGATAGCCAAACTCCGAGACAACTAACATCTTTGTCGGGTAGTCGCGGCCAATCTGCTGCAGCCTCGGAACGAGATCTTCCTCGCTTCCACTCCAGGTTCCAAAGTAAGCATTCATCATGATGAAATCCACATCGTTCGCGGCTTCTGTCTTCGGATCCGGCCCCAACGCTATCTCGTTGTCGGCGTAAGTAACGAAGCGTCCCGGATCAAGTTGATGAA
>Ga0306926_10008265_pt1 | contig 11371 bp, 7 predicted proteins | sample flu12Cox44000178_FD_203759 | JGI IMG/M metagenome (GOLD analysis project Ga0306926, IMG submission 203759) | Lab enrichment of tropical soil microbial communities from Luquillo Experimental Forest, Puerto Rico - flux8day.12C.oxic.44.000.178 (v2)... | ecosystem: Environmental > Terrestrial > Soil...
AAATGAGCAGCGCGCCGTGCTGCTGCGTTAGCTCGCGCAACGCCGCGAGGTATGCGCGACGCTGTGGAAGCAGACCGTGATTGGCGGGCAGCGGCTCGATGATCACCGCGGCAACCCGCTCGCCTTCGCGCGCAAACAGCTCCGCCACCGCTGCCTCATCATCGAGCGGCAGCACGCGCGTACAGCCGACGAAAGCCTCGGGCACTCCCGCCGATGAGGGGCGCCCGAAAGTGGCGAGTCCCGAGCCGGCCGCCACCAGCAGGTGGTCGGCGTGACCGTGATAGCAGCCGGCGAACTTGACGATGAGATCGCGCGCCGTGAAAGCGCGCGCCACGCGGATCGCGCTCATGACCGCCTCGGTACCGGATGACACGAAGCGTACCTGCTCGACGGCTGGGTAAGCCGCCACGACCCGCTCGGCGAGCTCCACTTCCGCCGCACAGGGAGCGCCATAGGTCATGCCGCGCGCGAGCGCCTCGGTAACCGCGGCGATGACTGCGGGGTGCGCGTGGCCTGCGATCAGCGGACCCCAGGAGCCGACGAAGTCAAGGTAGGCGCGGCCATCGGCATCGAACACCTGCGCGCCCGCTGCCCGGGCGATGAAAAGCGGCGTCCCGCCGACGGCACGGAACGCGCGCACCGGTGAGCTCACCCCGCCGGGAATGACCCGGCAGGCGCGCTCGTACAGCTCCGCTGAGCGTGGCCGGAGTGAGGTCTCGCCTGTGGCCGACTGTTGGCTCATGTCTCCCCCGTACCAACATCCATGGCATGACGCCCTGGCGCGTGCACACCGTCGAAGAACGCCTCGACCGCATCGCTGCCGGCGTGCACCGCCGCCGCCCGCAAGCCCGCGAGCGGCAGGTGGGCAAGGCGATGGGCGAGCGTTGCGCCGATGCGCTCGAGCTGCGCGCGCTCGCGCGCATCGAGTGTACGCAACTCTCCCTTGAGCGCACGGGCCACCTCGGCCGCAGCAATCTGCTCGAAAGTCTCCCGCAGCCGGGCGAGGCGGGGGCCGACCGCGCGCAATGCCAGCTCGGTGCGCAGTCGCGTGAGCCGCTCATCGATCGCGGCACGCACCGGCGCGAGACGCACCAGTTCGGCGAGCCGGCGCCCCTGCGCGACCTCGATGAGCTCGTGCATTCCCACGCGAGCGATGCCCGCGCGGCGCGCCGCCTCGGGATCGACGTTGGGCGGGACACCGAAGTCAACGAGCAGCGGTGCGCAGGGAGCCGCAGCCTTGAGACGCATCAGGGCCGCGCCATCCAGTAATGCCTGGCCACCGCCGGCCGCCAGCACCACAGCGCCCACCGGCGGCGGTTGCAGGCGGAAACGCTCCAGTGAGAGTGCAGTGCCCGAGAGGCTCGCCGCCAGCTCTTCGGCGGCTTCCGGCGTGCGATTGACGATGACCAGCGGGACTTTTGCGCTGTGCAGTATGCCCGCGCAGCGGCGCGTCATGGGCGATACCCCAAGCAGTGCCACCTGCTCGGGCTCGCCGCCCAGGTGCTGCAGCACTCGATCGGCCGCCAGGTCCGCCAGCGATGGCGTGCGTACCCCGGCCGAGAGCTGCCGCATGCGGCGCGCCATGCCGAGCGCTTCCCCCATCAGGCGATCGAGAATCGGGCCGCAGGTACGCGCGGCGCGCGAATCCTCCCATGCGCCGCGCAACTGCGTGGCGATCTCGTGTTCGCCGGTCTGCGCTGAGTCCAGCCCACAGGCAACCAGCAGCAGGTGCTCGACCGCCGCCTCCCCGGTCCATGCCCGCAGGATGCGCGTGGCCTCACCCGGCGCGGGCTCGCGGCCGGTCAGAATGCGGAACACCTCCTGGCGCCGGTCACCGGCAGAGATGCCATCTTCGGTGGAATACAACACCTCGACGCGGTTGCAGGTGCCGACGTACAGGGTTTCGGAGGCCTTGAGCAGGTCACGCAGCGCGGGCAGGCGTGCCGGCACCTCGGCCCGCGGAACGGCAAAGCGCGCGACTTCCTCCACCGCTGCGTGGCGATAGGACAGGCCGACCACACCGATCTGGTGCATCCCGCAAGCTTAACCGCCGGGATGCCGTGCGGTTGTCATCGAACGGTCACGGCGGCAGATGCGCGTCGCACAAATACGCAGTAGGATTGGAGCGGGTGATGGGAATCGAACCCACGTTAGCAGCTTGGGAAGCTGCAGTTCTACCATTGAACTACACCCGCCTGGTCGCCCGATTGTACATGACATCCTGCGCGCGCAATTGCACCCCGGACCGGCCGCGGCGATCCCAGCATTGTTCTGCTTCGCTGCGCCATGCGGGATATATTAAGGAATAAGCAACGCTACCGGCCGCGACGGCACGGCAGGCCTCCAGGTGATCGATCGATCGAAGGCGATCTTTGTCAGCTACGCGAGCGACGACGAGCAGGCGGCGCAGCGCCTGTCCGCCGGGCTTTCCGCCGCCGGGTTCGAGACCTGGTTCGACCGTAACGAGCTGCGCGGCGGAGATGCCTGGGACAACCGCATCCGTCAGCAGATCCGCGATTGCACGCTGTTCGTGCCGATCATCTCCGCCAACACCGAGGCGCGCAGCGAGGGTTACTTCCGGCTTGAATGGCGTCTGGCAGTGGATCGCTCGCTGCAGATGGCGGACGACCGGGCGTTCCTGCTTCCGATCGTGATCGATCCGACGACGCAGGAGCGCGCGCGCGTGCCCGAGCGATTCCGCGAGCGGCACTGGACTTACCTGCCGCAGGGCGAGGCATCGCCGGAGTTCATCGAGCACCTGCGGCGCGTGCTCGCGGCGACTCCGGCCCCGGCTTCTGGCGGCTTGCATGGGGTGACGCCAACCCCCCCGTCGCGCCGCCGCCGGGCACAGCCGCGCCTGGCGGCGATCACGCTGGTGGCCGGCGCCCTCGCGGCCGCCGCGGTGCTGACGGCGCTGTATCGCTCGGCGTGGCTGCCGCGTGCTTCCAGCAGCGGCGTCACGGCAACCGCATCCGCAGGCGTTCCGGACCGCAAATCGATCGCAGTGCTGCCGTTCGAGAACCTCACCGGCCAGGCCGCGGACGCCTATCTTGCCGACGGGCTGCAGGAGGAGATTCTCAATGCGCTCGCCCGCATCCGCGATCTCAAGGTCATCTCGCGTACCTCGGTGGCCCAGTTCCGCGGCGGCGACCGCAATATTCACGAGATCAGCGACCGGCTCGGTGTCGGCTCGGTGCTCGAAGGCTCGGTGCGCCGCGACGCCAACATGCTGCGTCTCACGCTGCAGCTGATCGACGCACGCGACGACCGCCACCTGCTGGCGACCAACTACGACCGTGAGCTCGGCCACATCCTCGGGCTGCAGAGCGAGGTGGCGCGCGAGGTCGCCGAGGCGCTCGCCGCCACGCTCACCAAGTATGAGCGCGGCGAGCTCGAGCACGTCGGCACCAACAACGGCGATGCCTACCGCAGTTATCTGCAGGCGGTGGCTGTGTTCATGAACGCGCCCGGCGATGACAGGGGGACCATCAGATCGGCCGAGTTGCTCGAGCAGGCGGTGCGTCTCGATCCCGAGTATGCCGACGCCTGGGCACTGCTGTCGCGGGTCCACGCGACGGCGTACGTATCGACCGCGAGCCGCGCCGACGCCGAGCGCGCGAAAACAGCGTTCCAGCGCGCGCTGGCGATCGCGCCGGACCTCATCGATGCACGGATGGCGCGAGGTCTGTACACGCTCTATGTGGTCCGTGACCGCAACCAGGCACTGGCCGATCTCGAGCCGGTCGCGCGGCTGCGACCGAACTCGCCGGAGGCGCAGCACGCGCTCGCGCTGGTCATGCGTCGCCTCGCCGCATGACGGAGGCGCTGCCCTATTTCGAGCGCGCCTGGGACCTCGATCCGCTGAGTCATGCATGGGATCTCGGCCCGATCTCCACCTTCATGGGACTGCGCCGCTACCCCGAGGCCGCCGGGCAGACACGCCTCTATATCAGGCGGTTTCCTGATGATCCCGCCGGCTACGTCGGCGCCGCACGCATTGCTTCCTTCACCGCGCAGAGTCCGGAGCCGTTGCGAGCAGTGCTGCGCGAGCGGGGGGCCACCTTCGATGCCAGCCTGCGCCGGAGCGTCGAGGCCGAAGTTGCCACCGCGGAGGGGCGCTACCGTGACGCGATCGAACTCTGGCAGCCCCCGAACGACGCCGATCCGCTGTATCGACTGGAGGTGCTCGGCTTCCTGTACCGCGCAGCCGGTGACACCGCGGCGAGCGAGACGCAGTTCCACATCCTCGAGCGCGAGCTCCAGTCAAAGGCGCAACAGGGCTTGCCACCCGACCTGTCGCAGGCGCTGGCGCTGACGCAGTCGATGCTGGGCGAGCACGAGGCGGCGATCAGGACGATCGAGTCGCTGCATGAGCAATATCCAGAGTCGCTCGAGCCGCTCTTTGGGCCCCAGTGCTCATTCACCCGCAGCGTGGTACTCGCCCGCGCCGGGCGCACCGGCGAGGCCTATGCCGAGGTCGAGCGGCTCCTGCACGTGCCGTTCGCCGCCCGGAACGATTTAATCGATGATTACCCAGACCCGGTGTACCTCCTCCTCCTCAAGGATGATCCGCACTACGACGCGCTCATTCATCACCCGCCACGCCTGTGAGCGAGTGCCGGTCACAGGACCGCCGGCATCTGCACCGGCGCGTCAGCGACGCGCTTCAGGCCAGCGCGTAGAGGTACTCCACGAACGATGACACCGCGCCATCGAGACCCTGCACCTTGGAGTTGCTCGACTCGATGAGGTAGTACTCATCGGGTGCGTGCGCGCCGGTGCCGTGTCCCATGCCGAAATGGCCCGCCGGCAGACTGAGCGGTGCGTTGGTGAACACGCACCCCGGCCACGATCCGGCGGAGCGCGGCCAGAGCAGTGGGTCGACTCCGAGACCCCGGTAGGTGGCGAGCTGTACCTGGATGAGACGGCTGTCGGGATCGGTCTGCGTCGGATCGTAGCCGCCGCTCATATTCACCTCGATGTCGGGAAAGCCGTGCTTCGCGAGATGCGCCTTGAGCTTCGCGAGCGTGTCTGCCGCAGTCATATCGGGAACGAGCCGCATGTCGATCTTCGCCACCGCGCGATGCGGCAGCACCGTCTTGCCACCTGGGCCGGTATAGCCGCCCACCAGTCCCTCGATATTTATGGTGGGACGTGACTCGAGCAGCATGCGCGACTCGACCCAGCCGGAATCCTGCACCCAGCGATCGACCGTGAGTGTGCGCTTGACGGTCTCTTCGGAAGTCTTCGCCGCGTAATCCTCGATCATCTTCTTCTGCTGCTCGCTGAGCGGCCGCACCTTGTCGTAGAAGCCCTCGACCGCGGGGGTGTGGCCATCTTTCTCGACCAGTGTGTTCAACGCCTGTACCAGGTGCCAGGAGGGTGAGTCCACCGCCGCTTCCAGGCTCGAATGAATGTCGTGCTTTGGGCCACGCCCCCACTTCTCCCCGCTGGAGACGAGCTCGAGCTCCACGACTCCCTTGGCGCCGAGCGAGACCTGCACGCCGCCGTCGCGATCCTGGGCCGCTTCGGGCATGAATACGCCGATGCATTTCTTCAGCTCAGGGAGCACTGCCGGGCTGTTCACGATCTCAGCGAAGTGCGGCGAGCCGATCTCCTCCTCGCCCTCGCATACCAGCACGAGGTTGACCGGCAGCTTGCGACCGGCCGCCTTGAACGCCTGCAGCGCGCTGAGGAAGGAATTCTCGGGGCCTTTCTGATTGACGGCGCCACGTCCCATGCAGACCGTGCCGAGACCCGCTTTCTGCACCAGCCGTCCCTCGAGCGGCGGGGAGCTCCATTCCTCGGGGACGAACTGCTTCACGTCATACATGAAATAGATGGCGAGGGTAGTGCGTGCACCGGCGTCCAGCCGCCCGAACACTCCGGGCTTGCCGGAGCTCGGCACCAGCTTCACCCCGGTAAATCCCGCATCACGCGCCAGCTGCGCCATGTACTCCGGTCCCTGCGGGTAGTTGCGGTTCTCTGCGGCGATCGAGGGCAGCGCAATCCACTCCTGCAGCCGGCGAACGTTGTCGGCGTGCATTTTTGGAACCTGCGCCAGCACCGCCGCTTTGTCGGCCTCGGCTTCCGCCGCTGCGGCGAGCATCGAGGCGGGAAGCGCGGCCAGTGCCGCCGCCGACATCGATGCACGTACGAACTCACGCCGGTTGAATCCGCCCTCGTTGCTCTCAGACATGGACCACCCTCCCCGTCAGTGGCGACGGCCGCACACCTTACACTACTTCGCCGGGCGATCAGAACGGATAGTTGATGCCGCTGAACACCACGGCTTTGCCGCGGCCGTAACCCACATCGACATAACCTACGACGTAAGGGCTGGCCACGCCGCGAACGCCAATTCCCGCCGCCGTATGCATCTCGGACAGCAAATTGCCGGGCCCGTTGGAGAATACCTTGCCCGCATCGACGAACGGCGCGAGCTCGAGACTGACGTGGGTACTGAAGGCGCCGAAGCCCGCGACGCGCATGCGCAGTTCCGCGCCGGTGGCGATGAGATTTTCGTCCACATATCGGTCGGCGCCGTCCGAGCGCAGCGGCTCACGGCCGTTGGGTATGCTGCGATCGCCGCCCAGACTCGACAGCGCCCAGAAGGGCGCCTCGGCGGCCGAGGGCATGTAGCGCACGCTTCCATGCCAGGCGAGCGTGAAGTCAGGGCCGAACGGAAAGTAGCAGCGCGCATCGGCACCGACAAAGCTGTAAGCGACCGAGCTGCCGAGGCTGCGGCTCGCGAAGCCGGCATAGAGGAGGTAGCGCGCCCCGCTGTGCGGGATGTTGAGCGCATCGCGCGTGTCGCGCGTGAATGTCAGGCTGTGCTCGAGTGCGTGCTCATTGCCGACACCGTTGACATCGGGGTACAGCGTCTCGATCGAAGGAATACCGCTCAGCACCCCGGGCAGCACATCGACCCGCCGCCAGCGCGCGCTGTAGGCAAGCTGCGTGGCCTGCGTGAAGTTGTAGCCGATTGACGCGGCGAGTGAAGCCTGGTCTTTGACGTAGGTGCTTTCGTTGTAGTCGGGGGTCTCGTTGCCGATGCCGAAGAAGCGTGCGGTCCCGATACGATCGTCAATCGCCTCGACCGACCAGGAGAGCGGCGTTGCACGCGTCTGACCTGCGAGGTAGCGGGCGTCGAAGTCGTGCTCGACGTGCTGCTTCACGCTACCCAGCACGAGCCACTGATTGTCCTCGGAAGGAAAGCCATACAGGCTCAGGCCCGCACCCCAGCCGAAGTACTGGCTGTGGAAGACATCCGGTGCCGTGATGCGCTCGATCTCACCATGCTGGTTGACGTCGAGAAACGTTGCGATGACCCCGAGCGTAACTCCGCTTTGCGGATCGACGTCGATCTCGGGGATGGGAATGAAGGGTGCGGTAGCCGGGTTGAGCCAGCGCGCGATGCCGCCCGGCGGATTGACGGGTGCCGGCGGCGCTGCCGGCGCAGGCAGGGCCGCGGGGTCGGCCGGTGCCTGCCCGTCCGCCACGCTCGAGCCGGCAACGAGCAGCCACAGCACACCGGCCGCTCCTGCCGCGGCGCCTCCCTTTCTTTGCCGGCGCCGCCCCATGGACCTTCCGCTCCTCCCCACCGCCCACCCGACTAGACGCTCACATGGGCCGGCTACAAAATGTTAACGGCAGGATCCTGCGACAGGAAGCGCCTCGTGATACAGCATCACCTGTTGGGAAATGGGAAGTCGGTGCGCCGGCAATCGTCATGAGTCTGCCGCCTGCGGCAGCGCCGATCGGGCGCGCAGTCTGCGTGTATTGCGCCTCGAGCCGCATTGCTCATCCCGACTATCGCGCGGCGGCCCGGCGGCTGGGCGAGGTGCTCGCGGCTGAGGGAGTGGGGATCGTCTACGGCGGAGGCGCCGCCGGCTCCATGGGCGCGCTCGCCGATGGCGCGCTCTCACACGGAGGACGCGTGATCGGTATCCTGCCGCGATTCATGGCGGATCTCGAATGGGGGCACAAGGGGCTGACCGACCTGCAGCTGGTCGAGGATCTGCGTACCCGCAAGCACCTGATGCTGACGCTCAGCCAGGCAGCGATTGCGCTGCCCGGCGGCTCGGGCACGCTGGAAGAGCTGCTGGAAGCAATTACCCTCAAGCGGCTCGGGCTGTACCTCAATCCCATCCTGCTGGTGAATACGCGCGGCTTCTTCAGCCCGCTTCTCGAGCTGCTCGCGCGCGCGGTCGAGGAGCGATTCATGGATCAGCGGCACCTGCTGATGTGGCAGGTGGTCGGCGCGCCCGAAGAGGTGCCCGAGGCGCTCGCCAACGCACCGGCATGGAGCGCCGAGGCCCGCGCCTTCGCATCCGTCTGAGCCGCGAGGCGCACTCCCCGATCGCGATGCGGGGCCGGTATCAGGCCTTCCGTGCCGCGGCGAGATCGAACGGCAGCGAGCGCAGGCGAATGCCGGTCGCTGCGCGCACTGCATTGGCGACCGCCGGCGCGATCGGCGCCGTGCCGGGCTCACCCACCCCGGTGGGCGCATTCGAAGAGGGCACAATGTGCACCTCGATGACGCGCGGCATGTCGTTGATGCGCAGCACCTGGTACTGGTGGAAGTTGCTCTGATCGACGCGCCCGTCGGTGAGCGTGATGCGCCCCATCAGCGCCGCCGAGAGTCCGTAGCCGATGCCGCTCTGCATCTGTGCACGAACGACATCCGGGGTGACGGCAACACCGCAGTCCACCGCACACACCACGCGATCGACGGTGATGTGGTCGCCGCGCACGGTCACCTCGGCCACCTGGGCGACGACGGAGTTGAAGGACTCCTGCAGCGCGACACCGCGTCCGCGGCCGCCGCCCTTGGCAAAGGGCTGGTCCCAACCGGCCTTCTCGGCCGCGAGGCGCAGTACGCCGATGTGGCGCTCGCGCTTGCCGAGAAGCTGCAGGCGGAAGGCGACCGGGTCCTTGCCGGCTGCATGCGCCAGCTCATCGATCATCACTTCCTTGGAGAATGCCATGTGCGTGTGCCCGACGGAGCGCCACCACAGCACCGGCACGCCTACCCTCGGTGCCGTCCAGCTCACCTGCACGTGGTCGAGGTCGTAGGCTTCCGCTGCGTTGCCTTCGACCGCCGTCGGATCGATGCCGTTCTTGATCATCCCTGCAAACGGTGAGTTGCCAAGGATCGACTGGCCGACGATGCGCTGACGGTAGGCCACCTTGCCGTCCCTGGCGATGGCAGCGCTGATGCGGTGGTAGTTGAGCGGCCGGTAGCGACCACCGGTGATGTCATCCTCGCGTGTCCACACGAGCCGCACCGGGTACTTGCCGCCGGTCGCCTTGGCTATCGAGGCAACTTCCGCGATGAAGTCTGATTCGGGATTCGCGCGCCGCCCGAAAGTGCCTCCGGCGGCGAGCGTGTTGATGATCACCTGTGCAGGAGTCAGCCCGACCGCAGCGGCGGCGTTCGCCTGATCGAGGGTCTGCAACTGGGAGCCGGCCCAGATCTCGCACTTGTCCGGGCTCAGCCGGCACACCGCAGTGAGGGGCTCCATCGGCGCGTGCGCGAGATACGGAAACTCGAACTGCGCCTCGATGCGTGCCGTGGCGTGTGCCAGTGCCGCTGTGACATCGCCGCGCTCGGCTACCGTCAATGCCTCGGTGCCACGAGCCAGTGCACGGTACTCCTGCAACAGTGCGCTGGTGCCACGCTTCTCTGCCGCCGACTCGTCCCATGTCACGCTGAGCGCCTCGCGGCCCTGGCGCGCCGACCACATGTCGCGGCCGATCACCGCCACGCCGCGCGGGATCTGCACCACATCGATGACCCCGGGAACCGCCTTCGCGCGCGTGGCATCGAACGAGCTCACCTTGCCGCCAAAGCGCGGCGGCCGCAGCACGACCGCAGTCATCATCCCCGGCAGCATCACATCGATCGCGAACTGCTGCGTACCGGTCGATTTCGCGCGCGCATCGAGGCGCGGCAGATTCTCGTTGCCGATGATCCTGAAGGCAGCGGGGTCCTTGAGCTTCACTCCCGTCGGAACCGGCTGCGCGGCCGCGCCCGAGGCGAGCTCGCCGAAGGTGGCCTTGCGGCCGCTGCCGTGCGACAGGATGCCCGCGCTCACCGCAATCTCCGCGGGGGCCACGCTCCAGGCCTTGGCCGCCGCCGCCACGAGCATGGCACGTGCGGTCGCGCCCGCCTCGCGCAGCTGTTGCCAGGAGTTGGCGACGGCAGTCGAACCGCCGGTGCCCTGCACCTTTCCTCCGAAGGCGAGGTTACCGTAGAGCGGAACCTGGGCCGGCGCACTCTCGACTCGCATCTGCTCCCAGGACGCATCGAGCTCTTCGGCGACGATGGCGGGCAGCCCGGTCCAGACCCCTTGTCCGGCTTCGAGGTGCTTGCAGATCACTGTCACCGTGTTGTCCGGTGCAACGCGCACGAAGGGCAGTGCGAGTGGCGCGGCGGCAGCCCCGCCGGCGGACACGCCGCCGGGCGCCGGGCCCGCGCCGCAGCCCGGCAGCACGATGCCAAGCGTCAGCCCCGAGCCGGCGAGTGTCGTGAACTGCAGAAACTGCCGCCGGGTAACGGGAGCCGCCGGGCGCGGCGGCCCCGAAGCTTCATCAGCAGACTCGAGACCGCCAGTGTGCTGTGGCAGGTACATGTTGCGCTCCTTCAACCGTGCACCGGCGCTGCGGAAGACAGCGCCTCCGCCGCCTGGTGAATCGCCTCACGGATGCGCAGGTAGGTCGCACAGCGGCAGATGTTGCCCGCCATTGCGGCATCGATGTCGGCATCGGTCGGCTTCGGCTTCGCCGCGAGCAACGCGGCCGCCGACATGATCTGCCCGCTCTGGCAGTAACCGCATTGCGGCACGTTGCGCTCGATCCATGCCGCCTGCACCGCACGGCCTGCGGAGCTCGACAGGCCTTCGATGGTGGTCACCTTGCGGTCCTGCGCTGCAGACACCGGCGTCACGCACGAGCGTGTCGGCTGGCCGTCAAGATGTACGGTGCACGCGCCGCACAGCGCCATGCCACAACCGAATTTGGTGCCGGTGAGCTGCAGGTGGTCGCGAATGGCCCACAGCAGCGGCATGTCGGGAGCGATATCGAGTTCGCGGTCGACACCATTCACGGTCAGTTTCACGGACATCGAGGATCTCCAGTCTGGCGGCTCATTGAGCGCGTGCGGTCGACTCGATGAAGCCATCGAGATCCCGCTTCATCTTCGCGAGCGATGGCGGGTGCACGTACATCATGTGCCCCGCCTCGTAGTACTTCAGCTGTATGTGTGCGCCGATCGCCGGCGGCAAGCCGAGGTGCATCATCACATATTCGGTTCCGGAGAAGGGCGTCGCCAGGTCGTAGTAGCCGTTCAACACCAGTACGCGCAGGT
>Ga0306926_10008266_pt1 | contig 11370 bp, 16 predicted proteins | sample flu12Cox44000178_FD_203759 | JGI IMG/M metagenome (GOLD analysis project Ga0306926, IMG submission 203759) | Lab enrichment of tropical soil microbial communities from Luquillo Experimental Forest, Puerto Rico - flux8day.12C.oxic.44.000.178 (v2)... | ecosystem: Environmental > Terrestrial >...
CGCTGTCATCGGCGGCATGTCAGTCAAAAATGGCTATGTCAAATCAGGACACTACCATGGCTTTTACTCAATCATCATGCCGTGTCGTTGCGATGAAGGCTTTGTGACGAAAGCGGAGCCAACCGACCAAGCAGCGTGATTAAACCCGGACCGAGGGCGAGTCACACACGGCTCGTCCGTTTTGCGGTGGTTCTCGGCCTCGATGGCTTATATGCGAAAGCGGCGCTCGGGCGACCGGTCCACATCGGCGATGAATGGAATATCGTCATCATCAGCCGGGGGCAGCGCCTCGTGTCCCGAATTGAAGTCCGCAATGCCGTCGTCAGCGCTGGCGGCAGGACGCCCGCCGAGGAACTGCACGCGTTGCGCCACGATTTCGGTGCGCTGACGCTTGCCGCTGCCGTCGCGGGCCTCGTACTCGCGACTGGCGATACGGCCTTCGACATAGACCTGGCGCCCTTTCTTCAGGTACTGCCCGCAGAGCTCGGCCTGCTTGCCCCAGGCGACGATGTTATGCCATTCAGTCTGTTCGTGGTTGTGGCCATCGCGTCCTTGATAGCGCTCGGTGGTGGCCAGCGAGAAGTTGCAGACGCTCTGGCCTGATGGGGTCGCGCGGACTTCGGGGTCGCGCCCGAGATTACCGACTAAAATCACTTTGTTGACTGACAAGATATATTCCTCCTATCGCCCAATTGCCGGGAGCAACCCTGGCATGCATCTCGATCATCATCGCGATGATTCTGTTGCAAATGGTTCGCACAAGTGGCGTGTGTAGTCTCGTTGCAGAGCTAGATTTGCCACATCGGCTACGTAATCCACTCAGGCTTGCGTTCGAGCAAATTAATTCGGCATTGACACCCGCCCCAGCTCCGCCCGCAACGCAGCCAAGAGCCGCTCTCCCTCGGCACTCAGCTCGTACCCGCACTTCTCATAGCGCGCCATCGAATGACCTCCCACACGCCATCCTAGCGCCCAGGGAAGCCGGGCAAGCACGCGACCGCCGATGCGCGCAAGCACAGGCAGCATGGGCAGAACCTGTTCCTCTTCGTAATAGGGTTTTCACCGGCGCCAGCAAAATTTTTTTTCTGCTAGACCCAGATTTTTTTCTGATCATACCCTGTTGTCGTGAGGCGAAGAATAGGCGAAAATTATTTGCATGGCGGGGGTGAGGGATCATCACTGTCGCGATGGGGTGCCGGGGGCTGGTACCAGGGTCGCAGCAACGCGATGACCAGCATGTTTACCGAGCCGCGCAGAACCATGCGCCGCAGGCACCAGGACGACCGCTAAGCCACGATCACAATAGCGCGGAGACTGGCCGCTCCTTCCCGTCGGTTCGGCCTAAGCCCGGCCCGGAGTACGTCAATAACAAAAGGGTCAGTGCCACCAACACCGACAGCCCGCTGACAAAGCCCGATATCGGAGGTATCGAGCTATGCAACTAACCGATCAACAATTACTCGAACGCTGTCATTGCGGTCACGGACGCGCATGCCACTACGGCATGTCATTCAATGGCGAGCCGGTACACGAAACCTGCGATCGCTGTTATTGCCCGCGCTTCACGCTGGCCGAGGGCTTCACCGCAGAGGAACGCGCCGTGCCACGCCGTCCGCTGCCATCAGACCCTATCGACGAATATCAGCGCTGTCGCTGCCTATGTCCGCGCGGCCAGCATGACGGCCCGCTGATGCTCGGCCCGTGCTCGAGCTGCAGCTGCCAGCGTTTCTTGCGGCGCTCATCCGAAACTGACGAAGCCGAGATCAAACTGTTGAACACGACGCTTGAGCATGTGTTCGACGCCATAGTCTGGCCAGGCCGCAAAGCCGCGTAACTCAACCCGGGCGAGTCACTGACGGCTCGCCCATTCCCGCCGAACTGCCCACCATATCAGCGCAAACGTCCTAAAAAGCTCGAATAGTTTTGTCCTACGTTTGTGTCCCACAAAAAGCTAGGCAAACGTTAATCTATTTTTGCAGACCAAATTGCGGACAATATCGACCGATTTTGTCGCGCCTATTATAGTGCACTCATGCTCATTGGCTACGCTCGCATCTCAAAAGACGAGTCCAATCACATTGCCCAAGCTGGCGCCTTGCGCCAGGCCGGCTGCGCAGAAGTGGTCGAGGAAATTGCCAGCGGCGCCAAGTGGGACCGCCCCAAATTGCAGACGCTGCTTCAGCGCCTTGAGGCCGGCGACACGCTGGTAGTGTGGAAAGTCGACCGGCTCTCCCGGTCATTGCTCGATATGGTGAAGATTGCCGGCGACCTGGAGCGCCGTAACATCGCGTTCAAAAGCCTGACGGAGAATTTCGATACCAGCACCGCAGTGGGCCGCATGACGCTTGGCATACTGGCGACGTTCGCGCAATTCGAGCGCGACATGATCAAAGAGCGCACGCATGCGGGACTCCGAACCGCGCATGCAGCCGGACGCTTCGGCGGACGGCCGCGCAAGTTCAAGCCACTCAAGGCCGCCGAGATTGTGCACGCGATCATGACGGGCGAGAAAACGCCGGCAGAGGTTGCGCTCCTCGAGGATGTGCACGTGAAAACCATTCATCGGCTGCTGGCCAAGGCGGACCGAGCTTAACGCCACGCGATGAGCGCCGCCGCCGCTATCAGAAAACGCAACCTCGAACCGCCCGAACGCTGAGTTTAATTAGATCGAGGATAAGTTACGTCGCGTCGCCCATTGGTCGACCGCGGTAGCGTGACCTGCAGCTCGCGCGCTTTCTCTGCGAGATAAAGTCTAATCGCGTGGTGAAGTAGGCCATGCGGCGCAACCGGAACTTGCTGCATGCGGCCAAGCTCGGCTGCGAACTTCCATTCAGCGTCGGAGACTTCGACGACATGTCGAGGTTTTTTGTACAAATTTCTAGGCCAGGCCATCGGCTACAGTATGCTCCACGCGAGCTCACGTTGCATTTACATCATCAGTCAGAGCTGGGCCGGCACGCTTTGTGCGGATTTATCGGCCACGCCATCCCTACAGTATGGCTCATACGCGCCCACAATGCAGTTGCACCACCAGTCAGGGCGAGGCTAACGCGCTGGGGCGCGGCAGGTTGGCGAGGGCGGGCATAGCCCATTAGCCTTTTCACCTTAGTGAGCAGATTGCTGTTACGCCCAAGTCAGGCGACGGTATTGGTTTGCTTATCCGCAGAGTCTGCCGCATAGGCAAGCGCATTCTCAATAATCTCAGTGACGATTTGACGCCGGTCGATGCCGTAGCTGGCGGCGAGTTGATCAAGGGCGTCTAATTGCTCCGGGGTAAGCCTGTGCGGGAGTCCGGGCTGCGTAGCCTCGACCGCATCGTAGACTGCAGCAACAGCCCGGTCGAGCGTATCAAGAATAAACCCGGAAGGAGTAAGCGGCGGATTACGCGTCGCCCTGCCGCCCGCGCTCGCTGCCACCGATAATCACTAAGCAACATTGAATGGCGTGGATTGCCCATGACTAAGTCTAGGCACTGTATACAGGGCTTGCTATCTCTCCGAATACACAGCTAGACTTACTCAGGTAACGGCAACCAGCGGTTACGACAACTCTATAGCGACGTAGAGGACTCTCACCCGACCATGAGCGAAACAGACGAAAGCAACAAATTAGTAGTCACAATCAATGAAGCGGCGGCCCGGCTCTCTTGCAGCCGGGATTTTATCGAGAAGCTTTGCGCGCAGGGAGAATTGACGCGCATCAAACTTTCCAACCGCAAGATTGTAATTCGCGTGAGTGAGCTTCTGGCCCCGCTAGAGCGGCGCACGCAGGCAATCGCGGCATAACCCAAAAAAGGCCCGCCCAGACTGACTGTGACCAGTCCAGGCGCTGCATTAAGGCAAAGCCAGTCGCATGAACAACATATACACTGTATACACCCCTCTGGCCCGAACGCAAGTTTGCAGTAAAGCAATCTTCCTTCCTCGGAGTCTCGGAGAATCCGTCTCGCACATAGCTTCTGTCGCGCCTGGCGCGGGCGACAGTCCGCTTTAGGCGCACCATAGGGCGTCTTTAGGCGCGCGTGTACAGGGGCAGCATCCTAACCATGCGCGGTACTTCAACGAAGCTGTATGATTTGCCGCTGACCAGGCGGCGGGGCGGATTATGAATCCACTTCCAGGATATCCTGATCGTTCTACTCGAAGTCAACTAATCACACATAGACGACGGCGCCGACGGTCGCGCGAAGCCGCCATCAGCGATTGCATCCCCATCAGGAAGGAAGGCCGACATCATGAATAGCGGCACACCAGACGACGCCGTCACCGGTCAGGCCCCCGAAAACGAGAGTGAAAAAACAGAACCGGAAGCCGCGAGTGAACAGCGCCCCATAGCTTACAGCGAGCAGACCCCGGAAGAGCGGGGCGCGGCCATTCTGGAGGAGGCGGCCAGCCTGTCCAAGCGGGAATTCCGCCGCAGGGAAACCCAGATTCACTGGCGACTGAAGCGCGCGACCGGGCAGGAGTGGAGCCTGCCCGATGTAATCAGCGAAGTCGAGTACCTCCGCCAGCAACGTCAATCAGCGCCGCAACCGAATCGGAGTACTGATCAATCTGCCCCAACACCTCCGAAACTGGTGCGTATCGGGTCGCTTATTCGTGATGAATATTGCAAAGAAGGCGCCGGGCTGCTGCCCCAGCACCGTCAGCGGATCGTCGATTCGGCCATCAAACCCGAAGTCGCGCGAGACCGCGGCTACCGCACCATCTGGACCAAAAAGGAGCTGGGCAACTACGGCTTCGGGCCAAGCCAGCGAATCACCCCCACTCTGCTCGTCCCTCTGTATGACCCGAAGGGCAAGTTAGCCGGCTACTAGCATCGTCCCGATACCCCACGCTCAAGGGGCAATCCGCCCAAACCAGTAAAGTACGAGACTCCCTTTAAGTGGCAGATGAGAATCGACGTTCATCCGTCACTGTCCCGGAAAATCGTCGTAAAGAACGACGGGCCGTATTTCGATACCACCGAATCGCCTGGCCCCATCGGCAACCCTAATATCGCGTTATTCGTCACCGAAGGCGTACGCAAGGCGGATGCCGCTGTATCAATCGAACTCTGCTGCATCACGCTGATGGGGTATAGGGCTGGCGCGGCACCAATGATGCCGGTGGTAAGGTTGCGCTGGCAGATTGGGACGATATCGCGCTCAACGACGAACGTCACGTCTACGTCACTTTCGACTCCGACGTAATGGTCAATAACCACGTGCACGCGGCGCTCGCCCGTCTGCAAACGTTATTGACCCGACGTGGTGCTGTAGTCAGGTTCGTCTACCTCCGGCCCGGACCACACGGCGAGAAAGTCGGACTCGACGATTTCATTGCCGCACGAATCAAAACTGGCGTTACCCCTGAACTGATACGCAAAGAACTGTTCGAACTTGCGGAGGACAAGTTACGGCGGATAGCCACTGCTACCGACGACGCCCCCAAGATCGACGGGGAAGGACGTCCGGAGATCAACATCAGCGGCAAGCAGCTGCGCCAGAAGGTAGGGGAAGCACTCGACGCGATGCAAGGACGCAACCAGCCGCCCGCTTTGTTTGCCCGTGACGGCAGTATGGCGCGGCTACGTGACGGGCGCGGCGAACTGGAAGAAGTCGATACCCGAATGCTGCTAGCCGAACTGGCCGAGGCGGCGAACTGGGTTAGGAGCATGGGGAAGACGAGACCGCCCCAATCGACCCGCCGCCCAACGTTGCCACGGCTATTCTAGGCGCCCGGCAACTGCCCTTCCCGCCAATCGAAGGCATAGTCCATGCCCCATTCTTCACCCGCGAGGGCAAGTTAGTAGTCGCTCCCGGCTATCATCCGGATGCACACGTATATCTGGCACTTGATGCGGCGCTCGCCGAGCAGCTCGGCAAACAATCCTATTCCGAGCATCCCACTGTCAACGAAGTGCGTGAGGCGTGCGCCACGCTCGTTCAAGCGCCTGGCGGAGCGTGACCGTCTTGATGCCATCCGCCGGCGATTGGCGACGGATTATCGCTTCGGAATTGCCGGCCCGCCAGCCCACAACTCCTCATGCCCTCGGTACTGCTGGATAACGACGGTATCCTGAAGCGCGCGAGCCCGTCGTAGCCGTGGTACCGCTTAGGAGTCGGTCCGCGACGACGGCGCCCTGGCTTGCTTGCGCATGTCCAGCGCAATGCGCAGACTGGCGCCCATCGTCTTGAGCGGTTCACCCAGCATCTGGGAAACCATACGCACGCAATTCTGAGAGCAGCCCGACTCACACGCCTTGTGACAGTTATTTCGACGCAGCTCAGCGAGGTTTACCTCTTCGAGCGGGCGGGCATAGTGGCGCTGCTGCGCACACCACTGAACTTCGCCCTTGGCGTTGACGTAGAGGTATTTGAAGCCTCCCAGGCATTTCCAGGGTCGGGAGAAATCGCCGACGAGCATTTCTTTGAGATGCTCGCCGTAATAGTTTACGCCCTCGAACACCCCGTGCTTGTTCAGCAGGTCAATAAACTTCTCGCCCCTGATCGCAATATGACCCCCCGGGGCGTGCATGATGGAGAAGCCGAAAGCGAAGGGGAAGTCTTTGAGCATCTCGCGGAATTGGTCGTAGGTCTGGCACGTTTCGTCATTCAGAACCGTCTGGATCTCGACCTGAAACCGGGCCCTTTTCGCCAAAAGCTGCAGCCGAGGCAGAACCGATTTCAATGACTTTGGTGACGCCGCCGTGGGGGCTACGGAATCCACTGAAACCTGCATGAAGTCCAGGTTCGCGTCATTCAGATCGCGAATTATATTATCGGTCAGCAGAAAACCGTTCGTGATGACGGTGACGAGGTTTGAGCGCTTGGACTTAATGTGGTGAACAAGTTCGGCAAGCCCCGGATGTAGCAGTGGCTCACCGCCGAAGAGGTCATAGACCATGACGCCCAATTCGTCGAGCTTGTCGATACGCTCCTTGAGTTGTTTCAGAGGGACGATGGGGGCGCCGGGCGTATACTCGGTACAGTAGGCGCAATTGAGATTGCAGTCGTCGGTGACAACAAACTGCGCGTACATCGGGCGCGAGTCGAAAACCCGTTTGGCTCCTGCTGCCACAAACCGCAGATCAACTGCCATTTGACTGGCCTCCTGTATAGAACCCGTGAATTTGGCTAAGTCTCCCTAATTCGTCTGAGTCAGGCAATCGGAAACTTACCGACTTCTGGCATCCTGCGCGCAATGCCGATTGCGCGCTGAAAACTGGTGAAAGCTGCCGTGGGATCAGGAGAGGTCGTCTTCCGGAGCAACTCGCCCTTGATCCGATTAATCTCGGCCTCACAGAAACGATCTTCATGTTCACGTGTTTACTAGATGGGCGCCCTCGTCGGCGCTTAACACCCGCGAAGGTAGACTACCGACCGAACCGGAGATGCCGCAGATAAGATAACCCTGGATCTTTGGGCACATGGGTTAGTAACGCCTTTTTGTACAATCGTAGCCGTCCGCGCAGCAGTCTTGACATGGTAGAGTTCGCGATATTTAAGGACAGACTACCGCCGCCTTCGGGCGAGAAAATAATGACGACGAACTCTACCTATGAATGGCGGGAAATTGGAAAGCACACCAAGGTGGCTTCGGTCATTGCGGCCGGGCGAGTGTGACGGATGAAGCGGCTCGAAAGCTTCATGATTGTGCTGGCATTGAGCTTTTATGTCTGGTTTCTGAAGCACTTTGGATTCAAACAGATTATCGACTACGTTTGGGCAGCCGGATGGGGGCTTCTACTAACGATTTCGCTGGAATCGGTAGCGCGCGTGGCAAATACAATCGGTTGGCGTGCCACGCTCTGCCACGGCCAACGCGATCTTTCATTTTTCCAGATGCTCGCCGCACGGATTGCCGGCGAGGCGATCGATTACGTCACCCCGTCGGCACAGCTAGGTGGAGACTTCCTGATGGCGACGATGGTCCGGCACAAGCTCTCTATGCCTCATGGCCTTGCAAGCGTCGTTTTGGCTGAGCTAGCCCAATCGATTGGCCAGATTATTTTCCTTATCGTTGCTCTCCTGCTCTCGCTCCGTCTCGAATTCCGGCTCGGAGATATTTCGTGGTTGGTGCTTTTCGGTCTGATCGTCACAGTGGGGCTGCCGATCGCCTTCTTGCTGGTACAGTTAAGGCGACCCTTTTCTCATCTGTGGCGCGCGGCAGACAGGTTAGGCCTAACCTTCATGCGCGAAGCACAGAGCAGGCTGGCTGCTGCCCAAGCCGACGCACTCTTACTCGACTTCTACGCGCATCGGCGAGTGTACCTGCTAGTGTCGTCTGCCTGGTTTCTGGTCGGGTGGGCCATGGGACCGGTCGAACTCTATATTCTCCTCAAACTCCTGCATCAGTCAGCCCCTTGGCAAGCCGTACTCCTGATTGAGGCCGTCGGCATGCTAATCGAGCGCGTGACATTTGTGATACCCGCCAAGCTTGTGAGTCAGGAGGGCGGAAAAGCACTAATCCTTGCCATGCTTGGTTATCCGGCTGGCGTAGGCTTCGCGATCGGTTTTCTGCGCCGGATAAAGGAACTAGTTTGGGTCATGTTCGGTCTGGCGGTGCTTACGGCCCATCGATTCATTACTGAGAGAGCGGTTGGACCCGCTCAGTCAGAAGCCGAACACCAAAGTCACTCTACAAGTGTGGTGCGCACGATCCCGAACAGCAGCATAAGCTCTCGTCGCGACGCCTTTCCAAGGCACCCCCAAGATGTGGATGGAGTCCAGTGAAATGGCCGGACAGTCTGGAGATCCGGTTCATGCTGCTTGAGGGCTCATAGATACTTTGTGGTCGGGGCGAATCCAACAGGAGCTTGCTAGTCCCGTGGAGCACCTTCACCACAAGGTGCATTTTGGAGAACCTGGGGAGGCTGCATACCTCTGAGTACAGGCTAGGTGTCATACGATGTGAGTGCTACTAGGAGAGGAAGATAATTATGCATCCTTCTATCATCACGAGAGGCGCGATAGCGCGGCTGGGTTTGCGTTGGTATCCACTCGGGCTTACGTATGAGATTACTTGGCGTTGCAATCTTGCCTGCAGCTACTGTGACCGCCACACGCCGATGGTAAATGAACTCGCGCACGATGAGATTGTCATCGCGCTTTCGGACTTTTATGAACTTGGCATGCGCGACGTGAGCATTGATGGCGGGGAGCCTCTTTCACATCGCCACATAGATGAAATAGTCGATTGGCTCGTCGGCAAGGGTGTGCGCGTTGCAATGAACACTAATGGAATCCTGGTGCCGCGGAAAATCAACACGGTTAGCAAACTGTCAGAGGTCAAGATAAGCCTCGATGGACCAAAAGACTGTCACGATTCCATGCGGGGGGCTGGCTCTTTTGATAAAGCCTTAGTCGCCGCTCGTGCTGCTCAACGGGCAGGGGTCCATGTAGAGTTCACTTGCACTGTTGGCCGTCACAATGCCGATCGCATTGAGGAGTTGCTCAATATTACCGAATCCTTGAACATTCCAGTAGTCTTCCAGCCGGCTCTCAACAGTCTTTTCCAAGGAAGCCGCCGCAACGGTTCAGCGTGGCAGCTCGGCGGGCTAGGTATCCGGACCGCGTTTGCCCGTATAGAGGCGCTCAAGCGCCACAAACGCGGTATCGGGAATGGCTGGTCAAGTCTGCGGCACTTTCGCAGGTTTCCTGAAGAGACGCGACCTCCCTGCGCGGCTGGACGGGTTTTCTGCACAATGGACCCAGAAGGTGTTCTCTTCCCTTGTGGGCAACTTGATCGGAGCGACCGCTCGAATAGTGTGGTGCGGCTCGGTGTGGCTCGAGCCTTCGCAAACCTTTCGAGAACCGGCTGTGGCGAATGCTGGTGCGCACGTTTAGTGGAGGAAAATTACGCGTGGGGCTGCCGCGTGGATAAGATACTTCCCCCGCTTGCGATAACTCACGCCAGTTAACGATCTGTGTAACGCTTTACTCGAAGTAAATATAAACGGGAATATTGCAAGTCGTCACATAATGCATTGGAATACTTCAAAGTTTTTGGAACACCAAGACGCAATAATGGCAGCAGAGGCTAAGAGCAGTCGGCCTCCCCGATAGAATTGGTAGTATCGTATATTGTTTGCTAACGGTGCAGGAGATAATAGCGAGACACCGATTTTGGTGACACTGCGGTGGGCGTATCGGAATCGATGGAGACTTGCATGAAGTCGAGGCGCGCGGTGCTGGCGGACGACTCGCCGAGCGTGACACCCCGCTCATCATGATGGCTTACCGCCTGTCTTCCGGGCTTTCGAGCTCGTCGCACTGCGCTGGGACCAGATCGACCTAAGGCCGGTACGCTGCACGTCTCGAGACTCAAGCAGGGCTCCTCGTTTACTCATCCGCTGTGTGGGCACGTTGCGGCCCGGGCCGAACGGACACGTAAAGACCAAGGTGCCGTTCGCACAAGCCCACATCATCGAGGAAGTAGTAATTTGATTGACACTGCACCGGGTTAGCGAGGCCTGGCGCGTTCAGGTCGGAGTTGCCAGACTTTAGGAGAGTCGTAAGTCTCTCAGGGCACAGCTGCCGAGAGGACGCGACCATCCCCCTACTAACCCCCAAGGCTGTATCATTCACTGCTCGAACTCGACTCTTGGCGCAGATATAGATGAAACGAGTGTCGGCCCAAAAACGTACATGTTCTGTGGGCCGACTGAGTCAAATTGCTCGCGCGTTCGCGGCCACCGCTATCGTCGCCGCCTTATTTATGGCGGCGTCATGCTCAGCAAAAACCGGAACGTTTAGGAGTTCGACCACAGGCGCTCAATCGATCCCGACTCCGACACCGTCCGCTACTCCTAAACTGAAGGTCGCTCCGTACGAGCCGACTATTTAGATTCTTGAGCAGTGACTCTGAAACTCATCGGACCTCTGGCGGCTATCGTGGCCTATGCCGCGTTGGTACTGCCCGCTTGGGTGCAGCCCAGGTTTCGGGCAAAACCCTGAAATCGATTTTGATGCCTCACAAAAGTCCTGACATGTCCAAGTGTGCCGCGTTGCCATAAGAGAGCTTCTTAGAGTACAAAATTACGCGAATCTGCCCAGCACCCTAAGGTGTAAATCCTCTATCCACCCTGACCGTGCTTCAATTCTCGACAAAATGTCTTCTTCTGTCGAAGGTTTTTTCAGTCAAGTTGAAAATTCCGCACAATCAGATCGGCTTGGTAGCTCGAATACACCCCGCCTTTGCGAACATCGCCGATGATCGCGCCATAATAGCCCCCTGCCCTCGTGGCGTGGCGTTGGTTTTTAAGAACCTATCCGTAAATAATATTTTAATGGTAGAACAGGCCAGAAGCGTGATTTGGAGGGATCATGCAGAAGCCAGTCAAACGATTGCAATCATGGGAAGTATCGGACGAATTGTGGGCAATTGT
>Ga0306926_10008267_pt1 | contig 11369 bp, 9 predicted proteins | sample flu12Cox44000178_FD_203759 | JGI IMG/M metagenome (GOLD analysis project Ga0306926, IMG submission 203759) | Lab enrichment of tropical soil microbial communities from Luquillo Experimental Forest, Puerto Rico - flux8day.12C.oxic.44.000.178 (v2)... | ecosystem: Environmental > Terrestrial > Soil...
CAAAACCACGCCGCCGAATCCGGCCGCCAAGACGGCCAGCCACGGACAATCGGCCGACGCCGTCGGCGATATCTGTCTATTGCCCGATATCGCGCGGCTTTCCCATTAGGGCCGGCTGGAACAAGAGCACCGCGGCGAGCGTGGTGACCAGCGATAGCGCGAGCAATTTGCCCATGCTCGAGGTCCCGGGGTGGCTCGACAGCCAGAGGCTTCCGAACGCTGTCGCCGTCGTCATCGCGCTGAAAAAGATCGCACGCGTCAGACTGGTTTGCAGCAGATTCGTCCTGCCCGAGCGCCAGGCCACGACATAATAGATCTTGAAGGCGACGCCGATGCCGAGCAGCAGCGGCAAAGCGACGATGTTGGCGAAATTGAGCGGCAATTTGATCAGCACGCAAATTTCCAGCGTCACCGCGCCGGCGACCAGCAGCGGCACCAGCGTCATCAGCACGTCGGTCACCCGCTGCAGGGTCACCCACAACAGCAGGCTGATCACCACCAGCGCGTAGATTCCGGCGAGAATAAAGGCGCGCACAATGGTGTCGCCGGATTTGAGGATCGATACCGGGCCGCCGACCGCGGTCGGCTCTGCCGACAGCACTGCGCTGGCAAATCTGCGCAGGTTGTCGTTGTCGTTGGGGTCGCCGCGCGGGAGTGCCTGCACCCGCATCAACCCGTCCTTCGCCTTCCAGGAGGAAACGATCTCGGGAGGCAGGGTGTTCAGGCTGACGGGTTGCGCCTGCAGTGCGTTCTTGAGCTGATCGAGCAAGACCTCGAGCGGATCGACGAAGATCGCCTGCGCCTTGTTGCGCGTCGCTTCATTGGAGTCGGCAAGCTTTTGCAGCGCGTCGGCAAGCCGTCGTGAGGCGACCGCGCCGGGTCCGTTCCCTTCGCCTGCGACTTTGCGCAGGCTCGCGACCGAGCTCTTCAGCGAGTCGACATTCTCCTGATCCGTCGGCGCATCGTCGATGGACTCCGGGCTGAGCGCGGGGCCGAGCACCCTGGCAGCCTGCGCAAGCAATTTGAGCTTGGCCGGCTGATCTTCCGGCACGAAGCTGTCGAGCCACTGGACCCGCAAGACTTCCGGAAGCTTCTCCAACTTTGCTGCAATCTTTTGGGCATCGGCATCGGAGTGGGTCAGCACATTGATGGCGCTCGCGCCGGTGTTCGGATCCTTCCGCAGATCGAGATAGGTCGCGATCGATTCAGCGTTTGGACTACGAAGGTTCATGGGGTTGAAGTCGAACCGCATGAAATACAGCAGCGGCAGCCCCGCGATCACCAACGCCAGCGTACCGACGACAATGGGAATGCGATGATCCTCGAGGAAGCGGTCGAGCGGCGCCAGGAACGCGTAGCCCACCGGCTCCTTTTCTCCGGGCGGATTGAGCAGCCTCAACAAAGCGGGCAGCACCGTGATGCTCGAGGTGAACGCAATGAGCATGCCGGCGCCGGCGATCTCGCCGAGCTCGGAGATGCCCTTGTAGTCGGTCGGCAGAAAGCACAGGAATCCGGCCGCGGTCGCCATCGCCGCCAGCGACAGCGGAATGGCGGAGCGGCGCGCCGCCTCTTCCAGCGCCTGCGCCAGGTCGTCATTCTTGAAGCGTTCCGAGCGATAGCGGACGCTGAACTGGATGCCGAAGTCGACCCCGAGACCGATGAACAATACCGCAAACGCGATGGACAGCAGGTTCAGCGAGCCAACCATCCAAAGCCCCACAGCCGTCGTGATCGACAGGCCGATGAAGAGATTGACAAACACGGCGAAGATAATCTTCGCCGAGTGCAACGCCAGCCACAGAATAAACAGCACCACCACGATGGTGCCGATCGCGTTGACGATCGCGCCCTCCTGGACAGTCGAATATTCCTCATTTGCGATCGGAATCGGCCCGGTCAGGCGGACGCGCGCCTGGAATTTCTGCGGGAAATCCAGCTCGGCGGCGGCCTTGCGGATCGCATCGGTCGCCTCCTTGCCGGGCTCGAGCGCGCCGTAGTTGATAACCGGCTTGAATTCGATGAATGCGCGGCGATCGGAATCGGTCAGTGGGGTCTTACTGGTCAGCTCGCGCCAGGAGAAATTGGCGCTTCCCTTGCTGAGGATGTCCTCCACCGTCTGCGCGATCAGATTGAACGGCCTGACCGTGTTGTCGAGCTTGACCTCCCCGCGCTGCACGCCGGCAAGCCCGGTTTCCAGCGCGCCGGTCAATCCGCGGATCGAGGGGTCGCCGGCCATGATCTCGACCAGCGGTGCCGCGGACTCGAATTGTCCGGCAAGCTCTGCCAGTTCCTGGGTGGGCAAAAACAGCAACCCGTTCTTTTCGAAGAACTCGCCAGACCCGAGCGCCTGCATTGACAGGAAATTCTTGGTGTCGCCTTTGAGCTTCTGCTCGAGGGCGGTCGCGGCCAAGTTCGTCAGTTCCGGGGTCGGCGCCTCGACCACCGCAAGGATGGTGCTGTCGCGATCGAACGCCCGGTCGAATTGCACGTCGCGCTGACGCCAGTCCAGCTTGTCCGAAATCAGCGTGTTGATGTCGGTATTGATCGCGAAATGGTGGGCGGTGTAGTAGCCCGCCCCGATCGCGAGGAGCAGTCCGGCCAGCAGCGTGAGAGTTGCAAAACGGGTACACGTTCTGACGATCGAGACGACGACACTTGTCAGCACATCAATTCTTTCTAATGTTGATAGCTTGCCGGAAACATCCCGCTGTCTAGCGGAGTTCCGGAGGCCGGGCTAACCTTGTTTTCGAAGATTTTTTTCCTAGGGAACACAGGTACATAGCCCCCAAAACAGGGTGGGATCAGCGCGGTGGCTCTATCGCTGGCAATCTTGGGCGTAAAGTGACGAAGGAGTGAGGGGCTAAACACTTCATCTGGCTTGGCTAATCGGATAGTATCCTGTTACCAACGAGACCTCCAAAGGCGGGTCGCGAACGGGGAGGCTTTTCCGGCGGATATATTTTTGACACAAAGCCTTGTATCTCCAGCGCTAACCGGCGCGGAACCGAGGCTGAGAGCCGCGGTGCGGATATTGCAGCTATTCCACATCGTGGGAGTTAGGTAAGGCAAATTGAGTAACGGACGTCCCATGGAAGTCTACTTAGCGCAGCCACGAGGTTTCTGCGCCGGCGTGGTGCGCGCGATCGAGATCGTCGAGCGTGCCCTCGAGAAATATGGTCCGCCGGTCTATGTGCGGCACGAGATCGTGCACAACAAATACGTGGTCGAAAGCCTAAAGAACAAGGGCGCGGTCTTCGTCGAGGACCTCTCCGAGGTGCCGCCGCATTCGGTGACCGTGTTCAGCGCTCACGGCGTGGCGCGGACCGTCGAGGAAGAGGCCGCCGCGCGGGGCCTGCCGGTCCTCAATGCCACCTGTCCGCTGGTCACAAAAGTTCACAATCAAGGCAAGCGCTACATGTCCAAGGGCCGGGCCTTGATCCTGATCGGCCATGCCGGCCATCCCGAGGTGGAGGGCACGATGGGCCAGGTTCCCGGCCCCGTCCTGCTCGTTCAGGATGTCGAAGATGTGGCAGCGCTCACGCTGGCGGCGGAGACGCCGGTCGCCTATATCACCCAGACCACGCTTTCCGTTGATGATACCAAAGACATCATAACGGCACTTCACGCGCGATTTACAGATATTCAAGGTCCGGACATCCGGGATATCTGCTATGCGACACAGAACCGCCAATCTGCGGTAAGGGACCTGAGCAAGCTCGTCGACGTGATCCTGGTGGTGGGCGCCGCCAATAGTTCCAATTCAAACCGGCTGCGCGAGATCGGCACCGAGGCCGGTGTCCCGAGTTATCTCATTGCTGACGGCAGCGAACTCAACCCGGAATGGTTGAGGAACACCAAAACTGTCGGCATCACGGCCGGCGCTTCTGCGCCGGAGGTCCTGGTGGACGACGTTATCGAGGCCCTGCGACGCATCGGACCGGTCAAGGTATCGGTGCTGCCGGGCCGGGAGGAAAACATCGAATTCCGGCTGCCCGCGGAACTCGCGGCCGGGTGACAACAACTCGAGCTAAAGGTGTTGAAAGCACATAATGGCTATACCGTTCTTCAAGGAAATGCGTATCGGCGGCTATCTGATCAAGCAGAGATTGCTTGGCCGGAAGCGCTACCCGCTTGTTCTGATGCTGGAGCCGCTGTTCCGTTGCAACCTCGCTTGCGCCGGTTGCGGCAAGATCGACTATCCGGACGCGATCCTCAATCGCCGCATGACGGCGCAGGAATGTTGGGATGCCGCCGATGAGTGCGGCGCGCCGATGGTCGCCATTCCCGGCGGGGAACCGTTGATCCACAAGGAGATCGGCGAGATCGTGCGCGGTCTGGTCGAGCGCAAGAAATTCGTTTCGCTCTGCACCAATGCGCTGCTTCTGGAGAAGAAGCTCGATCTGTTCGAGCCCTCGCCCTATTTGTTCTTCTCGGTGCATCTCGACGGTCTGCGCGAGCACCACGACAAATCGGTGTCGCAGAAGGGCGTGTTCGATCGCGCGGTGTCCGCGATCAAGGCTGCGAAAGCGCGCGGCTTCACCGTCAACGTCAACGCCACGATTTTCGACGGCCACTCGGCCGAGGAGATCGCGAAATTCCTCGACTTCACCACCGAGCTTGGTGTCGGCGTTTCGATGTCGCCGGGATACGCCTATGAGCGCGCGCCGGATCAGGAGCACTTCCTGAACCGCAGCAAGACCAAAAAGCTGTTTCGCGACGTGTTTGCGCTCGGCAAGGGCAAGAAGTGGAATTTCATGCATTCCGGCGTGTTCCTGGACTTCCTGGCCGGTAACCAGAGTTTTGAGTGCACGCCCTGGGGCATGCCGGCGCGCAACATCTTCGGCTGGCAGAAGCCCTGCTATTTGCTTGGCGAAGGCTACGCCAAGACCTTCAAGGAGCTGATGGAGACGACCGACTGGGACTCCTACGGCACCGGCAAGTACGAGAAGTGCGCCGACTGCATGGCGCATTGCGGCTACGAGCCGAGCGCGGCGAATGCGGCGCTGAGGAACCCGCTGAAAGCGATGTGGATTGCGCTGCGCGGCATCAAGACCTCGGGACCCATGGCGCCCGAGATCGATCTCTCAAAGCAGCGTCCGGCACAGTATATTTTTGCCGAACAGGTGCAGAAGAAGCTTTCAGAGATCCGCCGTGACGAGGCCCTCGCCACTCGGCAGAAAGCCTCGACAGCCGCGTAGGCTCTTCAGAGCACGGCTGAAATCGATACCCGATGAGACCAGCGCGCGCAGGGTGCGGGGATTGCGCACCAGGCCGCGCAGGATCATGGCGAGATCGACCTCGCCGTTCGGCTTGATCGCACAGCGCGCCAGCGCCGGCAAAGCGCGGGTCGCGGGGTCGCTGATGACGCGCAGTGCGGCGAAGGGAAGCCCGGCTTCGGCCGCATAAGCGGCTGCGATATGGCTCTCCATGTCGACCGCGGCCGCCCCGGTGGTATGTCGCAACGCCGCCTTGCAGGCCTGCGCCACCACGACTTCCTCTACGCCCGCAAGCCCGCCCCTGACGACGCGCCGACGCCCGAGCGCGACGCTTGCGATCTGCTCTTCGCTGAGCGAAACGCCCGCCAGCCAGCGCGCATCGCCGGCGACCACCTCGGTCGCGACCACGACATCGCCCGATTTCAACGAGGGGTCCAGTCCCCCAGCCACGCCGAACGAGACCACGCCCCGGATCGTCGCCGGATCGAATACGGTGAGCAGTGCGCGCAATTGCTGCGGATCGCTGGCACTGCAGACGACGGCCATGCCGGGCCCAGCAGCGATGCGGGCCTCCTGCACGAGGCCGGTCACAATCAAAACCGGCCGCCGGTCGATCCTACCGGCCCACGGTCCGTCCCCCACCCCCAAATTCACATCCCGACCCCTACCACCCTGCTGTTGGTTCTCTTCAGGTTCCGATAGCGCGCGAGCGCCCAAAGCGGAAAGAACTTCGCATAGCCATGATAGCGCAGATAAAACACCCGTGGAAACCCCGTTGCCGTATACCGGTGCTCGTCCCACAGACCTTTTTGCGTCTGCGAGGCCACAAGGTACGCCACCCCGCGGGCCACGGCTGGATGCCCCACCTCACCCGCCGCCATCAGGCCAAGCAAAGCCCATGCCGTTTGCGACGCGGTGGTGGGCGCGCGCTCCTGGCCCCGGTAATCCAGCCGGTAGCTCGTGGCATCCTCACCCCAGCCGCCGTCCGGGTTCTGGACCGAGAGCAACCAATCCGCGGCCTTGCGAATCATGGGATCCTGGTGGCTGACGCCGGCCGCGTTCAGCGCGCATAACACCGACCAGGTGCCATAGATGTAGTTCATGCCCCAGCGGCCGTACCAGGACCCCTCGGCGAGCTGGGTCCGGCGCAGATACTCCAGCGCGGCTGCAACTTGCGGGCTGCTCTCGGTGTTCTCGCCCAGTTGGGCCAGCATCGAGAGGCAGCGGGCGGTGACGTCCTCGGTCGGCGGATCGAGCAGCGCCCCGTGGTCGGAAAACGGGATGTTGTTGAGGTAATATTCGAGGTTGTCGACGTCGAAGGCCGCCCAGCCGCCGTCGCGGCTTTGCATACCCTCAATCCATTCGCGTCCGCGCGCGATCGCAGCATCATATTCATGGCCGCCGGTCGAGCGCTGAATCCGGTCCATCGACATCACCACGACCGCAGTATCGTCGAGATCCGGATAGTGATCGTTGTTGTACTGGAAGGCCCAGCCGCCGGGCCGCACATGCGGCCGCTTCACCGCCCAGTCGCCCTTGACGTCGAGCACCTGCCTCGGCAGCAGCCAATCCATCCCTTGCTTTGCAGAAGTGGTTGCCGCCGCGTCGCCCGCCTCCAACATGGCATGGCAGGTCAACGCCGTGTCCCACACCGGCGAGACGCAGGGCTGGCAATAGGCCTCGTCCTCGCCGATCACGAGCAGCCTGTCGATGGCCCGCCGCGTCTCGGCGCGCGGCGGATAGTCCGCCTTCTTGCCGAGCGCGTCGTACATCATCACGATGTTGGCCATCGGCGGATAGATCGCGCCCATTCCATCCTCGCCGTTCAACCGCTCTTCCGTGAAGGCGAGCGCGGCATCGATCGCACGCTGACGCAGTTTTTTCGGGAAAAGCGGCTCGACGACGCGCAACACTGCGTCGAGCGAGCGGAACAGCAGGAACCAGCTTTGGCTCTGATGCGGCGCCTTCGCAGTCATGCCGATCGAACGCGGCTCCTGCAGGAACAATTCGTCGATCGTTATTCCCCTGGGATTTCGTGCGCGCGGCTTCAGCGCGCCAAGCACCATCAGCGGCACCATGGTGGTGCGTGCCCAATATGAGATCTTGTTGATGTGGAATGGCGACCACATCGGCAGGAGAATGATCTCGACCGGAAGGACCGGCACGCTCTTCCAGTTCAGTACACCGTACATCGCGAGCGTGAAGCGCGTGAAGACGTTGCAGTGGATGCCGCCGCCGCGGGAGCGGATCGCCTCGCGTGCGCGCACCATTTGCGGTGCATCGATGGAATCGCCGATCATCTTCAGCGCGAAATAGGCCTTCACGCTGGCGCTCATGTCGAAATCGCCGTCCGCGACCAGCGCCCAGCCACCATGCTTGCCCTGGGTACGGCGCAGATATCTGGCGATCTTTTCCTCGAGCACGGCGTCGACGGGCTCGCCGAGATGGTGGCACAGCAGCACATACTCTGCCGGGATCGTGACGTCGGCCTCGAGTTCGAAGACCCAATGTCCGTCGGGGCGCTGGTCCCCGCGCAGCGCCTCGGTGGCGCGCGCGATGCTCGCCTCGAGCGCTTCGCTCTCGCTCGCGTTCTCGATCTTTGCGACTTTGCTGTCGGAAAGCATACTCTCCACGTCTCCTGTTACTCGATGCAGGCAGTGCAGGCGGCTAGCCTTGCAAACCATCAGACCTGTGACATGGCCAAAACGTGATCTGCTGCACGGTCTCCGGATCGCACCGACCCCTCGATGGTCGCCGGCAATCCCGTATCAGTCCAGTCGCCGGCGAGAAACAGGTTTTTCAGGCCGGTTGCGGCGCCGGGCCGCAAGGCGTTCTGTTCCGGCGTCGCCTCAAATGTGGCGCGCCGCTCGCGCACGATCTGCCAGGGCGGCAGCTCGCCCGCGACCGAGCCTGCCTTGCAGACATCGCGCCAGATCGCCTGTGCAAGCTCCTCCCGCGGCATATCGACCAGCCGGTCGCCATTGCTGATCGTGACCGACAGGCGCTGCGGGAAGGCGAACAGCCACTCCACCAGTCCTCCGACCACGCCGAGGATCGGCGGCGCATCGCGTGGCGGATCGAAGCGGAAATGCGCGTTGACGATCGCGCGGAATTTGGTCGGCGTCTTCAGGCCCGGCAACAGCGATGCGGCCGAGCGCGGCGGCACGGCCACCACGACGGCATCGCCGGGCGCAATGGCGATGCTGTCGTCGCCGAAATTGAGCTCCGTCACCCGGCCTTTCGACGTCGCGAACTCGCGCAGCTCGTGGCTGAAGCGGACGCTCGCGCCTTTGTCCTGCAGCAGCTTGATCGCGGGCTCGACCAGCACCGCGCTCAGGCCGTCGCGTGCGATCAAGGGCCGGCAGGCCTGCCCGCCCGCAAGCAGCGTCTCCCGCACCACCGCGCCGGCGAGCCCCGCCGAGCCCTCGGGTGGATCGAGGTTCAACGCCGCAAGAAGCAGCGGCTGCACCAGCCGCCGGTACAGCGTGCCGTCGCAGCGGATCGCATCTTTCACCAGCCGGTCCTTGCCCGACCAGATCAACGGCATCAGTCCGAGATAATCGGCGAGGCCGGTATCCGGAACGCGGCGGCTTTCGTCGAGCACCCACAATGGCAGCCTGCTGTCGCCGAGGTCGAGCAGCCAGCGCTGGCCGGTTGACAGATCGACAAAGGGAAATTGCGCGAGCTTCGGTCCGACCAGGCCCGCTTCGGTGCCGATCGATCGGGCATAGGCCAGCGCGTGACGGTTGCCCGACAGCAGCAAATGGTTGCCATTGTCGATGGTGAGATTGGTCGCCGCATCGAAATAAGAGCGACAGCGTCCACCGGCCTGCTGCGTGGCCTCGTGCACGTGCACCTTGTAGTTCGCATTCGCGAGCCGCACGGCTGCGGAAAGGCCCGAAATTCCGGCGCCGATGATATGAACGGTCTTCTGCATCAGATAAAGGCGTAGCGGAAAACGATGGCGAGCTTGGCGAGCTTGTTGAGGCGAACCGGCGCGCGAGGTGCGGCAAAGCCCCGCCGCACCAGCAATTCCAGAATGGCGCTATAATATCGTTCCATGATGCGGGGTGCGCGCACCACGCGCCGCGAGTTGCGCGCCATCACCTCGTCGGCCTTTTCAAAATGCGTGCGCGCACGCGCGACGATACCGGCGCAGACCTTTGGCAGCGCGCGATCGGCGGCGACCACAGCCGGGTCGTCGGAGGTGATCCCCGCATGCAGCAGAGCTTCGCGCGGCAAATAGAGCCGGCCGAGCGCGGCGTCTTCGTCGATGTCGCGCAGGATGTTGGTGAGCTGCAAGGCTCGCCCGAGATGATGGGCTAGCAGGATGCCGTCCTCCTGCGGCAGCCCGAAAACCCGCACCGACAAGCGTCCAACCGCGCTCGCGACGCGGTCGCAATAAAGGTCGAGCGTGGCAAGGTCCGGCGCACGAATGTCCTGCGGGACGTCCATCTCCATGCCGTCGACGATGGCGAGGAAATCCGCGCGCTGCAGGTCGAAGCGCTTGACCGAAGCGACATAGTCGGAGAGCCGCGCCGGCGGCTGCCCGCGATACAGTGCATCGATGTCGTCGCGCCACTTCTGCAGGGCGGCGAGCCGTTCCTCGCGCGGACCATGTGAATCCGCGATATCGTCGACCTGCCGGCAAAAGCTGTAAATCTGGAACATCGCCTCGCGCTGCTCGCGCGGCAGAATGCGCATCGCGGCATAGAACGAGCTGCCGGAGGCCGTCGTCCCGTAATTGGTTGTAGCCACAGCTTCGAGCGTCATGCGCCGGCCGTCGATTTGGATGCGGGGCGCCGCCGTCCCGCGGCACGGCGCAACGTCTCGCCCGCGACGCCAGAGAGGCTGAAGGCGATCAGCTCGATCGGCGAAAGATGCACCCGCTCGCTCAGGGGATCGCGCACCTTCAACATACGCACGATGCGCTCGGCAAAGGATTGGATCACGGAAATTTCGAGGCCGAGGCGAAAATCCCTGACCTCGCCGGAAAACGATCTGCTCTCGCCAAGAAGCTGCTCGTTGCGCGCGGCGAGCCCGTGCAGGCAGCGCAAGAGCTCCGCCGGCGCCTTGGCAAGTCCAAGCGCTTCGACGGACGCGCCCGTCTCCTGCAGCGCATCGAGCGGAACGTAGACGCGGTTGAGCTCCCTGAAATCCTTGCCGCAGTCCTGCAGATGGTTGTTGATCTGCAACGCCGCGCACAGCGCGTCGTTGGCACCCCAGCTCGAGGTGCTCTCGCCGTGTACGTCGAGCACGAATCGTCCGACCGGCATGGCTGAATAGCGGCAATAGTGAATGAGCTCGTCCCAGTTCTGGTAGCGAAGTTTCGTGACGTCCATCCGGAACGCGGTCAGGAGGTCGAGGGCGTGCCGCGGCGGCATTGCGCGCTCGGCCAGCGCGCGCCGCAAATTGACGGCCTCCATCTGGCTGTCGCCCTTGCCCAGAAGTTCCGCTTCGAGCAGGTCGAGATAGGCGAGCTTCTCGCCTGCACGAAGCGTCGGGTGGTCGGCAATATCGTCGGCGGTCCGGACGAAATTATAGAAGGCCAGGATCAGCGCGCGATGACGCGGATGGATGATCCATGACGCCACCGGAAAATTCTCGTCGCGGTGACCCTTGCCGGATCGCAATTCGCCTGCGGTCGTCATCGGGAACTGGCTGCTGCTGCATCTCTCAACACGGTTCCCATATAGGGGAATCCGTCGCCGAAACCAATGCCGTCACCAGCCGTCCCGCTGCGCCAAACGCACGCCTACTGGCCGTGGTTTTTCAGTACCTGGTCGCAGGCTCCGCTGATCTTGGTGCGATTGTCCTTCAGACAGGCCAGAATGGTGAAATCACCCTGATCCATCAGGTGACGGCAGAAGCGCTGCACGTCGCGCGTGCAGGCTTTCTGTTCCGCGGGCGTGCCGCTGCGCTGCATCTGCTGCTGCGCGAAGGCTCCGGTGGAGAGCGATAACAGGGTGAAAGCGAGGAGATATTTGCGCATCGTGTTCCTTCATTCTGGCAACAGAAATTACTCGCCCCGGAATGCACGGAGGCACCGGCACGGATCATTCGGATTGCAAAACGCCGCGAACCGCAGGCGACGACGATTGGAAAGAGAAGCGCCGGTAAATGCGGCCAAATTTACGACGCCCCGGCCACTTT
>Ga0306926_10008272_pt1 | contig 11368 bp, 9 predicted proteins | sample flu12Cox44000178_FD_203759 | JGI IMG/M metagenome (GOLD analysis project Ga0306926, IMG submission 203759) | Lab enrichment of tropical soil microbial communities from Luquillo Experimental Forest, Puerto Rico - flux8day.12C.oxic.44.000.178 (v2)... | ecosystem: Environmental > Terrestrial > Soil...
AAAGCGACCGAGATTGTCGACCACGTGGTGAACATGGTCGCCCCCCGAGCCCGCGGCGGCCCAGTCGACCAGGTTGCGGACCCAGGCCGTGGTCATCCCGAGCGTTGCTGCGGGGACGAGGTTCTTCGCCATGTCTTCAATCATCAACGCGGTTGCCGGAGCCACCTGGTGCCGCCGCAGCAGCTTACGGTAGCCGGCGAGCGCCGGTTTTGGTTCATAATCCGCGACGGCGATGTCGACGATGCCGCAAAACGACCCGGTGATCCCGAGATGATCGAGCAGGCGCTCGGCGTGGCGCCGGGAGCCGTTGGTATGAACGATCTTGCGGCCGGGCAGGGCCGCTAGCGCTGCGATGAGAACGGGATCCCGGGGGACACCGGATAGGTCGACCTCGTGCACAAAGCCAAGAAAGTCGTCGGGGTCGATGCGATCGACCGTCATCAACCCTCGCAAGGTCGTCCCGTGCTCTCGGAAATAGGTTTTCTGAACGATCAGCGCCGCCTCTGGGGTTAGATCCAAGCGCTCGGCGATGAAGCGCGTCATCCGCGCATGGATCTGGTCGAAAAGCCGACATGAGACCGGGTATAGCGTGTTGTCGAGATCAAAGATCCAGGTCTCGATCTCGCTCAAAGGCCGGCCGCCCGCTGCGGGCATCGAGATCGCCCTAGCCGGCACGGATCAGGGTTCCCGCACCCGAGGTGTCGGTAAACAGCTCGAGGAGGATGGCGTGCGGCACCCGCCCGTCGAGGATTACCGCCGCCTCGACCCCTCCGTCGAGCGCCTGCAGGCAGGTCTCGACCTTGGGAATCATGCCGCCCAAGATGACGCCCTCGGCGATCAGCCGCCGTGCGCTCGCCATGGTGATTTCCGAGACCAGCCTCTTGTCTGCGTCGAGCACCCCAGCAACATCGGTCAACAGCAGCAGCCGTGTCGCTTTGACCGCGGCCGCGACGGCGCCGGCGACCGTGTCCGCGTTGATATTGTAGGTCTCGCCCCGCGCGCCGACGCCGATCGGGGCAATGACCGGGATGATGTCGGACTGTTTGAAGGTATCGAGTACGCCGGCAGCGATCCGCTGCGGCTCGCCGACAAAACCGAGATCGATTTCGGTCGTGGTACCGGCCTCGCCCCGCGCGAAGACCATTTTCCTCGCCTGGATCAAGCCGCCATCCTTGCCGCAAAGCCCGATCGCGCACCCTCCTTCGGCGTTGATCGCCGAAACGAGTTGCTTGTTGATTGTCCCGGCGAGCACCATCTCGACCACTTCCATCGTCGCTGCGTCGGTGACCCGCAACCCATCGACGATGGTGCTCTTGATGCCGAGGCGCTGCAGCATCTGGGCAATCTGCGGCCCGCCGCCGTGGACAACGATCGGGTTGATGCCGACCTGCTTGAGCAGGACGACGTCGCGGGCGAACCAGTCGCCGACTGTCGGATCGCCCATCGCATGGCCGCCGTATTTGACGACAAGCGTCCGCCCGGCGTAGCGGCGCATATATGGCAGCGCCTCGGCCAGAACCGCGGCCTTGACCACGGGATCAGGGGCAGGGATCTCTGAGGGCAAGGGAGAGCGTGCTGTTGAGTTCGTCAAGCTCGCACTCTATCGGGCCTGCGCAGGTACCGCCACGGCCGATGTTGCGGTAACCACGGCAAGGCTGCCGAGCGTCGCTCGCAATGCCGCGATGCCGCGCCGCTTCAGGGCGCTCGTCAGGTGGATTTCGGGGTGCGCCGCCGGGTGGACGGCCATCTCGGCGCGGGTTCGTTCGGCGATCAGCGCGAGTTCGTCGGCTGCGAGTTTGTCGATCTTGGTCAGAACGATCTGGTAGGAAACCCCCGCGTCGTCGAGCATGAGCATCAGCGGGAAATCTATGTCCTTGATGCCGCGCCGCGAATCGATCAATAGGCAGACCCTGCGCAATGCCGTGCGGGTCTGTAGATAGCGGCGCAGCAGGGCGGTCCAACGCCTCACCTCGATCTTTGGCGCTTCGGCATACCCGTAACCCGGCAGATCCACCAGCCTCAGGCGCTCGTCGAGATCGAAGAAGTTGATCTGCCGAGTCCGACCTGGCGTATTCGAGGTTCGTGCGAGCGTCCGACGCCCGGTCAACGCATTGAGGAGGCTGGACTTGCCGACGTTCGAGCGCCCGGCAAAGGCGATCTCGGGTAAAGTATCGCCGGGAATTGCCGCAGCCGTGGGAGCGCCGGCGACAAAGCGGGCCTCGCAAGAGAAGAGACGCCGTCCGACTTCGACAAAATCGGGATCCACGGCGCGCGGCGGGAATATTTCCGTGGAGACGCCAATCATCGCATCGGCCGCCGTCAGGCGGCGCCCGCGCGGTGCATGATCGTCCATTGCTGGCCAATGCTGAGCAAATTATTCCACGCCCAGTAGATAACCAGCCCAGCGGGAAAAGAGGCCAGCATGTAGGTGAAGACGATCGGGAGGAACATGAACATGCGGGCTTGGACCGGGTCGACCGGCTGCGGGTTGAGCTTTTGCTGCAAGAACATCGTCAGGCCCATGATCAATGGCCAGGCGCCGATCATCAGGATCAAAGGCGGTGTAAACGGTAAGAGGCCGAACAGGTTGGCGAAGGAGGTCGGGTCCGGGGCCGAGAGATCGTGGATCCAGCCGAAGAACGGCGCATGCCGCATCTCGATCGTCACGAACAGCACCTTGTAGAGCGAGAAAAAGACCGGAATCTGGATGACGATCGGTAGGCACCCGGCCAATGGATTCGCGCCGACGCGCTTGTAGAGCGCCATCATCTCCTGCTGTTGGCGGGCTTTGTCGTCGGGAAAGCGCTCCCGCAGTTTCTGAATCTCGGGCTGCAAGAGCTTCATCTTGCTCATCGCATTGTAGGATTTGTTGGCGAGCGGGAAGAAGAGCAGCTTGACACAGAGGGTGAGCAGGAGGATCGCCAAGCCGAAATTACCGAGAAGCCTGTCGAAGAACTGGAGCGTCAAAAAGATTGGTTTGGTCAGGAAGTAGAACCAGCCGAAATCGATGGCGTGGTCGAATAGCGGAATCCCGGAACTCTCGTAGGCGTCGAGGAGATTAACTTCTTTAGCTCCGGCAAAGAAACGGGCAGACGACTCGGCAGTACCCTCGGGCGAAACCGTGACTTCCGGCTCGAGGAAATCGGTTTGATAGCGATCTACGCCAACATCGACCGTGTGAGTAAAGCGCGCCTTGATCCCCTCGTGCTGTGGCGGGATCAGAGCAGTCAGCCAGTACTTGTCGGTAAAGCCGAGCCAACCGCCGTTTGACCCGTAGTCGAGGGGTTTGTCGGGATTAAGCGACGAATACTTGACCTCCTGCAGCGAGCCCTCAAGATAACCGATCATACCCTCGAACAAAATGTAATAACCGGCGACATGAGGAGTGCCGGTTCGGCTGACCAGTCCGTAACGCGACAATTTGACCGGAGTGGTGCCGGTATTGCGGACCGCGTCGGTGACAGTGAACATGTAATTCTTGTCAACGCTGATCGTGCGGCTGAAGACAAGCCCTTGACCATTATCCCAGGTCAGAGTCACCGGATTCGTCGGCGTCAGCGGCTCGCCCGATGACGCCCAGTGGGTTTGCGGCCCGGGCAGCGTTGCGTCCGGGCTCGCGGCGACCCAGCCGAATTCGGCTAGATACGGGTTTTCCGTGCCGGCCGGGGACAGCAGCACGACTTCCGGGCTCTTCGGGTCGACCGTTTCATGGTAATTGGCGAGCGCCAGGTCGTCGAGCCGCGCCCCCAAAAGGTTGATCGACCCGTGCAATCGCGGCGTGTCTATCTTGACGCGCGGCTGCTCGGTGATCGCCGTCTCTCGTGTCTCGGCCGCCTGCGCCGGCGTGACGCCGGGGGCGCTCGTGGTAGCGCCTTGGGCGGGCGCTGCCGAACGGCTTGCCGTTGACGGTGCTGCGGGCGCGGTCACTGGCGTTCCCGGGGTCGAGCCGGGCGGCTGTGCTGGCCGCATGCGCTCGAATACAAACTGAAAGGCGATCAGGATCCCGACTGAGAGGACGATCGCGATCAGGAGGTTGCGCTGTTCCATCTCGGTCTCAGCGGCCGACGCCCGGCCGCGATCGATCAAGACCGCGGGTCGCCGGCACCGGATCGTACCCGCTGCCGCCCCAAGGATGGCAGCGGGCGAGCCGCCGGAAAGCGAGGCCGAGGCCGACAAGCGCGCCGTGCCGGCCGATTGCCTCTACCGCATAATCCGAACAGCTCGGCAGATAACGGCAGGAGGGCAGGAGCAGCGGCGAGATCGAGAGTTGATAGCAACGAATCATCATTTGCAGAGCCCAGTTCAGCACTCGCCCCAGGTTTGGCCGCTCCATCTCACTCCTCCTCGGCTGCACCTGGCCGACTTCTCAGAGCGCGGTAATTGACGCGGCGCAACGCCGCCTCGAGATCGGCGACGAGGGCGTCATACGGCCGGTCGACCGTGCTCGTACGCGCGATAAGCACATAATCGGTTCCCGGCCTTCCCTTAGCCAGCAGGATCGACGCCGCCGCGCTGCGCAGCCGCCGCTTCGCCCGGTTGCGGGTTACCGCATTGCCGACCTTTCGACTTGCCGTGAACCCGACGCGGACCAACGCGACGCACCCCGATCCCTCCGGCCGCGGCGCGGCTTGCAAGATCAGACCGGGCGTAACAGCCCGACGGCGGGTGGCAGCGACACGCAGGAAATCGGCGCGGCTCTTGAGCGTTACAAGCCTGCCGTCCGACGAATTCCGGGGCGACTGGAGTGGGTTGGCCGAGATCAGAGGCTCAAGCGGATAGACGTTTACGGCCCTTTGCCCGCCGCGATGCCAGCACTTTCCGGCCGGCCACCGTCGCCATGCGTGCCCGGAACCCGTGGCGGCGCTTGCGAACGAGGTTGCTGGGCTGGTAAGTGCGCTTCACGGCACCGACTCCGAATTAAGGCGTCTTTATCGAGCGGAGGCGGCTATATAAAGGAGCCGGTGTAGCAAGTCAACGCCGGCTCGGAAGCGTGCTGCGGGCGACAGCGTTCTCGACGGTCTGCTCGAACGATGGTGCGGGGGGCGCCATGTCGCTGGCAATTGGAAAGAGGAGAAGGCCGGCTCGTGTCTGATGACGCGGTGGTCGCGGCGGCCGACCGTGCTGCTCGGGTATGGGCAGCTGACACTCCCGGGCCGATCGTTCCCGGCAGCGAGGCGCATAAGGCCGCCTTCTGCCGTATGCTCCTCGACACCCACAATCCCTACAAGCCGTCGATCATCGATTGGCCGGAGCTCGAGCCCGAAGCGCGCAGCCGCCTCGTCAGCTTGCCGATCTGGGACATCGCGGTGCAAACCGAGGGCAAGGCCCGTTTGCGCGTTCTGAGCTATGGTGAAGCAATCAGCGATCCGTTGTTGCAGCGGGCTATCGAGCTCGACGGTTTTGAGGAAGGACGACACAAGGAAGTTCTCTCCAATCTCGTCCGGGCCTACGGCATCCACCTGGCCCCGGAACCCGAATATCACCGGCCGCGCGATCCGGAATGGGCCTTCATGGTAACCGGCTTCAGCGAGTGCATCGACAGCGTCTTCGCTTTTGGCCTGTTCGCGCTGGCGAAAAGTTCGGGGTTTTTCCCGCCTGCCCTGGTCGATACATTCGAGCCGGTCATGCAGGAGGAAGGTCGCCACATCCTCTTCTTTGTCAATTGGGTGGCGTGGCACCAGCGTAACCTGCTGCTATGGCGGCGCCCGATCTTTTGGGCCAAAATCCTTAGCGTCTGGGCTTTTCTTGTTTGGGAGCGGATTGGCATCGCGCGGGGGTTCGGCGGTGCCGGCGATGGGGAGGGGGGAATGGCGCCGCAGGACAACAACTTTACCTTGACGGGCAGCAAGTCTCTCGGTGCCGTCGATCTCTCGCTCAGGGCGCTGATCGATGTGTGCCTGGCAGAGAACGATCGGCGCCTGTCGGGGTATGACCCGCGGCTGTTGCGACCGATGGTGATGCCTTGTCTCTTGCAGTTTGTGCGCCGCTTTTTACCGCGATCAAATTTGGGCGCGGCGGCGTCATGAGAATCGGCTCCGACGAGCACAAGCAGCGCTTCTGCGGCGAATTTATCGCGAGCCATTGCCGATTCGACCCTGCGACGCTGGCATGGCCTGATCTCGACGAAGCCGCGCTTGGACGCTTGCGTGCGATCCCCTTCTGGCAGGAGGTGCTCTACACCGAGCGCCGAGCGGGTGCGATCGTCGCTGCCTATGCCGCGACGATCGCCGATCCGCTGGTGCGCGAGGCGGTCACGCTTCAGGGGTTCGAAGAAGCGCGTCATGCCGAGCTGTTGCGGTTGATGATTCAGCGCTACGGCGTTGCTGCCGAGGAACGCCCGCCAGATCCACCGAGCGGCAACCTGCTCCGCGCGTTCGCCGATTTCGGCTATGGCGAGTGCCTCGATGCGTTTCTGGGGTTCGGTGTGTTCAAGATAGCGCGCCGGGCCGGCTTTCTGCCGGAAGCGATGTTTGAGATCTTCGAGACGCTGATCCACGAGGAAACTCGCCACATCGTCTTCTTCATCAACTGGATGGCATGGCAACAAGTCGCCCGCGGCCTCGGTGCGCCGTGGCTGCGCGGTGCGACGGCAGCGCGTTATTATGCGAGGGCGATAGGTCGGTTGCTCCAAACCGTCCGGCGCGGGCAGAGCGCCAACGACGGCAAGGATTTTTCGGCGACGCAGGCGAGCGTGTTTCTCGACGGCTTTACATTCCGCGGCTTTGTCGAGGAGTGCCGTGCCGAGCATGCGAGACGGATGGCGGGATTCGATCCCGATCTGCTCCAACCCCATTTTCTGCCGAGGCTCGCCGGTATCGCGCTAGCCGGGCTGCGTATGAGCACCCGCGCGGGCGCGGCGCGGGAAAAGAGCGTGTGAGGCTCCTCTCGCTTCTTGCCGCAATGGCGGGACTGGCGCTGATCGGCATACTGGTCGCCTATTTCGGGGCCGACGCCGTTATCGGTTCGCTGCTTGCCGTCGGATGGGCGGGGTTCGCAACGATCTGCCTGATCCACCTCACCCTGATGGCCGTGATGGGGATTGCTTGGTGGGCGTTGTTGCCCGGCACGAGGCTGTGGATCTCGATCTGGGGGCGCCTGGTCCGCGATGCAGGCTCCGAAGTCTTGCCGCTTTCCCAGGTCGGCGGTTATGTGCTCGGGGCTCGGGCGATCGCTTTCGCGGGCGTCCCAGGCACCACCGCCGCGGCGAGCACCATCGTCGACGTCAGCCTTGAATTCGTTTCTCAAATCGCCTTCACAGGGCTCGCGCTCTGGTGGCTGATCCGGCTGTGGCCCGGTGCGCCGGTTGCAGTCCCTGTCGCGAGCGGGCTTGCCGCTGCGGGGATCCTCGCTACGGGCTTGTTGGCCGCCCAGCGGCGCGGATTTAGTCTGATGGACCGCCTCGCCGGGGCACTCGGCCGCGATTGGCTGGAGAGGACCGCCGCCGGCGCCGCCGCGCTCCACGCGGCCATCACTATGATTTATGGACGGCACCTTCGGCTTTGCGCGTGCTTTTTCCTGCACCTCGGTTGCTGGATCGCCGCCACGATTGAAGCCTGGCTCGCCCTGCGGTTTGCCGGTGCGCCGCTCGGTTTCGGAGTGGTGCTGGTGATCGAGGGCCTGCTCTACGCCGTCCGTAGTGCCGCCTTCGCCGTGCCGAATGCAGTCGGCGTGCAGGAAGGGGCGTACATCCTGCTCGGCGGAAGTTTTGGGCTGACACCGGAGATGGCTCTTGCCCTTTCGCTGTTGAAGCGAGCGCGCGACCTGGCACTCGGATTGCCGGTTCTCGCCGCCTGCCAGCTTTTCGAAGGCAGCCGCCTATGGCGCCGCGTCGCCGCGCTCGAATCGAGGTGACCGGCCGTCCAGCCGCGCTACCGTCGCTCCCGGGGCGTCGGCGTGAACGCTCTCGCCTCGACCTTGTTTTCGCCGTCGTCGCTCTGTTGGCGCAGATCGCGGGCCCGGTGCTGCACTCCCCGGTATTGCTCCGATCTGCAAACGGTGATCCGCCTACCGGATTTGACGCGCACGCACTGTGCCTGGCGCCGGGTAGCAGCGCGCCTGGTCCGTCAGCACCGGCTGACAAAGCACCTGAGGCGAATCACGATTTTGCTGCATGCTGTGTCTGGCACGGCGCGGCCGGCGCTGTTCTCGCAGCTGCAGTGCTCGTCGAACCGGTCGCGTTCGCTGAATCCCGCGTCGCGTTCGCGGCGCCGGCGGCGGACCTCCCAACTCGCCGCCCCGGCGCCGTTCGCGCCCGCGCCCCTCCGGCAGGAGCTTAACACCCTCGCCGCCTGATCGGCAGGTCGTCACCCTCCTTTGGGCTCGGCGCCTGCCGGTCGCTTGCTCTCTCCGGATTGAGGACCCCCGATGCCTTCCGCTCCTTACAACGGCCTCTGCGCGCGATTTGCGCTCGCCGCCGCGCTGACGATCTCGCAGATCGACAGCGCTGTTGCTCACGGCTTGGCCGGCGAGCGGTTTTTCCCGGCGACGATCCTGACCGACGACCCGTTCGTCGCCGACGAAATCTCGTTGCCGCAGGTCAGCCTCCAGCCGCCCGCGCCCGACGCCTCGCAGCTCACGAACATCGAGATCGACTTGTCAAAGCGCATCACGCCGAACACCGGCATCATCATCGGCGATGAATGGCAACGCCTGCGAGCGCCGAGCGTCCCGTCAGTCGGTGGGCTCGGGGCGCTGCGGACCGCCGCCCAATACCAGCTCTTTGTCAACGGACCGCACCAAGCGCTCGGCCTGCTGGGGCTGTTCGCGACCTGGGGGCACACCGGGCGGATCGCGGCGGGTGCGCCCGATTTCACGACCTGGTCGCCGACCTTCGATTTCGGCAAGGGCTTCGGCGATCTCCCGCGGTCGCTCCCCTATCTGCGTCCGTTCGCAATCACCGGCAACCTCGGCTTCGGCTTTCCGACCAAGGTCGAGAGCGCCGGCGTGCCGAACCCGACCACCTTCAATTACGGCTTTGCCTTCGAGTACAGTTTCCCGTACCTCGAATGTTGTGTGAAGGATATCGGGCTTCGGGCGCCGTTCAATCAACTGTTCCCGCTGGTCGAGGTCTCCTTCTCGACGGCGATGAACCGGGGACTGGGAGGACAGACGACCGGCACTATCCAGCCTGGGATCATCTGGGCCGGGCCGTATTTCCAGATCGGCGCGGAGGCAATCTTACCGGCGACGCGCCTGACCGGGCACGGCTATGGTGGTGTCGTCCAACTGCATTTCTACCTCGACGATCTGTTCCCGCGCAGCATCGGCAAGCCGATTTCGGAGTGGTGGTGACGCGCGGGATCTTGGTGGCGGTGGTCGCCGGCGCGGTGGCGATCGGCGCCGCACCGTCGGCGCGGGCGCATGCATTCCTCGACCATGCGAGCCCGGCGGTCGGCAGCTCGGTGCCGGCCGCGCCGCCGGTCGTCGCACTGTGGTTCACACAGGACCTCGAACCCGCGTTCAGCGGTGTGACGGTGACGAATGATGCGGGACAGCGGGTCGATCTCGGCAACGCCCAGATTCCTCCAGACAGTCCGGCCGAGCTGCAGATCGGGCTGAAACCGCTGGCGCCGGGGACTTACCTGGTCAGCTGGCACGTCGTCTCGGTCGATACCCACCCGACCGAGGGCACTTTCACCTTCGAGATCAAGCCGTGAGCCTCGGCACCGGGCCAAGTCGTGGCTGAGGTGCTGATCGTTTCGCGCTTGGTCCAGTTCGCGGCCGTGATCGTGGTCTTCGGCTGCGGCGCCTTCCGGCTTTACGGGCTCGGCGTCGATACCACCACGACTTCCGCCAACACTCTCGCCACCTTCGATGCCTGGTTTTGGCGGGTGACGACAGTCGGCGCTATCGTCGTGCTGGTATCGGCGCTGAGCCTGCTGCTCGCGACCACCGCCAATATGGCTGGCTCGGGTGCTACGGCGCTCGATCCCGATACGATAACCAAGGTGCTGTTTGGCACCAGCTTCGGCCGGGTGTGGTGCTGGCACCTCGTGTTCGTCGTCCTCGCATTCGGCGTTTGCCTGACGCCGAGGGTGCGTTGGCGGATGCCGGCGATCCTCGTGCTCTCCTTCTTGCTGTTGGTCAGCCTAGGCTGGGTCGGGCATGCCGTAGAGGGCCGAGGGGTGGCTAGGCTCGTCCATCTGATCAACCAAATGGTGCATCTGCTCGCTGCCGGGCTGTGGCTCGGCGGCCTGCTTCCTTTAGGCTGGCTGGCCGGACGGGTGCGGTCAGCCCCGGGCACGGCTTGGATTTTGGTCGCGCGTGACGTGGTGCCGCGCTTCTCGCAGATGGGATACGCCGCGGTGGCGCTCCTTGCCGCGACCGGCGCGGTCAACACGCTGCTGCTGGTCGGCAGCACCCGAGCGCTGGTCGGCACACCCTACGGCCGACTGCTGGGTCTGAAGATCGTGTTGTTTCTGGCCATGGTCGCTGTCGCGCTGTTCAATCGTTTTCGCCTGATGCCGCGCCTGAGGCGGGAAGCACAAGCCTCAGCGGCGGCCGCCGCTCTCGCTCGCTCGGTTCTCTGCGAGCAGGGGCTGGGGTTCGCGATCCTGGCGGTGGTCAGCGTGCTGGGGACGTGGCCGCCGGCCATCCATATGGGCGGCCATCGGTCAGGCGGAGCCGATCTTGTGATACCCCATCACCCGGTAGATCGCGAGCGAGGCGAGCCAACTCGCCACGAAGATCCCGACGACGAGGTAGCCGAGCGCGGTGAAATTGCCGGCTGCAAAGTCGATGGAGCTCCATATGCCCCCGCTGAGACCGAGCTTTTCCGCGACCAGCCCCAAGGCTTCGATCGCACCGACAACCGCGGCGACGATGACGGAGACCCCGGTGATCGTCAAATTATAGTAGAGCTTGCGGAACGGGTTTACGAACGCCCAACCATAAGCGCCGACCATCAGGACGCCGTCGCTGGTATCGACGAGCGACATGCCGGCAGTGAACAATGCCGGAAACACCAGGATCGACCAGATCGATAGCCCTTTGGATGCTTCCGCGGCCGAAATTCCGAGCAAGCCGATCTCTGTCGCGGTATCAAAGCCCAGCCCGAACAGAAATCCGAGCGGATACATGTGCCAGCTGCGGGAGATCAATCGGAACAAAGCCCGGAACAGGCGACTAAGGAGCCCCTGCTGGACAAGAAAGACGTTCAGCTGCTCCTCGGCATAATCTTCCCCGCGCTTCGCCCGCTGGAAGACCCGAAAGACGCCGACAAGCACGACGAGGTTGATCATCGCGATGGCGAAGAGAAAAATCACCGAAACCAACGTGCCAACCAGGGTGCCGGCCTCGATCAGTCCGGGAAAGCTCCGCTGAAGGCTGCTCGCCGTCAGGGCGATCAGAGTGGCGGCCGCAATCACGA
>Ga0306926_10008273_pt1 | contig 11367 bp, 6 predicted proteins | sample flu12Cox44000178_FD_203759 | JGI IMG/M metagenome (GOLD analysis project Ga0306926, IMG submission 203759) | Lab enrichment of tropical soil microbial communities from Luquillo Experimental Forest, Puerto Rico - flux8day.12C.oxic.44.000.178 (v2)... | ecosystem: Environmental > Terrestrial > Soil...
GCAGATCAAGTGATCGAATTTACGTTCACGTCAGGCCGGCAGTCGGCGGTGCCGTTGGAAACCCGCGGTGCCGTCGCCGCTTTCGACACCGTGACCGGCCGCGTCAACCTGTCTGCCTCAACGCAAATGCCGCACCTGCTACGCACAGGCATCGCTGACGCCTTGGGGATTCCAGAATCCGAACTGCGCGTCGTGGCCCCCGAGGTTGGTGGCGGTTTCGGACAGAAGATGCCCCTGGTCCCGGAATACCTGGTCGTGGTGTGGGCGGCACGCCGTTTCGCCTGCACCGTCGCGTGGATCGAGGACCGGCTTGAAAATCTGACGGCGTCGTTTCACGCACGCGACCAGCGCCTGGATTTGCGCGGCGCATTCGACGGGGACGGTCGATTGCTGGCGATCGACGCCGATGTCCTCTGCAATGTCGGTGCCTATTCGAATTTCCCGGCAACCTGTGGGGTCGAACCGTTGATGGCGCTGACGGACATGCCCGGACCCTACCGGGTGCCCGAGTACCGCGGCCGCGCCCGCGGCATCGCCAGCAACACCTGCCCGATGGCACCCTATCGGGGTGTATCACGGCCCGTCATCACCGCGGCGATGGAGCGATTGATGGATTGCGCCGCGGTCCGGTTCGGGCTCGATACGCTTGAGATTAGGCGTCGAAATCTGATCACCGAGTTTCCGCATACCTCGGTGACCGGTGTCGTGCACGACCCGGGCAGCTACCGCGAGGCGATGCAAGCCGCGGCGAAAGTCGTCGATATCGCTCAGTTCCGCGCTCGGCAACAAGCGGCGCGCGCCGAGGGGCACTGGCTCGGCCTCGGGATGTCGGTGTTCGCCGAGCGCACCGGCCCCGGCACGCCCGCCTTTGCAGCGCGGCGCATGATGATCACCCCGGGCTTTGAGCGGGTCGAGCTGGTGATGGATCCATCGGGCTTTATCGAAGCCCGGATCGGCAGCTCGCCCCACGGTCAGGGATTGAAAACGGCCCTAGCTCAGCTGATTGCCGATGAGATCGGCATCGCGCCCGATAAGATCCGGGTGGTCGCCGGCGACACCGATCGAACCCCCTATGGATGGGGCACCTTCGCCAGCCGCTCGCTCGTAATCGCCGGCGGTGCCTGCAAACTCGCGGCTGCGATGTTACGAGACCGCCTGCAAGCGGTTGCCGGTCAGATGCTGGAAGCGGCCGCTTCTGACATCGAACTCTCCGCCGGTCGCGCCTTTGTGCGTGGCACCGATCTCGGCGTCGAGGTGCAGCAGCTGGCGCGCGCCGCCTATCACCAGAGCCACCGCTTTCCCGTGATCGCCGAAACCGGGTTGTCGGCGGTGGCGACCTATGACCCCTATGGCACCTTCTCAAACGCCTGCCATATGGCGGTCGTCGAAGTCGATCTTGCGACCGGTCAAGTCGCAATCGAGCGGTTTGTGGTTGTCGAAGATGCCGGCCGTCTGATCAATCCGATGATCGTCGAAGGGCAGATCCATGGCGGCGTCGCTCAGGGCATTGCCAATGCGCTCTATGAACAGATAATTTACGACGATCGCGGCAACGTGTTGACTGGCTCACTTGCCGACTATCCCGTGCCAACCACCGTCGAAATCCCGAGCATCGAAATCCATCATTTGGAAACGTTGACCGAGGCGAGCATCACCGGTGCCAAGGGGGTCGGCGAGGGTGGTACGATCGGGGCGCCGGCGGCGGTACTCAATGCGATTTCCGATGCGCTGGCACCGTGTGGCATCGGTATCTTTGAAATGCCGATCACAGCGCAGCGGATATCGCAGTTGCTGCGAGGCCGGGTTCAAGGCCCAATGAGCAAGACAGGACCGCCACTCTTACGGTGAACGGTGCAGTGTACCGTCGAGCCGGCGGCGCACCCTGGGCGCCTCGCTGCGCTCGGATCGCGGCCGTGCCTCACGCATTTCCGCCGCGAGCACCGATCACACCACGCCGGTTCCGCGCGCTGCTGGTGGAGTTTGGTGCGAGAACACTAACGCCCCAATCTTATCGATCGCGGAAGCGATCCATCAGCGGCTTCTGCTGGCCGCCATCGATCTCGATCATTGTGCCATTAATAAAATGCGCCAAATCGGAGGCGAGGTAAGCGACGAGATTGGCGACCTCCTCGCATTCGGCGATGCGCCCCAATGGAATGCTGCGCGGGGCGAGCATATCAGCTTCCCCGCGCGTGATTTCCATGTCTCGAGCCATCGCATCAACGAGACCAGCCCAGCGCTCGGTACGGACCGGTCCGGGATTCACTGCCACAAAGCTGATATTGTCCTTGCCGTATTGCGCAGCGAGAGCAAGTGTCAGGTTCTGTCCGGCAGCGTTCGCCGCTCCTGGTGCTATCTCCCAGTAGGACGGTTTGACCCCGTCATTGCCGATCAGGTTTACGACGCGCCCGCGCCCCTGCTTTTGCATGATCGGCAACACGTGCTTTAGGCAACGCACATAACCCATAAATTTAAGCTGCAAGGACTGTTCCCAATGCTCTTCGGTCAGAAAATCGAGAACTCCGCCGGGTGCCGATCCCGCGTTGTTCACCAGAATGTCGATGCGCCCGAGTGCGGTATGCGCCTCCTTGACAAAAGTCTCGGCATCAGCCGGCTTTGTCAGATCAGCCGGTATCGGGACGATTTTGCGGTTTGTCTCGCACGCAATTTGAGACGCCGCTGCCTCGAGCGGCTCCTTGCGACGCGCGCAGATCGCGACATCGACACCCTCGCGAGCAAGCGCAAAGGCGATCGCCTTGCCAATCCCGGCACTCCCGCCGGTGACCAGCGCCGTCTTCCCATTCATTTGGAGATCCATGAAGCTTCCCTCGGGTTCAATACAGCGATGAGGATTTATCACGGTTTGCCCGGGGAAATTTCGTGTCAATCGGGAGCTTGACCGATTCAGCTGCGCATTACCCAAAGCTTTCGAAGCAGCATTGTTCTGGGACAGTGCGTGTCTCTGTAAAGTTGCACGTCAGGCTCGGTTCTGCTCGACGAGATCGACGAGTTGCCACGGCGCCGGAGTTCGTATATCGCCACCAATTGGCTCGTCGACCATGCGCTGCTGTAGGGGAGGATGCACGATGAATTACATCACGATCTCGGCTCAGCGGATCGCGGGCGCGCTTGGCGCCGAAATCGCTGGCGTCGATCTTTCCCGGCCGCTCTCCGACGAGGTCATTCGCAAGATCCGCCAGGCATTGCTCGACCATCAGGTCATTTTCTTTCACGACCAGCATCTGACCCCGGAGCAGCATCTCGCCTTCGGCCGGCGGTTTGGCGAGTTGCAGATCCACGATTTCGTCGAGCCCGCGCAGGAGGATCAGCACATCCTCGAGGTCCGCAAGGAGCCTTACGAGACACGCAATTTCGGCGGCGGCTGGCACACCGATGTCAGTTATCTCGAACGGCCGTCGCTCGGCTCGGTGCTTTATGCACGCGAGGTTCCAGCCGCCGGTGGCGACACAATGTTCGCCAGCCAATACCTCGCTTATGACGCGTTGTCCGACGGCATGAAGGCGATGCTCGGCGGGATGACCGCGATTCACAGTGCCGGCCGCATCTATGGCGTCAACCCCGCCCGGTCCCTCGCCGGGCTGCCCTCTTCGATGACGATCCGCTACACCGAAGAGGCGCATGGCGAAATGGAGCACCCGGTCGTGCGTACCCATGTCGAGACCGGGCGCAAGTGCCTTTATGTCAACGGCAACTTCACGGTCCGCTTTAAGGGCATGACCGAAGAGGAGAGCGCGCCGCTGTTGAGCTGGCTCTATCAACATGCGGTGCGGCCGGAATTTACCTGTCGCTTCCGATGGCGGGCGAATTCGATCGCGTTCTGGGACAACCGCTGTGTCCAGCACAACGCCATAAACGACTACCAGGGCCTCCGCCGGGTCATGCACCGGGTTACGATCGAGGGCGAGCGACCTGTCTAAGCGACGCCACAAACGCGAGCTTGATCCAATAGGATCCTAGTCTTCATCATACCCTGATGCCGCAAGCACCCCGGGCGAGCACGCCAACCGAGGTTCTGGCCGGGCTCGTCGACCGCGTGACCTTCCACAACGCGGAGAACGGCTTCTGCGTGCTGCGCGTCAAGGCCCGGGGCGAGCGGGACGTGATCACCGTCCTTGGTCATGCGGCGATGATTTCGGCAGGCGAGTTCGTCCAGGCTAGCGGGACCTGGATCAACGACCGCACGCATGGCGTCCAATTCAGAGCCTCGTTCCTCAAGGCGACGGCCCCGACGACGGTCGAGGGGATCGAGACGTATCTCGCCTCCGGCATGATCCGCGGCATTGGACCGGTTTACGCAAAGAAGCTCGTGCGCGCTTTCGGCGAGGCAGTGTTCGACGTCATCGAACAGGAGCCGCCGAGGCTGCGCCAGGTAACCGGCATCGGCCCTAAGCGCGCGGAGAGGATCATCGCCGGCTGGGCCGAGCAGAAAGTCATCCGCGAGATCATGCTGTTCCTGCACAGCAACGGCGTCAGCACGTCGCGGGCGGTGCGCATCTACAAGACCTATGGTGCCGATGCAGTTCAGCTTATCTCGGAGAATCCATATCGTTTAGCCCGGGACATCCGCGGCATTGGCTTCCGCACCGCCGACCAGATCGCGGGCAAGCTCGGCATCGAGAAAACCGCTCTCATTCGCGTGCGTGCCGGCATCTCCTACGCGCTCGCCGAGGCAATGGACGATGGCCATTGCGGCCTTCCGGCCGAGGAGCTCGTCGCCCTCACTCGCGAGCTGCTCGAGGTGCCGGGAGAGCTGGCAATGCCGCCGTGGTGGGAGCACGTTCCGCTGGCATAGGGATGTTCGCTGAAGCTATAGCTGCCGTCTCGGCATATTGCAGTGGCCTTTGGTGGGGCATCGATCTTTGAGTTACCGCATCGTTGATGAGTTTACGGCTTGGAATGTTTGAACCTGATCGTTCGCCCATGCCGGTCGAATAAAAGATCTCCATTGAGAATCGCTAAGGGCGTGGCTTGGAAATTCACCTTGCCAAGATCGTTCGGTTCAAAGCGAATTCGAACCGAATAGCCGGAACTTGGGTCGAGGTTCAATGGTTCGCCGATAACGCTAAAGACGGGCAACAACATACGGACGCTGGTTGGGGCATTGTCGCTGGTGACAGGTAACGAGAGACCATCCTCGCCTAACTGCTGCCGTTGGGTCTCTCCCGTTCTCTTTGCGATTACGGCGTCGAAATATTGTCGGGACAAACCCTTCGGGACATCCAAACTGAGCTGTAGGACGCCGTCGACGCCCTTGCCTTGCGAGACTAGAACAAAGCGGGGCGCTGTGACGGGATCGCTAGTGAGGAGTACCTGGTCGCCGCTCATCGTCCATTTTCCCGCTGCCTCTTCGTCCAGCGCGCCGTAGGACAAACCATAACGGAAGCGGCCATCGGCTTTAAGCTCTAGACCCGCAGCGATTTCCATCTGGTTTCCGTCGTATGTGCCCACCAGCGACTGCCTTGATGCGGGCGCGGCAATTGTCGACGAAGCCGCAGCAAGGAACAGCGCGATCGCCATAATTGCAAAGACCCCGTGTACGCAATTGCGGCGAAGCGAATGGCGATGAAGCGCACTTGTCCTGCCCCTCGAAAGTGAGACACGGTTTATCTGCCCTGAATTCTCATCCAGAGGCGATTGGAATGCGAATAAGTTTCTTTTTGTTGAATGCGCTGGCGCTTGTGCCTCAAGAATCGCACATCTCCTCAATTCATCGCGCCCGTCGATCCGGCAACACGGCGGACAGCCGCCCACCGCGGGCCAGCCTTCTTCGCTCGATTGACATTTGAGTAACGCCTCTGCTCAATGGCGCTGCCGCGGACGATCCTCTGGTGAGACGCCGATGGACAACACGACCTCGGATTTTGTGCGCGCGGGTAGCCTCGAAGACATAAAAGCCAAAGGGCGACTCGTTGTGCACGGCCGCCACCGCCCGGTGCTGCTCGTGCACGAGGGCGGACAGGTGTTCGCACTCGACAACCGCTGTCCGCATATGGGGTTCCCGCTCGATCGTGGCAGCATTGAGAACGGCATCCTGACCTGCCACTGGCATCATGCGCGCTTCGAATTGGCGAGCGGCTGCACATTCGACCTATGGGCCGACGATGTGCCGACTTGCCCCTTCGAGATCCGCGCGGGCGGCGAGATCTGGGTGAAGCTGGTGTTTAGCAATGCCGATCCGGGTGGACATTGGCGGCAGCGGCTCGCAGATGGGCTCGCACATAATCTCAGCCTCGTCCTTGCCAAGGCGGTGAATGGTCAGCTGGCGGCGGGTCTGTCACCGTCGGACGTGGTAAGGCAAGCTGCATTGTTCGGCACTCGCAACCACGACGGCTGGGATACCGGGCTGACCATCCTGACTGCTCTTGGCCAGCTCTTGCCCTTTCTGTCGGGGGAAGAGACGCACCTTGCTTTGTTTCATGGAGCGCGGCGGGTGGCTGCGGATTGCGACGGTGCAGCTCCAAGCCGAGCGCGCTCGCCGCTGACAAGTCGACCCGACCTCGCCACCCTGAAGGGCTGGCTGCGGCGATGGGCGGCCGTGCGGCACCGGGATGCTGCCGAACGAACCGTGCTGACGGCCATTGCGGGGGACACTTCACCGCCCGCACTCGCAGATCTTCTGTTCGCGGCCGAGACGGACCGCGTCTACGCCGATGGCGGACATTCACTCGACTTCATCAATAAGGCTTTCGAGTGTCTTGACATCATCGGGTGGGAGCACGCAGCAGACGTGCTACCGAGCGTGGTAGGCCAAATGGTGGCCGCTCGCGGTGCTGAGGAACGGACAGCGTGGCGCCAGCCCATCGACCTCGTCGCTCTGTGCCAAAGAGCCGGTCTCGAATTACCCCACCTCTTCACACCCGGTGACACATCGAGGGGCTGGTCGGACCACGTGACATTGTCCGAAAGCCTTCTCGGCGACGATCCGGCTGCGATCATTGCGGCGCTCACAGATGCAGCGCGGGATGGGGCAACCCCCTCCGATCTCGGTCGAGCGCTTGCTTATGCGGCCGCCCTCAGGGTTGCGCGCTTCGGCACCGCCAATGAGCACTCCGATTGGGAAACCGCGCACCACGTCTTCACCTACGCGAACGCCGTCCACCAGGCGCTCAAGCGGATCGGCAGCGGGGCGTCCGAGCCCGTCGAAGCCGCGCGCGGCCTACTCCACGGCGCAATGGCGCTCTATCTCGCCCGATATCTGAATGTACCGCCAGCAGCGCTGCCGGGCGACAGCGGCGAGGGTCTTGATGATCTGCCTGTCGCGGCCGAAGAGATCCGCGCTGCTCTGCTCGACACCTTTGACCGCCAACAACAGATCGGTGCTGCGGCGCGCCTTGTCGCCCGTCACCTTACGCTGGGCCACTCACCCGACGCGTTAATCAGGACCCTTGCGCGGGCGCTTCTCCGGGAGGATGCGGGCTTCCATGCCTACCAGATGCTTGAGGCCGGCGTGCGGCAGTTTCACGAGTGGGGCAACTGCGACCAGGGCCGGCATATTCTTATTGCCGTTGTGCGGTATTTGGCTGCTCACTTTCCGACGCAGCGCGCGCTGTTACAGACGACGGATATAGCCAGTCGGCTGATGCTCGGCGGCGACCTTCATCGCGAAACGCAGGCAGCGGAATGAGCTGGTGAAGATCGAGTGAAGGTTCAGGCCTGCGTCACGACGTCCACTGCATGCTCAGTGGTGTTCTTGCCACCGGCTCATCAGTACGCATCCTAGACACATCCCTGCCGTCTGGACCTTGCAACCAGCGCACGCACTCATGAGGGTGGTGTCGAGGAAATAGATCGATGCTGCATCATTGGGCACCCCACGTGAGTCGGGTGTCCTAGCCCGACAATTGGCCCCGCAGTTCTCTCGAGCCCAGCTGTCCTTTGCGTGTAGCGCTGGCCAGGGCTGCTACGGCGTGGCTCGATGCGGATCAGCAGACCCAGATCATGAAAGATACGGGTTGTGCTATCGGGCCGACCTCGGTCGCTATGCTTGTGCTGGCTGGCTGCCCCATGGTGGAGATTTGATCCTAGCGCCACATACCACGCATGCGAGCCGCGACATCGATCCGTACGCCTTGGCTCGGGTCTCTTGGCATCAAGTCAGTGGGAATGTTCGGCCAGGTGGTACTTTCGAAAAGGCCGAGCAACTGGTCTGGAATGAAGCGGGTGCGTGAAGCATAGACATGACGGTCGCCTTGCGCGTTCTGGCCATGGGTGAAGAAGCGCTGCGGGACCACCAGATGGAGATCGTCCTTGGCGCGCGTCATAGCGACATAAAGGAGGCGCCGCTCCTCCTCGATCTCTTCCGAAGCGCCAGTGCCGAGGTCAGACGGAATGCATCCATCAACGACATTGAGCACGAAGACCGACTTCCATTCTTGGCCCTTGGCGGAATGAATAGTCGAGAGGATCAGATAATCCTCGTCGAGCAGCGGCAGGCCGGACTGATCGCTGGTCGCGTCCGGCGGATCGAGCGTCAGTTCTGTCAGGAAACGCTCCCGCGACGGATACCCGCTCGCAATCTGTTCAAGCTGGATCAGGTCGGCGCGCCGCATCAAAGCGTCCTCATGCAGCCGTTCGAGATGCGGTTCGTACCACCGACGGGCGCGCTCGAGTTCAGCCGGCCAGCCGCTCCGTCCACCGCGCAGGTTGCTGATCATCTCGACAAATGCTTGCCATTCCTCTGCCGCGCGCGGCGGCGAAGGCGCATCGAGCAGCGCCCTGATTGGATCTGTCGCCCCGATCATATGGTCGAGCATTCCCCACGCCGACGCCGGTCCCATGCCTGGGATGAGCTGCATCACCCGGAATCCCGCGATACCGTCGCGTGGGTTTTCGACAAAGCGCAGCAACGCCAGGATGTCTCTAATATGCGCGGTATCGAGAAACTTCAGACCGCCGTATTTGACAAAGGGAATATTCCGCCGTGTCAGCTCGACTTCGAGCGGTCCGCAGTGATGCGAGGTGCGGAAGAGGACCGCTTGCTGTTTGAGCATCAATCCACCCTCGCGGTTCTCCAGCACGCGCTCCGCGATGTAGCGAGCTTGGTCGGCTTCGTCGCGCACGCTGACGAGTTGTGGTCGCGCGGTGGAGGTTCGATTGGTCCACAGGTTCTTGGTGAAGCGCTCTCGCCCCAGACCGATCATCCCATTTGCCGCTGCTAGGATCGTTTGGCTGGAGCGATAGTTGCGCTCGAGTGTGATGATCTCCGCCGTCGGGCTGAACTGTGTCGGAAAATCGAGGATGTTGCGGATCGTCGCGGCGCGAAAGGAATAAATTGACTGCGCGTCATCGCCGACGACGGTCAGTCCGCGTCCACCGGGCTTGAGCGCCAAGATGATCGCGGCCTGGAGCCGGTTCGTGTCCTGATATTCATCGACAAGGACATGCTCGAAGCGACCACCGATATCCCTGGCGAGGCCTGGCTCGCTGATGGTGTGGGCCCAATAGAGCAGGAGGTCGTCGTAATCGAGCACATTCTGACGTTGTTTAACATCGACATAGGCCGCGAACAGCTCCTTCAGCTCGGTTTCCCAGGCGGAGCACCAAGGGAATGTCGTGCCCACGACTTCTTTGATCTCCAGTTCTGCATTGATGCAACGAGAATAGATCGCAAGGCACGTCCCCTTTGTCGGAAAGCGGCTTTCCGTCGTTGAAAAGCCGAGCTCATGCCGGACCAGGTTCATCAAATCGGCTGAGTCCTCGCGGTCGTGGATGGTGAAGGCGGGATCAAGTCCGATCCGATCGGCATATTCGCGCAGAAGCCGGGCGCCGATACCATGAAACGTGCCTGCCCAGGTCAGCGCACCGGTCACGGTCCCGGCGCTGTTGGCGATGACCTGCCGCGCGATGCGCTCAACGCGCCGGGTCATTTCGGCGGCGGCGCGACGCGAAAAGGTCATCAGCAATATTCGACGGGGATCGGCACCATTGACGATCAGATGCGCGACCCGGTGAGCCAGGGTGTTGGTCTTTCCGGAACCCGCGCCGGCGATGACGAGGAGCGGCGGACCCGGTGCGGCGTTTTTCTCACTCGCACCATGCTCGACAGCTCGTCGCTGTTCGCGGTTGAGGCTTTCAAGATAAGCAACGGACATTGGTGGCAAATCGGTCAGCGGCGCTCCCGTTACTCAACCACGATTCTTGTTTTGTTCGCAAACGGATCAGTCACTCACGCGTGGGCACTGAAGGTTAGCGCTGTACCGGGTGCCATCCACAACCGTATCGGCTCGAATCGCTATCGCCACAGGTCGGCGGGCGCAAGTATCGGACCGCCGGGAGTGACGCCGGTAGCGGTCAAACGTGACCCTCGCGTGAGTTGGTTTTCCCCCATCGGGGACCGAGGGTTCGAATCCGTATCCCTCCAGCGGTGAGTCTGTCTCTGCGGGGTCCCGTGGACGCTGTCGGCTAAAGTCGCGGCTCTGGCGCCGGTCTGGGCGTGGTTTGGGACGTGAGAAAGGGACGAGCGGGCTACCACCAGACTTCGTTTGGCCCTGTTTCTCTGACGGGCATTGATGCAGTCCCGGTTCGGGAAAAGCTCAGACCGGTCGCAACAACGCGCCGGCTGCGGTGGGGCCGCTACCTGCGGCATTCCTCCTGGTTGTGCGGTTCAGCTTGCGAGCAGTTTGCGCTGCCCGGTCCAGTCCAACGGCAGATCGAGTTCGGTCAGACGCGTCCCGGTCAGCGCGACGGGTTGCCGGCCCTGCAAGATCGCGTCGACCAGCTCCGGGCTCAAGAAGGCGAGACCAACAAGCCGGCGGATGTAGCGCCGGGTGATGCCGTCACGCTCGGCCAACGCCTGCAGCGACGGCGCCCGGCCGGTGACCAACTCATCAAACCACGCGCGCCCGCGCGCGATCGCCTTAATCAGCGCCGGATCGCGTCGCGTCCCGTGGTTCGGTTGATCCAGTCCCGGCAGCATCAGCTTGGTTTCGACACCGCGCCGCTTGAAGGCGACTGCTGCCGTCGGCTCAATAGCACCATTGCTCGGGTCCTCCAGTGCGGATGACGGGCCATCGCGGCCCAACAGCGCGTTGGGCCGCATCTTGATGGTGATCGTCTTTTCGTCGACGATCACCTCTTCGACGAGACCCCGAACGAGGTTTGCTCGATCTCTGGGTGAGCCGCTCAACGCGGCGGCAAGACGGGCCGCACGACCGAGCATTTTGCGAATTTGGTCGGCGGGCATGCCGCTCGTCCCGAACCGTTCGAGCAACCTCGCTGGACTGGTCAGTGCCTCGACCAGGATTCTGATCACCGCACCTTCGACCTCTTGCGCGGCGAGACGCCAGACCGGCGCACGATCCTCGCGAGCTTCAGCAATCGGCGCCGCCGAGACGTAGTAGCGATAGC
>Ga0306926_10008276_pt1 | contig 11364 bp, 10 predicted proteins | sample flu12Cox44000178_FD_203759 | JGI IMG/M metagenome (GOLD analysis project Ga0306926, IMG submission 203759) | Lab enrichment of tropical soil microbial communities from Luquillo Experimental Forest, Puerto Rico - flux8day.12C.oxic.44.000.178 (v2)... | ecosystem: Environmental > Terrestrial >...
CGCCAGCCACTTCCAGAGCTCGTCTTGCAAAGGCTGCGCCCTTCAAAGCGTCTACCTGACGATCGTCGCTCCGATCATCAAAAACCTGCCGCATGCAGCAGAGAGCGGCCCAGGCGAGCGCCGGCCCGTAACGCGAATCACGCGCGATCGCCTGCTCCATCAGACAAAGCGCCTCGGGGATTTGCTTTGCCGACGACAAGCACATCGCGTAGCCGCGCAGATAGAGGTCATATGCGGTGAGATCATTTGTCGACCGGCTGGCCGAACGCGCGGTTTCCGCCACCTGCAATGCCGGTTCGATAACCCCAACGACGCTCGACGCGACCTTGTCCTGGAGGCCGAAGACATCTTCCAGCGAGCCGTCGAAGCGGTCGGCCCAGAGATGCGCGCCGGTGGCTGCGTCGATCAGCTGGCCGGTAATGCGAACCCGGTTGCCGCTCTTGCGCACCGAGCCTTCGAGCACATAGCGCACGCCCAATTCGCGCCCGACCTGCTTCACATCGACCGCTTGCCCTTTGTAGGTAAAACTCGAATTCCGGGCGAGGACGAACAGCCAGCGGATGCGCGACAGCGCAGCAATGATCTCCTCGACCATGCCGTCGACGAAATATTCCTGCTCCGGGTCGCTGCTCATGTTCTGAAACGGCAACACCGCTATCGACGGTTTCTCGGGCAGAGGCAGGATGGTTGCGGCGGATATGGCCGATGCCGGCGCAGATGCCGGCCAGGCGATGTCCTTTAGCGCCGGCTCGCCGCCGTCGCGAAATTGGGTCTCGATCCTGCCCCGAACCTGACGGAACGCGCCCTCCGAGATGCAGATGCCGTCGGGTTCGACGATACCTTCGGCGCCATGATCGCGCCCGACCGGGTCCGGAGGTCGTGCCGCCGTCGGGGCGGTCAGCGCGTGCCACGCCGCCTCCAGCACGCCGGTGGCCGGCACGCCCATTTCCGTCAGCAGCCTTCGGCCGATGTCGTACTGCCGCTGCGCCTCATCGCGGCGGCCGCACCGTCCGAGGAGCGACACGAGGCGGGCGCGAAAGGCTTCCTCGGCGACCTCGATCCGTACCAGCGTGCGAGCGTACGGCAGGGCCCGCCAGGGGTCTTCGGCGAGGCGTCCGACCAGCGTGTCGAGGATGCGCACCCGTGCGATGCGCGCATCCTCTCGCTCGGCGATGCACCAGCCTTGGAATTCATGGCACGCTGGCAGGTCGAGCCCTTCGAGAAACTCTCCGCGGAACGACTCGGCCAAGTCGACAAGCCGCTCGGTCGTGGCCGTCTCGATGCCGCTGGCGAGCGCCCGGCGCACCTCGAATAGGTCGACCGAGATACCGCTCGTAACGAAAGCGACGGTCTCCCGGCCGGCGACGACGTGCTCGCCCGGCCGATCGAACAAAGCCCGCAGCTTGCTGAGGCTCCAGCGCAGCGCTCCGCGTGGATCGTCCGGGATCTCCCAAAACATCGCGCACAGCCTGTCGCGCCGCTGCGGCCGACGGACAACGGCCAGATAGGCGAGCAGGGCGCGCGTTTTTTTCGACGGCGGCAGCGCAAGGGCAGTCCCGTCCTTTTCGACCTCGATCTCTCCCAGGAGGCGAAGGACTAGCCCCTGGGCGTGAGGCGGGCTGTCGGACATCGTTCGGCGGCTCCCTGCGCGGCATCACCGAAAACGGCGGCAGCAATCGCCGATTTCCACGCTCTTTCATCGGTATGTGTCCTTTTTCCACGCTCATTACAACGCTCATTCCCGCGCTTGCGGCCTATCTCGACGGGGCGGCCGACCGGCGCCGTTCCGTCAACGGAGTGAAGAAGATGCCCCCGCAATTCTCATACGAGGAGGTTTTGTCCTCGGCCGAACGCTACGCCTGGCGGGTCGATGACCTGATCGGCGGCGCCAAGCAGCTCGATTTCGCAAAACCGTTTCTGCCCGAGACGCTGGCGCGGACGCGCGAACTCAACTTCCTCGACCGCGACGAGCAACGGAGCGTCAACCAGATCCGCGGCCACGGCTATCTCTGCACGTTCGGGCTGGTCGAGGAGTTCATCCTGCCCTTCGTGCTCGACCATGTCCGCTCGCGGCTCGACGGCAATGACTACCGCGTGCGCGCCATGTTGAGCTTCGCCGCCGAGGAAGCGAAGCACATCCAGCTGTTCAAGCGCTTTCGCGGGGAGTTCGAGAACGGGTTCGGCAGCCCCTGCGCAGTCATCGGGCCGCCCGACGCGGTCGCCCGCACGGTGCTGTCGCACCATCCGCTGTCGGTCGCGCTGGTGATCCTGCACATCGAATGGATGACGCAGCGGCACTTCCTCGACAGCGTCAAGGAAGACGGGACGCTCGACCCGCAACTCAAGAGCTTGCTGCGCCACCATTGGATGGAGGAGGTGCGGCACGCCCAGCTCGACACCCTGATGGTCGAATGCATTGCCGAAGCGTGCAACGACAATGAGCGCGACGAGGCGATCAACGGTTATCTCGAAATCGGCGGATTTCTCGATGCGGGCCTTGGCCAGCAGGTGGCATTTGACATCGAGAGCTTCACCCGGGCGACCGGCCGTGCGCTCAGCGATGCCGAACGGGAACGCTATGTCGCCTGCCAGCGCCAAGCGATTCGTTGGACATTTCTCGGCTCAGGTATGAGCCACCCGAACTTCCTCGCCACGGTCGAGCAGTTGCGGCCGACGGCGCGGCAGCGGCTGGAAGCGATCGTCCCGATGTTCAGCTGAGCTTCCGGCCGAATAATCGTCACAACCCCTCAAGACACAGGAGCACTACGATGAATGATGTCACGAGACTGGTGCAGTCCACCCGGGTCAACGGCCTCGACGTCGCTGGCCTGAAGCAGGTGATCGGTGAAGTGGCGGCCAATCCAGCAAAAGGAGCGGTGCGCTTCCAGGTCAAGTCGGCTTGGCAGGGTCAGACCAAAAGCCGCGCCACGGTCCAGTCGTACAATATCGGCGGCCAGGAGGTGCAGCGGCACTTCGAGATCGATGTCGACGAGCCAATCGAGCTGCTTGGCCAGAACAGTGCCCCGAACCCGCAGGAGATGCTGATGACGGCGCTCAACGCCTGCATCATGGTCGGCTACGTCGCCGGGGCCGCGGTGAAGGGCATCCGGCTCGACAAGGTCGAAGTCGAAACGACGGGCCAGTTGGATCTACGCGGCTTTCTCGGGATCGATCCGTCGGTGCCTGCCGGGTACGAAAGCATCCAGTACACGGTTACGATGAAGGGCGACGGCAGCGAGGAAGACTTCCGCGAGATCCACGAGAACGTGATGAAGACTTCGCCCAACTACTTCAACATCTCGCGCCCGGTCCGGATCGACTCCCGGCTGGTCGTCGAAGCGTGACGCTCATGCCGACGGCCGGGGCTACGGAGCCCCGGCCATCGTGCGGCTCGTGACTGGGAGATCGGCGGCAAAGCGATGACCACCACCGACGTACCCGCTCTGGCGTGTGGAAAGGCCGCATGACGACGCGGCGCAGATCGAGACGTGCTGCGCCCGGACCACCGACGGCGGTTCGGGCGCCACCGGCTGATGAGGGCAAGGCAGTTGGACCATGACCGAGGTAAAATTCGCCAACCTCGGTGCCAGCCTCGATCGTGCTGCCGTGTTTTCGGGTGACGATGTCGTAGCCGATCACCACGCTGTTTTTGATCAGGGCCGAGTTTCGCCTCCGGCGATTGATCGCTCACAGCCGAACCTGTCGATTCCACTTCCGTCTCGCCAACGACCGGAATCGGCGTGCGCCGTGAAAAGGCGTCGCTTGCCAGTGGGTGCGAGGTCCACCCGGCGATTCGCTCCAGCCGGAGGTACCGGTCCGTGACCAACCCGCTTACGAACGAAGAAATCGCGGAGATTGCGGCAGAAGATTGGGCGGGTCGCCCATTGATAATCACGGTCGACACGAATGTTCTCGTGCAAGCCGCGCTACTGGATGATCCGGAACAAGCACAGCGGGCGGCGAGGTCTCCGCCAGCATCGATCGCACCGCGATCCGACTGATTGTAGAGGCTGGCGACGTGACGCATCTGTTGTCGGGGGAGCAGCCGCAGCCGACTGTAAATTGGGGCATGTCCATGACCCCGCAGATGTGCGTAGATAGGGCTGACCTCGGCTCCCCGGGATTGCGCCATGCCAAACGCCGAATTGAACCGTCTTGCCGCCACCACCCTGGTTCGCCTGATCGAAGCCGGTGAGCTGACCGCCGAGGATGTGGTCGAGAGCTGTCTCGCGCGGATCGCCGAGCGCGAGCCGGTCGTGCGCGCGTGGAGCCATCTCGCCGGCGAGGCGGCACTCGCCCAAGCGCGCGAGCGCGACGGGTCGGGTAAGAAGACATTGCTGAACGGGGTGCCGTTCGGTCTCAAGGACATCTTTGACAGCGCCGACATGCCGACGACCTACGGCTCGCCGATTTATGTCGGCTGCCGGCCGACCAATGATGCCAGTGCCGCATCGCTGCCGCGCGCAGCCGGCGGCATCCTGCTCGGCAAGACCGTGTCGACCGAGTTCGCCAACGTCCATCCCGGCCCGACGACCAATCCGCACGACCCTGGCTTCACGCCCGGCGGCTCCTCGAGCGGGTCGGCGGCGGCGGTCGCCGACTTCATGGTGCCGTTGGCGATCGGCACGCAGACCGGCGGCTCAGTGATCCGCCCGGCCGCCTATTGCGGCGTCGTCGGGTTCAAGCCGAGCTTTGGGCTGTTTCCGCCGGCCGGCATGCGCATCAACACCGAAGCCCTCGACACCGTCGGCATCATGGCGCGTTCGGTCGGCGACATTGCATTGTTCCGCGCGGCGATGATGGCGATCCCGTACGAGGCACCGGCGATGCCGGAGACCGCACCTCGGCTCGGCCTGTGCCGCGGTCCGCATTGGGAGGAGGCGCAGCCGGAAGGCCGCGCCATACTCGAAGCCGCCGCTGACCGCCTGGCTTCGGCCGGTGCTGCGATCCGCGATACCGAATTGCCGCGCGAATGCGCCGAGGGTGACGAGCGCCAGACGACCATCGGCTCCTTCGAGGGTCTGCGCAACCACATGCCCGAGCTCTACCGCCACGAGGCCTTGCTCAGCACGCGGCTGCGGGAAACAAAGATTGCGCGCGGGCGCCAGCTCTCGCTGGCGGCCTTTCGCCGCGCTTGCCGCGGGGCCGAGAAGGCGCGGGTGGCGGCGCGCGAGTGGGCCGGCGGCTTTGACGCGATCCTGACCCTGGCGGCACCGGGCCAGGCCCCGCGCGGGCTCGCCTCGACCGGGTCGGCGGTGTTCAACGCCTTGTGGACTCAGCTCTGGATGCCGTGTTTGACCTTGCCCGCGGGTCACGGCCCGGATGGCCTGCCGGTCGGGGTGCAGCTGGTCGGATGTCGGCACGCCGATGCTAGGCTGGTCGAAACCGGCCTCTGGGTCGAACGCCGGCTTGGACAGGGAGGCCGACCATGAGCGGCGCCGAACGCCTGACCGCGAGCGAGGCGGCGGCGCGCCTCGCTGCCGGCACATTGACCGCCGAGGCCCTGACCCGCGATTGCCTGGAGCGGGCGAATGCCCGCGCCGCGGTCAAGGCCTGGGTTTGGCTCGACCCGGAACAGGGGCTGGCCCAGGCGCGCGCCGCCGACCTTGCCGGCCGCCCGGGCCTCTTGGCCGGGGTCCCGGTCGGGGTCAAGGATGTCATCGACACCGTCGACATGCCGACCCAGCACGGCTCGCCGATCTACCGCGGCAACCGGCCCTTTGCCGATGCCTCCTGCGTCGCGCTGATCCGCGCCGCCGGCGGGGTCATCCTCGGCAAGACCGTCACCACCGAGTTCGCCAATCGCGATCCCCGCGAAACCATGCATCCGCTCAACCCGGCGCACACGCCGGGTGGCTCGTCGAGCGGCTCGGCCGCCGCGGTCGCCGATTTTCAGGTGCCGGTCGGTCTCGGCACTCAGACCGGCGGCTCGACAATCCGGCCGGCGGCGTTTTGCGGGGTCATCGGCTACAAGCCCTCCTTTGGCGAGTTCAGCCGCGTCGGCATCAAGATGCAATGCCACAACCTCGACACGCTCGGTGTCATCTGCCGCAGCCTCGAGGACGTCGCGCTGATGCGCGCCGTGCTGCTGGCTCAGGACGTGCAGCGGGTCGACCGTGCGTCGAATGCGCCGCGCATCGGCTTTTGCCGTACGCCGGCCTGGGATCGCGCCGACGGCGACACCCAGGCGCTGCTCGAGCGGACCGCCGCGAGGCTGACGGAAGCAGGCGCCACGGTGCGGGATGTCGCGGTGACGCCGGCCGACATCCTCGACCACCACCGCCGCGTCTTCGAATTTGAGGCGGCGCGCAATTACGCCTATGAGTATGAGGTGCACGGCGACAAATTGAGCGCAGCATTGCGCGACGGGTTATTGACCCCCGGCCGCGCCTTGCCATTATCAACCTATGTCGAGGCAATCGACACGGCCGAGGCGTTCCGGCGCAATCTCGACGACCTGTTTGGCGAGTTCGATGTGTTGCTGGCGCCGAGTGCCGTCGGCGAGGCGCCGGAAGGTCTCGGCTCGACCGGTGACGCGCGCTTCAACGCAATCTGGACCCTGGCCTGGACGCCCTGCGTCACCTTGCCGGCCGGAACCGGCCGCAAAGGGCTGCCGCTCGGTATCCAGCTGATCGGCCCGCGCTTTGGCGACGAAGCCCTGCTCGACGCTACCGCCTGGGTCGAAGCGCGACTGCACTGACTTTTGCTACGGGTTCACCCGAGAGGAGGAGACGATGATCTACGAATTGCGCGTCTATCACTGCGTGCCGGGGCGGCTGCCCGACCTGATCAAGCGGTTCGACGCGCTGACCCTGCCGCTGTGGAAAAAGCACGGCATTCAGCAGGCCGGGTTCTGGACCACACTGATCGGGCCGTCGAACCAGGATCTTACCTACATGCTCAAATGGGAATCGCTCGATGACCGGGCAAAGCGCTTTGCTGGCTTCCAGGCCGATCCAGAATGGATCGCCGGCCGCGCCGAAACCGAAAAGAACGGTCAGATTGTCGCCTCGATCACCAACACGATCCTGCAGCCGACGACCTTCTCGTCGGTGACGTGACGACCTCTGCGTCATTCCCGCCACGAACCCGCCCACTCTCTCCCGAATGGAGAAAAAAATGCTCTACGAAATGCGCGTCTACCACTGCGTGCCGGGGCGCCTGCCGGATCTGTTGAAGCGTTTCGACACGATCACCTTGGGGATCTGGAAGCGGTACGGCATCGAACAGGCCGGTTTCTGGACCACCGCGATCGGCGACTCGAACCAGGCCCTTTATTATCTGCTCAAATGGGAATCGCTGGCCGACCGTGAGAAGAAATGGAATGCCTTCCAAGCCGATCCCGAATGGCATACCAAGCGGGCCGAGACCGAGAAAAACGGTGCCATCGTCGCCAGAGTGGAGAACAGCATCCTGCAGCCGACCAACTTCTCAGCGGTGAAATAAGGATCTTGACGATGGAGTAAGGGGGATCACCCGGCGGAAAAGTATCTCTCGAGTGCTCTCCCTGCTCTTTCCAGGACAACTCTTATGCATACGCCGATTTAGTCGAGACACTGATCTTTCGCACATTGGGGAGCGGTCGCCATGACGATGGCCCAGGCGTCGCCATACGGGCTCGTAGCCCTACTTTCCGCCGCCCTGTTTCTCGTTCGAACCGTCTTCATGATGATGGGGCCGCTCTTGGTGGCCTTGGCCGAGGCGTTCGATACATCGGTCGCGGCGGCCGGACAATTGGCCGCGGCTATCGGGATTTCCTGGGGAATTACTGCCCCGCTCGTCGGTCCGGTGTCGGACACTTACGGAAGACGGCGGGTGGGGTTGGCTGGGCTGGTACTGATGATGGTCGGCATTCTGGGGTCGGCGCTCGCTTGGAATTATTGGGCATTGCTGATCTGTCGGATGATCACGGGAGTCGGTGCAGCAATGATCCCTCCGAACAGCATGGCCGCCATCGCCGACCAGTTTCCACCCGCCCGGCGCGGGACGCCGATCAGCATTTTGCTCTGCGTCAGTTTTTTCGGAGTCGCTATCGGGACGCCGGCAGTGGCTTTTCTGGTGGAATTAGGCGGCTGGCGACTACCATTTTATGTTGTCGGCGCGCTGCTTGTAATGGTCTGGAGCCTCCAGTGGTACTGGTTTCCACAGCGCACCCAAACAGCTCGGACTTTGAGCTTCTTCGAGCATTTTAAAGAAGCGGGCCGCAGCGTTGGGCTCTGGTATGTGCTGATCGCGAACTTCTTTTATCAAACAGCAGCCCTGGGGATCTTTGTGTATCTGGTGGCCTTCCTTATTCGCACTTATGGAATGAAGCAGGGCGACACCGCCGTGCCGCTGGCGGTGGTCGGAATTGGAGCCATGCTCGGTAGTCTCCTCGGCGGGTATATCGCCCCTCGGCGCGACCGACTGACCTGGGCAGCGGTTGCGCTCCTGCTCGGAGGCGGCTGCGTCGGCGTAGCATTGACCGTTGGTCTTTCCCCGTGGACGGCGATTATCCTGTGCTGCGCAAGCGCTCTGCTCCTGACCGTCTTCGAACCTGTGACGTGGGCGCTGGCAGCCGAGTTTTCCGGCGAAGCGCGGGCGACCGCCAATGGGCTCTTGGCCACCAGCAACCAGCTCGGAATTATCGGCGGGGCCTCGGTTGGCGGGCTCGTCCTCGCCTTGGGTGGCTTTCCCCTGGTCGGGATCTTTTGCCTCGGTGCCGCCGCTCTCGCTTCCGCAGTCGTAATCGCGCTCAAATTGCGGGTCGCGCGGACCACACGGGTGGAGGCCAAGGCGGCGTGAACCGCTGTGGTGATTATCCCTTGAACAGCTTTTCGAACCCGGCCCAGCAGGCGTCGTAATCGCGCTGCAGGGAGGGTGTCTCGAGCGCGAAGCGGGTCGGGCGGATTACCAGGCGCGTCTCGAACATAAAGGCGAGCGTGTCGGCGATCTTCTGCGGCTTCAATTCGGCGGCCGCCGTCGCCCGCTCGAAGGTGGCGCGGTCGGGCCCGTGCGCCGACATGCAATTGTGCAGCGACGCACCGCCCGGCACAAAACCCGCGGCCTTGGCGTCATAGACGCCGTGCACCAGGCCCATGAACTCGTTCATGTAGTTGCGGTGAAACCAGGGCGGGCGAAAGGTGTGCTCGGCGACCTGCCAACGCGGCGGGAAGATCACAAAGTCGCAATTGGCGGTCCCGGGCGTGTCGCTTGGTGCCGTCAGCACGGTAAAAATCGACGGGTCGGGGTGGTCGAAGCTGACCGTCCCCAGCGTATTGAAATGCGCTAGATCGTAGACATAGGGGGCGTAATTGCCGTGCCAGGCGACGACATCGAGCGGCGAATGGTAGAGCTCGGTCGCCCAGAGATTGCCCTCGAATTTGGCGACAACCTCGCAGGGCTCGTCGCTGTCCTCGAAGGCGGCGGACGGTGAACGGAAGTCGCGGGGATTGGCGAGGCCGTTGGCGCCGATCGGCCCGAGCTCGGGCAGCCGGAACAGCGCCCCGTAATTCTCGCACACATAACCGCGTGCCCGGTCGTCGCGCAGCTCGACGCGGAATTTGATGCCGCGCGGGAGCACGGCGATCTCGCCCGGAACTGCCTCTAGCTCCCCCAGTTCGGTGGCGAGCAGCAAACGCCCCGATTGCGGCACGATAAGCAGCTCGCCATCCGCGTCGTAAAAAACGCGGCCAGTCATGGACCTGGTCGCGCGGTAGATGTGGATCGCGACACCCGTGCGGCCGCTGACATCGCCATTGCCGCCCATCGTGACGAGACCGTCGATAAAATCGGCCGGCTCGTCCGGAAAGGGCAGCGGGTCCCATCGCAGACGGTTTGGCGGTGGTGCTGCCTCGTCGAACGGCGCGCCGCGGATCATCCCGCTGTCGACGCGGCGAAACGCGCGATGCATCGCCGAGGGCCGGATGCGGTAGAGCCAGGACCTTCGGTTGTGGCCGCGGGGTGCCGTAAACGGCGTGCCGGAGATTTGCTCGGTGTAAAGGCCGTGAGGCGGCTTTTGCGGCGCGTTCTGCCCCTCGGGCAGAGTTCCCGGCAATGCCTCGCTCGTGTGCTCGTTGCCAAAGCCTGTCAGATAGCGGAGGGGTTTCTTGCTCATGCTCACTCCCGCGGGATGATCACCTTCTCCTCGACGACAAAGCTCTTGATCCGGCCGATGAACAAGGCACCGTCGGCGTGCAGCCGCTTGGCCTCTTGTGACGCGTTGGCGCGTTCCATAGTTGCCCGGTCGTCGTACCAGAGCTCGGCGATGCCATCGATCTCGACATCGGTCGAGGGGATGTCGGGACGCGTCCGCACTTCGACAATGTGTGACTGGACATAGCGGCGCACCCCGGGCACCGCATGGGCCAGTGGCGCATGCACCTCGAGCCAATGCTTGACGAAGTCTTCGTGGCTGAGACCCTCCTTGCGGGTCAGCAACCCGACGCTCTTGATCATGTGGCAAGCCCTTTCGTTGCTCGGCGCGCTGGCGCATGCTGCGCTAGGCAACCCTCAGGAGGAAACATGAAGATTGATCTGGCCGGCAAGCGTACGATCGTCGCCGGCGGCAGCCGGGGCATCGGGCGCGCGATCGCGCTCGCCTTTGCCGAGGCCGGTGCTGGAGTGTCGATCTGCGCTCGCGGCGCCGAACGGCTCGCCGCCACGCGCGAGGAGGTCGCCCGGCACGGTGGCACCGCGCATTCGGCCGTGTGCGACCTCGCCGACGCGGCGGCAGTCCCGCGCTATATCGAAGAGGCGGCCGGGGCGCTGGGCGGGATCGACATCCTGGTCAACAACGCCTCGGGCTTTGGCGCGACCGATGACGAGAACGGCTGGGCGGTCAGCGTTTCGGTCGATCTGCTGGCGACGGTGCGGGCGATCCGCACGGCCTTGCCCCACCTCGAAAAATCGGGCGCCGGCGCGATCCTCAACATCTCGTCGATTTCGGGGCTGCGCGCCACACCCCGCACCCCGCCCTATGCGGCGGTCAAGGCGGCGGTGGTGAACTACACTCTGACCGAGGCCTCGGCGCTGGCCCGCAAGGGGATCCGGGTCAATTGCATCGCCCCGGGCTCGATCGAGTTTCCCGGCGGCACCTGGGAGCGCGCGCGGCTCAACAACCCCGACCTTTATGGCCGCATTCTCAGAAGCATCCCGTTCGGCCGGCTGGGCAAGCCGGAGGAGGTGGCACAAGTCGCGTTGTTCCTGTGCTCGCCGCTCGCCGGCTGGGTCACCGGCCAGACCATCGCCGTCGACGGCGGCCAGGTGCTCTAAGCCGAATCGTCATCGACAAGGCGGAGCACATCGTTGCCGAATTTCTCGTAGATCAACAAAAGGTCCGGCCTGAGATGGCAATCACGGCAACCGGACCAATCGCCGGACAGC
>Ga0306926_10008280_pt1 | contig 11361 bp, 10 predicted proteins | sample flu12Cox44000178_FD_203759 | JGI IMG/M metagenome (GOLD analysis project Ga0306926, IMG submission 203759) | Lab enrichment of tropical soil microbial communities from Luquillo Experimental Forest, Puerto Rico - flux8day.12C.oxic.44.000.178 (v2)... | ecosystem: Environmental > Terrestrial >...
CGATCTCGTGAAAGGCCAGATCGACCCGGGGTTCGTCAACGACCAGTACTGGTTACTGCTGCCGTTGCACGTGGCCTGGGACGGCGCGACCGTGACCGATGAGGGCATGCACGAAACACCGCTGGCAAAGACTTCGGCGCAGAAAATCGTCGTGAAATATGCTGCCTCAGGCTACTCCCCCGGTGACACCTGGGACCTCTACGTCGGCCCGGACAAGCGAGTCGTGGAGATGACCTACCACCGCGCGGTACCGGCCCCGAAGTTACCCAACCTGGTCAACGCAAAATGGGAAGGCTACAAGAAGGCCGGCCCGCTGCTTTTTTCAACGGAACACCACGGAACGGCGGACGGCAATCCATTCGAGCTCACCTTCACGGATGTCGCGGTCAAGCTGAAGGGATCCAAAGACTGGATAAACGCCCAATGATTCCCGATGACCCAATGATTCCCGATGAAGGCTGACATCGAGCTCGATATCAGGCGCAAGACCTTCGCTTCCGGGCTGCTGCCGGAGTTGATCGCGCTGCTGCGCCGCAGCCGCCCCGGCGATCTGGTCGCGGTGGTGGGTGACGATGAGAACCTCGGGCCCGAGCTGGAAACGTGGTGCCGTTTTACGGGAAATCCGCTGCAGGAGGCTGCGGTCGAGAATGGCCGCAGCCGCTGGGTTTTTCGCTGTGGAGCGGTTGCGGTGCCCGCCGAGGATGCCCGGCCGGTGGGCTCACGGCTCTGGCTGTACACGAATTTCGATTGCAACCTGCGCTGCGATTACTGTTGCGTGCGCTCATCTCCGCAAGCGCCGCGGCGCGCACTCGGACTCGAGCGCGTGCGGCGGATTGCGCACGAGGCGGCCGGGCTCGGTGTCAGCGAGATCTTCGTGACCGGCGGTGAGCCGTTTCTGCTTGCCGACATCGGCGAGATCCTCATCGCCTGCGCAACCGCTGCGCCGACGACCGTGCTCACCAACGGCATGCTGTTCACGGGTCGGCGCCTGGAGAGCCTGCGGGCGTTACCGCGTGAACGTGTGACGCTGCAGATCAGCCTCGACAGTCCGACTTCCGAGCGGCACGACCGTCACCGTGGCAGGGGAACCTGGGCGCGCGCATGGCGGGGTATCGAGCGCGCCCGGGCCGAGGGTTTCAGGGTACGCCTGGCGGCGACGGTGTCAGACGATGTCGAGGCACAGCAGTTCGAGCGGTTTCTCGACGCTCAGCACATCCGTGCGGAAGATCGGGTGATCCGCCGTGTCGCGTTACGCGGCTTTGCCGAGCAAGGGCTCGCTCTTGCGCGCGCGGACCTGGTACCGGAGATCACCATCACCGCTGAGGGCGTTTACTGGCACCCGGTCGGCGCGGACGATGCGGACCTGCTCCTCACCGCAGAAATCTTCCCACTCGCGGAGGCTTTTGCCGCGCTGCGTCGCGCCCTCGATCGCGAGACCGAACACGGGCGTCGCCTGGCCACTATCTTCAACTGCGCCTGACTTGATCGTGCGCCGCGAGGCGCTCGAAGAACCCCTGGCGCGTCGAGGCGTCGCGCAACGCCTGGTACCCGTCCAGCTGAGGGGACACCCAGCGGCGCAGGCCTTCGGCCTCGAGCACCGTGCGATGGTTCGGATTGTCGTAGCTCATGCCGAACAGAGCTTCAGCGAACTGTCGCTCCAGTGACACATCAAGATCGGGACGTGCAGTGAACATGCAGTGATGGTAGGGCGGCGAAGTCCAGACTTCGCTCAACGCGCCTTCCGGCACCAGGCGCTGGCTGCTTACCGTGCTCCAGAACGGGCTGCCGATAGCGCCCGCCTCGGCCCTGCCATCGAGCACCGCGCGCACGACCTCGACCTCGCTCGTACCGGTATCACCGTGCTTGCCGAGATCGGTGTTGAAGCGCAGCGTGCGGTAATCGCGCCCCTCCAGCAGCTTCTCCTTCTCGAGAAAGTGCACCGGCAGGATGGCCGCATGTCCGCTGTCGCGACTGCCGAGCGCCAGGGTCCTGTCTCTGACATCGGTCAGCGTGCGCACCGGGCCACCGCTCGCCGCGACGATTTTCGTTGTCCAGCCTACGTCCGTGTCGCGCATCGCGATCGGTCGGCAACGTTGCGCGCTCCAGGCCTCGGCCTGCAGATAGGCGAGGTTGGTGTTCCAGGCGATGTCGATGCGCGGCACGCCCGGTTCGGCCAGTAGCGCGCTCACCTGGGCTTCGTAGCTCTGAAACAGCACGACCTCGATGGGCAGCTGCGCCTCCTCGTGAAAATAGCGACGCAGCCCTTCCCAGATCGAGACCACCTTCGGGTCATACGCGACCGCCCCCACCCAGATCGTTCGGCTCATAACCAACATCCTTTCTCGTTTGAGGGTGCGCGCGATCAAAACAGCGGCATACCCAGCACAGCCTTGCCGATGAACTCGCGCAGCACATCGCCCGTCGGCGCCATCACGGCGCCGGCATGAGCATCCCGGAAGAAGCGCTCGACGCTCAGGTGCTTGGAAAATGCAGCACCACCGCAGGCGCGCATGGCCATCGAAGTAACGGCGATCGCGGTGTCTCCGGCCGCGGCCTTGCATTCGAGCACGCGTAACATCGTCGTGTCGCGCGGCCGCTCGAGGTGATCGATGAGGTCGTCCAGCCGCGCGGCGAGTCCATCGGTCTCGATTTGCATCGTAGCGAGCTGCGCGCGCAGGGTTGGCAGACTCTCGCCCAGGCTCTGGCCGAGATGCTCGAAGCGCGCTGTCTTCAGATGCGTGGCGGTCGCGGCGATGGCTGCGCGGCACAGGCCCAGCGACACGGCGGCCGAGCCGAGGTTGAAGAGCGGCAGCACGACCTGCAGCATGGCCTGGAAGCCCGCGCCGTCGTCGGTGAGCTGATGCCCGCGTGGCACCTCGCAGTCCTCGAGAGTCATCGGCGCCGAAGCGTTGGCGCGCAATCCCATTCCGTCCCAGGGACCGGCGATCGACAGCCCGCGCGCGTCCGCCGGAACGAGGTACAGAGTCGAATCGGTCGGTTTACTGCCCTCGGGCGCGAGCGATGAGACCACGTAACTCTGGGCGTGCCCCGCGCTCGTGACCCAGGATTTCCTGGCAGTGAGATGGACCCCGGCCCCGTTGCGTCGGGCGCGCGAGAGCGGCGCCCAGAAGTGACTGCGCGATCCGGCTTCGCTGAAAGCGAGGGTGGACAGATGCCGGCCAGCGGCAATCTCCTTGAGAATCGGTGTGGCGGTGGCACCGGGAGGTGCTGCGGCGATGGTGGCGGTAGCGCACATGTGCATCAGATAGACCATCGCCACCGACGCGTCAGCCTCGGCCAACGCCGCGACGACTGCGGCGTAAGTACGCGGGCCGAGCGCAGCCCCGCCTACCTCGGCAGGCAGCATCAATCCAAGGAGCCGCGCGCGCACACAGGCCTCGATGGCTTCGACCGAGAAGCGCGCCTCCTTGTCGTTCCGGCTGGCCGCGGGCAAAAGTACCCGCTCGGCCATTTCCCTCGCATTTGAAACTGCAGTGTCATGATTCATGGCATCTCCCGGAATGTTGACGACAGATTGCAGCGACGCGCGCTCTCAGGTGAGCACATCCAGTAATCGAGCAGGCGGCCCGCGCCCATTGGTTGCCGTACGCACTGTGCGCGCGGCAATGATCGCATCGAGCCCCAAACTCCGCCCGTAGCGATGCAGCGCGAAGATCACCATGAGCACGAGCAGGAAGAAGTAGGTCCACGGCCATTCGCCCTCGGCGTTGTACAGGCCGAGCCACAGATTCAGCACCTGCAGCGCTCCTATTACCCCCCACAGGCGGACAAAGATACCGAGAATGAGCGACACCGCAGTTAATACCTCGAAGGCGTACACGATCGGCGCAAAGAAATAAAAATGTGGCAGCACGAGGTTGTTGACGAAGTCCGCTTGCAGCTGGATCGCGGCCGCCTGGCCTTCGCGTGTCATCCAGTAGTGCAGGCCAGTGTTCGTCGGGTCACTCGGATTGTCGGTATAGAGCGGCGGCAGCTTCCAGAGAGTCTGCTGCCACCACATGGTGCCGACGAACAGACGGCACAGCCAATCGCCCACGTGGGTCCACGAGCGCTGGCCCGCGATCGTCCTCCAGACATAGACGGCGATGGCGATGCTGCCGAGCAACAGTAGCCAGCAGACCGCTGTCGTCCACGCAGGCTGAGTCAGGAAATGCAGTACATCGGTGAGTGGATTGGGTTTCATGTTTTCTCCTCCCGCGGGGCTGGATCGCGCGTCACGCTCGCAGGACGGTGAAGCTGCCGCTCGCACGCCACGCGCGCGAACGTCAGGCCGATGCGCAGCGCGGCTTTCAGTGTCCCTGCGACCGTACCCGATACCTTGGAAACGCCTCCCAGACGGCGTCGATACGCGACCGGCACCTCGAGGATGCGTAGCCTCGCCCGTGCGACGCGCATTTGCATCTCGAGATTCCAGCCGTACGTCATTTCGCGCATGCGCAGCTGATCGAGCGCTTCGCGACGAATGGCGCGAAAGGCACACATGTCGGTGTAGGCAACGCCGTAGAGCAAACGTGTGAGCGCGCCGGCGCCATAACCCGCGGCGATCTGCAGTCTGTTCATGCTGCCAGGCTCGCGCTCGCCGCGCGTGCGCGTGCCGATCACGAAGTCGTGAGTGCCGGCCAGGATCGGAGCCAGCAGCATCGGCACGAGCTCCGGTCGATCGCTGCCATCACCGTCGAGGAACACGATGACCTCGCAATCGCGCGCCGCGCGCGCACCGGCTGCGCAGGCACGGCCATAGCCGCGTACCCGCTCTACGATGACGCGCGCGCCCGCAGCGCGGGCCCGCTCGACGGTGCGATCCTCGCTGCCACTATCGACCACGATTACCTCATCGACCGTGTCCGGCGGGATGGCGCGGATAACCTCACCGATCGGCCCTTCCTCATTGAGCGTCGGAATCACCAGCGCGACACGCGGACGAGGCGGTACCGCGGGCTCTTCGGTTTGTGCTGGTGCTCGTGCCGCCATCACAGACTCCAGCGCAGGCCACAGTGTGCGCAGGTCGAAGGTGGCTGGTCACTCAGCAGTGCGCGTCGAAAGTCCTGATAACGCGCGCCGTTCCAGATCTGGCGCAGGGTCTCCTGAGTGGCGTCGCCGAGGGTAAAGCTGGCGTAGCCGCGCATCGAAAACGGCGCGATGCAGCACGGCAGCGCTTTGCCGTGCGCCGTGAAGTACATGAGGGTCCAAGGGCGGCGGCACAACGACCAGGGCTGCTTGTCCTGCTGCTTGCGCAGGCTCGTGCCGGGCTCGGTTGCACCCGAGGCGTTGAAGGCGATACCGAGGGACTTTGCGAGCGCCTCGGCTTCAGCAATCTGTGCTTCTTCGCTGGCGTTGAGTTGCGCGAACAAGGCCGATGCGGAGCGCGCAAGACCCTGGTCGTCGGGGAAATAGACCAGCCGTTGCAGATAGACCTCGGGCACCCCGAGCTCGTGCGCCAGGCGAACGAAGGCTGGCAGCTCGGCGATCGTTTCCTTGAGCCCGGTAAGCCAGAGCGACACACGTGGTGTCGTGCACCGCATGTCACCCTGCAGAGTGGTGAATCTTCGGACGTTGCGCAGGATGCGGGAAAATAAATCGCGTCCGCGCACCAGGGCAAAGGTTTTAGGTGTTGCGGCGTCGAGCGAAATGCGCAGCTCGTCGAGTCCAGCAACAATCAGTTCCTGCCCCGCGCGCTGCGTGAGCAACGTGCCGTTGGTGTTGAACAGCACGTAGACACCGCGATCCTTCAGATAGCGGATCATGCGCGGCAGCGTCCGCACCATCATCGGTTCGCCGACCCCGTGCAGGACTACCCGTGCGATACGTGGGAATTGATCCACGATCGAAGTAAAGAGCTCCCAGCTCATGTCGGCCGGCGGCTCCAGCTGCTCGAAGGTGCGCGGACAGGTAGTACACAGTAGGTTGCAGCGATTGGTCGTCTCGAGATACAGACAAACCGGCTCGGCCTCGGCAAGTGGGCCGCGGCGCTCGTCCACGTGCTCGAAATAGCGGGCCGAGCTCGGGGTCCGGCCGGGGGGAGCGAGGGTGTGCTCGTTCACGCCGCCCCCTTGATCCAGCCGATGCCGGCTCGCGCTGCGTGCCGCCGCCACAGCTCGAAGACGACGAGGGCCGCGAAGGGTCCGTAGATCGCCCACTCGAATCCCATGCGTTCTGCTTCGTGCGCAGCCCCGCCGGGCACAAAGTAAAGCAGCGGGCAGGCGAGCGTCAGGTAGAAGACGGAGGGACGAGGGTTGAAGCAGATCAGTGGCACCAGCCAGGCGAAATACCAGGGGTAGTGGGGCGACACCAGCACCATTGCTGCTACCGCCAGCGTCATCGACGACGCGAGGTAACGGTCCTCCGCGGTGAAGAGGCTATGGACCGCGAGCGACACGAGCACCGCGGCGGCCAGCCCCAGATATAACCCCGGCCCCAGATGCTCGAGCGGCGCCACACTTCTGAGGATGTTCCAGAGGAAGAATCCGGCGCCGCTCTGCAGGCCCTCTTCCTGCAGGTAGCCGGGCAGAAAGCCGAGCACGGCGCTGCCGGCGCCGATGAAGGGCAGGTAGGCAAGCAGGACCGTCGCGGCCGCGGCGACCGGCATCTTCCAATCCCAGCGGCGATAGAGCGCCGGGAACAGCACGGCGGGGAAGAATTTCACCAGTGCGGCCGCCGCGAGGGCGCTGCCGGTCAGCCAGGCTGCCTGGCGCCGGCGCGCCCAAAGGGCGAGTACGACAAAGGTGACCACAGCGGCATCGACATGGCCGCTTCCGGCAAATTCCCACAGCGGCAGGGGATGCCACACGTAAATGAGGATTCTGGCGCGCGGCAGACTCAGCTCATCGAGCAGCCGCAAGAGCAGCAGCACTCCGGCCAGCTCGAAGACGAGCAACGTCGCTTTCATCGCAGTCGACGACGCGCGCAGCCGAGTGCCGAGAAAGAAAATGTACTCGGCCACCGGCGGATAAATCGTTGGTGCGTAGTCGCTGCGGTTGATGCTGGGAAAGATCGTCTCGTCGCGCAGCGCCGCGAGGTGTGGGTCTGCCGGGACGTAGCGGTAGGGATTGACACCGGCTGCTTCGACGCGGCCATCCCAGACGTAGCGATTGAGGTCGTCGGACAGGTAGGGCGGGGCCAGCAGTACCACGAGGCGCATCACCGCTGCCACCACGAGCACCGCGGTCAGCGCGCGACGCGAAAGCCGACTGCCCCAAGTCAACGCGACCGCCGCAAGGTAGAACGCGCCCTGCACCAGCGCGAGGATGGTAAAGCCGTCGGTGTCGTACACGTGCTGGCGCCACAGACCAACACCGGTCAGCAGCAGCAGCACCGCTCCGATGGCGGTCAACGCCCGCATGCGCCAGCGGTCCGCATTCATCGCGAGGCTGGCTCCAGCAGGTATTTCACACCGGGGCGCTCACTGCCGGCCGACAGCAACTGCTGCAGATACGCACTGGTGTGCGCGGCAACATAGCCGTTCGCGACGCATTGTGGCGGACGTTGACCCTGGAGCAGCTCCTGACACAGCCAGTTGAGCGAAACGGCATCGTCGACGTCGTACCAGGCGGGTAACGTGACCAACTCGAGTCCGATGCCGGCTGCCCGCTCGGCCGTCTGCCGATAGACGCGCTCCGTGCTCCAGTCGATGTTCTGGAAGAGTTCCCTATGCGGATGTTTGAGGCCGATCAGGTAGTAGCCGCCATCGGTCGCAGGGCCGAGAACGACTCGATCGCCCGCCGCACGCAGGGCAGTGAGGGCATCGACCAGCAACGAGCCAGGAAGAGTCGGGCTATCGGCATTGACGAGGCAGGCGCCTTCGTAGCCGCGGGCGATCAGGTCTTCTATGGCATCGGGCAGGCTGTTGGCGAGCCCGGTGCTGCGCGGGGGCAACATGGAGATCTCCTGCGGCAGGAAGTCGCGGAACAACGTCTCGCTGCCAGGAGGCGAGTAGGCCGCATAGCAGTCGACCGGTTGGCTCTCTGAGGCCGTGAGAAGGTTCGCCAGGATGTCCTTGACGAAGCATGCGCTGAGTAGCGATGCTTCTTCGGAGCGTAGCGGCGGCACGAGACGAGTCTTCACCTCACCGCTGCGTGGTGCTTTCACCATGACCGCGAACGCGTACCTGCCTGCGCCGGGCGACGAGCGAGTTGGCACATTCCTCTTCCTGCCGCTGCGGCGGTCGCGGGCACATCGTCCGTTGCGGCTTCTTCGTTGGACTTGTCCAAACGTAGCATGTCGCGACAGCCTGCAAGGAGGCTGCGCTGGAGGCACCGCTGGCGCCGCGGCCAGCGGCTTTGAATGCCAACACACGGTACGCACAGAGGCAATAGCCCGACCGTCCTGGCGATGGGCCGGAAGCACGAGCTAAGCTGCTGATGGGCGGCCTATGTGACCTGCCATAGCCTCGAACGCGCTCTTGCAGTGCCGCGGTGATGGGTGCCGGTATACGGAGCGCTCCAGCGCTCGTGAGTAAGGGCAGCGGGGTTGAAACATGAGGATATCTGGCACCCACTTCCGCACGATCTGGCCGACAGAATCCGGAACCGTCCGGGTGATCGATCAGTCCCTTCTGCCCTTCGAGTTCGTCATCAAGGAACTCGAGACTGCCGCCCACGCGGCGCACGCGATCAGAAGCATGGTGGTGCGCGGTGCGCCGCTGATCGGGGCAACGGCAGCCTATGGGATGGCGCTTGCGGCACGCTCGAATCCCTCGGACTCGCATCTCGCCGAAGCGGCCCGAAACCTGCAGGCGACGCGTCCAACGGCAATCAATCTCACCTGGGCGTTGGCGAGGATGCGCGGAGTGCTGTCGGCAGTTCAGCCCAGTGAACGAGTTGAGGTGGCGTTTCGGGAAGCTGCGACAATCTGTGATGCTGACGTGGAGCAATGCCGCTCGATCGGCGTTCACGGCCTGGAGATCATCCGCGGACTTGCCAAAACCGACGGCAGGATCAACATCCTCACCCACTGCAACGCCGGTTGGCTTGCCTGCGTGGATTGGGGTACTGCGCTTGCGCCCGTGTACCTCGCGCACGACGCCGGAATAGCGGTGCACGTATGGGTGGACGAAACCCGCCCGCGCAACCAGGGTGCTGCGCTCACGGCGTTCGAGCTTGGCGCGCACGGCGTACCGCACACGGTCATCGCGGATAATCTCGGCGGACACTTGATGCAACGGGACCAGGTGGACATGGTGATCGTCGGCAGCGACCGCACCACAGCCGGCGGAGACGTATGTAACAAGGTGGGCACGTACCTCAAGGCACTTGCCGCGTGCGATAACGGCGTGCCTTTTTATGCGGCACTGCCGGTAAGCAGCATCGACTGGTCGCTGCAGGCGGGGTCCGCAATTCCGATCGAGGAGCGAGCGCCGGAGGAGGTCACGCACATCACCGGCCGCGGCCCTTCGGGCCGCACGGAAACCGTCAGGCTGGTGCCGGAGAGCAGCACTGCACTTAACCTTGCTTTCGACGTGACACCGGCACGGTTGGTGACCGGGCTGATCACCGAGCGCGGCACTTGCCCGGCGAGCCGTGCAGGATTGCAGCGACTGTATCCCGAGCTGCGAGCTGCCGAATGACACAGTCCAATGCCCGCGCCGGCAGCGCGGACCTGCGTACGATGGTGATTGCGGCGTGTCGCGAGCTGACACGTCGTGGTCTCACGCATGGCACATCGGGCAACGTCAGCGTGCGCTGCGACGGGCGGCGGTTCTTCGTCAGTCCGAGCGGCATGGACTATGAGAGTCTGCAAGTCGATGACGTTCCGCTCATGGACCTCGATGGACGTTGGTTCGGCCGCCGTCGTCCCTCGAGCGAATGGCGGTTCCACCGTGACATCTTCCGCGCGCGCAACGACGTTGGCGCGATCGTGCACACCCATTCTCCGCAGGCCACCGCGCTCGCCTGCACCGGCAGAGGTATCCCCGCATTTCATTACATGGTGGCGGTTGCTGGCGGCCGGGACGTTCGCTGCGCCCCCTACCGCGGCTTCGGAACCCAGGAGCTTTCGGATGCCGCGCTGGACGCCCTGAAGGACCGCAAGGCGTGTCTGTTGGCCAATCACGGGGTGATCGCGACCGGCGCGGATCTTCCCGGCGCCATCTTGCTCGCGGCCGAGGTCGAGAACCTCGCGCTGCAATATTGCGCGGCACTGTCCCTCGGAGAAGTCCGAATTCTCGATGACGCAGAGATGTCGCGCGTACTCGAGAAGTTCCGCACTTATGGGCAACAGGATGCAGCGGATCCAGAGCTCGTCCGCGGCGGCGCTCAACCCGGTGATGTCGAAGGAAGCTGAGCATGCCCGGGATAGACAGGAGCAATTATCGAATCCTCGAAACCGGCACCGTCGCGGCGTTCATCGACTCGCGGCCCGAGATTCGAGGCCTGCTGGGCGGCCCACGGGAGCAGTGGCAGGTTCAGGAAGTGGGGGACGGAAATCTCAATCTCATTTTCATCGTCCAGGGACCGAGCGGGTCAGTCTGTGTAAAACAGGCGTTGCCTTATGTGCGCGTTGCGGGGGCTTCCTGGCCGATGACGCTGGAGCGGGCATTCTTCGAGGCTTCCTACTATGCAGCCGTTGCGCCGTCGGTGGGTGGGCTGATTCCCAGGATCTATCACTATGACCCTGATCTTTACTGCACCGTGATGGAGCGCTTATCGCCCCACATCATCCTCAGGCAGGGACTGATCGCTGGTCGCCGCTACCCGAACGCGGCCCGCGACGTCGGCGAGTACATCGCGCGCGCGAGCTTCTTCACTTCTGACCTGGCGCGCCCTTTTGAGAACAAGATGGATGGAATCGCTCTGTTTGCACGCAATCAGGCGCTGGTACGCATCACCGTGGACCTCGTCTTTTGTGATCCTTACCGGTTCAGCGAGCGTAATCGCCACACTTCGCCGCAACTCGATGGGCTCGTTGCAGAGCTCCGCGCGGATGGCCCGCTCAAGGTGGCAGCCGCGCAGTTTGCACGGAAGTTCCTGAGCGACACTCAAGCGCTGGTGCACGGAGACCTCCACTCGGGCTCCGTGATGGTGACCGAAAACGATACGCGGGTCATCGATCCCGAATTTGCTTTCTATGGACCCATTGGGTTTGATCTCGGTGCGTTTCTGGGCAATCTGCTGTTGAGCTGGTATTCGCAACCGGGGCACGCGACCCACGAGGACGACCGTGTCGCCTATCAACAGTGGCTACTCGAGCAGGTCAGGATCTTCTGGGAGTCGTTCCGCTGGAGTTTTCTAACGCTATGGGCGGAGAACGCGCGCGGCGATGTGCTGCCGCGGTCCATGTTCGCGCGAGCCGAAGAGGCCGGCACACTGCAAGCGGCACGCGCAGCATTCGTTGATGGGCTGTTTG
>Ga0306926_10008281_pt1 | contig 11360 bp, 11 predicted proteins | sample flu12Cox44000178_FD_203759 | JGI IMG/M metagenome (GOLD analysis project Ga0306926, IMG submission 203759) | Lab enrichment of tropical soil microbial communities from Luquillo Experimental Forest, Puerto Rico - flux8day.12C.oxic.44.000.178 (v2)... | ecosystem: Environmental > Terrestrial >...
CATCGGCTTGATCGCAGGACTCCCCGGCCCCCCACTCGCCCCTCAGCTTGATCCATTGGCTGATGTGCTCGGCCCGCTCCAATGCGGTCAGTTCGGCGCGGTGCAGATTCTCGGCGATTTCCCAGAGACGAGCCTCGAGCTCCGAACCCGTCTCCGCCACAACCGCGATCTGGTTGATCCCGAGCTCGATGCAGGCCGCCAAGCGATGGCGACCCGCAACCACCGTCCAACCCTGCGCGCTCGATCGAACCGAAATCGGCGTCTTCAATCCGATCCTGGAAATCGATTCCTTTAGCCGTTCGACGCTCTCGCGGTCGAGCGCCCGCGGGCGGTCGCCAACGATGATGTCGGCCGGATTGAGCATGATCACACAGGCCACCTCTCGCTACTCTTGCTGTTTTTGCCGCAGATTATCAGTTATCGACATGTCGTTTCCCGCGGCAATCGAACCGCCAACGGTTTGACGCCGGCAAGAACGGCGGTGGTATTCGCTGTTTCTTCGGCGGTTTTCCTGTCGTTTTGGTGCCAAGATGCCGGAAATCCCGGCGGTGGCAGTATCGCCGGAAACCGGCTCATCTTGCCGAGCGACGCAATCCAAAACGTTGCGACAATATCATAAATATAGCGTATTTGTCAATTCATAATATACGGATTATTGCGCAAGGGCATGAATCAATCTTTTTCGCCCGGGCTTCGCTGGCGATGGTCTTCGCCCGCGATCCCCGCGCTTACGCCGCAGCGGGCTGGCCGCACACGAGGGCCCCAGGGCGGGAGCCGCTTTCGAGGCTGCAAGCCAATTGGTGTTGATCCCGCGTTCGGTTGCCAATCATATCATCCGGCGAAGACGGGATGTCCCAGCCGACGAGGCCCTTCCCACGGGGCACCATCACTGAAATACGCCTTTAATTGATTATGGATGCCGGCTTTTGCTGCACACAAACAAGGCACGTCTCTACCGGTGCACCTCGAACGCTCGGTACCCGGCTAGGAGGCCCCCCCTCGACCCCGAAGCGGTCGCTCGCTTGCGCCGCGATGGCGGCCCATGCCCCATACCGGCCATTAGGGCGGCGCCACCAAGAGTGGGTTGAAAAGTAAAGTTGCCGCTCAATTCGCAGCCTCGCTGAACTAGCTCTCGCAGCCAGCAGAATTCGAGCGTACTCTGCGTCCGACTCTTTCTTTCTGGACCGCAGCCACATGAGCGGGGGGCGGGTCGAGCGTCGACTGGCGGCAATTATGGCGGCTGACGTTGCCCGGTATTCCCGACTGATGGGAGAGGACGAGGAGGGCACGCTCGCCGCGCTGCGTGCGATCCGCCGCGAGATCGCGGATCCCAAAATTGCCGAGCACCGCGGCCGGATTGTAAAGACAACGGGAGACGGTCTCCTTGTCGAGTTCGCCAGCGTCGTCGACGCGGTGCGCTGCGCGGTCAAGCTGCAGCGCGAGATGGCTGCTCGCAACACCGCAATCCCGGCGGGTCGGCGCATCGAATTCCGCATGGGCATCAATGTCGGCGATATCATCATCGAGGAGGACGACATCTTCGGCGACGGGGTGAACATCGCCTCTCGTCTGGAGGCGCTGGCCGAGCCGGGTGGGGTTTGCATAAGCGCGGCGGCGCACGAACAGGTGCGCGACAAGCTCGATTTCTCGTTCGACGACATCGGCGATCAAAAAGTCAAGAATATCGCGCGGCCCGTGCACGCATTTCGTGCTCGGCTGCACGAGCCCACCATCGGGGTCCGGGATACGTCGGCGCCTCTGATGGGCCTCCCCGATAAGCCGTCCGTGGCGGTCTTGCCGTTTGCCAACATGTCGAGCGATCCCGAGCAAGAGTTTCTCGCCGACGGCATCGCTGAAGACATCATCACCGGGTTGTCGCGCTATCCTTCGTTGTTCGTGATCGCCCGCAATTCCTGCTTCACCTACAAAGGCCGCGCGGTTGATGTGAAAGTCGTCGGGCGGGAGCTGGGCGTGCGCTACGTGCTCGAAGGCAGCCTGCGCAAAGCCGGCAACCGCATCCGCGTCACCGCCCAGCTGGTCGAGGCCGAGACCGGCAAGCACGTCTGGGCCGAGCGCTACGATCGCGATCTTGCCGACATCTTTGCATTGCAGGATGAGATCACCGAGGCCGTGACGATCGCGATTGTTCCCGCGATTGCCGATGCAGAGCGTCAGCGGGCTATGCGTAAGCCGCCTGACAGCCTCGATGCCTGGGCCGCCTACCAGCGCGGCTTGTGGCATTACAGTAAGTACACTCCAGACAACAATGCTCTTGCGCAGAAGTTCTTACAGAAGGCGATAGATCTCGACCCAAATTTTTCCGGATCCTACGTGGGACTGGCTTTGGCTCAGATCCAATCGAACGATCTTGGGACACGCGGTCTTCTTGAAACGCTGAACTCGATCGAGGCATTAGTCCGCCGGGCGGCTGCGCTCGATGGCGCCGACGCGGAGGCCCGTTCAGTCCTCTGTTTCCAACTCTGGAGGCGCGGCGACTACGAGGGCGCTCTGGCCGAGGCCGAGCGGGCGTTGGCAACGGCGCCAAATCTGGCCTCCGCGCACCACATGCTTGGTGCGACCCTGATCCACTCGGGGCGTCCAAAGGAAGGTCTCGCTGCTATCGAGAGAAGCATGAGGCTCGACCCGCGCGCCCAGCAATCAGCGAGCCGTGTGAACCAGCTGGCGATGGGTTCTTATCTCTGCCGTGACTATGAGGCTGCGATCGCGGCGGCGAAGCGGGGCATTCGCGAGCACCCTGAGTACCCAAACCCATATCGGTGGCTCGCCGCGGCGCTCGGCCAACTCGGCCGGATCGAGGAAGCAAAGGAGGCGCTAGAGAAGGCCATCGCGGTCGCGCCGGCGACGTTCGAGATGTATGTCGGCCAGCGCGTGCCCTGGCACCGGCTGGAAGATTACACCCACATGCTCGACGGCCTGCGCAAGGCTGGATGGGAAGGTTGAGCCTCCCAGCCCAACCGACACAAGGTCCTTTATCGGCGTCCCGGGCGCTACGCTAAGGCCCTGACCGCGGTAACGGCGGCTATCGGCGCTACCTTGCCATTGGTGGGCGTACCGGCGAACGACCGGAATCCACCCTGAGCCAACCGCCGGCGCGATCCACTCATCCACTAGCGATACACGAGTACGGGGACCTCCGATCCATCGGTCGGGATCAAGATATTCCTGGCCAATATGGTGCTCCTCTCGCCTCTGCTTCTTTCTGCCTCGGAGGTAGCTGATTGCGCGTGGCCCTCGGCCTGCTAGAATCGCTTAGCAATTAGGTCGGCCTCCCCGTCGGGAAATGCGCAGGGTCGTGGGCGAAAGCGACCCAACCGTGCTTCGATTCCTCCCAGACCGACGCCGTAGGCCGTGGGAAGTTGGGGTCATGAAAAGCACCGACGGCAACACCGATGTGGTCTGGCCTCAAGTCAGCCTCCCAAAACACCGTCGATCCGCATGTCGGGCAGAAATGCATCCTGACCTTTCGCCCCTCCTGTCCGTCGCGGGCATAGATTTTGGATGGCCCATCCGCGCAAACATGCTCCCGCTTGAAAAAGGCAACAACGCCGAACACCGAGCCGGTCCGCCGCTGACACTCGCCACAATGGCAGGCGCCTACGGCGTCGGGATCGGCGGACACTTTGACACGCAAGGCACCACAAGAACAATGCGCGGTTCTCGTCATAGTACCCCTCCGTCATCAATCGGGGTTGACGTTCCCGAACATCTCAGCCCGTCGGAAGATGGCCGAGTGCCCTGAGGATCGTCATGTTGTCCCAAGTCACCCACCACTCCGCGATCTTTCCGCCTTCGACGAGGAACACTGCCGCGAAATCAAACTGCGCCTTCCGCCCCGACGGTGGAAATGAGCCCATTGGCCCCTGCTGTGTGCCCTCATACGTGGTCCACGCAGCGACGAGATTCCCCTCGGCGACCAGAAGCTTGATCGTTTGGACAGAATCGGGAAAAACCGCCGTATCCTGCCGCAGAAATTCCTTGACCTGATCAAGATTCCGAGCCTCGACACCTGGCGTTGCTTCGCAATGGCGGACAACATTCGGTGCGATGAGGTCGTCGAACGCATCAGGCTGACGACTGTTCCACGCTTCGAAAAAACGCCGGATTACGGTCTTGTTCTGCTCGGTCGTTGTGCTCATGGCGAAGTTCCCTCTCTGATATTGCTTCCGCGTGCACCTGGTCGCGCGCGCCAATAAGGCGATAATCGCGAGCCTAGCACATGTCCGTCACCGCGTCGCACCGGCGACGAGCCGCCGGTGCGCGGTTAATGGTTTGAAAATTAAGCAGACCGTGTGAAAAACACCAGTTGCGGCGGCGATAGCTGTATCAGTCGGCCTCGATATGCTGAGTGAGTTTTCTCAGGAGGAATTCCCCTTTTGAGAAAGATCTGTCCAATGCCGTGACGTTCGCCAATGTCCTAGCGCGCATTCTGCGTTTTTGTTGCGCGGCCCCCGCATTAATGTATGATAAGTATGGGCTACTGAAAATTGTGGAGGAAGGCGGTGTCCGTTCGAGGGCGCTTGTTCGCGGCAATTATGTCTAGTGCCTTTGCACTTGGAGGCTGTGCCTCGGAGTCTCCCGTCGTCCAACCTGTCCCGGTGACTTCGGCCACCACCGACAAATTTTACTATGTTAGTGCAGACACTTTCATGCAGGCAGGCCCGGATGAACATTCTCGCCAGCAGCAAATGATGACACGGCCAGCATTCGGTCCCTACCAGGCAAATCAGACAACTTTACAGCTAGTGGTCGGCCTCCAGTATCTCTTCTACCCGCGTTGCGCGGACACTATCTCCTGGATCCATGTGGTTAAAGCCCTTATCGGTTCTTCGACCGATCAGGTAGAGGTGGAATGCCGAACGATGCACTAACCGATCAACGAACGCTCCCATCGTTCCAAAGCATCCCGACGATCGTCGGCATGGGAAAATCTATTATAGCCGACATTCTCCCGATTCCGAGTCGGTCGACTTCCCGGTCAACAAGTCATAGGTGCAACGCACGTCCTGGGCTGTGAAGGGCTTGCGGTCGTGCCAGCTCACACCCTCGCGCAGCGGCAAGGTCAGGTCGGTTCCGTCCTCGCTCCGGGACCAGCCGGTGGCGAGATCAGGCACGATCGAGTCCAGGCTGTTCTGCTTCACGTGCTGGTCGAACATGACCAGATTGTTGAACACCCCCAACATCGGCCTTCGGCGACGAAGGTGGCTTCCTCGTGGATCGACATGCTCGCCAGGCTGTCGGGACTGTACATTTTCAGGATGCCGCCGGCTTTTTGGGCCAAGGCCGGCACGGCCAGGACTGTGACGGCGAGCAGTGTCGCCGCGATTGTCGACGCTCCTAGATATCGCTTCATCTCCATCCTCCTCCCGTTCGCTGCTTTGCGGCCCATTGGCTGGGCTCGTAATGCAATGAGCACGTTATTTGTCGAGCCAGACGTCTTCCATGCGCCAGCCGTTGAAGATGCTGTTGGCGGCAATCGTCAGCCCCTTGACATAGGGCTGCCGGCAGGTCGCACCGCGCCCGTAAAAGATGACCGGCCGGGCGCCGTCTTCTGCCAATTTCCGTTCGATCTCCCAGACGAGCTGCTTGCGCTTCTGCGTGTCGGCTTCGGCCGACTCCTGGTCGACCAGCTTGTCTACCTCCGGATTGCAATAGCCGTTAAAGTTAGCTTCGGCGCCGCACACATAGTTGGCGTAGAAGGTCGGATCGGGATCGTCGACAAAGTTGGGCGTAAGATTGAGGCCGACCGTGAAGTCCTTACGCATGATCTTGGGGAACCAGTTGGTCGTGTCGATTGTCTCCAGCTCGCCGTCGACATAGGCCTCCTTCAGCTGGTCGATCAGGATCACCGCCGGATCGCGGTAGGGCGGAATGTCGCGCGATGACACCTTTACCTTGAGGCGCTTGTCGGGCCCGTAGCCGAGCTTCTGCATGATCACGCGCGCTTCGGCGCGGTTCCTCGGCACATCGGGGTCGTAGCCCGGAAGGGTCTCGAGCACATCCCGGGGCATTCCCCAGGAACCTGCCGGGGGCGGCTGCAAGACCCCGCCGACATTGCCCTTGCCTTCGGTCAAGATGTCGATAAACGCCTTGCGGTCGAGGCTCAATCCCATCGCCCGCCGCAAGTCGGCATTGTCGAATGGCGGCACGCCCCGGTTGACGATGAGATTCACACTGACGCTGCCTTGCGGCAATTCGCAGACGGCGTCCGGCACCTGGCTTTTCACATCCCTCATCAGCGGTACCGTCAGCGTGCCGGCGAAGGTCAGATCGTAGTTACCGGCGGCGAAAGCCAAGATCGCGGTCGAGCGGTTTTTCACAATCGTATACTCTATGCCGTCGAGATAGGGCCGGCCCGGCTTCCAGTAATCCTGGTTGCGCGTCACCTTGATGTATTCGTTCGGCTTGAAGTCGACGAATTTGAACGGGCCGGTTCCGATCGGGTGACTGCGCATGTCGCGCGCCGGCGCGTGGCACGGATAGACCGGGGACAAACCGGAGGCGAGCAGCATGACAAAGGCCGGTTGCGGGCGCTTCAAGCGAAAGGTGACCTCGTAGTCGCCGTTGGTGACGACCTCGTCGAGGTTGCGGTACCAGGGTTTGCGCGGGTTGACACGCAGCTTCTCGCTCGCCTTGCCGGCCAGGAGGTCCCAGGTGCATTTGACATCCGCGGCGGTGAACGGCTTGCCGTCGTGCCATTTGACCCCCTGGCGCAGCGGCAACGTCAGCTCGGTGCCGTCTTCGCTCCACGACCAGCCGGTTGCCAGGTCGGGCACGATCGAGCTCAGGCTGTTTTGCGGCACATGTTCGTCGAACAGGACAAGATTATTGAAAACCGCCATCACCGGTCGGGTGGCGACAGGGGTCGCTTCCTCGTGGATCGACATGCTCGCGGGACTGTCGATCATATATTGCCGCAGGATTCCGCCCGGCTTCTGAGCCAAAGCCGGTGTCGCGCCCGACATCGCCATCAGCAACGCACCCGCCGCCACGCCACGCAGATTGACCGTCATTTTCCTGCCTCTCTGTAGTGCACTTATTTGTCGAGCCAGACGTCTTCCATCCGCCAGCCGTTGAAGATGCTGGTGACCATCAGGGTCAGCCCCTTCACGTGCGGCTGACGACAGGTCCCGTCGCGGCCGTAGAAGATGATTGGGCGGGCACTGTCTTCCGCCAGCTTGCGTTCGATCTGCCACACCAGATTTTTGCGCTTTCCCACTTCAGGCTCCATTGATTGCCGGTCGAAGAGTTTACGGAGTTCGGAATTGCAATAGCCCGAGCAATTGCGCGGCGCGCCGCATACGTAGTTCTCGTGAAATTGCTGATCCGTCGAAGCCCTGCTCGCTGACCACGTAGCGGCGGCTGAAATAATTGCGCATGACCTTGGGGTGCCATTGGGTAGTGTCGACGCCCCTAAGGCTTCGCGGCTGCCGCCGGAACTTCTCCAACCTTGAAGATCTTCGCGCCGAAGGCCTCCTCGACGCGCGCATTGCGCACACGAAAGAGGCTCGGTCCATAGGTCGCGTCGGTACGCATGCCGGCTTCGAAAACACCGACGATCTTGAAAATCCGCAACGGGTCGTAAGTAATGTTCACTTCTTTCGCGGTGAAGACATAGACTGTCTCGTCCTGCCCGACCGGCATCTCGCAGCAGTAATTGCCCAGTGCCGAGACGCGGCTCAGCATCAAGAACGACAGATCGGGCGGCCCCGCGGGAATGATGAACCCCTGGATCGCGACTTCCTTTCCGCTGTACGATTTGATCGTCTGGGTCACCTCGGAATCCGCCCGGATCGAGTCGACCAGCTGAGCGAAGGTCAACCGCGGGATCTCGTCCGTGGCCGCCGGCACAGCAGCAGGCACGAACGCGGCAATGGCGGCGGCGGCCAGACACGCGCGAAATCTTTCGATCATCACACACCAGACCCTTAGGACAGCGGCGCAAGGTTCTCCGCGACCTCCGTGCGATAGGCGAGCACCGCCGGCAGCAGGCCGGCCAGAGTGCCTAGGAGAATGACGCTCGCCAGAACGGCGGCCTCGAGCGGGTCGAGAAAGAAGGGGTTCGCCACCAGCCCGCCCTTGGCGAGCAGCGCTCCGGCGAAATAGGCGACGGCGTGACCGCCGAGGAGGCCGCCGACGCCGCCCACGGCCGCGAGCGCGCACGACTCGATGAGCACGATGCCGAGAACGGTCGCGCGCCTGGCTCCCAATGCCCGCATCGTGGCGATCTCACGGCGGCGCTCCAACGTGGCGCTGTACAGTGAGACGAACACGTAAAGCAGCACGATGATGCCGACAATCGCCAGGATCATCGTCAACACGTCCTCGGCTACCGCCATCATGTTGAAAATGGTGAGGAGCACGCCGCTCGGCAGGACGGCCTGGGTCTCCGCTGCGACATTGAGCTCGCGGTGCAGGCTCCCCAGGTCGGACATGCGTTTTGGCCGGACGAGCACCGCGGTGAGCGGTTTGACCGTGAGCTTCCTTGCGACTTCGTTCATGCCCCAGTAGCTCGCCAGCGAGAAGAAGATGGCGCGATCATCCGCACCGTGGGTCGGCCTAAGAATGCCGACCGCCGTCAGCGGATATTCGGCCATTTCTTCCCCTTCGTAGAAGCGGTCGCCGACCCCTAGCCCCGTCGCGCGGGCCGCCTCGGCGCCGAGCACAGCCTCATAGGTCGGCGCGTCCGGCGGGTCGTCGGCGAAGAACCTGCCCGCCGAGAGCGAGTACATCTTGTGCCGCCACGCAAACGGCGCGAAGTAGGCGCTGTTCGTCGCGACATAGCGGAACCCCTGAAAGGCGTCTCCGATCCCGATCGGCACGGCCGTTTCGACGCGTGGGTCGTTCTGCAGACCCTGGTAGGTCGTGTATTCGATGTTGGGTGTCGCCAGGTCCATGCGGAAGACAACGCCGAGCACGAGCTGGGTCGGGCTTCCCTTGGCGCCGACCAGGAGGTTGTAGTCAGTGGCGCCCACGAGGAAGCCCTCCTTGATCCCCCGAGCGAGGATCAGGCTGGCGACGATCAGGCTGACGCCGAGAGCGATGGACAGGGCGGTCAGCGTGCTAGCGACGAAGCGTCCCCGAAGGTATTTGAGCGCGATCGCAAGAATCGTCATCGCCGGACAGCAGCCGTCATGCGGCGGCCCTGCGGGCCTCGGCGCGATTGAGCTCGGCCATGTCGAAAATCCGATCGGCTGCTGCGAGCGCCGCCTCCTCGTGCGAGACGAGGAGCAATGATGTCTCCTCCTGCCGACAGACCTCGAGAAAGGTCGCTATCACTTCAGCGGCCGTCCTTACATCGAGGCTGGCGCAGGGTTCATCGGCGAGGATCAATGGCGGATTGTTGGCCATGGCCCGCGCAATGGCGACCCGCTGCTGCTCGCCGCGCGAGAGCTGCTGGGGCTTGTGCGCGACACGCTCGCCGAGGCCCAACCGGGCAAGAAGATCGGCGGCGCGCCGGCGCTGCAGGCGCCTCGGGACGGCGTCCGCGAACACCATGGCGAGCATGACATTTTCGAGCGCGGTGAAAGCCGAAAGCAGGTTGAAGGTCTGGAACACGTAGCCGATGTGGGCGGCGCGAAAGCGGTCGCGACGCGCTTCGGACAAAGCCAACACATCCGTGTCGCCAACGCGGATCGAGCCGGCGGACGGCGCGGCGACGCCCGCGATCAGATTGAGGAGTGTGGTCTTCCCGGAGCCGCTGCGACCCCGCAGAACCGTGCAGCTCCCCGCCGGCAGGTCGAGGCGCTCGACATCGAGCACCTCCAGACTGCCGCCGCCACCAAGCGGAAACGACTTTCTCACATCGCGCAGCACGACCGCGGGCCGCGTCGTCATGGCGATCCTTTAAGGATCGCGATCGCATCCCCCTTAGAGAATGGCGATTGGATTGACCGGCACGCCGATCCCGCCTTTCAGCAGCAGCGGGCCGAGCACGAAGAGAAACTCGTACGCCCGGTCCTTGGCCAACTCGTCGAGGTTGAGAATCTCGATGATGTAGGCGCCTCGGTTCCAGATGAAATCGAGGTGCAATGGCAGACCGAGAAAGCCGAACGCCTTTCTGTTGTAATCGGGTTTCGCCGGAAAGCCCCATTCGACAGCCGCGTTGTCAGAACAGATAGCCACGATCTCCATGTCGTTCAGGAACTTCAGGCTGTCGGGGCCGACACCGGGTTGCGGTCGATGCCACTTGGTGTGCGCGGCGTCTAGACGCCCGGCTTCATCCGGTTCATTCCATGTCTTCCGCCATCCCGTCCGAATGAGCAGGATGTCGCCCTTGCGAATTTCGACGTTCTGCGCCTTCGCCGTGTTCTGCAGATCCTCGAGGGTGATCCAGTAATCGACCGGGAGAGGATCTGTGCCCTTGTACCCGGCGACGTCGAGCAGTACCCCGCGCCCGACCATCTCGATGACGCTCGCGGCGTCGCCATGCGCGGTGCCGGCCGGCTTCGGCGGCGGCATGTTGTTATACAGTGCGTTGTCGTGGTAGATATGCCCGAGCGTGTCGAGATGCGAACCGGTGTGGTTGTGCATGAAGGTGAAGCTGGCGGCGCCTTGAAAGCGCTTCGCGTCGAACTCCCCTGACTTCGCGGCGACGCGATCATACCCGTCGGCTTCCTGGATGACCTGGATGCCGATACGCGCCGGAGTGATCACCCGCGGCACGTCGGATGTCAGCTCCTCGCCGAGCGCGTACACCTTGCCCTTCTTCACCAGGGCGGCGGCCTGGACGACCATTTCGGGGGTGATGTAGTTCAGCATGCCGCGCTTGTCGTCCTCGCCCCAGCGGCCCCAATTGCCGTGCTTGCCCCATTTGCCGGGGACCGTCCACGGTGCCGGTTCGTTGGCGAGCTTGTCGTCGAGCGGGTACTGCGGCGCCTGCTGGGCACTCGCGGCGACCATTGCCAGAAACAGCATCGCTGCGGCCGTGCTCAAACCGGCGAGAATCGATGTCGAACGGTTCATGGTTCCTCCCTACATTTGCTGGGACCATACCACACTTCCGGCCCGGCCGCCTTAATTGTCGAGCCAGGCGTCTTCCATGCGCCAGCCGTTGGACACGCTGTTAGCTATGGTCGTTAGCAGCTCGCAGGTCGCGCGACGGGTTCCCAAGCCCTAAATCGTGAGGCAGCGAGAACACGCGCGGTGAGGCAACGCTCGATAGCTCGGTAACATTTTTGGTGAGGCAATACGGCCGCTCACCTTGCTCGTCGCGCCGCATCCCTCTGGACACACTATGAAGGGCCATACCCCGGTGCATGAATGCAGGCCGCCCAGTGGCCGGTTTGTACCTCGCGCAGCTCAGGCATCACCTGCCGACACTCTGCGGTTGCCATCCAGCA
>Ga0306926_10008282_pt1 | contig 11360 bp, 11 predicted proteins | sample flu12Cox44000178_FD_203759 | JGI IMG/M metagenome (GOLD analysis project Ga0306926, IMG submission 203759) | Lab enrichment of tropical soil microbial communities from Luquillo Experimental Forest, Puerto Rico - flux8day.12C.oxic.44.000.178 (v2)... | ecosystem: Environmental > Terrestrial >...
CAAGCCAAGAGCGACCGGATCGCCGCCAGTTTCGAAAACGATCGGTATTGTCGTAGTTGCCGCTTTGGCTGCGAGTGCCGCAGGGGTTGTATTCGCGACAATCAAGGCCACCCCGCGACGGGCAAGATCGGATGCCATTTCCGGCAACCGATCGTATTTGCCCTCGGCCCAATGGTATTCGATCTTAACATTCTGGCCTTCCACGAACCCAGCTTCTTTCAAACCCTGACGGAATTCACTCATGACATTCGCCGCCAACTTGCTCGCTGATAGGGTGCTGAGGAACCCGACCACTGGCATCGCTGGCTGCTGCGCGCCGCGCGCTGTGAGAGGCCAAGCTGTCGCCGCGCCGCCGAGGAGCGTGATGAAATCTCGTCGTCGCATGTGCCCCCCCCTGCGAGGACCACGTCTTGTGCAATGCTAAATCATAACAGGTTACGACTGGGCGGCGAGCTAGAAAGCGCACACAACCGTCTCATGCGCTGGTCAGTCTCGATGTCCGCTATGGGTCAGAAGCAGACATGTGCGTTGCACTCGCCTATGTCCGCTTTAGCCCCGAAAGCGACATAGACTGCGTTTTTCAGCATGTCCGGCAACAGCGGACATTACTGTGTTTATTCGATCAACTCGTCGGCGCGAATGAGAAGTGAGAGTGGCACTTCAACCCCAAGCGTCTTGGCAGTCTTGAGATTTACAAGCAAATCGATCTTGGTGGGTAATTCGACAGGGAGATCAGCTGGCTTGGTGCCTTTGAGAATCTGTTTGACGTAGAATGGAGCCCGCTGGTTCATCCGCAGATAGTCCGGGCCATAGGCAATCAACGCGCCGTCTCTCGCGGCTGCTGGAAAACCAAATATCGTCGCCACACCATTATGCGACGCACTATCTACGATACGGGCGCGTTCCCGATAAGTGAAAGGGCTCGGTTGAACGACGATCATCGTCGCGCCGTCCTGCTTCATTGCCGCAATGGCTTGGTCGATCTCGCCGCGTTCGGCTATTCCTCGTGCCCGCACTTTTGCGTGGGCTGATTGGGCCGCCTGCTCGGTGGCTTGAAACCGATTTTTCCCGTCTGGCCATGCGGTGTGCCAGAGATAATCAATTGTATCTTGTTTGTTTAGCGCTATGCCGAACTGCACCAACTTGGCGCTCAGGTCAGAAAAGATGTCACTGAAGCCAGTGGCGTTGCCTCCCGGGTGCGCAAGGTTTTCGACCAACCCCATAGCGACGGGGTTTCCTACGCTGACGAACACAATGGGAATTGTGGACGTATGACGCTTCGATGCCACCGACGCGGTCGAGCCGGTGGGTACCAACATTTCAGCGCCGCGGCTGAGTAGTTCCGCCACTGCTTTGTCGGTATCGGCATCGCTGCCGGAAGTCCAGACAATATCGAGCACTATATCGCGGCCTTCAATCAGGCCCGCCTGGCGCAAACCTGATCGAAACGCGTCAACGAGCGACTGGTCGTAGGCGTTGGATGGTGAACCGAACGGCAGCAGACCAATTCTGGTCGGCCCTTTTGCCTGCTGCGCATTTGCCCCGAGCGGCCACGCAGCTACTCCGCCAAGAAGCGTGACAAAATCACGACGTCGCATTTTGCCCCTCGAAGGACCTGGAAAGAGCCATCGTACTCACTCAGAGTGGCTGATCGGAAGGGGCTATGCGTCTGTTTCGTAGTAAGCCGGAAGGCAAGGCTAAGGATCATTTGGACGTCGTATATAATCAGAATGACAACCCCCAGTCCGCGGAACGCGGCCAAAGTTCTCCTAATGGATGCGTCCGACAAATCACCGCTCGAGCTCCTCGCCAAGCTTGCTCAGCAGCTGGCAAGCTTGCAAAGGGAGTGTAGCGAGCTGCGCCACGAGCTCGATGACGCCACCAAGGTGCAACAAGAGCAATTGGAGCAACTGGCGGCATTGAAAGCGAAGTATGATCAGTTGTGCCGCCAGCGTGATGCTTTCCGCAAGGCGCTGGAAGAACAACTGACGCTCAATCCGGCGTTTTGCGTTATGCCCGATCCCAACACCGAACATTAGTGGAGTAATCGCGTGAGTTCTGAATCAACGCAGTTCAAACCTGGCCCACCCCAAGATCGGTGGTCGCAGGAATGACTATCTTACTTGAAGCGAATTTGCTGAATGCAGTGATACAGACGACTTATAGTCGGCAAAATAAATTAGCGCGCCGGCTGGTCCGGTGCGCGCTGCGACAGACAAATAAGCGCGCGCGAGGGCCACATTCGTTGCGAGTTTGACCCGCCTGCTTCCGATATGCTTCCAGTGGAGTGAATACTGAGACACGATATCGGCGCAGGGATCAAAAAAGTGCTGAATTGTCGGTGCATAAGATGGTGGCGCACGCAGTCTAAGTCGAACCCGTCTCAGCTACCGAATTCCCTGCTAACAGGGAAATTAACAGGGAATTTCGCCGAATCCGCCCGCTAGGTGCGATTTTGAAAGCTGACACGCGAGCAAATTCAAAGGTTTCCAGCGAAATTCCCTACGCAGCAGAACAGGGAAATTTTTCGAAAGAACAGGGAATTTCAATCAAAGAACAGGGATGCTGTGCTGACCGCCGGTTCATGCCCCTCTGATGTTAGCGGTGGCCTTATAGCTGCAGCAGAAACGTTGCAACACCAAGGGGAGCGCATGTCATTTCCGGCGTGGCACAACTAGATTCGCGATGAGAATCTGCACGGCTTTGCCATCTTGGTTGAGGGTGGTGGTCCGAACCTTGATCAGCCCCTGTTCCGGTCGCGACTTGGAAGGCCGCACCTCGAGGATTTCGCTCTCGATGCGCAACTCATCACCGGGCCGCACTGGATACGGCCACCGGAATTCTTCAAAGCCGGCACCCACTATGCCGCCAGCAGGCTTGATCTCGCTGTCAACCAGCAGGCGCATTGTCACCGCGGCGGTGTGCCAGCCGCTCGCGGCCAGCCCGTGGAAGATCGTGCTGCGCGCCGCCTCCTCATCGAGGTGGAAAGGCTGCGGATCGAACTCGGCGGCGAATGCCTTAGCCCGTTGTTTGTCAATGCGGATCTTGCCGGAGCCAAAGGCTTGTCCGATGGCGAAGTCCTCGAGATAGCGCTCGGTCATCTTGGCCAACTCCCTTTAGTTCTTGGTCCCTAGCGGACGTGGGCCGCACCTGGCCTATGGCATAGAAATCAGCGGTTGTGGTCTTGGCGTTAGGTCAAACGATCTAGCGACCTTGGCTTTCAGCTCGTCGATTAGGACGCGCTTGTTTTCCGAATAGTCAATCGGCGCGACAACCAGGCGAACCCCACCTGCTTTGAATGCTGCATCGAGGATGGGTACTAGATCATCGGTCGCGCCAACCCGCGCACCTTTAGCTCCATAGGCCTCGGCATATTTGACGAAATCTGGGTTCTCGAATGAGAGCGCGAAATCACCGAAGCCCATCGATTCTTGTTTCCAGCGAATCATGCCGTAGCCGCGGTCCTCGATGATGAGCACAACGAGATTCAGGCCAAGCCGGATGGCGGTCTCCAAATCCTGCGAGTTCATCATGAACCCGCCATCGCCGCAGATGGCCATGACGCGCCGATCTGGATAAAGAAGTGCCGCGATCATGGCCGAAGCCAGACCGGCGCCCATCGTGGCCAGCGCGTTGTCGAGCAGGATCGTGTTGGCGATGTGGGTGCGATAATTCCGGGCGAACCAGATCTTGTACATGCCATTGTCCAGGCAAATGATGCCGTCATCGGGCATCACCTTCCTGACATCGGCGACCAGACGTTGGGGTGCCAAGGGGTAGCGCGGATCGTCAGCGCCCTCGGCAACATGCTCGAGGATCTGCGCTCGGATCTTCTGGAAGTAAACCGGGTCGTGCGTAAGTTTCCCGTCCAACTCGCTGGCCAGTCGGGCCATGCTGTCTGCAATGTCGCCGACCACCTCGACTTGCGGAAAATAGATCTGGTCGATGTCGGCCACGTTGAAATCAACATGCACGACCTGTGGTCCTCCCGCGCGCATGATGAACGGTGGTTTCTCCGCGGTGTCGTGGCCGACCGCGACGATCAGATCCGCGCGTTCGATCGCCAAATGGACGTAGTCGCCTTCCGACAGCGCCGCCGTGCCGACAAACAGTTCGGAATTGCCGTCGACCGCGCCTTTTCCCATCTGCGTATTGAAAAAAGGAACCTTTAGGCGGCGCACGGCCGCCGACAGCGCGGGCGCAAGGCCCGGTCGGTTGGCGCCGCCGCCAATCATGACCAAGGGATTCCGCGCGCCCGCGATCGCAGTCGCCGCGCGTACAATCGCCTCCTCAGCTGCGACAGTACGAAAGGCGGCACTGACTGGGACAACGGCAGACCGCTCGGTCAATTGTGCCGCGATATCTTCCGGCAGTTCGAGATGAACGGGCCCCGGCCGCTCCGCCTCTGCCACGCGAAAGGCATCTCGGACGAGCGTCGGGATGTTGCCGGCATCTATGACTTGTTTCGCGGATTTTGTGAGTGGGCGCATCATCGAGACCGTATCGATGATCTGAAATTGCGCCTGCCGGCTCTGAAGGACCGGCTTCTGGCCGGTAATCATCAGCATTGGCATGCCACCAAGGGACGCATGGGCCGCCGCGGTCACGAGGTTGGTCGCGCCGGGCCCGAGCGTGCTGAGGCAGACCCCCGGTTTACCCGTAAACCTCCCGTAGGTCGCCGCCATGAAACCGGCGACCTGTTCATGGCGGGTCACCACCACCTTGATGCGCGAGGTCCGGAGGGATTCGAGCATGTCGAGGTTCTCCTCCCCCGGCACGCCAAAGACATATTCGACCCCCTCATTCTCGAGGGCGCGTACGAAAATATCGGAACCTTTGATTGCATAACTTGTCATAGAGCGCATCCTCAGGCGTTGGTGGGCGCCTGAAAACATTACATCATTGGCTCGACTCGCCGACTTTCGCTTCCGCTCATTTGTCCGCATGGCAATCCGGCCCGCGATGGCCGAAAGCTATTTCCGGAAATTTTTTTCGGAAGGGACAGGGTTCAACTGGCGTGAACACGATCACGTCGACGCCGCAATGGCAAGCTTCCCAACCCTGCGGGAAGAGCGCGCTACGCGGAACCGGCGAGCGGGAGCGTGATCTTGAAGCAGCTCGGCGCGTTAGGCTTGGCCTCGGCGACCGCATCGCCCCCATGCAGCCGCGCGATCTGGCGAACGAGCGACAGGCCGAGCCCAGCGCCTTTTGGATCGCCGGCGAGGCGATAGAACGGCGCAAACACCTGTGCGCGCTGCGAGGACGGGACGCCCGGCCCGCCATCGGTTACCTCGAGCACGATCATGGCGCCCGTACGACGCAGGTTAACCCGCACCGGCGGCTTGCCATGGCGCTCGGCATTCTCGAGGAGGTTGCGGATCATCCGGCGCAGCAAACGGGGATCGCCGCGGATAGACACCGGCTCGCCCTTGAGTTCGCAATCGTACCGCGCGCATTCCTCGGCGGCGAGCGCGAGCAGATCGACCTCTTCGCTTGTTTGCAAGGTGCCGATCGCCTCGATCCTGCTCGCCAGCAGGATTTCGTCGATCAGCCCGTCGAGTTCGGCAATGTCATGCTTCAGGTCAGCGGCGTATTTCGGGTCGGGCTTTGCCTCCATCAGCTCGATGCCGAGTCGGATACGTGATAGGGGCGTGCGCAATTCATGCGAGGCATTTGCAAGCAGCATCCGATGGGAAGCGACGAGCTCCTCGATGCGTCCGGCCGCGCGGTTGAAGCTTTCGGCGAGGCGCGCGACCTCGTCGCCGCCTTCGACCTTGACCCGCGTTGACAAATTGCCGGCGCCAAGCGTCTCGACGCCGGCTTGGAGCCTCTCCAGTCGACGCGTGAGTCCACGCACCACTGGAAAGGCGCAGACCGCAACCACAAGCGCGATCACGCCAAGAAACAACACGAGGCCGATCGCGGGGTTGCGATGACGCATAGGCGCGCGCACCACCACCCAGCGCAGATCAGACAGACGAAAGCTCCAGGCCGGCCCGCCGGGACCATGGATCCAACCGCCCTCGCCGACCCGCGATGGCGGTGGCAACGGACGTCCGGTAAAGGCGATCGGCCGCAAGTCAGAATCGAATAAAGCAAGATCGGCGCCGACCTGCTTCGCTAGTCGATCGAGGGCCTGCTGCTGCACGGCCTGCGGCGCATCAACCGGTGGAAGCGATGCACCGGCGAGTTCGCCAGCTATCTCCAGCGCCTGAGCAAATGGCGACGTGGCCGAGCTAAGCCGCCACAGGGCACCGGCAATCACCACGACCAGCAATAGCGCGGCGATGATCGTCAGGTAAATCTTCTGGTAGAGGCGTCGCATGCGCGCGCGTTCTCAGTCCTGCGCCTTGGCAAACACATAGCCTGCGCCGCGCACGGTAATCACCCGGCGCGGCTTCTTCGGATCGTCCTCGATGGCGGCGCGGATGCGCGAGATATGCACGTCGATCGAGCGATCGAAGGCGTCGAGCCGCTCGTTCTTCATGAGATCCATGATCGCCTCGCGCGACATGACGCGCCCCGCATGGCGAGCGAGCACCAGCAAGAGGTCGAACTGATAGCCGGTCATCGTGCATGTCTCGCTGTCGCGCCGCACCTGTCGCGCGCCCACATCGATCTCCAACCGTCCAAAGCGCATCAGTTCAGAATTCTTCTCGCCGCGTTTGGAACGCCGCAAAATGGCGCGCAAGCGCGCCAACAGCTCGCGCGGCTCGAACGGCTTTGGCAGATAATCGTCCGCGCCGATTTCGAGTCCGACCACCCGATCCATGGCGTCGCCCCGCGCCGTCAGCATCAGGATCGGCGTTTGCGCCCCCGCGCGGATTTTGCGGCAGACTTCGAGCCCATCCATATCGGGCAGCATGAGATCGAGGATAAGTGCGTCAAATTCCTGCCGGCCAAACAGCCCGAGACCGGCTCGGCCGGTCGGCGCAATCGTGATGGAAAAGCCGGACTCGCCAAGATAGTTCTTGACCATCTCGGCAAGCCGGGCATCGTCCTCGATAAGGAGAATGCGATCGGTCACGGCACCATTTTAGCCGCGCCACCAGCCGCGCCAACCGCTTGACGACGGCAACAGGCCTTCAAGCTTGCGGCGCTGCTCGGGCGTGAGCACCTCGGCGGCGTCAGCAAGGGCCTGGGTGAACCGCTTGCTCAGCGCGTCGACGGTCCCGATCTGCTCGGCGCGCAGCTTCTCGATCGCCGCACGATCGACGCTCTGACCGAATAGGAGGTCGCGCACCTGCTGGCGCGCGGCAAACATCTTTTCCCGCATCGGGATCATGTCTTTCACCGCGTGCTTGACGATGCCGCGCAGCTTTTCCTGCTGCTCGGCGGTGGCGTCAACCTCGACCGAAATATGTCGGATCATCCGATCCGCCCGCTCCTCGGCGCGGGCCGGATCGACCCCGCCGCCGAAGGGCCCACCGTGCCAATAGCCGGGCCCGTGCCAATGGCCGAAAGGTGGTCCGAAGCCCTGGCTGAACGAGGTGGTGGCAAAAGCGCCGATGCCTGCGAGGCCGAGGCCAAGTGCGAGGGCAACCGTGATTTTCGCAAGCCTGCCCGGCCGTGCTGCTGCGGACGTCGTTATGGGGGAGGCTGATGTTCGATCGCTCATGGAAATCTCCTTTGAGGCTAGCGGTGGCGGCTAGCTCCCACCAATCTGGGAGACGGCTGTTTCGGGGGCTTCTCGAGCGTGTAAAGTTTTGTAAAGACGCAAATCGGTCTTTATTGGGTGGGGCTTCAATCGTGAAGAACGCCTGATGATATTAAACGCAACCCATGCGATCGGCTGCTCACGAGATTTCCTTTCTTCTACGCTTTGCGGGCTCAAATAAGCTCGAGATAGGGAGATGATCAATATTCGCAGGACCGCTGGCCGGACGAGACGTTGGCCAAGGAATCAGCGCGTCGGCGCACCAGATCGCGCAATAGGTTCTCAAGTGCTTGCGGGTTAACGTGATCCGCCTGCATCACCGCATGCGTTAGCGGATCGTTGATCAGTTCGGCGAGGGTCGGTTCGCGAAAACAGGTGGTCATAGTACGTCCTTATTGCCTTCGATCCATTCTCTTTCTATTCGCCGCCTGTCGGCAAAGTGAACTGAAAGACGGCTCCACGGGTGGCACTCGGAGAAGCCCACAAGCGCCCGCCATGCGATTCGATGATCGCCTGGCAAATCGATAAACCCATTCCCATGCCATCGGTCTTGGTTGTGAAGAATGAAGTGAAGATTTGGTCAATAACTTTCGCGTCGATGCCGCTGCCGGAATCCTCAACAGTGACTCGCACCCCGCCGCCGCTTTCGAGTTCAGACTTGACCAGTAGTCTACGGTCCGCGACCAATTCCATCGCCTCGATGGCATTGGTTACGAGATTGAAAAGGACCTGTTTCAACTGCACTCGATTGCCGGTTACAGGAACAAGTGCTTCGTCCAACTCAGTGCGCACGACAACACCGTGCTTTTCGAGCGTGCCCTGCACTAACGCGAGCACCTCTTGGACGAGCTGATTTAAATCGACGGAGGCGCGCGCCAATTCCTTAGATTTGAACATTGAGCGCACACTCTGGATCACGTCAGCCGCGCGTTGGCCTTCACGGACAATCTGCTCAAGACTTTCCCGCGCCTCAGCAACATCAGGAGGTGTGCGCGCCATCCAGCGCAATGCGGCATTGGCGTTGGCCAAGATAGCCGCTAATGGCTGACTGACCTCGTGGGCGATTGATGCAGTCATCGCGCCCATTCGGCTCGCCTGCGTATAACCTGATAGCTCCGCCTGACCGGTCTGCGGTGCGTATTGCATAAAGAATCTCCTCAGTCTTTTACTCTCCGATCGAAGTCAACCGCTGGGCGCCGCTTGGATCTCCGTCAACCCCGCAACCATCGTCGGCCCCTCGCTAAAGACCATGCAGATGCGGTTGTCAGGCATCCAATATTCTTGCGCGTGATCATGTCGCTGTAGAACGCCGCCGCTGCTTTCGTGTCGTAGCGCGTCGTACCAGATGAACGTGCCGGGTGGTGCCGGCATGGTCATTATCCTCTTTGCCAGGGGGCCGATTAAAGAGTTGCAGGAGATAGCGGCGCAGATGCGCGAGACAGTCGCGCGCAACCTCAGGGCCGCCCTTTGACTTGGCGAGCACAAAGGCGCCTTGCAGCACCGCCTGTGTATAGAGCGCGAGGCTCTCCGCGCTCCATTTCGCCGCGGGCGCGTAGAGCGCTTTGGCCGCGGCGATGTCCTTTGCGACATCGGCAGCGTGCGCGCTGATATAGGTGTCACAGGCGCGGCGGATCGCGGGGTGGGTGTCGTAGGCCTCCTGCACCATGGTGCCGAGGAGGCACGTGAATTCGGGGATTGGCCCCGCGAGGATCGTCGTGCGGAAATCGATATAACCGAGCAGGCGATCCAACGGATCGGCGAGCTGGCGATAAGGCGCGTCGCCGAAAAGCCGCTCGGCCATTTGCGAAAAATGCGTCACCGCGGCGACCGCGAGGTCTTCCTTGCTCTTGAAGTGATGAAAGAACGCACCCTTCGTAAGATGGGCCGCGCGGCAGATGTCGTCGACCGTGCTCGCCGTGTAGCCCTGCGTGCGGATCACCTGCACCGCCGTGTCGAGCAGGCGGGCGCGCGCGTCAGGCTGGGACCGGGTCGTGGCTGCGTTCATGTCCTTCAGTACCAACCAGTTGGTATGCTAGTCAAGGGTTTATTTCCTGGCCGATTAGACTGGGGACCTCGGCCATCGCAGTGTCAGCCGTCGAGGGACTATTACCCCGCGGCATCGGGGTCGCCTGCGGCTGCTCATGGAAATCTCCTTTGAGGCTAGCGTGGCGGCTAGGCCACGCTCCAATCTAGAAGAACGGCTGTTTCGGGGGCTTCTCGGGCGTGTAAAGTTTTGTAAAGACGCAAATCGGTCTTTATTGGGTGAGGCTTCAATCGTGGAGAACGCCTGATGATATTGAACGCAACCCATGCGATCGGCTGGAAGGCCAGGGATTTCGCCCTTCAAGGTATCGATGGCAAAAGCTATTCGCTTGCGGATGTTCGCGGGCCGAAAGGCACGCTCGTGGTCTTTATCTGCAATCACTGTCCCTACGTGAAAGCGTCCATCAACCGCATCGTGGCCGAGGCCAACGCGCTACGCGAGATCGGCATCGGGACGATCGCCATCATGCCAAACGACACCGAAACCTATGCCGAGGACTCATTCGACAACATGAAGACGTTCGCAGAGCGTCACAAGTTCACCTTCCCATACGTGATCGATACGACCCAGGAGGCGGCACGCGCCTATGGTGCACAGTGCACGCCCGATTTCTTCGGCTTCAACGCACAAGACGAGTTGCAATACCGAGGTCGCCTCGATGCTTCTAGGATGACGCCCATTGCGAATGTACGTCGCGACCTATTCGAAGCCATGAAGCAAATCACCGAAACAGGCCATGGACCGAAAGATCAGCTTCCATCCATGGGATGTTCCATCAAGTGGAAGCACTGAGAGGTCGGTCAGCACAAGAATTGTGCATAAACTATTTGATATACTATTCCAGTTCGATTTTTTTGCGAAATTTTTGGGAAGGATTTTTTGACCCCCAGTCACGAACGTTGGGTAAGAGTAATCAAAGACATTGCGCGAATGTGTTGAAAATGCTCGCGACTAGCTAATGTTAATTGAAACGATTCAAGAATTGGCCCAGCGCACGGCGGATGTGATTTGTGATCTGCGCCGGCACCCTACCGATTGCAAAGCCCCACGGCCCAAAATAATAGCTCATCGAGGCGCATGGGACCGGCAAAATATTGAAAATACGATGCAAGCATTCGAGCGGGCGCGAACTTTGGGCGCCTGGGCCATCGAATTGGACATTCGCTTTACTAAAGACAATGTGGCCGTGGTTCACCATGATCCTGATCTTAAGCGCCGCCATCGCTATCCCGGCGTATTGCGCGATATGTCCTTTAAAGATCTGCGGGCAAACGTTCCCGCAGTTCCCACACTTGCGGAAGTTTTAGCTCTTAAGAATCTGCACTTCATGTTGGAAGTAAAAACGGCTCTAGGCCCCGATCAGATCACAATTCTTCAGCGCCAATTTGCCAAATTGGAACCCATCAAGGACTTTCACTTGCTTACTTTGCAACCTGAACTGGTTCGGTCAAATTCCTCGATGCCGCAAGAAGCGTGGATTTTAGTTGGAGACATTAACCTGAACTCCTTTGCGCGAATTTCCATGGAACGCGGACTCGGCGGCGTGGTCGGACATTATCTGTTCATGACCAATTCCCTAATCACGCAACTTCACGAACGCGGACAAAAAGCCGGATCAGGATTTTTGCCGTCGCGTAACCTGTTTAACCGGGAATGGGC
>Ga0306926_10008284_pt1 | contig 11358 bp, 8 predicted proteins | sample flu12Cox44000178_FD_203759 | JGI IMG/M metagenome (GOLD analysis project Ga0306926, IMG submission 203759) | Lab enrichment of tropical soil microbial communities from Luquillo Experimental Forest, Puerto Rico - flux8day.12C.oxic.44.000.178 (v2)... | ecosystem: Environmental > Terrestrial > Soil...
GCCCTTGAATTCTTTCTCTGCTCCGGCGTGGTTCGCGGCAACAACGTTAAATCGCGCCAACCGAAGGGCGCCGCACGCCAGATAAACAAAAGCAATCACCCAGCCCGTGCGCGGAAACTCCTGGAGCACGATTCGATAAACCAGAAGCGCGGGCGCAACACCAAATGAGACGATGTCGGCGAGCGAATCGAATTCGCGTCCAAACGCATTGTCGTGACCACCGAGCCGCGCCAGGCGTCCATCGAGAAAGTCGAAGACGAACGCGCCGAGGATAAACCAAATCGCCAAGTGAAAAAGATCGCTGGCTACATCAGGGTTTGAAACCTGAAGCAATGCGCCCTGCAAAATTTTCAACGCCGCCGCAAATCCGCAAAAGAGATTGCCGGCCGTCATGAGATTCGGCAGCAGATATATTTTCGGAGGTTGCTCGTTCATGAACGATCCAGGTCGTGTTCGGTTCGTCTTGTACGCTCGTTCGGCGCCTCTCCCTTCTCAAGGGAGAGGGTTGGGGTGAGGGTCCGCTTGCGGGAAACCCATTCTAAGATCCCCTCACCTCAATCCTCTCCCCTTCGTCAACGGGAGAGGCGGACGTGATCTAGCCTAAATATTCGGTTCCTCAATGTTGTGCAAGCCGCGCGACAATTGTCGAGCCACCGAGAACGTGGTCGCCCACTTTCACAAGCACTTCAGCATTGAGTGGCAAATATAATTCCGTTCGCGAGCCGAAGCGAATCATCCCGAAACGTTCGCCTTTTTTTAATTCGTCGCCGACGTTCGCCCACGCCACGATGCGTCTTGCGATTGCGCCGGTGATTTGCCGCACCACAATCGTGACACGCGGGTTCTCAAACGCCCACGTCATTGATTCATTTTTCTCGGAACAATCCGGCCGACGCGCGTCTACAAAAAGCCCCGGCCTGTGCTGGCGGTAGACGACACGGCCGTCGATCGGAGCACGATTGGTATGCACGTCGAAGATCGACAAAAAAATTCCGACGCGGCGCGTTTTGTTTTTCAGCACTTCTTTTTCATCCAGCTCTACGATGTCCATCACTGTGCCATCCGCAGCGGCAACGATTACATTTGGATCGGCGGGTGCCGCCCGCTCGGGATCACGGAAAAACGCGATAGTGCACAAACAGATCAGCACAAAAAACCAAAATGCCCATGCCGAAAAGAACCCAAAAACAATCGCGAGCACGGCAAGAAAAGCCAAAATCCAGCGTGCTTCACAGAGGGCTTGGAGGCGCATAAAAGAGCCTATTTTCAGAGGCCGAAAACGGCTGGTCAAGACGGTAGAATTGATGGAGGAGACTTTTTGGCTTGAACCACAATATAGTGGGTCCGGTACCTTCAGCGGGATCAATTAGTAGTGCAAACAACCCGCTCTAATTCACGAGATTATTTGTTGTTTCAAAGGCTTTTTCGGCTATCCTCTTTATCCGGGGTGTCTGGCCCCGCTTTTATGGCGCAAGTTCAAGAGGAAATTCTGGTCGAAAAAGTTATTACCGGAATTGCCTCAACGCAAAAATACGACGCGGCGCAGATCGACAAGCTCGAAGGTCTCGAGGCAGTCCGCAAACGGCCGGGAATGTTCATTGGAGACCCGGATGAACGCGGATTGCATCACTTGGTTTACGAAGTTCTCGATAATTCGATCGACGAACATCTCGCTGGATTTTGCACAAGGATCGAAGTGGTCATCCACGTCGATGGATCGATCTCGGTGCGGGACAACGGCCGCGGCATTCCGGTGGATATTCATCCGAAATGGAAGATGCCGGCCATTGAGTTGGTGCTGACAAATCTGCATGCCGGCGGAAAATTCGGACAGGGCGCTTACAAGTATTCGGGCGGACTGCACGGCGTCGGCGCGAAGTGCACAAATGCGCTTTCGGAATGGTTCAAGGCCGAGGTCTCGCGCGAGGGCAAGGTTTATCACATGGCCTTCGCCAAAGGTAAAACGACGGACAAACTCACCGTAATTGGCGAAGTTAAAAACAAGAAGACCACGGGAACGCTCATCACGTTCCTGCCTGACCCCACGATTTTCACGCTCACCACCGAGTTCAAGTTTGAACGACTGGCGACGCGCCTGCGCGAGTTGGCATTTTTGAATCCCGGTCTGGAGATCACACTGACCGATGAACGCGTCGACCCCCCGAAGAAGGAGCGATTTTATTACAAACACGGGATCGAAGAGTTCGTTAGGCAACTGGGCGAAAACAAACAGGTCCTGCATCCCAAGCCGGTCGTGATCGCGCGACAGCGGGACGAAGTTTTTGTCGATGTCGTGCTCCAGTACAACGACAGCTACAACGATCAGATTTTGCCGTTCGCAAATTCGATTGCGAACCCTGACGGAGGAACGCATCTGACTGGATTCCGCACTGCACTCACAAGGGCGATCAATCAGTACGCAAAACAAAACAGCCTTCTCAAGGACAAGGACCCGTCCATTTCCGGAGACGACGTGCGCGAGGGATTGATCGCCGTTCTGAGCGTTAAGCTGCCGAATCCGCGCTTTGAATCGCAGACCAAGGTGAAGCTCGTCAACACGGAGATCGACGGAATCGTAAACTCGGCCGTGTACGATGGGTTGATGACTCATTTCGATAAAAACCCGCCGATCGCGCGCCGTATTTTCGAGAAAGTGCTTACGGCGGCGCGAGCGCGCGAGGCTGCCCGCAAGGCGAGAGAAACTATTCGCAAAGGAGCGCTGACCGGCGGCGGTTTGCCCGGAAAATTGGCCGATTGCTCCGAACGCGATCCGGAATTGACCGAGCTCTACATTGTCGAAGGCGACTCAGCGGGTGGCTCGGCGAAACAGGGACGCGACCGACGCTACCAGGCGATCCTTCCAATCCGCGGCAAACTCATCAACGTTGAGAAAGCCCGCGAAGACCAGTTTCTCAAAAACGCTGAGATCCAGGCGATGATCACAGCGATTGGCGCCGGAATTGGCAAATCGAAAGAAGAGAGCAATGGCAAGGACGAAGGCGTGTTCAATATGGCAAAGCTCCGTTACGGCCGCATCATCATCATGACGGACGCCGACGTGGATGGCTCGCACATTCGCACTTTGCTGCTGACCTTTTTCTTCCGGCAGATGACCGATTTGGTCCGCGCAGGAAAAATTTACATCGCGCAACCGCCGCTTTATCAGATCAAACGCAAGAAGCGCGAGGAATATGTCGAAGACGACGCCCGCCTTAATAAAATTCTCATTTCACTCGGCGCAGAGGACGTACGGCTGAAAAATCTTGCCGACAAGAAGGAATTCACTGCAGCGCAACTGAAGGACATTCTCGAATCGCTCGAGAAACTCGCAAAGTTAAGCGAAGCAGTGCGCCGCCACGGCGGCGATTTCGAGACCTACCTTGCTCACCGCAGTTCCAGGTCGGGCAAGCTCCCCAATTATCTGGTGAAGGTGCGCGACGGGAACGAGGAAAGCGCACATTATTTTCACGACGAGAAAGCGGTTCGCAAATTTCATCAGGAAAATCTCGATCTCAACTTGTTCGACACGCAGATCGGGCAGGAGTTGCTCCCGTTAGGCGAGGTGCCGGCGCGAGGGGATGGAACACGCCGACGTGGCAGGTTGGTCGAATTACACGAATCCGCGGCGATCGAAAAAATCATCGCCGAACTGGCTCGCAAAGGTTTGAAGGTCGATCATTACGCGACCAGCGATCGGCCGATCTTCGAGTTGATCGAAGGTGAAGGCGAGAAATCGATTTCGCATCCACTGTTTTCCATTCCGGAAATCCTGCAAAAGATCTTGGAGATTGGCCGTCGCGGAGTGCAGATCAAACGTTTCAAAGGTCTCGGCGAGATGAATGCCAAGGAATTGTTCGAGACCACAATGAATCCCGAGAAACGCAAACTGCTGAAGGTTGACCTGAATGAGGACAACGCTGTGGACGCGGACAAAATGTTCACGATTCTGATGGGCGACGTCGTCGAGCCTCGCCGACAATTCATCGAAGATAACGCGCTAAATGTGCGCAATCTCGACGTATAGACGAGATGGGAGGCTTGTTTCATAAGCTGCGTCATCCGCGGCGCTGTTATGTGGTCTGCACGATTCCTCGTTCGGGGAGCAATTTGCTCACGGACGGATTGCGTGACACGCGTCGAGCAGGCATGCCTAAACAATTTTTTCTGCCGAAGGCGGAATCGCGTTATGCCGCCGAGCTCGGGATTGATTCGGCTGCTGATTACGCCGCTTACGTGCGCGCTATCGTGAACACAAATGTAACCCGGAACGAGATGTTCGGTTTCAAACTGATGAGCTGGTATCTGGAAGATTTCCTCGTTCCTCTGCGAAAGGCACACGGTTTTGGAAATCCCAGCGATCTGGAGGTGTTGTGCAGCGCTTTCCCACGTCTTCGCTTTGTCAGAATCGTGCGACGTCACAAATTGCGCCAGGCACTGTCCACGGCTCGCGCACTTCAGACAGGGCTTTGGAAAGTGCAGGACGGCAAAGGCATTCTGCGGGAACCGCAGTTTGATCCGGATCTAATCGAGCAGTCACTGCACGAAGCCGAACGGCAGGAGAAAATCTGGGACGATTTCTTCCAACGGATCGGAATCAAACCGTTCGAAGTGGAGTATGAAAAGCTCTGCCAGGATTATGAAACAACAATTCGGGCAGTGCTAAACTTTCTTAGAATCAAACTTCAGGCTGGTGCGCGCGTCGGTCCACCTGTGACAACCCGGCAAGCCGATGAGATTTCGCGCATGTGGGAGGAGCGCTTCATAGCCGAGCGCCCTTCGGCATACTCGCCAGCTTCTGGCTAAAGCAAGTCATGTTGAATCCAAACGAAAAAATAGAGCCCATAAATGTAGCCGAGGAAGTATCGCGATCATTTCTCGATTACTCGATGTCGGTCATCATTTCTCGCGCATTGCCGGATGCGCGCGACGGACTCAAGCCATCGCAGCGGAGGATTCTCTACGCGATGCACGACTTGTCGCTTTTCCCGGGACGGCAGCACCGTAAATGCGCGAAGATCTGCGGCGACACCAGCGGTAACTATCACCCGCACGGCGAAGCGGTGATTTACCCCACGCTGGTCCACATGGCGCAAGCGTGGGCGATGCGCGAACCGCTGATCGACGGTCAAGGGAATTTCGGATCCGTCGAAGGCGATCCGCCAGCGGCGATGCGCTACACCGAGGCGCGCATGACCCATCTCGGCGCGGCGTTAATGACCGACATGGATAAGGACACAGTCGATTTCGTGCCGAATTACGACGAAACGCGCACCGAGCCAACAGTCTTCCCTGCAGCATTTCCGAACCTGCTCGTCAACGGCGCAACGGGAATCGCTGTTGGGATGGCGACTAATATTCCGCCGCACAATTTGAGCGAAGTCATCGATGGTATCTGTGCACAAATCGATAATCCCGACATCACGCTGGGCGAGCTGATGCAGCACGTGAAGGGTCCGGATTTCCCCACCGGCTGCGTAATCTGCGGGGTGAACGGGATCCGCCAGTATTTTGAGACCGGGCGAGGCAGCATCAAAGTGCGCGGCAAAGCGGGCGTGGAAGAACTCAAGGGCGGTCGTGAACAAATCGTGATCACACAAATTCCTTATGGCGTGAACCGCGCCACCTTGGTTGAGCGCATCGCGCAGTTAGTAAACGAAAAAGTCCTTACCGACATCAGCTACGTCGGTGATCAATCCGATGAGAACACACGCGTCGTGATCGAACTCAAACGCGACGCGAATCCGAAAGTCATCATTGCCAATCTTTACAAGCACACCGCGCTGGAGAGTTCATTTCCGGCCACAATGCTGGCGATCGATCATGGGCGGCCGAAGCTGCTGCCGCTTAAGGACGCCAACGCGCTCTATATCGATCATCGCCGAGAAGTGGTGCTGCGCCGCACGCGATACGAACTGCGCAAGGCCGAAGAGCGCGCCGAAACGCTCGAAGGTTATCTCATCGCGCTCGCCAATCTCGATGAATTCCTACGCATCATTCGGGGATCAGCTAATCGCGACGAAGCGCGAGTGAAACTGCTCGCATTTGAATTTACGAAACGCCAGGTCGAACAACTCGGAATCCTGATTCGCAATCCTGCGCGCCTGACTGAAGGCCGCTACGCGTTTAGCGAACAACAGGCGGACGAAATCCTGAACCTGCGTTTGTATCAGCTGACCGGACTGGAGCGCGAGAAAATCGTCAACGAATACAAGGAGCTCGTCGAGACGATCAAAGATTTATGCGACATTCTCGCCAAAGAGCAGCGCGTGTTCACCATCATCAAAAAAGAACTGCGCGAAATCCGCGACAAGTACGGCTCCCCTCGCCTGACGGAAATTGCTCCCGACGAAGCCGAGATCAATGTGGAAGACCTTATCGCCAATGAGGGTTGCATCATCAGCATCACCCACGGCGGCTTCATCAAGCGCACAGCCGTGAGCGCATTCCGCGCTCAGCGGCGCGGCGGCAAAGGCGTCATCGGCATGCAAACGCGCGAAGGCGCCACCGATGAGGAGGAAGGCGATTTCGTTGAGCATCTTTTTGCCGCCACCACACACGATTACCTGATGTTCTTCACGGCCACAGGACGCGCTTACGTGGAAAAGGTTTACGAAATTCCCGAAATGGGACGCGCGGCGAAAGGGCGTTCGATCGCGAACATCCTTGAGCTTAAACCCAACGAAAAGATCGCAGCCACGATTCGCGTCCAATCTAAGAAATCAGGCACTGGGCCGAATGCTGTCGATCAAACGTGGGATGAAAATCTCCATATCGTGTTCGCGACACAATCCGGCATCGTCAAAAAATCGAATCTATCCGATTACGCGAACGTCCGCCGCGGCGGCATTATCGCCATTCAAATCGAAGAGGGCGACCGCCTGATCGACGCGAAACTAACGAATGGCAACAACGAGATCGTCCTCATCACTACCAAGGGAATGAGCCTGCGTTTCCACGAAGAACAATTGCGCGATCAAGGCCGCAACACCGTTGGAGTTTGGGGAATTCGCCCGGAGAAAAAAGATCACGTCGTTGCCATAGCCATCGTTGATCCAGACGCCATGCTGTTGGTGGCCGGCGAAAACGGAATTGGGAAGCGCACGCCGTTCGACGAATACCGACGTCAGTCCCGCGGCGGCAAAGGCATCATTACGATGAAAGCCGGTGAGAAAACCGGCGACGTCGTTGGCGCATTAACCGTGCGAGAATCCGACGAGATCATGTTGATAACCAACAAAGGCCAGCTTGTCCGGACCCGCGTCAAAGAAATTCGAGTCGTGGGGCGAAATACAATCGGCGTTAAGCTGATGGATCTACGCAATGGCGAAACGCTTCAGGCCATCGCGCCGGTAGTGAGTCAGGCAGAGGAAGAACAAGCGCAAAGCACGGAAGCGCCCGCCCAAAAATCCTGAGCGCCTCACGACTGTAGCAAACGGTTCGCCGTAGAACGAATCCGTCCTGTGTGCAGACCTGCGGCGGTGGAATTCAGTGCTGCTTCTTTGAAATGCGGAGACGGCCACAGGGCCGTGCCTACAACAGACGAACCTGCGACCGGCCTTGGCAATCAGTAGCCGCCGCTCATGTGCGTCGTTGTAGTCGTCGTTTGTGTTGGCGGTGGCGGCGCTGTCGTGACCGTGGTTTGACGCGTTGTGGTCGTGCTCGTCTCCGGCGTGCTCGAGCACGAAACGAGCGTCAGACCTGCGATCGCTACGACACCGCTCAATAACATTGCTTTTTTCATAGCGTGAATGGTTTGTTCAAAACCAATTCGTCACAAGTTGCGTCCGCAGATGTATTAGGGCGCAGAATTCTTCTTTTAAAAAAGCGCTAAATCCGGTACTCTCTTGTCGTGCGTCTTACCCGCGGAGCGTTGCTTGTTCTGCTCGCGCTCGTCGTCACGTCCAGAACAGTCGCCGCGGGCGACTGGCCGGAAAATTACATAGTCCAGGAGCATTCCGAATCGCCTAATGGCCATTACGGCGTCCTTGTCTTGTCACAGCAAGCTGCGATCGACCAGGATAAAACCGATGGGAACACCACGTATTTAGCAAATTTGCAGACGCGAAAGACATTGGGCGAGATTCGCGGCACAGATTATTTCGAGAACCAAAACCATCGCGATCTTCAGGTCGACTGGGCGCCCGACTCAAGCACCTGCGTACTGCAGTACGATGGCCGGTACGGTTTTGATTCAGTTTTTGTCTTGGAATTGAATGGCGAAACCTTTCGGCAGATTGACATCGGTAACCACATTCAAAAAACACTCGGACGCCTGTTCGACGGGTACATCGACGCGTACTTTCGGTTTGGGTCCGAGCATAAACTGAAAGTCCGAGCCCTAAGTTTCACGAATCCAAAGGGTCTCCCTGATCAGCCAGACAATTACGCTGTATTTCAGGGGACGTTCGACCTAAAGACCGGCAAATGGAATCAGACTAGCGCAAAAGAAACTGATGACTTTGATGCGCTCCAGACCGCATACCAAGACAGTTTCGCCAAGCACATTATCGTCGCACCGAATCCGGCTGATGTGCCAGAGAACTTCACTGGCTCCGTGTTTTCATCCGAGCAAGAAAAATTCGATGCACTCGATAAAATAATGAATGACGTGTATGAAGCTGTTAAGGCTGTTACGCTAGCCGACCGTTTTGCCAAGGTAAAGCACGAGCAAATAGGGTGGCTTAAAACTCGAGACGCCGCGCAGTCCGTTGAAGAAAAGTCGAAGCTGACCGAAACCAGAATTAGAACGTTACAAGAGCTGCTTTGGTGATGTTAACCCGACTCGATCTTCGCCCTCTGCTTCTTTAGCTCCGCCCGCCTGCGTTTCGATTCCAAAATTTTCCTCTTCAGCGCGGCTGGCCTGGGCGATTTTCTGCGCCGCTCTTTCTCGCGCTTGCCGATTTCAGCCATGCGCTGTCGTTCTCGAGCGCTCTCGATTGCATCGAGCAATCGTTCCCGCGCGAGTTTACGATTTACTGCTTGCGACCGCGAATCCTGGACGGTGACACTAACACCGGTCGGAAGATGCCGCAGTGTCACCGCCGTCGAGACTTTGTTCACATGCTGACCGCCAGGCCCGGAGGACCGCGCAAAGGTTTCTTCAAGCTCGGCTTCGTCAACTCCGACCTGCTTCATTCGGTTAGTTATATCGTTCTCAGCCATAGCGGCGGAATTTTTTCCAAAACTCAGGCCAGCTCTCACGCAGATGCCGACAAATGAGAATGTCAGGGTGATCGGTAGTCTCCTCGTTCGCGACGCCATACTTGTTGGTGATGTGACCCGCCAACTCGCACGATTCGAAATACTTATCGCCAAACTCTCGAGAAAATCCGATCACGATCAGCGTATCTGGCGGCGGATCGCCGTAGCCGCGCGCCCAGAATGAATTCGTTCCGCAGATGGCTTTCGGCAGTCCATAGTCTTTGCCATAAAGGTTAATCGCTCCGGCTTCGCCGTAATTGCCAGCGAGAATTGCTAGCCGTGTGCGCTCGCTCGGGCCTAACGAGTCACGAATCTGAGCGAGGGTGTTCACTAACTCTGGCCAGCCGATTTCCTCGCGGAAGTCATCGTTAACCGTAAACGCCCGCCGCGCCCAATCCGAATCAACCGGAGCCAGCGGAACAAAGTATGCCGCAGCGAAGAAAATCGTGATCGTGACTGAAGCCCACGCGAGCCACGTTAGGGAAATTCGCCAAGCCAGACGCAGGTTAACGATCAATTCGGCTCCAAAAACTGCACCTCCGGCATACAACAGCGGATAACCCGGAGCGACATAATAGCCGCGACCTTTCGCAACGAAAAAAGTAATCAACGGAATAACGTACAAATATCCGACCGCGCGAAAAGGTCGGCCCCTTTTGGATACAAAGTAAAAGACCAACCCAAGCATTGCCACAGGCAATGTGAACAGCGTGAGCTCCAGTTGATCGGGGAGGAAATTTTTGGTTCGCCCGATACGCACGTCTCTTTCATGGATGTGACGAAGAAAGTCTAGCGAAACGAAATCGTTTTGAATTTGCCAAATCAGGTTGGGTAAAAAGATAAGGAGCGAGACTGCAACACCGAGCCATAGCCATTTGCTTCTCAGATCGGCGCGAAGGTCCGTAAATAGTACGCCTGCAGCAATCGCAAGCGCGCAAACGAGCATACTGTATTTGGTCAGCATGCCGAAACCGATGCAGCCTCCGATTGCGAGCCACCACCGCGGATCGCGCGATTTACACAGCAGTACAAAAAAATAGGAACAAGCGACCCACGCCAAATAGTCAAATGCAACATATTGCATCAGACTTCCGGCGGCGAGTGCGAACGGAATGACGGCAGCTGCGGCAAGTGCTTGCGCACCGGTTTTGCCGCCTAGCTCGCGTGCCATCAACCCCGTGAAAACCACTGCCACGGAAACCGAAACCGCCGCGAAGAACCGGAATCCAATCAACGACGTTCCGAATAGCTCCAGCGATATCGATCCGAAAAACGGCGTTACCGGCGGATATGCCACGTAACCCCAGGCAAGGTGCGTGGCGTCGTCCAGCGTAGTCAGTTCGTCCCGGTGAAAACCATAACGCCCGCTGGTCAGCAAGTGAACAACCAGAACAGCCACACTAAGCGCGAGTGAAATTGCCAAACCTCGATCACTCGTGCCGGTGCGATTTTCGTTCGACATGTTCGGCAAAACGGAAGTTCTCACACTTTCCCGCTAAGGATGCGTAACGGAATTGCCGATGGCCGGACTGAGGGGAGCAAGGATCAAGCTCCCGACCAAAGGACCGTACCGCCGCTGCAGCCTAGGCAAAGCAAATCCGCGCCACCCAGGCTCTTCGCCCAGTGGCCCTCCTAGGAAGAATACGGTAACAAAGAGAACGAGCAAGGACAGCGGCGAGAGGGGAGCGTGCTCTTGAAATGGCAGGAAGATCACGGTAGCGAGCGCGTGAAACGATGCGAGAGCCCCTGGCAGGAAGATCACGCTAAGCATCATGATCGCGGCGATGCCGAGGAAGGCGAACAGTACCACCTAAAGCCCACCCGCCACAGCACCATCCGGTGCACTAAGCGGCCTACTCCCTCCCTTCCTTCGGTTATGCCCGTCATGATGAATGCCGATAAAAATGGGCCCACGAAGGAAGCGATGGCAATGTGAGCATACAACCCTAGGGGCCAACGATACGACAGGAGGCCAGCGCCATCTTCGGAAAGTACCAAGGGCATCTCCGCGAGCCATGCGAAGGCATAGGCGACGATGAAGTAGAAGAGCAACGGGTAACGAGCAACGAGAGCCTTGATGCCCCTGCGAGCACCGTCCGGCTGCACAGGAGCGGCGCTCGCCATAGTGAAATTATCCGTCTTTTGCCCTCTACAGCG
>Ga0306926_10008286_pt1 | contig 11356 bp, 8 predicted proteins | sample flu12Cox44000178_FD_203759 | JGI IMG/M metagenome (GOLD analysis project Ga0306926, IMG submission 203759) | Lab enrichment of tropical soil microbial communities from Luquillo Experimental Forest, Puerto Rico - flux8day.12C.oxic.44.000.178 (v2)... | ecosystem: Environmental > Terrestrial > Soil...
GCATTGAGCCCGCGCTCGCGCGCGGGCTGCGGCACGACTTTCTCGCCGCACAGCGCGGCTTGCACTGAGCAACCATTGGCCCAGAGACCATTGGCCAATAACGAGGAACCGACATATCCGCCCTTGCCGGTGCGCTCGCGCTGGTAGAGCGCAGTAACAATCGCGCCGTAGGTCGCCATCGCCGAAGGATGGTCGCCCATACCCGGTAATGACCGCGCCGGGGTCGCCTCCTCTCCGGCGCGGACGAGATGCATCAGCCCGGTGCGCGCCCACCATGCGGTCGCATCGAAGCCCGGTTTGTCTGCCTCGGGGCCGACTTCGCCGTAACCGCTGAACGAGGCGTAGATCAGCCGCTCGTTGAGCGGCGCCAGCGCGTCATAGGTGATCCCAAGCCGGCGACGCACTGGCGGCGGATAATTGGTAATGAACACATCGGCCTTGGCCACCAGCCGGCGCAGCACGGCTTGTCCCGCCGCAGAGCGCAGGTCGAGCGCCAGACTTTTTTTATTGCGCCCGTCGAGCACAAAGCCGGGATTGCTCGCAAGGCCCGGTCCAATTGGCGGGGTCGCGCGCCGGCGATAGGGGTCACCCGCGCCCGGCGGCTCGATCTTGATGACTTCTGCGCCAAAATCCGACATCACCGTCGCCGCAGCTGGCCCGGCGATAAAGCTCGCGCAGTCGATCACCTTCAAGCCCTCGAAGACGCGCTCACCCATTAGCCCACCCCTCAATGCTGATCAGACGGCGAAGCGGAATGCGGCGCCGTGGCGCACGACATGGCCGGCAGTGCGGCCGGCGAAGTGCGTGCCGATGACGAGGATCGGGATATCGGACAATTGGGTCAACATGCGCTCGCGCGTTTGCTGCGCCGCAGTAGGATCGCTGTCGGCGGTCGATGACCAATCCGGCCGCGCGATCTGGCAAGGGTGGTGCATGAAATCGCCGGTGATCAGCGCCTCCTCGCCGCAGGAGGCGACCCGCACGCTGACATGACCTGGCGTGTGACCCAGAGTCGGCACGAGGCTGACTTCGTCGCAGATCCGGTGGTCGGTCTCGACGAGGTCGACGAGCCCGGCCTCCAAAACCGGCGCCACCGAGTCGGCAAGGATCGCTTCCATGTCCTCTCGGTCGTGCTGGCTCGTCCAATGATCGAATTCGACGCGGCCCATCAGATAGCGTGCGTTCGGGAATGTCGGAACCCAGCTTCCGCCGTCGAGCATCGTGTTCCAGCCGACATGATCGACATGGAGATGCGTGCAGATGACGGTATCGATCGTCTCGCGCGGATACCCCGCCCCCGCAAGATCGGCTAGAAAGTTCGTCTGGAGTTTGTTCCAGGTCGGAATGCGCCGGTTTTCTTTGTCGTTACCGAGACAGGTGTCGACGATGATCCGGCGGCTCGGCGTTTCGACGACGAGCGCGTGGATGCTCATTTTGAGGCGGCCACGCGCGTCGGCGAAATCGGGCTGCAGCCAGCCGATCGGCAGGATCGCCTCAGGCGTCGCCTGCGGCAGAATAAAACGGCTCCCGCCCGTCACTTCCAGTTCGACGATCTTGGTGATCGTGACTCCCCCGACCCGCCATTTCATCATTGCTGCCCTCCTGCCGCCGCGGAAGTGGAAAATAGACACCCCGCCGGGCCGGGAGTAGCCTTCTGCACGACCAAACATCGCATGGGAGGGGACAGGTATGGCTGGACTGGACGCGGTCCTCGAGACGACCGATGCGGAACGGCCCGCAACGGGGTTCGTCTTTACCGAAGGCCCTTTGTGGCACCCCGACGGCTTCTATTACTTCGCCGATGTCCGCAGCAGCGTGTTCTATCGATTGCGGCTAGGACAGGCGCCGGAAACGGTGCGCAGCGGAACCGGTGAAGGCAACGGCACGACCTTTGATCTGCAGGGGCGGCTCGTCATCTGCGAAGGCGGCAATCGCCGGGTCACCCGTTGGTCAGACGAACGGCACAGTGCAATCGTCATGGACCGCTATGAGGGCAAGCGGATCAACCGGCCCAATGATGTGGTCTGCAAATCGGACGGCAGTATCTGGTTCACCGACCCGGGGCTGCGCGTGCCGCTCGCCGATAAGGAATTGCCGCATTCCGGGGTCTACGCCGTCAAGCCGGACGGAACGAGCCGCCTCGTCGCCGAGTTCGAATACCCGAATGGTCTCGTTTTCTCTCCCGACGAGCGCACCCTTTACGTCGCCAATACGCGCCACGCGCAGTACATCCATGCGATCGAGCTCGACAGCGCGGGCAATATGGTGCGCCGTCGCATCTTCGCCGATATGTCATCCGAAGAGACCGATGGGGTCCCTGACGGCATGAAGATCGACGTCGAGGGCCGGGTCTATTGCACCGGCCCGGGCGGCACCTGGGTCTTCGCGGCGGATGGGTCGCGGATCGGCATCATCCGCACGCCGGAGATCCCTGCCAATCTCGCCTTTGGCGGCCCCGATCTGAAGACGATCTTCTTCACCGCCCGCACCTCGGTTTACACATTGCGCACCAAGGTGCCGGGGCAGCCACATCCATGGTATCGCGTCCGGGCAAAGTGACCAGAGGAGCACCATCATGAAAGTCGGCATTGCGCTCAACATGCTCTCGGAGCCGGGCCGGCCCGATGTGGCGGTCGTGTCGGACCACCTAGCGATCGGCGATCTCGCTGAGCCGCTTGGCTTCGACTCGCTGTTCGCGCTTGAACACCATTTCACCGGCTATGCGATGTCGCCGGCGCCGCTTCAGCTATTGGCCTATTATGCCGGGCGTACCAAGCGGATCATGTTTGGAACGGCGGTCATTGTCTTGCCATGGCACGACCCGATCCGCGTCGCCGAGGGGATAGCGCTCCTCGATATTCTTAGTGGTGGGCGCTGTTTGTTCGGCTTTGGCCGCGGTGCAGCAAGTGTCGAATATGAGGGGTTCCGCATCCCGATGGGGGAAGCACGGCCGCGTTTTGCCGAGTCCGCTCAGCTGATCAGGAAGGCATTGCGCGAGCCCGAATTCGAGTGGCAGGGCGAATTCTACCAGATCCCGCGGACCTCCATCCGGCCGCGCCCGATTTCGCACCCCGAAGAGCGGTTCTTCGCCTCCTCGGTGAGCCCGGAATCGGCCGAGATTATGGCCAAGCTCGGCTTCGGCATTCTCGTCGTGATGCAGAACGAATGGCCAAAGGCGGCCGAGAATATCGTCAATTACCGCGAGATCGCGCTCAGCGTTGGGCACAACCCGCCGCCGCCGATCATTCTCACCAATGTCTCCTGTGCTGAGAGCCGCGGCGAGGCGCATGACCGGGCGATGAATTGGCTCGGCAAGAAATGGGAGTCGATCGACAACCACTACCATTTCTCCGACGGGCATCTCGCCACGGTCAAAGGCTACGAGACTTACGGGAAAATGGCCAAGACCTATGCTCGGTTGCAGAGCGAAGAAGAGCGCGTCAGGGCTACCGAATTTTATGTTAAAATCCAGATTGTCGGCACGCCCGAGGACTGTATTCAGCAGATTGCCGAATTGCAGAGGGTGACGGGAACCGACCATGTGGTGACCGAATTCTCGTTTGGCGGCATTCCGCATCATGACGCCGAAAAGAACATGCGCCTTTTCGCGAGGCGGGTTTTGCCTATCTTGCAGCGAGATAGCGCCTTCGCTGCACCACCCGCAGCGGCAATAGGACCGCAGGGGACCCCCAAAACCGATATGTTCGCCCCTGCCTAACCCCTCATTCGTCACGTCGGCGAAGGCCGGTACCCGTATCCGCGGTGGGTTCCGGGCCCGCGCCGGAACGACGATAAACGGACGATTCCTATCATATTGGCGAGGTTTACCCCTCGCCACGATCTATTTTGACGATCTCCGGCCAAATCTCCTTGAAGATTACAGTGCGAGCTATTCTTTCGATTTCTCCGGTGCCCTTTTCGTTGTCAGGGTGAAGCCTCCTGCCGATAACTGCCTTGACCTGCCTGAACTTATTATGGTCGGCGCCGCGATGGCGCAGCTGCGCGATCTCGTTTTCGCGCTGACGAGTCATCTCTTCCCATTTGTCCCGATCTGCGACGACGCGCTTGCCCTTCGAACGCAGTGTGGCAATCGTATTTTCTAACTGTGCGAGCTGTGCCTTAAGCCGATCGCGTTCCTGACGGAGCTTCGCATAGTTTTCGGCGGCATCGCCGAGCGCCTTCAGCAGCACGTCCCTTTCATGGACAAGTTCCGCGACAGCGACATAAAATGTCCTACCCGACGGTTTCGAACAATCGTCCGAGGAGGCAAGCGAGATCTTGTGGCTATTAGAGGACATGATCTGTCTCTTTTGTCCGGAAAGTCCATAACTCGCCGTAGCTGCGTTGTGTTCTCAAATAATACTAAAAATGGTAGATTCTCCTACAGAATTGATAGTTAAAATCGTAAAAACCAGCGTTAATTTAGGACAAATACAGATAAATTGCCCGCCACATCGGCAGGCGCTTATTCCTTGAATTGCGCGGCGCGCCACCTGACCGCAGCCGGCACACCCTCGGCCGCAACCATATCGCGAAACTTGGCGCCGAATTCGGTCTTTGTCGCATAAAGCGGACCGACGACATCGAGCCCGGCATAGAGCCCGGTGCGGAAACCGGCGGCGTCGGCAACTCGATTGACAGCACGCTTGGTCGCGTAGAGCGCTTCCGGTGAAATCAACGACAGGCGCTTGGCGTAATGTTGGCTCGCCTCCCGCAGTTCACCGACCGGCACGACCCGGTTGACCATGCCGAGCTGGAGTGCGGTCTGGGCGTCGATCGTGTCGCCGAAATAGAGGAGCTCGCGCGCCTTCTTGTAGCCGATGATCATCGGCATCACGATCGCCGGGCCGACGCTCGAGAAACGCACCTCGGGCTCGCCGAACGTCGCATTGTCGGCGGCTATGGTCAGATCGCATAGCATGACGAGCTCGCAGCCACCGCCCATCACATGTCCTTGGACCGAAGCAATCACCGGCTTTTTCATCGACCATGGCAGCATCTCGAATTCGAGCTGCGGGTGTAGATGCTCGTGCGCCCGTGTCGGATCGCTGCGCCAATCATCCTTTCCCGGTTCCTTGGCGGAAATGTCGTACCCGGCGCAAAAGCTCCGGCCTTCGGCCCGCAGCAGCACGACGCTGGTCGCGGCGTCGGCATCGGCTCGCGCGAACGCCTTCGTCAGCTGCTGTTGCAACTCCGCGCTGATGGCGTTGAGCTTTTCTGGACGATTAAGCGTGATGATGCTGACTTTTTCATCCACATCGTACAAAACCACAGGATCAGCCACAGTCCGTGCTCCCTTAGTGTTGTGATGGCTAAGTGTTGTGATGGCGCGCCAGCCGGTCGATGGCGAGCAGTCCCTCTCGGATACCGCCGACTACCGGAATGCCTGCCGCCCGGAGAAAAGCGACCTGCTCTCCATTCATGACGCCGGGGCGAGTGTGAAGCAGAAAATGCGGTTTCTTGCTGCTCGCGGCCATACGGGCGAATAGCTCGAGATAGCTCCGCGGAACCTCGGGCATCTCGAAGGGCTGACCGTCGCAGTTGTCGCGGCAGAAGACGACGATGTCGTGATCGGAGCTGCGATCGAAGAGAGCCAAAGCCTGTGGCAGGTTTGTCGCAAACGTGCCGTTACCCCAGGCATCGAGCGGGTTGCCGTCCCCGCTGACAAAGCCGATCTCGCCTTGGATGCGTGCTTTCGCGGCAGCCGACAATGGAGGCAATTGCAGACCTTCGGATGCAGCCGCGTCGAGGATTAGTTCGGCCAATCCGCCGGATGAGGTAATCACCCCGATCCGGGGCCCTGCCGGGCGCTTGCAACCCTGCAAAGCCGCTAGCACTTCGGTAAACTCGACGAGGTCGGAAACCTCGATCGCAAGGTGCGCGCGCAGCAGTTCGGAAACAAAGGCCGGGTCGCCGGCCAACCCTCCCGTGTGCGTGGTAACCGCGTGCTGCGTGCGCTCGCTCCGCCCGACTTTGAGCACCACCACAGGCTTCCCCTGTTCCGCTGCGCGATCAAGGGCGGCGATAAAGCGGTCTGGGGATCTGATCGTTTCGATAAAGCCGCCGATCACGTTCGTGTTGGGATCATCGGCGAGATATTCGAGATAATCGGCCGCCACCAGCACGGCTTCGTTCCCGGAGGAAACGACATGGCTGAGACCAAAGCGGCGAATATCGGTCAACAAGCTGATACAGAACGCGCCGCTTTGCGAGACGATCCCGACATTGCCGGGAAGGCCCGTTGGGTCGCGCAGTTCCTGGAGATAGGTAGTGCTGCGATCGTGCGGGCTCAGCACCCCCATGCAGTTCGGCCCGCAAAGCGCGATCTCGGCCTCACGGCAGATCCCCTCGATCTGGGTCTGCAGCCTCCGCCCGTCGTCGCCGCGTTCGGCGAAGCCCCCATCGTAGATGACCGCAGCCTTGATCCCACGCGGCGCCGCCGCGAGCAGCGGCTCGAGGACCCGCGCGTGCCCGACGCAAAAAACGGCGACATCGGGCGCATCCGGCAACTCCGCGATGCTCGCGTAGCATTTGCGGCCGGCGACCGTCGAATAATTGGGGTTGACCGGAAATATCGGGCCTGTGAAGCCGATCCGGTCGAGTGAGGTGATCAGCCGTTTCCCAATCGTCGGTTTGTCCGACGCGCCGATGACGGCAATCGATTTTGGCCTAAAAAGCGCGTCGAGAAGCATTCGTCGTCGCTCCTTACGATGGTCGCGGCGGCAATGTTACTTGGTGCAGTATCGGCTGTCCCACACAACCGCACGGAGGAGTTGATGGATCTGCCGCGGCTGGCGGATCCGCGAGGTGGCGTTGACAAAAAATAAAATAGGAACAAAAATGGAACATGGTCGCGGAAAGGGCCTCCCTCCTCGAGCTTCGTGAGCGCATCCAGCGGATCGAGCGGTCGGCGGCGACGGCGCATGGGGTCTTGCCATTTGGCATCGAAGCAATCGACCGGGCTTTGCCTGGTGGCGGGCTCGCGCGGGGCGCCTTGCACGAGATCCTGGGAATGGGCGGTGACGAGGAGGATGGAGCGCTTGCCGCAGCCTTTGCCGCCGGCATCCTCGGACGGCTTACCCTGTTTGCAGGGGGAGAGGGTCGGGGTGAGAGGGGCTTGGTGTTGTGGTGCCTTCCGCGTCCAGATCTCTACGGGCCCGGCCTTGTCGCGCACGGGCTCGATCCTGGACGTCTTGTGCTGGTCCGGGCACCGCGCGATGCCGAAATCCTGTGGGCGATGGAGGAGGGGTTGCGTACTCCTGGCATCGTCGGGGTGGTCGGTGAAGTCGGATCACTCCCCGCTGCGGCGAGCCGCCGGCTGCAGCTTGCCGCGGAACGCTCCGGTATCACTGCCTTTCTGTTGCGACGCTGGCGCGACGGCGGACAGGCAACGCGCGAACGCGCTCTGCCGAATGCGGCCGTAACTCGATGGCGGGTCGCCGCATTGCCGTCGCGGCCTTTGTGGGGCGAGCCTGGAGTTGGACGCGCGCGATGGCGGATCGAGTTGTTGCGCTGCCGCGGCGGTGAGCCGGCATGCTGGGAGGTGGAGGTGGCGTATGCGACGGGTCATGTATCTCTGGCTACCGCGATGGCCGATCGACCGGTTGCGCCTCTCGCATCGGAAAGCTTCCGCCGCGCCGGTTGAGGAAATCCCGTTCGCCACGGTTGCCGATGCTGCCGGACGGCGGTTGCTGGCCGCGGTTAACTCCGCCGCGACGGCTGCTGGTCTTGGGCCAGGGATGCCGTTGGCGGACGCTCTCTCCTTTCTGCCCGGCCTTGCTACCGTGCCGGCGAAGCCAGCGGAGGATGCTGCCGCCCTCCGCAGGTTAGCCGAATGGTGTGGCCGCTACAGCCCGTGGACCGCTCCCGATGGGGCGGATGGGGTGCGGATCGAGATCACTGGCTCGGCCCATCTCTGGGGCGGCGAGGCGGCACTCGCCGGCGATCTCATGACCCGCCTCGATCGCCGGCATGTCACAGGCCGCATCGCCATTGCCGACACGCTCGGCGCCGCCTGGGCAATGGCCCGTTTTGCAGAAGCGGGCGAGAGCATTATCATTTTGCCGCTGGGAGGTAGTTGCGCCGCCCTGGCTCCGTTACCGGTGGAGGCCCTCCGCCTCGACCCGATCACTGCACAGGGTCTGCGGCGGGTCGGCTTGAAGCGGGTCGGTGATCTCTATGCGATGCCGCGCGAAGCGCTGGCCCGCCGTTTTGGCGAGACCATAGCGCAGCTGCTCGATCAGGCACTCGATAACTTGCCCGAGCCGCTGTCGCCGTTGGGTGAAACGCCGGGCCGGCGGGTGAGGTTGAGCTTCGCCGAGCCCATTACCGAGCCTTCCGATCTAATGCTGGCGGCGGAGCGGCTCACTGCGGATCTCGTACGTCGTTTGGCGCAGGAAGGGACGGGGGCGCGGCGGCTCGATCTCGGCTTTCACCGCGTCGATGGCCGGGTCGAACGGATCCAGCTTGGCACGGCTCGCCCGAGCCGCGATCCACACCACCTCACCGCTCTTTTCAAAGAGCGGCTCGATACCGTCGATCCCGGTTTCGGTGTCGAAGACATGATCCTGGCCGCCTTTGCGGTCGAGCCTCTGCCTCCCGAGCAGATTGGTTTCCCCGGCCATCTCGTCAGAAACGAGCCGAGCGACATAGCTCCGCTCCTCGATCGGCTCGGCAACCGGTTAGGTCTCGCCGCATTGTCGGGTCTTGAAGCACGCGAGAGCCACATTCCCGAGCGCGCTTCGGTGCGGGTGCCACCCCATCTCACCGTCAAGACTCCTTCTCCGCATTTAGGAGCGGAGAGGTCTGGGGTGCGGTGGGGGGGCTCCGGTAAATCGCCGCGGCCGATCCGGTTGTTCGAACCACCGGAACCGGTCGAGGCGTTCTGGCTCTTGCCCGACGACCCGCCGTTCCGTTTCATGTGGCGGCGTCGCCGGCATCGGGTAATGCGCGCCGATGGGCCGGAGCGGATCGCCGATGAATGGTGGCAGCCAGAAGGCTCCAGCGAGGTCGACGCAATCCGTGACTATTACCGGGTCGAGGACGAGGAGGGGCGGCGCTTCTGGTTGTTCCGAGCGGGGTTGCACGGCCAGGACCGCCCGCCGCGCTGGTTTGTCCATGGCGTTTTTTCCTAAGACCCGCTGTCATGACGCGCTACGCGGAACTGCAGGTCACCACCAATTTCTCGTTTTTGCGTGGTGCCGCGCATCCGGACGAGCTGGTGCTGACTGCGGCGACACTCGGTCACGCCGCGATCGCGATCACTGATCGCAACAGTTTTGCGGGCATTGTGCGTGCGCATCATGCCGCCAAACAGGCCGGGATCCGGCTTGTCGTGGGTTGCCGCCTCGATCTCTTCGATGGGGCGAGCCTACTCGCCTTTCCTGAGGATCGCGCTGCCTATGGCCGCCTCACGCGGCTCTTGACCCTCGGCAAACGGCGTGCGCTCAAGGGCGAATGCCATCTCGACTACGCCGATGTGGCGGCCCACGGTGAAGGCCAGATCGTCGTCGTGATGGGGGATATGGCGGAATTCGCCGCCCGCGTCGCGGCGGATTTCCATGGTCGCGCCTATCTCGCCGCTCATCACCTCTATCGCGGCGACGATGCGCAACGCCTCGCCCGCATCGAGGCTCTGGGCGAAGCCACCGGATTGCCGCTCGTCGCGACCAATGATGTGCTCTACCACGTGCCGGAGCGGCGTCCTCTGCAGGACGTGCTGACCTGCATCCGCGAAGGCTGCACGATCGGTGAGGCTGGCTATCGTCTCGCCGCCAATGCCGAGCGCCATCTAAAACCGCCGCGGGAGATGGCGCGGCTGTTTCGCGGGCACGAGGATGCCGTCGAACGAAGTCTCGAAATCGTCGAGCGCTGCCGATTCAGCCTCGACGAACTGCGCTACGAATATCCCGAAGAGCCGGTTCCCGAGGGGCTAACGCCACAACAGCGCCTTGCCGAATTGACCTGGCAAGGTGCCGCCGAGCGCTTTAGTGCGTCCGTCACCCCCACGGAAGCGGGGGCCCAGGGCCGCCATTCGCACCCTTGCCCCCCGGATTCCCGTTTTCGCTGGAATGACGTGAGAAGTGAGATCCCCGAGAAGGTGCGCGGTCTGATCGAGCACGAGCTGCAACTGATCGAGCGGCTCGACTACGCGCGCTATTTCCTGACGGTTCACGACATCGTGCGGTTTGCGCGGCAGCGCGGCATCCTGTGCCAGGGGCGGGGCTCCGCCGCCAATTCGGTTGTCTGCTATTGCCTTGGCGTCACTGCAGTCGACCCGGCGCGCATCGATGTTTTGTTCGAGCGCTTTATCAGTGCCGCACGCAACGAGCCGCCCGACATCGATGTCGATTTCGAGCACGAGCGGCGCGAGGAAGTCATCCAATACGTCTATGAAAAATATGGCCGCGACCGGGCCGGTCTCGCCGCCACCGTAATCTGTTATCGCTCGCGCTCGGCCATCCGTGAAGTCGGCAAGGTATTGGGTCTCAGCGTCGATGTCGTCGCAGCACTCGCCGGCATCGTCTGGGGATGGAGCAACGATCCGATTGCCGATCTCAGAGTGCGCGAGGCTGGTCTCGACCCCACCGACCATACTTTGCGCCTCGCACTCGATTTGGCGGCGCAACTGGTCGGCTTTCCACGCCATCTCTCACAGCATGTGGGCGGGTTCGTGATCACTCGCGGGCCTCTGTCAGAGCTCGTTCCGATCGAGAATGCGGCAATGGAGGACCGCACTGTCATCGAGTGGGACAAGGACGATCTCGACACGCTCGGTATTTTGAAGATCGATGTTCTGGCACTCGGCATGCTGACCTGCATCCGTAAGGCCTTTGCGCTGATCGTGAACCATTACGGCCGCAAGCTCGATCTCGCCACTGTCCCGGCAGAGGATCCTGCCGTCTACGAGATGCTTTCCCGCGCCGACTCGCTCGGCGTCTTCCAGGTCGAAAGCCGCGCCCAGATGACGATGCTGCCGCGGCTCAAACCGCAGCAATTCTACGATCTCGTCATCGAGGTCGCGATCGTACGGCCGGGCCCGATCCAAGGCGACATGGTGCATCCCTATCTGCGGCGCCGCTCCGGGCGAGAGCCGGTCGACTATCCTTCCGAGGCGCTCCGCCAAGTGCTGAGCAAGACGATGGGTGTGCCGCTCTTCCAGGAGCAGGCGATGAAGATCGCTATCGTCGGTGCCAGTTTTGCGCCGGAGGAGGCTGACCGGCTGCGCCGCGCGATGGCGACCTTTAAACGCAATGGCGACATTCACCTCTTCCGCGAAAAGTTTGTCGCCGGCATGGTCAAAAACGGCTACGAGCGCGACTTCGCGACCCGCTGCTTCAGCCAGATCGAGGGGTTC
>Ga0306926_10008287_pt1 | contig 11356 bp, 16 predicted proteins | sample flu12Cox44000178_FD_203759 | JGI IMG/M metagenome (GOLD analysis project Ga0306926, IMG submission 203759) | Lab enrichment of tropical soil microbial communities from Luquillo Experimental Forest, Puerto Rico - flux8day.12C.oxic.44.000.178 (v2)... | ecosystem: Environmental > Terrestrial >...
AAAACGAAGATGAATGGCCATGGCAGTTAGCGGTATGCCTGGATCCTAGTGGCGACAAATTCTCCAGCAACAGGACCTGCACTTATTGTAGTTGGTGAAGCAGTTCGGGCCCGCATTGCGCTGCTCGCAGGTGTATTTGGCCGCACATCGCGCGTTGCACGAGCCGTAGCATCATCTCGTTCACGACCAGCGGATGGACCGATTGCAACAAGAATCGCCAGAGCCGATACAGTTGACCGAAATCGGACGCATTTCATCTCCATCTGGCTTTCCTGAGCGCGAATGGCGCCGTCCGGAATGCGGTTGGAATTCGCGCCGCGCGATGTTTGACCAACTTTCAAGCTATCGCAACTTTTGGCAGGCCAGCGGAGAAATCGAAGATGGCGCGATACCCTTCCAGCTCGTTGTGAACGAGAAAGGCAACCGGCCGGTCAATCCAAAAATGATGCTGCGATACAGAGGAGCCGGATCAGCAGGGCCATTGCCCGTTTCTGGAGGTCCGTCATGTCGACGTCTTCCGGTGACCTGAGCAGTGAGCTGACGTGAGGGAAACTGAATTGACGTTGCGCTGCCCCACAAAAACCCAAGGAGGATCCGATGCGCTCAGTATTGCTCGGAATTATTACGGCGGCTGGCTTGGTTCTTGCGAGCACCCCGCCCACGCTTTCCGCACCGGTCAATGCCTCGACCATCTCCCAGGCTGTGGCGGAACTCAATCCCATTGCCCAAGCGCGCTGCGGTGCACGTTGCGGACTGCCTGGGGCCGCTGTCGGCGGTGGCATTGTTGGTGAGGGACAGCCGACAACCAAGACACCGCTCCGTCAAAGGACGAGAGCCTCATCGTAGATAACCCACGCGTCAACCCAAGAGGGCAACGACGGATACATGACCGGCTTGCCCAAGGCCGGGCGATACGGACCTGCCCGATCCCGACTTGATCATTCGAACGAGTGGCGAAATCCGCTTGTCAGGTTTCCTCCTTTGGCAGAGCGTGCACAGTGAGTTCTACTTTTCACTCGATCACCTCGTCGGCGCCCAGGAGGGGCACTGCCGAGATAGTCAGCCCGAGCGCGCTCGCTGTCTTAAGATTTACGACAAGCTCGAACTTGGATGGCTGCTCGATCGGCAGATCGACCAGCTTTGCGCCGCGCAGAACCTTGTCCAAGAAAGTGGCGAAAGCGCTCCCCCAACCGCCATTGAGGATGGCGCGGGAAATTGGGACGTAGAACTGGAAGGCGAGCGTTTCGTCGATGTCGTGCTCGAACATGCCGCGCTCGATCTCGTAGCGCAGCTCGTGCAGGAGTTCTCGATGCGCTCTTTGCGGACATTGGTTGGGTCGGTCATGGTCAGGGGAGGGACCACTGCACGGAGAGCGTATTGCCGGCGTTGCCGCGGCTGGTGACGACGCCGAGGTCGGTGCGCGCTTGCTCCAAGGTATGCAGGTCGAGATGCGCCTTCCCCGCCGCTTCCTCGACGTCGCTCACGCGCTTGGGACCATGGGCGAGCTCGTCGCGGAGGAATTGCTGGGCGCGAGCGCGCCGCTCGGGCTGCTTGGCCAGCGTCGGGTTTTCACGCGGCTTGCGCGACGGCGTCTTCAGTGCGGACTTGCGCGCCTCCTTGGCGAGGTCGGCGCGGGCGTTGGCAACCGTCGCGCGGCAGCAGCCGACGGCGTTAGCGACGTCGGTCAACGTCGCGTTCGGATTGGCCTGGAGCGCGGCGCGGGCGCGCGCGCGTCCGGTCATGTTCGGTGCTGCGCGGCCGGCGGCTGTCTTGCGCTTGCGCGGCACCGCTCTGTGCGGCTGCGACCGGGGGCGCTTGTCCCGCATCGCCGGAAGCGGAGCTGGAAGCTGCGGCTGCGAGCTGCGCAGCAGCGGAGCGAGGACAGCGGCGAGGATTTGGGCGGTGATATTGGGTTGAAGGTCGAGGGCGGAGAGATTGGCGAGGATTTCGGTGAGTTCGGCGGCAGGGAGCATGGCGGGGGGTTCTCCTGCAATCGAGTGGGGGGAGGAGGCCGCACGATAAATGCGCGCACCGGCCCCCGACAAGGTTTGCAGGGCACGCGCGGTATGGGAAGGCCGGGGGAAAGGCGGGTCGCGTGCGGACCCACGTCGCTGAACTTCGTCAACCCGGTTGAATCAAGGTGCTTGTCGATGCCATAGTCGGCAAGGCGCTCGCACTTCGTTATCCGGTGGTCGTTCGGGAATTTCAGCCCTCGATTAGGGCATCGATCGCCGCCTGATCGAGCGTGGGGCGACGCAGCCGCAACAGCGCTTCGGCCACGCGTCTTGCCCCGGCAGCGGGATCACCGCGGCACCTTCACGCGCCGATCGCGCCGCTATCCACGCCAGCGCGTCGGCCGCATCGCGCTCCATCCGCAGCTTGTCCTCGGGGATGGCGGCGATGCGCTCGCACTCGTTGGCGCGGTCCTTGTTAAGACCTAGCTTGCGGAGATAGTTGCGAAATCCAACCTCGTCTCGGGCCGAGACGAGGTCTGACCTGGCGCCTGGCCGGCGCTCGGCCTTGGCCAGCAGTTGCCCCAAGCGCCAGCGTGCCTCGAAGCGCGCCTCGTTCACCGGCCGAATGGCCTCGGTGTTCTTGCGATAGCCCGCCTCGCACATCGTCGTCTCGATGGCGTCGGCCATGCCCAGGAGCTGATCTGTGTCGAGTATTTTCTGAGGTTTATGAGCACGGGGGGCCTCCCTTGCCAGCCATCATCTTGCCGAGCTTGCACGCGTCTAGCGTGACGATAGCGGCGCGCTCGTTGACCGAGGCTTGGTGGTCTTTGATTCGTTCTGCCCTTGCGACGATCTTTGCCGCCTGCTCGCCGCCAACATCGGAGGGTGGTCCATTTGGACCACTTGCCATAACTGCGGTCTTGTTGTTGCTCGCCTTTTTTGCCGCGCGATGGTCCATTTGGACCAATGTCGAGCGTGCGCAGGGCCGCGCGCGCAGCCCCAAGAACTTCGCCCTCTCGGTCGCTGCCAAGGAAACGAACGAAGGTCGCGAGCTTGCGGCGGACTGGGACGGGGCAGCTCGGTCACGACGCTGTCTCCCACGAGATCCTGTCGATCGTCGTCGGCCCGCTGTGGCTGCGGTCCCAGACGTACCAGGCGAACGCCATCCCGCTGTTGGCCTTGCGGCCTTCCCAGCCGGCGCGGTGCATCATGGGCAAGCGAAGGCGGAAGACGTGAATCCGTGCGGGCGGATGTTCGTCGAGCACGTAGCGCCGCAACGCTGCTTTCTTTGTTTGCCCGGCACCGGCTTCTAGAAACGCAAGTCGCAAAAGCATGACCACGAGCGGACACAAATCTATCGCGTGCGCGACGAATTCCTCGGCCAGCCGGAACGGAGGGTTGGTGATGATGCACTCACACCCGGTCGGCAACCGCTCCAACAAAAAATCGCGCCGATAAAAGCTCGTCGGATCCCCGTAGTCGACGAGATCGGAAGCAAGGACCTCATGTCCGGCTGCGCGCAGCGGCCGTACGATTGCCCCGCGGCGGCCGCAGGCTGGTTCCCACAAACGAGGCGGCAAGCGCTCGCAACGCAGCAACGCCGCAACCGCAACACTTGGAGTCTCATAGAGATCGTCCCCGCGCTCGGCGAGTCGATGGCGCTGTACTTGGCAACTGTGGTCGAGCATGTGACACACACACACAACACGGATGGGGGCGAGGGGGCCGCTTGTCGCGCGGCCTCTCGCCCCTCCTTTGGTTAAAACGGCATTTCGTCGTCGAAATTGTTATGCCGCGGTGCCGGCAGTGCCGCATTATCGGGGGGCGGCGGCACGCTGCCTCCTTCCTTGCCGGGCCGCCACTCGATGACGCGAAAGTAGGGCTTAGGCCGATCGCCCGTTTTCGTCGGCATCATCTCGCTGGCGAGCGAAACGAGCGGAATCGCGCCAGGGTGGGCGCGACGTACCCTGGCGATTTGGTTGGCGAGATCGCCAACAGCGCTACGCCCGCCGTAGGTTTCCGTGACGAAGGTGTATAGTTCCGCCGTTTTTTGCGCATCGAGCAAGTAGACATATCGGCTGTCGCGCCAGACGTCGGACGGCTTATCGCCGAAGGTGGGCCACTGGCTTTCATCAAGATGGCCGAGCTCGTCGCGTTCCGGATGCCGCTGGTGCGGTCCGGTGACGCGTTGCTCGACCGGCGTGCCGTCCGCCCATCGCACCCATGCGACAACGACGCTGAGCGCGATGAGCTGCAGCTCATCTGGCATGATAGGTTCACTGCGGCCGGCACCGATGAAGTAAGCGCCGTCGCGGAACTTGATGATCTTGCCCTTAACGAACCGCTCCGGCGCGGGCGGCACGCTGCCCCAACCGTCGTCTTGCGCGGGGATCGTCATTTCGTTGCTGCTGTTAGTCATTTCTCAACTCCTATTGCTGCTACGTCTCGGCGCGACGCTATTTCCCCGCGGCCCGGCGCCGGGCAGACCGCAAGAGGTAAATGTCATGTGCGTTTGCGCTGGGTTTCGCGTTTGCGCACAAGGCGCGTGATTTGAAATCGCAGCTTCTGCATCTCATCCTCGATTTGCTGGCGCTCTTGCTCACTGTCGTCGAGGGCGCGCTCGAGCTCACTGATTTTTTGGCTGACCTGCTCGCGTGCCACAGTGATCGCGGCAGCGAGCAGCTGCTCTGGATTCACGCCGTTCGCGCGCGACTGCAGAATCCGCAATGTCTGGCTGTCACTCAACGACGCGATGGCAAGCACATCAGCGACGTGCCCACAAAGTTCGTCATGCGTCATGGGTCGCCTCCGCATCTAGAGCGCGAGCCTCTCGCTCGCGCAGGTCTGTGAGATAGCTCGTCGCTGCGTCGAGTGTGGCGCGCGCGTAATCGATGTTGTGCACTATGACGAGGTCGGCGCTATCGAGGTCGTCATCGCCAAGCATGTCGAGCGTGTCGCGGAGCGCCTCGGCAGCGTTATTGAGCCGCGCGAGGATGTCGCGTTCACGGTCGGTGTCGTTGGTCATGGGTTGCCTCCGCAATTTGCTTCGGGTCGTATTTTTCCAGCACGGTGCCGGCCATATCCTCGAAGCATGCTGCACTGATTACCGGCGGCTCCTTGCCGGTACGTTGCCGATAGGCGTGGCGGGCGAGCTTGATGCCGCGCGCGAGATCGAAGGTCTTGTGCTCGGCATCGTGATAGGTCGTCATCCGCGTTGTCGTGCCGTCGCTGAAGGCTGCAACGAAGGTCGGGTTGGTCACGGCGTCCTCCAAAATGAAAAGCGCCGCGCGCTTGCTCCGCGCGGCGCTGGTTGATCGTTACGACATGCCGTTGCCATTGCTCGGCAGAGCGAGAATCGCGCGCGCGATGTCGACGAGATTGCTGTTGTGAAGTCCAACCAGCGGCCGCTTGAGATCGACGTCGACGAGGGACCAGGTACCAGTATGCCGGTCGTGCGTGATCCAGTAGCCGTGCCGCTTGGCGCGGGCGCGCAAGGTATTGAGCTTGAGCGGGCTGCTTGCCGGATCGCTGGGGACGATGTAATGCATAACTGCTCCTACTAAGTTGGCCGGCGCTCACAACGCCGGCGGTGCTCAGCGGGTCCGGATCATTCCGGGCCCGTTTTCTTCGGCGCGGTTGCTGGCGCGCGGAAGCTCCAAATCGGGACGCAGACGTCGGCATCGAGCCGGCGCCTTGGCGCCTTCACTCCATTGGCGAATTGCAGCATCCCGTCGGCTTCGGCGCGCATGACGAATCCATTCGTTGTGTTGCCCACGAGCACACCGACGCAGGCGTGGCGAGCTACGCCGACATCCTTGTGAACGGCGAACAAGTCGAGTGCGGACCAGCCGGCACGTGCTGCGGTGAGCGCACGCGAACCGGCTAGAAACTGCTTGATGCACGCGTGCACGCGGGCCCATTCCTGTGGACGCCAGCCGGGGCACGGTTCGGTTTCGGCGCGCAGCTTCGCAAAGGCGTCGCGCCAAATCGCGAGGCGGCCTTCGGCGTTGAAGGCATCTGGTGGCGCGGCCGCTTGCGTCGCTTCGTTCGACGCGAACACGACGTCCATGACGCGTTTGAACTCGATCCTGACGTGCTCCGCAAAGGCCACTTCTTCGCGCAAGATGGCGCGCAGCTCGGCGTCAAGCGCAGCGGTGTCGAGAGTGTTCTCGTTGTAGCGGCGATGCGTCTGGTCACAGTACCAGTCGGCCAGCTCGCGAATGCGGCGCGAGCTTATTCTCGGTTCGCTGCCGGGAGGGGAAGCGTGTTGTGGGGGCGCCGCCGCTGCATCGGGGGTGGTCGGCGCTACATCGGCCTTGGATGTCGCGGTTTGAACAGACGTGGGTGTTTGCGGAGCGTGCGCCGTCGCGGTCAGACGGAACTCCGCCGCTGCCCACTTGCTGGTTTCCGACTTTTTCTCTTCAAGCACATAGTCGGCAATGCGCGTGCCGATGAGCTGGCGCACCTCGGAATTGATCCGCTGTCGGGAGAACTTGCGGCCGTGCAGGAGAAGCTGCACCACTTCGTCATTGAGCCTGGCTGCAGCAGTCCAGTCGTCCTCATGATGCTCCCACCATTTTTGGAAGATGCCGAAGATATCAATACGATCCGGGTCTTTAACTTTCAGCTCGGCCAGGCGCGCGACCGGATCGGGGCAACCAAGCGTGAGCAGCGGGTCTCGCACCCAACTGCACCACTGATCGAAACTGCCGAGCGCTTTGCCATGCGTGAGCGCGTCGGGATTCTGCCGCCCCCAACGCAAGATCGTGAAAACATATTGCAGCAGCTCGATGCGCCGGGCGCGGATATCGTCGAGGAATCCAGCTTTGAACTCGCGCTGTTCCGGGTCCTCGATTTTGGCATCAAGATCGCCCACGATCGTACGCCGAACCAAGTCGCGGCCGACGTTCAAGCCACAGCCGGTAATCGATATCAACGCGGTTGAATTGACCGGGGCGAGCTTGCCCAAACCCATGATCCGCAAAAACGCGGGGCGCTCCGACAAAGCAGAACAGAGAACATCGGACCGCAATATTAGGGCGTTTAGATTATCAATCAGGATCGAATGTCCACCGCGCAACAGCAGCGCAGTGAGTCCTTTGTCGAACTCCTCGTTTTTACCTAGCGAGGCAGTTTGCGGCCCTTCGCCAAAAGCGATTACTGAGGGCGCTTTCGCGAGCAAGCCTTTGCCCACACCGCTGCCGCTAATCGATGGTGAGCGGTACACGAAAGCGGGCGCTAACCACAAAACCGAGCGGCAGGGAGCTGTCAGCAAGGCGTGGAGGAAAGCGGATTCGTCGTTGCCGGGATTGAGGTCGAGATCGACGACGGGAGTTGCGACCTGCTTGCCCCCGACCTCGAGCTCAACCTCTTTGAAGATTCCGTCGGCATAGGCGAAGGTGCGGAACGCCGCGCGCAGCTGGCGCAGGGCTTCTTTCGCATCCTCTTTTGTTGGGCGCTCTGGCAGCGTGAGCGTTGGCGCGTCGCAGACGAAGAGTCCTGTCGCGGCATCGAAGCCGGGGGCGCAGCAGATTTCACTGTTAGCGCGTAAGATTGGGCCCGTCGTGGTGCCAGTGATGACCGGCAGCAGCTGCTCGCTGGTTAAGACTGCGAGCGCGAGCTCGGCCACGCGATCGGGCAACGTAATTTCGGCGCGGCCCTCCTCGGTCCACTTAATTGGCTGGCAAATATCGTGGGCAAAATTGATCAGGTGGTCGCGCGTTAACGTTCGCAATTCCGCCCCGCCATCCGCAATCCGAAGGACAAAAACTGGCGTGCCGTCGATGCGGGCGAAAATGCGAGGCTCAGCCTCGTTAGCGAGCAAATGTCCAAGCGCGCGCGCGGTGGCGGGGAACTCGGCGCCATGCACGATCAAATCGGGTTTCTTGCCGCCGACGGTGCTGAACGGTTGTGGCTTGCGCGGACTCATGCGTGCCCCCGCAGGCCGGAGTGAGCGGTGCGGCTGGCCTCGCAATAGGACAGGCCGGTGCGCATCGCGGACGCAACGATGAGGGCGTGCGCTTCCTCATAACTGAGTTGGAGGCCCAACATCTCGCTGAAGCGACAGGCGGCCCAATGCGTGAGACTGTTTCGTTCCCCCTCTGCCGCGCGTTCCAGCCGCTCCAGGACTTTGCGGATGCGACGATCGTCCGGGACCACTGCGCGTGGCGGTTCGCAGGAAGGTCGCTGTAAGAGGCGCAGCTGCCGCAGGAGGTCGTTCGGCCAGGGCGCAGGCGGGGCATCTTGCAGCACCGGCAGACCGGCGGCCGGCCACCAGACAACGTAGCCGCCATCGGCGCGCACATCGATGCCGCGGGCAAGACGGCCGACGCTGCAGCGCAGGTCGGGAGCATGGCGGAACAAGCAATGCAGTCCTCCGGACCGCGTTCGGTGTACACGCGTTGGCGGTAACCGCATTCGGTTCGCGGCCCACCACTCGCGCACCTGCGAATGTTTGGGATCAACATCGAGGGCATCGAATCCGGAGGCCGTGCCGGTCGGCACGCCGATCAAAGGGCCAGGATGGTTGGTCCAGAGCTGTTGCAGCGAGGCGGCATCGCGACGCGCGTCCTTGAAGCCAGCAGGGCAGGTCGGGGCCTTGTCACGCCCACAGGGGAAGCACGGATAGGTGGACGCCAGGGCGAGGGCGGCGGTGAGGGTGTCCATATCGGCGGGCCTCCTTACGGAGGCTCGACCGTGACGGGGACGCTGGCTTGCGGAGGGAGAAGCTGATATATCGCGTGGCTTCGCTTGTGCTTCCGTTTCCTCCGGCTCGGCCATGCGCCCCTAGCGCGCGGCCGAGCTTTCTATTTCTCAGCTGCTGAAGCAGCCTCAATGAGGCTCGATGTCTCGATGCGAACGCAGCGCGGCCCGAAGCGAACCTTCTTGAGCTTGCCGGCCTTCACCAGGTTATCCACCTGGCGGACGCTCACGCCGATGAGGTCGGCGGCCTCCTGGCGGCGCAGCGTGATGGGCAGGGCGCGCTTGCGCTCGGCGTGCTCCTCCAAAATCGACATGGGAGTGCTCCCGTCAATGGAATGGGAGCACCCCTAGAGGCACATGCTCGCAGGGAAAAATAGCTGCCACAAAATGTTTTAATTGGCGCGTTTAATTCGACGCATTCGGCGCATTCGGCGCATTCGGCGCATTCGACGCACGCACCGAATTAGCGCTGCGATCCTTTTTTGGGGCCAGATTGGCCCAGGCGGTCGAGTCCGGCCATGCTGCGCGCATCTCGCCAGATGCGTTCCCGGAAGCCGCGCTGGCTGAAACGATAGCCGTGCTTGCTCATGAACTGCTGCACAAACGGCATTGCTTCTTCGTCGCGCTTGACCGATTCATCGGGGCGCAGAAAGTCGGCGAGCGCTTTGGCAGCTTCCCATTCTTGATCGCTGCGGCTGTAGCGGCGTCCCTCGACCGACAACCGATCAAGCCAATGATCGTAATCCGTTTCCTCTAATTTTGATTGGGTTTTGGCAAGCGCATTGCGCTCGACTGCCTCCGATTTCTTGGCTCCCGTCGGGGTATCGGTCTTGCTAGGATTGGGGGCACTTGCGGTTCCGAAAGCCGTTCCTTTAGGAAACGGCGGATCGCTCCAATGGGGAAAACCGCGATAATGTTTTGGCATCGGCGACACTCCGCATGTCGTTGATGAAGTCCTGCCCCGGCGGGTTGGTCTCCTGCCGGGGCGGGGCGCTGCTTCAAGCGCTCGGTGCGAAAGTTAGCACCTTGCCGCTCTGTGCACCATGCTGCAGGAAGTGCGCCCAGTCGTTCATGAGCGCGCGGCGCTGATGGATGAAGTCGCTGCGGCGGTAGCTGCGCTCGAGCGCCTCCGGAATCGCGTGGCTCAACGCGGCCTCGATCACCACCGTCTTGGCGCTGCTGCATTCCTCGGCCCCAGTTTTGAAGCCCGCGCGCGCGGTACCATGCACCGTGATGGGCTTGCCGTTGGGATCGAGATAGAGCGGCTTGCCCTCGCGCTGGCGCGCGGCGTTCATGCGCGCGATCACCTGACGCATCGCGTTCACCGCCATGATGCTGCCCGGCCGCTCGCCTGCGAACACAACGTCGCTGGCGCCATCACGGGCGCGCTTGAGCTCCTCGAGGATGCGCAGCGCCGGGCCCGAAAGCGGCACCTGGTGGCGCTGATTGTTCTTGCCGCGCGGGATCACCCAGAGCGCATCGGCGAAGTCGACGTGCGCCCACAGCATCGGCCGCGGATTCTTGCGGTCGCCGCCGATCAAGTCGCCCAGCCGGCAGGCGCACAGAATTGAAAATTGCAAGGCCAAGGACGGGATGCCTCCGACACTGCGAAGGTGCTGCATGAAGGCGGGGAGCTCGGCATAAGGCAACGCCGGCTGCGGTTCGCTGCGATGCAGCTTGGCCTTGCTCGGCAAGCGATGGGCGAGGTTGCCGCGCCAGGCCGCCGGGTTGTCGCCGCTGCGGTAGCGGCAGGCCTTAGCGAAGTCGAGAATCTGCTCGATGCGCGCGCGCAGCAACGCCGCAGTCGGGGTGCGCGTGCGCCAGATCGAACTGAGCGCACGAAAGACGTCCTCAACCTCGATCTGGTCGACCGCGAGATCGCCGAGCACCGGCAGGATGTGGGTGCTGAGCGAGCGCTCGAAGTCGATCGCTCCCTGGGCGCTGCGCCAGCTGCCGCGATGCGCGGCCAGATACTCCGCCAGCACCGCGCGGAAGGTCATGCTGCGACGCTCCCGGCGCCCACTGGTCGGACGCGCGCCCGAGATGAGCTGCGCGCGCAGCTCGCGCGCCTTTAGGCGGGCCTCCTCGAGGTTGACCGTGTGCAGCGGACCCAGCCCAAGCTTGGTGCGCCGGCCGCCGCGATCATACTGGAAAATCCAGCTACGGCTGCCACCCGGCATGACCTGCAGATACAGCCCGCCCCCGTCCGCAAACAGACCAGCACGGCGGAGCCGCCCGATCCGGGACGCAGTCAGTCGGTGAATTCCACGCGCCATACCAGGTTACTCCCTAAGCCTAACCTTAGGGCCCCCCATAGATTGGCCCTTAGGTTTGGTGCTAAGCTGTTGAAATATTTGGTGAAATTAAAACGGCCGACCTAAGCCTCTAAGGTTCTCACCCCCGCTCTCCGTAGAAAGCACACCTCATCACGCGACGTACAGCCAGACGTACATTGCATACACTTCCGCAGTGTGCAATACCTTTCGCGTTAATTCTTCGTAGTGCAACGCAAGTGGCTGAATTGCCACAGTCTCTTTCTGTTGTATTGCAGCAGCGTGCAGCATGGTGCAGCCAGGTGTGATTAATTGAGGATTTATCACTGCGTGACCGGGCGGCTACCCGCTCTGTTGAAGCGGTTCGAGACCACGACGCTCGAGCTGTGGAAGCGGCACGGCATCCGCCAGGCCGGGTTCTGGACG
>Ga0306926_10008289_pt1 | contig 11355 bp, 11 predicted proteins | sample flu12Cox44000178_FD_203759 | JGI IMG/M metagenome (GOLD analysis project Ga0306926, IMG submission 203759) | Lab enrichment of tropical soil microbial communities from Luquillo Experimental Forest, Puerto Rico - flux8day.12C.oxic.44.000.178 (v2)... | ecosystem: Environmental > Terrestrial >...
CGAAATCGAGAGGGTCGGCGATCTGCCGGTTGATGTATTGGCGCGCATCGGCGACCCGTTCGTCGCTCGTCTTGCCGGTGCTCGAAACCTGCTGACGTAGTTGATCAAGCTTCGCGGCGTCCTCCCCGCGGTCGACGAGCGCCAATAGCAGCCGGCGGACATAGGCCGACTCTTCAACCGAGCGAATATTGGCCTGGGCGAGTGCCACATAGGCGGGGAAATAGTTCTGGTCGATGATCCCGAGCTGACCGTCGACGGTGCGCGTCATGCGCATGCTCAACAGTGCCGCTGCGGCCATCAGGATCAGCAGTCCGACGGCAATGCCAAAGATCTTCAAGCCGATTGGAAAACGCATGGCGCCGCCCTCCAAGCGGCGAGAAACGGTGGCAGGATCGCCCGGCCGACACGACGCGCCACAAATTATAACCGAGGGGCGTAAAATCGCGACGAATAGCCTCCGCGCAGATGGCGGAAACGCCAGGCGAGATCACCCGGTGCCCGGCCCTAATCGACCCGCTCCGGCTTGAGGCTGCGAAGGAATTGTCGAGATGAATCCAGCGCCGCTCACCCCGTCATTCCGGCGCAAGCGGGAATCTAGCGATTTCAGTACCTTGCCCCCCGGTCGGGCAAAGGGCGGGCTCTGGGCCCCGCTTTCGCGGGGCGACGACTTGGCGGGCTGGCGGCATTTCCTCGGACGCTCTAATACCGCTCAACGGCTCGGTGGTGGCCGAATCCGGCGTTCCCGGTCCCAAGATTCCCTCCGATGGCGCTTGCCGGAATGGTGCGGGACGCTGCGCAACGATAGGGGCTGCCATCCGCATCTGCATGATCCGCAGCGGCGGCATCCGGGCTAAACTTAATCAACGCGGCGGGATCGGCCGCGATCGTCGAGGGGAAGGGAATGGCCGCAAATCCACGAGGCATTAATGCAGCGTCCGGCGGGCTGGATCGCCGGGAGTTCCTCGGGCGAATGTGTCAATCGGCAGGCGCCGTCATCGCACTCGGCGCCCGGCGCGCCTTCGCCGACGGTGATCCGATCGTCGAGACGACATCGGGAAAAATCCGCGGCCTCTCTGGCGGGACCGTGCAGGTCTTCAAGGGCGTGCCCTACGGGGCGTCGACCGCTGGAGCAAACCGTTTCATGCCGCCGCGTCCCCCCGAGCCATGGACCGGAATCCGGGACACCGTCGCCTATGCCGGGCACGCACCACAATGGCCGTCGACGACGGCGCCGCGGGCGGAGCTCAAGACTTTGCTCGGGCAACCCGACACGACGCCAACCGGGGAGGATCGCCTGACGTTGAATTTGTGGACGCCGGGCTTCGACGGCGGCGCGAAGCGGCCGGTCATGGTTTGGCTGCATGGCGGCGGCATGGCCTATGGGTCGGCTAATCGGGCCCTTTACGACGGAGCCAATTTGGCTCGGCGCGGTGATGTGCTCGTCGTCAGTGTCAACCATCGGCTCAACGTCTTCGGTTTTCTCCACCTGGCCGATATTGGTGGAGAGGCCTACTCACACTCGGGCAATGCCGGGATGCTCGATCTCGTTGCGGCACTGCGCTGGGTGCGTGACAATATCGACCGGTTTGGCGGCGATCCCGGCAATGTGACGATCTTTGGCGAGTCGGGCGGTGGCGGCAAAGTCAGCACGTTGCTCGCTATGCCGGCGGCTCGGGGCCTCTTTCACCGGGCGATTATTCAGAGCGGTGCGGCCATTCGGTTGTCGACGCGTGACCGTGCCACCGCGTTGGCCGAGGGGGTGCTGAAGGAACTGGGACTGGGCAAGAATGAGTGCGATCGGCTGCAGAGCGTGCCGGTCGAACGGCTGATCGCAGCATTGACGCCGGCCCAGCAAGCGGTCGGTCCGAGCCCCCGGCCGATGCTCGACCGCTACGTTTTCGGGCCGGTCGTCGACGGCGCCGATCTTCCGGCGCATCCCTTTGATCCGGCGGCACCCGTTGTCTCCGACGACATCCCGCTGGTGATCGGCAACACCGAGGACGAAGCATCCTTGTTCCTGGTGGGTGACGACGGGGTATGGAACGGGACGTTGACCGAGGCTGAGCTAAAGGCACGCGTGGCACGCCTCGCCGGCGCCGATACCGATCGCGTACTCGAACTCTACCGGGCCCGCGATCCCAAGGCGAACCCGGCGGAGCTGCTGATCGCCGCGTCGACCGGAGGAAATTTCTGGGTTCGGTCGGTCATCCTGGCCGAACGCAAGGTCGCCCGGAACCGCGCGCCGGTTTATTTCTATGCGTTCAATTGGGCAACACCGGCTTTTGGCGGCCGGCTCAAATCGCATCACGCGATCGATCTCCCGTTCACGTTCGATACCGTTGATGCCGCGGATACGAGCGCCGGCTTTCCCGGCGCCCAACAGCTCGGTGATGCGATGTCCGCTACTTGGGCAGCATTCGCCCGCAATGGGACCCCGGATAATGCCGCGATCCCGCATTGGCCGGCCTACACGCTCCCCGATCGTGCGACACTGGTTCTGGATACGACCTGCCGGGTCGATAATGACCCCGGCCGTGACGCGCGCCTGCTGTGGGGCGGGATCGCGCAGGCTTGACGTGATGGCGGGGCGCCTTTAGCGCGCGGCGAATTGGGTGGCGCCGAAATAATTCTCGCGCTCGGCATCGGTGGTCGGGCCGCGCCACACGCGGTCCGCCAGCACTGCCACCCCGCGCTGCACCGCCGGCCGCGCCGCCATTTCGTCGTGCCAGCGTTTGACCGAGGGATAGTCGGCGAGGTCGATGTTGCGCCGCTCCGCACCGCGGATCCAAGGGAAGGTGATGATGTCAGCCATGCTGTATTCGTCGCCGGCGAGCCAATGCGACACCGCGAGGCGATGCTCGAGCACCCGATGCAAGCGCTTGACCTCGTTGGTGTAGCGCTCGATCGCGTAGGGGATTTTTTCGACTGCGTAGCTGGCGAAGTGGTTCCATTGACCAAACATCGGCCCGACGCCGCCCATCTGGAACATCATCCATTCGAGGCATTTGTAGCGGCCGATCGGCTCCTTCGGGATCAGCCTGCCGCCGTTTCTTTCCGACAGGTAGATCAGGATCGCTGCCGACTCGAACAATGTGAACGGCTTGCCGCCCGGGCCGTCGGGGTCGACGATCGCCGGGATGCGGTGGTTGGGCGTGATTTTCAGGAATTCGGGTTTGAACTGGTCGCCGGCGCCGATGTCGACCGGAATGACCTTGTATTGCAGGCCGAGCTCTTCGAGCGCGATGTGCACCTTGTGGCCATTGGGAGTCGGCCAGGTATAGACTTCGAGCATGCTGGGGTCTCCGATTTGCCGCGGGGAACGCGTTTCGAGGCCGGATATTACGAATTTCGCCGGCCAGGCGGAAGCGTTGCCGAGCCTGTCTGTAACGCGTAGAAGGACGCGATGAACCGACGACGACAGATTCAACTCAGCCCCGACGAGCAGGCGGCATTCTTCCGCGAGCAGCGCAAGGCCGCTCTCGCCACTCTCGACCAGCACGGCTTCCCCCACGTCGTGGCGATGAATTATTTCGCGAAGGACGGCGCCTTCTACATGACCTCATACGCCAAGGCGCAGAAAGTCGTGAACATCCGGCGCAACCCAAAGGTCGCATTGATGATCGAGAAGGGCGACGCCTATGCCGAGCTGCGCGGGGTCATGGCGCGCGGCCGTTGCGAGATTATCGAGGGGGCTGACGCCGTCAGGGCGGCGTTTGCCGGAATGGCCGAGGCGCGGGGTACCACTCCGTCGCGGCCGAGCGGCGCCGGCGACAGCGCGCCGAAGCGGGTGGTGCTGAAGATAACCCCGGAGAAGATCACCAGCTGGGACCACAGCAAGCTCGGCGGTCGATACTGACTGCTGACGGACCGGTCGCTCACGTTATCGCCGGCATCCCGGGCTGCGCGGCGGCCGTAGGGCAGCCACGCGTCTCGAGTTTTGACGCAGAGCCGCCGGTAAAAGCCGCGTGCCGCTGCGACGGCTCAGCGACCGCCGGGCTCGCTCGATCGCATGATTTCGGTGTAGAGCCGCTCGACCGCGACGCGACCGTTATGGGGATCGGCTGCCGGCCGTCGTGGTTGCTGATGGACGAACCCGCGCCTTGGCATGCCGAGGGGAGAGCCGACCAGCACCCGAATGCGGTAAATCTCGACCGCCAGCGGAAATTTGTCGAACGGGCGACCGCCGCTGATCCACGAATCCATGTGGCCCGGGCCCCAATTGTATGCGGCGACGGCGTCGGGCCAGCTGCCGTATCGGCGGTACATTTGAGCCAGATAGGCGCGCCCAAGCGCCCGGTTCTCCCTCTCGTCAAAGCGGTCACCACCGCCGACGTCTGCAGCCGCCGCCGCAGAAACTTGCATCGGTCCTTGCGGCCCGTTTGTGTCCGGACTCCACATTTGCGGATCGGTCCCGTGATTGGATTCGGCTCCCTCGACGGCAAACGCCACCCGGTCAAGCGCAACGGGTTCCGCGCGCTCGAGCGACCCAATCAGCAGCGACTTTTCGGCTGCGGCGGGGCGGTCCGCCTGGGCAGCCGCGCTGTTGTCTGCGGTGCCGGCACCGAGGCTCAGGCACAAGGCTAACCCAAGGGGGGGAAAGTCGACGCGGTATCCGGTCGCTCGCCGCATCGCTGACTCGGTTGAGTTGCTCCTCTGCCTACTCCCAATAAGCCTGAACGATCGTGTTGTCGTCACCGAGGATCAAATTGAGCCGGTTCGGATTGTGCGTAATGCCTCTGATGCCGCGGGACGGGATGATCCAGCGCAGGATTTTGGGGAGATCCTCTTGACGGACGACACCGGCTTGCCCGGCTGGTGCCTGGCCGCGCTCGGCGAATTTCTTGCCGATGCAGTCCTTGCAGCTGTCGACCGTAATATCGGCCTGCTTCAAGCCGGGGATCGGCTTGACCTCGATCGTGTTCTCCGAGGCCCGGACACGGACACCCTTGAATGGCTGATTCTCTTCGAGCGTAAAGACCGCGCCGAGCGGAACAAAGCCATCCGCCGCCTGAGATTGCAGCGGGGCGGTCGCGATCAATTGCAGGTCAAGGACGTCGTCCCCTGGCTTGCCCGCGTATGTCGGAACCAGTTCCGGATCGCTCCAACCCTGGGAGCTCGCCAACCCGGTCACCCGCACGATGTCGATCCTCGGATCAACGCTGGTGCGCAAGACCTCTAGACTAGTTACAAAAAGCACCGGCAACTCGATCTGTGCCGCGGTTTCCGGTGCGGTGGCGGGGATTTCCGGCGGCTCGGACCCGGGAGCAGCGTATTGCGGAGGCGGCTCACCGAGGCTTGGCCGCGCTGGCGGGGCCTGCGCCAGAGCGAGCCCGACCAGGCCGCCCTGCATCATGGCGGCGACGGCGAGCCCGGCCAACCGGCAGCGTGTGTTGTGCATACTGTCCTCCGAATCGACTGAACTCATTCGCAGACGGCGGTCTCGGCGGGAAGAGCGCTCTCTCGCGTAGAGGATCCGCTCCGCTGTACTCGCTCGAGCGCATCGAGCACGAGATCGGTTGCGCGCATCTTGGTCAGACGGCAATAGGTCGTCTCACTGCTGGCAAAGCTGCCGTTTTCGGCGAGCTTGTTGACCGGCTCGCCGCCGCCACACACGCTGAAGTACTCGCAGTGCTCGCGACACATCTCGACACCGGCCTGAATGTCCGCGAGCATCTTGGTCAAATTGGGCCGACGCGGTAAGTCGATAAGGAAATCGTGATTAATATTTCCCAGGAGAAAATCGTCGTAGGCCGGGTTCATTAAACCGAGCAGCTCGGGCGAAAAGGTCGAGATATTGCCGGCCCAATCCATGCTGATGATGGCGAAGGGCTCGACCAACTGATTACAGAATGGAGCGTCCGCAGGGCGAATGACTTGGCGTATTGCGTGCTCGATCTCACGAATAAACGTGATCTTGCCCGGAACAGCGGCGGACAGCCGCCAGAATTCGCTCAGAAACCGATAATAGGCTGCCTCGACCCCCGCTTCTCGGAACGATTCGGACACGTGGTCGCCCTCGGATTCCTCGACATTGAAGCACACCTGCTCGATCCCTTCTTCGACAAAGAAATCGAACATCTCGTGGGGCGCTGCCATGCTGGCCGCCGACAGCACCGAGATTACGTGGAACGGAACCTCATGCCGGCGCAACCGCCGGATGCCGGCCATTGTCCTGTCGAAGGTGCCCCGGCCCGCGCGGGTCAGCCGGTAGCGGTCGTGAAACTGCTTGGGGCCATCGATGCTGACCCCGACGCCGATCCGTTTTTCGGCAAAGAACGCACACCACGCCTCGTCGATCAGGGTCCCGTTGGTTTGAAACGAATGGGCCACTTCGACTCCCGCGGGCTTTAGCCGATCGATCATGCGGAACGCAGCGCGATAGAAGTCGATCGGCAGAACCATTGGCTCGCCGGCATGCCAGACAACCGCAAGGTTATCGCCGACCCAGCCCGAGGCGAAAACCTGGGAAAAGAGATTGTGCAGTGTTTGGCGCGCGACGGTTGCCTTCGAGTTCCGATCCGGAAGGTAGCAATAACGACAATCGATGTTGCAGAAAGGGGTGGGCTGGACGACTAGCAGCTCTATTCTCGGCACGAGGCGGCTCGCCGTGCGATCCCGCGCAGGTCAATCACCAGTTACGCCACCAATTATTCCAAGGGCGGAAATTGCGCCAATTGTTCCAGTTGGGCCAACCCCAGCCCCGGGGACGCGCGCCCCAGTTGCGCCACCAATTGCCCCAGGCGAGCTCGAGCTCGCCGTCTTTCGATCGCGCCGACTTGCTATCGCCTTCAGCAACGTCGGAGACGGCCTCGCGAATGGCGGCAAGCCGTTCGCCGACACCCGCCCGGTCTGCGGCCAAGGGCTCGGTGCTTGTCGAATACCGGGCAGCAGCACTCGGCACCGTCGAGCCGAGCAACAGTGCGACGCCCGCCGCCCCGGCAGGTGCGATCCCGGAAAGGATCCTAAGGTATTTGTCTCGCAGCGACATCCCAATCACCTTTACTCGACCGGAAGGATTCTATAGCAAAGGACGGTCAGGGTGGTCAAACCGCCGGGCTTTACTCGATGGTTCGATACAAATGTTTAGCTGACGCCGCCGCTTATCAATCTTGCCGTGCGAAACCTTGGAAAGCGTGCGGCAGGCGACGGATATCCTGGACGAGGCCGGGCGGCACCTCGCCGGCGCCGGCGCCGCGCAGGGTCAGCGCGTCGACGAGACCGCCGAAGCGGCGGTCGATTGCCGCAACGATCTGATCGTGCCGACCGACCGCAGCGAAGAGATGGGCGACATCATCCGGCACCTCGCTCGCCATCTCGCTCCATCGCCCCTGCCGGGTCAGTGCGTTGAGCTTATGGCCGAGATCCTCCAGGCCATGGGCCGCGAGCACCGGGTAATAGGCCGGTGTCGAGCCATAGAAGGCAACACGTTGACGCACCCATTCGAAGCGGCGCGCCACCGCCTCGTCGTCCGGTCCGGTAGCGAGAAAACCGCCACCTGAGATCTCGTATTGCGCCCGTTTGCGGCCGGCTTTGGCGAGACCGGCCTCGATGCGCGGCATAATCTCGTCGGTCAGATATTTGTGGGTGCAGAAACCGTGCAATTTGACGCCTTCGCACTCCTCGGCTGCCACCCTGAGCATCGTCGGACCGACCGCAGCGATCATGACGGCCGGCGGCGGCGCGTCGATCGGCTCCGGCGCGAAGTTGGGTGTCATCAGCGTGAAGCGGTAATGCTGCCCTTCGAAGCCCGGCTTTTCGCCGGTCTTCCAGCACCGCCAGATGGCGCGCAGCACCTGCACATATTCGCGCATGCGCGGCGCCGGCGGTGTCCACGCCACGGAGAAGCGCCGCTCGTTGTGCGCCCTAACCTGTGAGCCGAGGCCGATCACGAACCTCCCTTCGGTCGACCCGGCCAGGTCCCAGCCGACATTGGCGACCGCCATTGGTGTGCGGGCGAAGGCGATCGCGACGCCGGTGTGCAATTCGATCCGTTCGGTCTGCGCTCCGGCTACGGCCAACGCCAGAAACGGGTCGTGCTTGTTCTCCATCGCGACGACCCCGTCGTACCCCTCCGCCTCGATCCCCCGGGCTGCCGCCCCAACGCCGCGCAAATCCTCCTGTGGCAGTGTCGCGAATACCCGCATCGACGCCCTCCCCTACTCCGCCTTGACGCCGCGATCGGGCCACAACCCGCCCGCCCGATGCAAGACTCCTGAACCTCGGTGCGGTAACCTGCGCGAAGCCGATGAGGAGGATTAGATGGCGAGGAATGTCGCGATCGGGTTGGGCCTGATGGAGTTCCCGTTCACCGGGGTCGCCGGGTTCTGGCGCTGGGTCGACCTGTGCGAGGCGGGTGGTATCGATTCGCTGTGGCAAACCGACCGCATGGTCAGCCGCGAGCCGATCCTCGAATGCATGAGCGTGATGGCGGCACTCGCCGGCCGGACGCGCCGGCTCAAATTCGGCGTCAACGTGCTGTCGCTGGCGTTCCGCGACCCGGTGTTGCTGGCCAAGCAATGCGCGACGATCGACGTGTTGTCAGAAGGGCGGCTGTTGCCCGCTTTTGGCATTGGTAGCCCGCTGGCACCAGAATGGCGGACCTTGAACCTCGACACCAAGACACGCGGCCGCAAGACCGACGAGGGGCTCGAAATCATCCGCCGGCTGTGGTGCGAGGACGAAGTCGATTTCGAAGGCGTCCACTACCACCTGACCGGCGCCTCGATCGCGCCAAAGCCGGTGCAGCCCGATCTGCCGATGTGGATCGGCGGCTCGTCCGAGGCGGCGGTCCGGCGCACCGCGCGTTTCGGCACGGGCTGGCAGGCCGGCGGTGAAGCACCTGAGGATATCGGCGCAGTTGTCGCCGCGATCCGCGCGGCGGCCATCGCCGAAGGCCGTCCAATCGACGACGACCATTACGGCGCCGGCATCCCGTTCCGCTTCGGCCGGCCCGACGATCCCGGTCTCGCCCGCTTGTTCGAGGCCTACCGCCGGCGTACCGGCCGAGATCCCCAAACGCATTTCGCGATCGGCGATGCGGGCGCCATCATCGAGCGGCTCGCCGCCTATGTCGACGCCGGGATCTCCAAATTTATTCTGCGTCCAGCGGCGCGCGACGACGATGAGATGCTGGGACAGACCCGACGGCTGATCGAGGAGGTCCTGCCGATAGCCGCCATGCGCTGGCCAAAGCCAGGCAAGCGCCGCGGCGCGGCATGAAGGATGACGCCGGTTGATTTCTCCCTCCCAGCGCTCTAGATCAGCCCGGCGCTGCGTCCCCATCGTCTAGAGGCCTAGGACATCGCCCTTTCACGGCGGTAACAGGGGTTCGAATCCCCTTGGGGACGCCAACTAAATCAATAAGATATGTAGACGGGTTGCGATAAGTGTCCCGCTTGTGTCCCGCCGAGGGTTCCGAGGCAGTTCGACGCCGATCGGGTCTACTTGATGCTGAACAACCAAAAAATTCGCGAGGTCATTGATACCATCACCTCCAAGGTAGTGCTAATTCTCGGTCGCTTCACGGAGGAGCGGAAGGCGGTTCTTGACGCTTTGCGGGATGAACTACGCGAGCGTAACTACTTGCCGATCCTATTCGACTTCGACAAGCCGACCAACCGAGATACGGATGAGACAATAACCCTGCTCGCGCGTATGGCACGGTTCGTGATCGCCGATATCTCCGACGCCAAGAGTGTCTTGCAGGAACTACGCGCGATCGTCCCGGAGGTCCATGTGCCTGTGCAGCCGGTCATCATCGCATCGCAGGAGGAGCCGGGGATGTTCGACTTCTACCGACACTTCCCCTGGTTCCTGCCGGTCCACCGCTACGACACGCCAGCGCAACTACTCACTGAACTCAGCGAACGAGTGATCGAGCCCTCGGAGGCCAAAGTTTTGGAGTTCCGTTCGACCCCTCCGCACGACCGAAGCTGATCCTCGCCAAGTTGAGACCCAAACCGGTAAGGAGGCCCATGAGAGGCGGGTTGCCCACCGAAATGCTCCCATGTCGCGAAACCCTATCGCGGCCCGCCGATGACCCTCGGTCCGGATATAGGGTGGCGGGCGTGCCCAGAGTAGCACACTCGGTCGCATCCGCGAGCAATCGCGGGGTGTCCGGTGCCGACCCATTACGGCCATTACCGAGGGCCCAGTAGCACGGCCTCTGCGGATGAAAAGCGGTCATTCCGTTCCGTGCTTCGGCGTGGCTGAGGCGCCTGTCGAAAGCGCCCCCCAGGCGGCACGCGAAGTAGTGTGGGCGCAGTGAGTGCTACTCAGCAACTCCAGCAATTGCAGCATCAATCGCGCTATAATAAAGCGCCGACCGCAGAGCGCCATGATTGTCATTAATAGCGATCGTAATATCAGAACGTTTCGGGAAGCACTCTGAGGCGGGTAAGGCATTAAGACGCCTAAGCAGGCGAATATATACCTAGATTATCTGATAATTAGTTCACTTAATTTGGCCTTACTTTCAGAGGTCATAATATATCCTATGCCGAATACAGTCTCTATCTCGATACCGAGCGGCTCAAGTTGCCTTCGAATGACACAAAGCAATTCACGCAACACCTTGGGATCTGGTTTGTACTTCTGCTTTGTGTAAAGCACGTCATACAAGTGTTCTTTGGTGCAAACGCCGTCCGCCGCCAGTAGGAGATTGACGAACTTTCGCTGAGTCCGTGTCAGGTTCACTCCCTCATACAGATTACCGTTTTCGACTTCTAATTCAAGAATTAGAGCATTTAGTTTAGCCTTGTCGACGTTTGACATAGTGTAACCTTTGTCGACAAAGATGATTTCTATACCATGTGGTTTTAATTGTTTCCGAATGAGACTAATTATTTCACGCAAAACTTTTGGATCCGGTGCGTGACCCTGCTTCGAAGCGTAAAGCGCGTCATATAAATATGCTTTGGTAGAAATTCCATCCGTCTGCACGAGAATATCGACCACCTTCCGCTGGGTCGGCGAAAGTTTAACTTCCTCATGTGGATATCTGCCTTGTGTTCGCAGTAGTTGCTTGAGCCGAAGAATTGTTCCTTGCGCTTCGTCAAGCTGGTCGCGCAGTTCTGCGATCAAGTTTTTGTTAGATTTCGGCAACGGTTATCTCATCTAAGCGTCTGAGACTGTGGCCTCTGTCCAGGAATCACTGTTTCCCCCAACTACAACGGGGAATGGTACACTTTCGCGGTCTGGTGTCCAGTGGATAACTCGACATCGGTGGATCTAAAATCGCCTAAAGGCTGTATAGCGCGCTTTTTCTCCCGCATCTAAACGATTAGCATGCCAGAAGAAATTTGGTTAACGCCTCCGGCAGGATTAAGCTATTCAGAGAAAGGGTCTTGACTTATG
>Ga0306926_10008292_pt1 | contig 11354 bp, 11 predicted proteins | sample flu12Cox44000178_FD_203759 | JGI IMG/M metagenome (GOLD analysis project Ga0306926, IMG submission 203759) | Lab enrichment of tropical soil microbial communities from Luquillo Experimental Forest, Puerto Rico - flux8day.12C.oxic.44.000.178 (v2)... | ecosystem: Environmental > Terrestrial >...
CACACTGTGCCACGAAAAGGGCCCCCTCCCCGACCCTCCCCCGCAAGCGGGAGAGGGAGAAGAGGCGCGGCGCAATGGAAACCGGTTTTCCTCTCACACAATGATGCCCGAATTGATCGTGCATGAATGCGGGCCTCCTATGCGGCGATCTCGCGCAGTGCGCCCACCAGGCGGTCGATGGCGGCGCGCGTGTTCACCTCGGTGACCGCGAACAGCATATGGTCGGCGAGATGCGGATAGTCGCGGCCGAGGTCGTAGCCGCCGATGATGCCGTGGCGTTCGCGCAATATCTCGTTGACCTCGGCGGGCGGACGCGGCAACCGCACCACGAATTCCTTGAAGAACGGTCGCCCCTGCGGGTTCACCGCAAAGCCTTTCAGCCGGCCGATCTCGGCTGCGGCGTAGTGGCTCTTGTGAAAGCACAGTTCGGCAACGTCGCGCAGGCCCTGTTTGCCCATGGTCGCGAGATAAGCCGCGGCGGCGAGCGCGCAGACCGCGGAGTTGGTGCAGATGTTGCTCGTCGCCTTGGCGCGGCGGATGTGCTGCTCGCGCGTCGCCAGCGTGAGCACGTAGCCGCGCCGGCCTCCCGCATCGACGGTTTCGCCGACCAGGTGGCCGGACAGCCGCCGCACATACTCCATGCGGGACGCCAGGATGCCGAGGTACGGCCCGCCGAACGAGGGCGGAATTCCGAGCGCCTGCCCGTCGGCGACCGCGACGTCGGCGCCGTAGGCTCCCGACGGCCGGAACATGCCGAGCGCGATCGGATCGGTCACCACGATCAGCAGCGCCCCCGCGCGATGGACGGCATCGGCGAGACCGTCCACCGGTTCGCACTGGCCGAAGAAGTTCGGGTTCTGAATGACGAGCGCGGCTGTCTCGCCATCGAGCCGTTTCAAGAGGTCGGCAAGATCGGATCGGCCGTCTTCGTCGCCGGTAACGCTGTCCGCGTGGGTGCCGCGCAAATACGTCCTGACCACCTCGCGATATTGCGGGTGCACCGCTGGCGACATGATGATCTTGCGGCGTTTGCCCTGGGCGACATTGAGGGCGAGCACCACCGCCTCGGCGAGCGCGGTGGCGCCGTCATAATGGCTGGCATTGCTGACCTCCATGCCGGTCAGCCGGCAAATCATGCTCTGGTACTCGAACAGGGCCTGCAGCATGCCCTGGCTCGCTTCCGGCTGATACTGCGTGTAGGAGGTGTAGAATTCGCCGCGGCGCAGGACGTAGTCGACCGTCGCAGGCCGGAAGTGATGATAGGCGCCGGCGCCCAGAAACGAGAGCGACGGGTCGACGCCGAAATTGCGCCTGGCGAGCGCCTGCATGTCGGCGGCGATCTCCATTTCCGATGACGGCGGCGGCAGCTTGAGCGCCGGAAAGCGCACGGCGGCTGGGACGTCCGCAAACAGGTCCTCCAGGCGCGCGACGCCAATCGCAGCGAGCATCTCGCGCGTCTCGCGCTCCGTGTGCGGCACATAGGTCATCGCGCTTCACCTCGAACGCTCGCCGATTGTCGATTTCTCGGCACCGAAAAGTAGGATGGATGAGCGAAGCGAAACCCATCATCGGCCATCGAAGCGGCCCATGATGGGTTTCGCGAAGAGCTCAACCCATCCTACGCAGATCGACCCGACGCAATTCGAAACTGGGGTAACGCCATATTCGTGGGACAGAAAATGTCGGTGAGGGTCGCCAACAGCGCCGTCACTCCTCGGCCTTGATATCGAGCGCCCGGACGATCTCGCTCCAGCGTGCGACTTCGGCGGCCACATAGCGCGTGAAGCCCGCGGCATCGGCGTCGAGGGGCTCGGAAGCGTCTTGATCGGCGAGCTTCTTCATTTGCGGCTCCTTGAGGAAGGCGCGCGCCTCGCGGTTGATGCGCGCGACGATATCGGGCGACAGCTTCTTCGGACCCGACAGGCCGAACCACGAGTGCAGCACCAGCTCGGGATAGCCGCTTTCGGCGAAGGTCGGCACGTTCGGCAGCGCCGCGACGCGGGTCTTTGAGGTAATCGCCAGGGCGAGGAGCTTGCCGGCGCGCACCTGCTCGCCCACCGTCGTCACCGGCAGGAAAATTGCCGGCACGTGTCCGGCGACGACATCGGCCACCGCCGGGGCGCCGCCGCGGTAGGGCACGTGCTGCATCGAGATGCCGGCAAGGCGCTGGAAATACTCGCCGCCCATGTTGCCGAGCCCGCCGCGATTGGCGGCGGTGTAGGACGAAGGCTGCGCCCGCGCCTTGGCAACGAATTCCGCCAGGGTCTTCACGCCGAGGCCCGGATAGACCGCGAGCACATAGGGCGAACTGGTGAGCATGACGATATGGCTGAAGTCGGCGACGGGATCGTAGCCGGCATTCTTGGTAACCAGTGGAACCGTCAGGTTCGAGGCCGAATTCGACGACAGCAGGGTGTACCCGTCGGGCTCCGCCTGCGCGACGAACGCCGCCCCGAGTGCATTGCCGTTGCCGGGCTTGTTCTCGATGATGAAGGGCTGCCGGAATACGGCCTGGAAATGATTGGTGACCAGTCGCGCCGCGGCATCGGAGGAGCCGCCCGGGGCCGCCGGAACGACGATGCGGACGAGGTGGTTCGGCCACTCCTGCGCGCTGGCGCAGGTCGACGCCCCCGCGGTCGCGATCGTCGCGACCGCCATCACCGCCACGGCGGCAAGCGCGCGTGTGATCTGCATCGATCATCCTCCTCACTGCGTCGTGGCGGCGGCCGCCAATTCCTCGCGCCACCAGCCGAAGCGCTGCATCACCGGCTCGTCGGTGACGCGAAGCAGGATAGCGTCGCCGGATGCCTCATGCCAATGGGGACGCCAAGCCGGTGCCGCGACCACGTCGCCGCGCCGCCACGCGAAGCGTTGGCCGTCGATCTCGGAGGCGCCCTCGCCGCGCACCACCGCGTAGATGTTGTTGGCCGTCGTGCGATAGGGCGCGGTCGTGATGCCCGGGGTGAGCTTCATCATGTAGAGCGCCGTGGTGGCGAGCGCAGGGTGACCGAGCTCGATCTGGGTGGCGAACGGTCCGCGTGGCTCGGGCTTCGCTTCGCCGAGACGACGCAGGGTGTCCTCCAACGTAAACACGAAGAACGAGCCCGTCGTCGCCGGGGCCGAGCCGGGTTCCCCGGCCGGCGCGTCCGGGCGTTCTCCTTCGCCCTCGACCGCTTCGAAGAACATCGGCTCCAAGAGTTGCACCAGCGGCGCATCGAGGAAATCGAGCCAGTAGGCGGAGGACTTGCCGCGATTGCCGTGGCCGTGGGTCGACCAGTTCGGCGTCAGCAGCACGTCGCCCGGCGCCATGGCGATGTCAACACCGTCGACCTCGGTGTAGGTACCCGGCTCGGCATCGAGGATGAGGCGCAGCGCATTGGGGGTGTGCCGGTGTACCCGCGCCCACTCCCCCGGCATGATCATCTGATAGGCCGCGACGAGCGTGCGCACGGTGCCATAGGTGTTGCCCTCGGCCGGGTTGAACAGGATGAGGTTGCGCCGCTCCGCGAGCGCGGTGTTGATCAGCCGCCCGGCGGCATCGAGCGCGCCGCGAGCAAGCTCGTATTTCCAATGCGCCGGCACGAAGGTCTTGCGCGGCGCCGACCACAGCGACGGCGTCGGCTTGTTCCAGCCCGGCCCCATGCCGACCTCGTCGAGCTTGCGATAGAGTTCCTCGAGCGTGCTCGAACGGGCGAGATCGGATGGCGACGGGAATGACATCGGGCGTTCCTGCTTGATAAATTATATCCAAATCCGACCCCGGATCGAGATTCCTCCTCGCGATCAGAATTTGTCGGGGTCGGTGGGATGGACGACCAGATCGAACGAACTGCCGTCACGTAGTCGAACGGCTGAGAAATGGCGCACATCGCGGGTTGCAAGGCGGCGGACACCGAGAGTCTCGGCAAGCGCGACTATAGAGCCGTCCACAAGGCCGAGACCAAGATCCTCGTACTGCCGATCAATCTCCATCGCGCGTGAGAGCTGACCCAATGAGGGCTGTGCGCAGGTAAAGGCGCCGCGAGCGACGTCCTGCATGAACACCTGCATTGCCCGGCGCTCGTGGCGAAGGAAGTAATCGACCTCGGCAAGCACGAGCGCGGGAACGTAGCGGGTGCGGGCCTCGTTGATGGCGTTGCGAAACCGCCGATGGTCGGGGGCACTCTCTACGAGATAGTCGAGCAGGGCGCCGGTGTCGCAGATCAGGGCGGCTGCGCTACCGGACGGCACCGAAAAGCTCGCGCTCATCACCGCGCTCTGTCAGCGTGCGCACGATTCCGGCGCTTCTCGGCTTCGGATGCCGGCGGTACTGTTCGAGCACAATGGCGAGCTGTTGGCGGATGAATTCGGATCGCGAAACCCCGCGCTCACGGGCAGCGCGCGAAAGCAGCCGGTCGTCCTCCGGATCCAGTGCGATGGTGGTCGCCTTCTTCCTGGAAAGTGCCATGAAAGTAATATGACTCGACCGCTCGCCACGGTCAAGCTCGGTCGCGCTTGGAAATACGGAATTACGGTGACAGCAATTGCGGCAATTACACAACTACGTTGCCAGTGCCAATTGCCCTGCCCCCCTCATTTCCGCCGCCGTCGCTTCACTTTCTCCTCCATGTCGATCTGCGCCCGCGCCTTGGTGCACCACAGGTCCCAAGTGCGCTTCCAAGTGCCGGCGGAGACCTGGCGCCCGCTGGTGGCGGCGACTTCGCGTTGGTCGAGATAGACGATGTCGCCGCCGGGGCCGGCGATCAGCATCGCCTGCATCTGCAGCTTCGCCGACAGCTCGAGATAGACGCTGCGCACCACCGCGAGCATCAGGCTTTCGCCGACCACCACGGCGCCGTGCCCACGCATCAGCGCCGCCGGCTTTACCCCGAGCGTTTCGGCCAGCGACCGGCCGAGATGCGGGGTCTTGATGATGAGGTCGCCGCTCTCCTGGAAATCGCGGATCTCGAAGGTCGGCACGCCTTCGCCGATGAAGGCTCCGGTGTTAAACAGCGGCCGCAGCGGCACCGTGGTGACACCGAACGGGATCACCGACGGCGAGTGGTTGTGCACGACGGCGTTGATCTCCGCCCGGCTCTTGAAGATTTCGCCGTGAATGTAGCGTTCGAGATAGAGCGCGACGCCGGGGTCCTTGACGGCGTTGCTGTCGAGGTCAAATTCCACGATGTCGTCGGCGGTGACGAGTTCGGGCGCCATGGCGCGCGCCAGCAGATACCGCTTGGGATTCTTCGCGGTGCGCAGGCTCACATGACCGTAGGCATCCACGACCCCGTGCGCGGCGAGAATTCGGTAGGCCAGCACAAGGTCTTGCCGCTCGCTCATGGCTTGGTGTGTTATCTCTGCACCGGGAGTTGGCCATCCTCCCGATTTCGATCGGCGAAGCAACCCCCACCATGGCGACCCAGGCGCGCCGGTTCGTGCCTGCGTCCGAATGCCGATCGAATTCGGCCCCCTGTTGCCTTCGTTAAAGAAAGCGCCTGAAAGCCCATCTTTGGCCACACCAATTCCATAAAGATCGCCCCACGGCGTTTTGGATGGCGACAATGGCTAGGGCACTGGCGGTCCGAAGAGGGTTGGGATGAAGAAGGCTGTGGTTGGATCGCTCACGGCGATCGCAGGTCTCGGCTTGGCCCAGCTCGGCTTGGCGCAGAGCGCCGATGCCGCTGACCTCGGCGCCAGGCCTTTGTTGTCGTCGGATTCCACCTGGACCGGATTGTACGGCGGCATCAATGTCGGGGGTCTTTCGGCATCCGGCGACGCGCAATGGACTCCGCTGCCATCGCCGGCGCTGTCAGGCTTTGATGCAACCACGAGCGACATGCACGCCAGCGGCCTCGTCGCCGGGTTCCAGGCCGGCTTCAATTATCAGATTGCGCCGGCCTGGGTCGCGGGCATCGAATCCGATTTTACCGGCAGCCATGCCACCTCCAGCGCGCTGTCGCCGTGGACCGCCTTCGGCACCAACGTCCCACTGGCCGGCGCGTTCACCAAGGAGATTCGGACGCTGGAATGGCTGACCACGGCGCGCGGGCGCATCGGCTTTCTCGTGACCCCCGCGACGCTGCTCTACCTCACCGGCGGTGCTGCCTGGGCCGGGGCGAGTTACGCCGGCGGCAACGCCGCTCCCATCGGTCACGGCTACGCCACCGCGGTGAGCTTCTTCCAGGCCCAGTCCGGCTATGTGGTGGGTGGCGGCCTCGAATACTTGAGCTGGGACCGCTGGTTGCTGCGGGGCGAATACCTCTTCCACCGTTTCAACGATGTCTCCGCCGTTGCGACGGCGCCCAATTTCCCGAATTTCCCGTCGGGTTATTCGTGGACCGGTTTCGACGTCCACGAGGTCCGCGCGGCGGTGAGCTACAAGTTCTGACCGCCCATCACCTCACCGCGACCACACAGGCCGCGAGCACGGCAGCCTGACGCACGGCTGGTCCTGCATCGACCTTGAGTCGATCGGGCACCGGCCGGTCTGCATTTGCTTGACTGCCCGCCGGATTTCGCTTTTCGGTGAGGCCATGCAGACCCATCTGATCCTGGTTTTCATTCTGGTGACGGTCGCAGTGGTGGCAATCGCCGCGAACCGGACCAGAATTCCCGCCGCCATTCTTCTCGTCTTGGTCGGGCTCGTCCTCTCGGTGACGCCGGGGCTGCCGCCGGTCGAGCTGTCGCCCCAGCTGGTGCTTCTCTTGGTGGTGCCGCCGCTGATCTACTCGGCCGGCGTCGCCATGAGCTGGCGCGAGTTTCGCTACAACATCCGCTCCATCAGCCTGCTCGCGTTCGGCGGCGTGACGTTCACGACGGCGGCAGTCGCGGCGGTGGTGCATTTCCTCCTCGGCTGGGACTGGTCGGTCGGCTTCGTCCTCGGCGCCATCATTGCGCCGCCCGACGAGGTCGCGCCGCTGGCGATCGCCCGCCGGCTCGGCCTGCCGCGGCGGACCATGGTCGTCATCGAGGGCGAGGGCCTCGCCAACGACGCCACCGCGCTGATCCTGTACCGCTTCGCCGTCGCTGCGGTGGCGCTCGGCACGTTTTCATTCGGCTCCGCCGTGCTCATCTTCATCGCCATCATCGGCGGCGAGATCGCTTTCGGACTGGCGATCGGGTTTGCGAGCCTGCGGCTGCGCCGATGGGCGAAGGACCCCCGCGTCGAGATTATCCTGTCGCTGCTCACGCCGTTCGCCGCCTATTGGCCTCCTGAAGCGCTCGGCGGCTCCGGCGTCCTCGCCACCGTCGTGTGCGGCCTTTACATCAGCTGGAACGGGCCGCTGCTCATCCCGAGCCACACGAGACTGCAGGGAATCTTCTTCTGGGACCTCTTCATCTACCTTTTGGAAGGTGGGGTGTTCCTGTTGACCGGCCTGCAGGCGCGCCCGCTGCTCGAGCGGATTGACCAGGTGACGGCGGGCGAGTTCGCGCTCGCCGCGCTGGTGACCACGGTGGCGGTGGTCGCGGCGCGGTTCATGTGGGTGTTCCCCTCACTCTATCTGCCGCGACTGCTGATCCCGTCGGTGCGCCGCGCCGACCCCTATCCGATCTGGCAGCGACCCTTCCTGGTGTCGTTTTTCGGCGTCCGCGGGATCGTCTCCCTCGCCGCCGCGCTCGCGCTGCCGCTCACAACCGCGACCGGGATGCCGTTCCCCCACCGCGACCTGATCCTGCTGCTGACCTTCTGGGTCATCCTCATCACGCTGGTCGGCCAGGGCCTGTTGCTGCCGCCGGTGCTGCGCTGGCTCGGCCTCGGCAAGATCGCCGCGGCCGAGCAAGAGGAGGAGCGTAGCGCCGAACTCGCGGCGCGGCGCGCGGCGATCGACGCGGTGCTGCGGCGGCTCGATCAACTCGCAAGCGCGCGCAACCTGCCGGAACCGCTGGTCGATGCGCTCCGCGCGCGCCATCTGGCCCGGCTCAACCGCGCCGAATCGATCGATTCCGAAGCCGAGGCCGGGGCGCTGATCGCGCTCCATGACGAGATCGAAGGGCTGCTCATCGATACGGAGCGTCAACATATTTTCGGCCAGCTCGAACGCGGCGAACTGATCGACGAAGCCCGCCGCCACATCGAACGCGAGCTCGACCTTCGCGAAGCCGAGCTGCTGCGCAACATTCCCGGCGCCTTGAATCACGAGGCGTGACCGCGACGTGAATCGACGCCTGGCGCGGGCGCGATCTTGGGGGGCGGTTGCGCGCGGCCACCGAGTGCAAGGTGCAACACCCGCGCGCAACGCCCCCCGGCTGCCTGCATCCGGTCCTGTGGCACTCACCGTCCCCGGCCCTGGGCCTGACCGGGGAAACCAGTTGCAGGTTTCGGATCAAGTTCGACTTTCAGTAGCAGACGTACCTCCAACGCCAGCCCCACGGCGTCCAGACACGGGCGTAGCAGTCGTCGTAGTAGGGCAAGCCGACGCCGACAAACGCAAACCGGTTGCGGACGAACCGGTGCCTGAAATGAAAACGATTTCCGACGACGACGTGACCGCTGCGCACTCCCATGGGGTGCACCGCCGCGAAGCCTCCGAAGCCGCCGGGACGCGCCATGGCGACATGGCCAACACCGCCGGCGAACCCGCCGTGTCCCATGCCCCCATGTCCCATGCCCCCGCCGCGCATGGCCGACGCACTCGATGTCGAACCCGCGGTCACGAGTGCCGCCGCTGCCAACGCGATTGCCATGTTACGCATCAAGGTGTCCTCCATTCGATACGCGCCTGATACTGATCCGGAGCCGAAACCAGTTATCGTCCGTCCCCATCCGACCCTCGGTCCGTTGTTAACCAGGCGGCCGAAATGCTGTTTCATCGACAACAGCACTGTGGAACCGCAATACGCGCTCGAGCTAAAATACTCAAATTACTAATGAGTCAGTTCCTGTCGAATAAGTTAGTTTGCGGATTCATCTGCGATGCTAGTATGATCTGAGTTGTTCAGGAAAGGCACAGTCATGGTCGAAGGGCGGCGTCGCATTCTCGTGGTCGAGGACGACTCGGAGACGGCCGAGCAGCTTGTCGAGTCCCTCTCGACCAGCGGCTATCAGGTCGATCTCGCCACCGACGGCGAGGAAGGCCTGAGCCGGGCACGATCCGCCGACTATGCCGTGATGACGATCGATCGCATGCTTCCGGGCATTGACGGCCTCGCGATCATCCGGCGCCTGAGGGAAGACGGCATCGGCACACCCGCCTTGATCATCAGTGCGCTCGGCGAAATCGACGATCGGGTCCGTGGCCTGCGCGCCGGCGGCGACGACTATCTCGTCAAGCCGTTCGCCTTCGCCGAATTGCTGGCACGTGTGGAGGCGCTGGCGCGACGCAGCGCTACCGTAGTGAAGGAAACCGTGCTGCGTGTCGGCGATCTCAGAATGGACCTGGTGTCGCGAACCGTGACCCGCTGCGGCCGGGACATCGAACTGCTGCCGCGAGAATTCCAGGTCCTCGAATATCTGGTTTGCAACCAAGGCCAAGTCGTGCCGCGGGCGATGCTGCTGCAGCACGTATGGGATCTCCATTTCGACCCCACGACCAACATCATCGACGTCTATGTCGGGCGCGTCCGCCGCAAGGTCGACGATCGGCAAGCCTATCCGCTCATTCACACGATTCGTGGCGTCGGGTTTTGCGTCCGTGCTCCTTGCTAAGACCCTCCGATCGTCCACTCTCAAGCTGGCGCTGATATCCATTGGAATATTCGGCGCCGTCGTGGTTGGTCTCTTCACCTACGTCTATTGGTCGACTTCTTCCTATGTGCGAAGCCGCGCGGATCGGGGCATCGCGGCGGAACAGGCCATTCTGCAACGCGCCTACGACATGGGCGGCCGCAGCGCACTCGTCGATGCGATCGCACAGCGCATGGCCGAAGAACATCTGCAAACCGGGCTTTACCTGTTCGCCGACTCTTCCTACGCCCCGATCGCGGGTAATCTCGATGCGTGGCCGCCGTCCTTGAAGGATACCAATGGATGGAGCAACTTCAGTACGCGGGAGTGGAAGCCGGACGCGCCGCACCAGCCGCTGCTGCGGGCGGCGTTGGTGACGTTCCCGGACGGTTCGCATTTGCTGGTGGGAAGGGATATCGAGGATCTCGACAAGTTCGCAGTGCAGATCGAAACGGCCCTCGCCTTGGGTATCTCGCTGATATTCGCCCTTGCGGGGGTGGCGAGCCTTTACGTCACCCGCCGCACGGTCGGGCGGATCGAGGCCATCAACGCGACCAGCCGATCGATCATGCAAAGCGGCCTCGGCAAACGCATACCGCTGCGCGGCACACGGGACGAATGGGATCAACTCGCCATCAACCTCAATTCGATGCTCGACCGCATTGAGGCGTTGATGGGCGAGGTCAAGCAGGCGACCGACAACGTCGCGCACGATCTGCGGACCCCTCTCACGCGGATGCGGGGACGCTTGGAGAAGGCTTATGGCAGGCCGCGTGAGGGCGACGAGGACCAGGCGCTGATCTCCGACACCATAGCCCACCTCGACGGCGTCCTGGGCATGTTTACCTCGCTCACGCGCATCTCGCAGATCGAGGCGAACGATCGCACGGCGGGGTTCCGCGCCGTAAACCTCGCCGAGATCGCGAACGAAGTCGTCGAACTGTTCGACGCCGCGGCGGAAGACAGGGGTGCGCATATCGAGGCGGCGGGGGCTCCCCTGGCGCTCGTCTCCGGCGACCGCGACCTCCTGTTCGACGCGGTGTCAAATCTCGTCGACAACGCCCTCAAGCATGGTCGTGACGCCGGCCACGTATCGGTGGAGGTCACCCGGGGCGACGACGGGGCCGCCATCTCGGTTGCCGACGACGGTCCGGGAATTCCTGCCACCGAGCGCCGGCACGTCTTCAAGCGCTTCTATCGGCTCGAGCGCAGCCGCCGGACGCCCGGCAACGGGCTCGGCCTCAGCCTCGTCGCGGCCGTTGCCCGCCTCCACGGAGCCGACATCGAGATGCTGGACAACGCGCCCGGCCTCAGATTCCGACTTCGGTTTCCGCGGCCCACGGCGTCCTGAAGTTCGGCTTCGGCTGCCAAACTTGGGACGCCCGATGTCGCGGTGCGGCGGTTCGCTGCAGCGGTTTGTCTTCCTGGTGACGATAATATGACGTGCGCTGGACCATAATATGATATTCATGATTCTAGTGACGCTCGTTGATATGACGATATTTAATTTCTGCATCCCACTTTGAGAGTAAGCCTGACTTACAAGTCAGGAACTGACTAATTAGTAATTTGTATGTGTCGACCCGATTGTTTATCGCGATGCTTGCCGGGGGGTTCTCATCCCATTGATACCTGCACTGACGGCGGTCGCCGGCAGCGAGCGCAATTTCGGCGACCGGGGGCGGTCGAACCAGGGGCGGACCCGACA
>Ga0306926_10008296_pt1 | contig 11352 bp, 8 predicted proteins | sample flu12Cox44000178_FD_203759 | JGI IMG/M metagenome (GOLD analysis project Ga0306926, IMG submission 203759) | Lab enrichment of tropical soil microbial communities from Luquillo Experimental Forest, Puerto Rico - flux8day.12C.oxic.44.000.178 (v2)... | ecosystem: Environmental > Terrestrial > Soil...
CAGCCGCTGACCCGGAGCCTCGTGGGGCCAGGGAGCATCGTGGCAGGGTCGGCCGATGAGACGCGGCACGCCGCAGCCGCCGGGCCGAACGCCGCATAAGGCCCCCCAGGGCCGTTGCGGGGTCCCGGCGGCGAGGACCAGCCTTCCGAAGCCAGGGAGGCCCCCCAGGGCCGACCGCCCGCGAGGGAGGCAGACAAACTCAGAAGAGCAGGCTCGAGAGGGTGCCTCTGGCCTTGGTGACCCTCGGATCCCGGGGCGGGAAGATCTCGAACAAGCCGATCAGGTGCTGCCTGACCTTGTTCCGGTCCTCGCCACTGGTCCGGCGGATGACGCCGAGCAGCCGGTCGAACGCCTCTTCGGCGTTGCCCAGGGACATCTCGATGTCGGCGACCCGGATCTGGGCCTCCACGTCGTCGGGGTGCGCGGCCGCGTCCTTGCGGGCCTGGGCCTGGTCGTAGGAGTTCACCCGGCGGAACAGGTTCACCTGTGCCAGGCCGACCGCGGCCACCGGATGGCCCGGGTTGTTCGCGAGCATCCGCTCAAAGGCGTCGGCGGCGCCATCGAGGTCACCGCGCTCCATGGCCTGCTGTGCCTCGGCCAGTTCCGGCTCGCGGAGCTCGTCCAGGCCGGCCAGCTCGTCGCTATCGGCATTGCCCTCCGGCGCCTCGGGCTGGTCGCCGGCGGCGGGCAGCCCGAGCTGCTGTGCGACCTGGAGCACCTGGCCGAGCCATTGGCGCACCTGGGCCTCGGGCAGGGCGCCGAGGAAACCGGGCACGAGCTGGCCGCCGATCACGCCAAGCACCATCGGGATGCTCTGTACCTGCAATGCCGCGCTGAGCTGTGGATTGGCGTCCACGTCTACCTTGGCGAGGACCCAGGTCCCGGCGGCCTCGTTGGCCAGCCGCTCCAGCACTGGGCTGAGCTGCTTGCAGGGCCCGCACCATTCGGCCCACAGGTCCATGATCACGGGGACGGTGCGGGAGCGTTCCAGCACGTCCGTCTCGAATGTCGCCTCTGTTACGTCGAACACGTACTCGCTGTGGGCAGCACCCTGACTGGCGGCGGCTGAGGCCTGCTGGCGCTGCGCGGCCGCCTGCCGGGCGCCGAGGTCGACGGCGCCGTACAGCGAGAAGTTCCGCGGCTGCTGCATGACTCCATCCTGCCGTATGCACAGGCGTTGCTTGGCCGTGATGCCGGCCATCGGTCCGGCCGTGCCTACCATCGTGTTACCAGAGGAAGGTCGAGCCGCTCCCCGGCCAGGACGCGCGATGGGGCCTGCCGGCTTGCCGGCCAGGCGCCATCGGCGCCCGCGGGGGCTCCGGGGGTCGTCCTCCGGGCCAGCACGTGGGGTTCCAGGGGGGCGGCTTTGCCGCCCCGGGCTAGCAGGGAGGTGGGTCATGCCTGGAAAAGCGTTCGCCTCCTCGGCGGACCTGGCCGCGAAGGAACAGACCCTGGAGATCCTCGCCGACGGCGTTTACGCGCTGACCGCCGAGGGCGACCCGAACGTGGGCGCGATCGAGGGCGAGGACTTCCTGGTCTGCTTCGAGGCCATGGCAACCCCGGTGGCCGCCCGTGAGTGGCTGTCCCGGCTCCGCCAGCACACCGGCAAGCCCGTTCGCTACCTGGTGCTTTCGCATTACCACGCGGTCCGGGTGCTCGGTGCGAGCGCCTTCAGCGCGGAAATCATCGTTACGCATGAAAAGACAAGGGAACTGATCGCCGAGCGCGGGCGGCAGGACTGGGAGTCGGAGTACGGGCGGATGCCAAGGCTGTTCCGGGAGCCGGCCTCGATCCCCGGGCTGACCTGGCCGACCGCGACGTTCACCGACCGGTTCACGATCGACCTGGGCGGCGGCCGCGGCGACCTGGTGCTGCAGTACTGCGGGCGCGGGCACACCGAGGGCGACATCGTGGCGTGGCTGCCGGACCGGCGGATCCTGTACGCGGGCGACCTGGTGGAGGCGCAGGCCGCGCTGTACACCGGCGACGCGTTCCACCGCGACTGGGCGGCCGGCACGCTGGACCGGGTCGCGGCGCTGGGCGCGGAAACCCTGGTTGGCGGGCGCGGCGCGGTGGCCCACGGCGCAGATGCCTGCGCGGCGGCGGTAGGCCAGACCCGGCATTTCCTTGACACGATGCTGGCCGAGGTCGGCGCGGTGCGCGAGCGCGGCGGCACGCTCAAGGAGGCGTTCGAGGGCGCGCACGCGGCGCTGGCCGAGCGGTACGGACGCTGGCCGATCTTCGAGCATTGCATGCCGTTCAACACCTCCCGGCTGTGGGACGAACTGTCCGGGATCGAGCGGCCGCGGATCTGGACCGCACAGCGCGACCGCGAGGTCTGGGCCGAGTTGCAGGGCTGAACCGATGCCGCTGGTGGCAATCCTTGGCAACGGGCCGGTCGGGCAGACCACGGCGCTGATGCTGGCCCGCTGGGGCGTGCCCGTGGTGCTGCTCGACCAGCGCCCGCACCGGGACGCGGTGGGTTCCAAGTCCATCGTGCAGCAGCGGGACGTGCTCGACGCCTGGGCGGCGGTCGGCGCGGGATGGCGCATCGCCGACGAGGGCCTCACCTGGACCACGGCGCGCACGTTCTACCGTGACGCGGAACTGTTCACCGTCACGTTCGCCGGCCCTGGCCGGTCCGCCTTCCCGCCGTTCGTGAACATCTCCCAGACCAGGACCGAGCAGATCCTGGACGAGTGCATCGCCGCCGAGCCGCTGATCACCGTGTGCTGGGACCACCAGGTCACCGCGCTGGACCAGGACGCCGGCGGGGTCAGCGTGACCTGCGCTACCGCTGGCGGGCCCGTCGTGCTGCGGGCCGGCTACGCGGTGGCGTGCGCGGGCGCACACGGCGACCAGGTCCGCCGGATGCTCGGCGTGCGGTTTGACGGGGAGTCGTTCGGCGACCTGTTCCTCATCTGCGACATCCGCACCGACCTGCCCGGCTGGGCCCGGGAGCGGCGGTTCTACTTCGACCCGCCGTGGAACCCCGGCCGGCAGGTGCTCATCCACCCGTGCCCGGACTCCACCTACCGGATGGACTGGCAGGTGCCGGCCGACTTCGACGAGGCACCCGGCGCCCGGCACGCGCGGATCACCAAGATCATCGGCGACCGGCCGTACGAGGTGATCTGGTCCTCGGTGTACCGGTTCAGCTCAAGGGTCACCGACCGGATGCGAGTGGGCCGGGTGCTGCTGGCCGGCGACCTGGCGCACCAGTTCTCCCCGTTCGGCGCACGCGGCCTGAACTCCGGGGTCCAGGACGCGGAGAACGCCGCCTGGAAGATCGCGTTCGTGCTGCGTGGCTGGGCCCCCGAGGCGCTGCTGGACAGCTACCATGCCGAACGGCACGCCGCCGCCTGCGAGAACCTGGAGGTGACCACGGCCACGATGCGCTTCCTGGTACCGGGCACCGACGCCGACCGGCGGCACCGGGTGGCCACGCTGGAGGCCGCCGTGGCCGACCCCGCCGCCCGGTCCGCGGTGGACTCGGGGCGGCTGGCCGAGCCGTTCTGGTACACCGCCTCGCCGCTGACCACACCCGACCCTGCCCGGCCCTTCACGGGCCGCCCCGCCCGGGGTGCCGTGCCCCCGCCGGGCCCGGGCATCCTCGTCCCTGACGTCCCAGTTTCTGCGGCAATACGATCCTCCCCGCAGACCCTCCGCGCGCTGGCCCGGGCGGGCTTCGTGCTGCTGTGCGCCTCCGGCGCGGACGTGGCCGCGGCCCGGGGGGCGGCGGCGGCGGTGGCGGCGCCGGTCCGGGTGCTGGACGCCACGGCGCTGCCGGATTCCGGGGCTGGCCTGGCCGAGGCGGGGCTGGCCGCGCCCGGTGAGGTATGGGTGATCCGCCCGGATGCGCACGCCGCCGCGGTGCTGCACGACCCGGAGCGCGTGGAGATCGTGGCCGCCCTGCGACGCGCGCTGGCCCTGCCGAGCATGTCGTGCTAGCCCGGGGGACGACCCCCGGAACCCCCGCTGGCTCGAGGCTCCGTTCCTCCGTCACGGGGCCTCGGCCGTGACCTGGCTGGACCTGCCGCCGGATACCGGGTTCGGCGTGCACAATCTGCCGTTCGGAATCTTCTCCGTGGAACCCTCCGCGAATCCGCGGGCAGGCGTCGCCACCGGAGACTCCGTGCTGGACGTGGCGGCCGTGGCCGATGATCTGCGGCTCCCGCTGGGTGAACTGTTCGCCGAGCCGGCCCTGAACCGGTTCCTCGCCGCCGGGCCCACGGTCTGGCGGGAGACGCGGGAGCGGATCACCGAGTGGCTGACCAGCCCGGCGCACCGGGCCGTGGTGGCGCCGCACCTGGTCCCGCTCGGCGAGGCCCGGCTGCACCTGCCGTTCGCCGTGGCCGACTACGTGGACTTCTACGCCTCACGGAACCACGCGGAGAACGTGGGCGCGATCTTCCGGCCTGGCCAGCCGCCGCTGCCGCGGAACTGGCTGCACATGCCGCTCGGCTACCACGGCCGGGCGGGCAGCGTGGTGGTGTCCGGAACCCCCGTCACCCGGCCGAACGGGCAGCGCCGGGTACCCGGAGCGGACGGGCCGTCCTTCGGGCCGTGCCTGCGGCTGGATTTCGAGGCCGAGGTGGGATTCGTGGTGGGCGTGCCGTCGCGGCAAGGGAAGCCGGTACCGGTGGACGACTTCGAGGGGCACGTGTTCGGCGCGTGCCTGGTGAACGACTGGTCCGCCCGCGACATCCAGTCGTTCGAGACCGTGCCGCTGGGCCCGTTCCTGGGCAAGGCGTTCGCCACGTCGGTGTCCGCGTGGGTGGTACCGCTCGCCGCGCTCGGCGCGGCCAGGGCCGCTCCCCCACCGCGGGATCTCCCGCCACCGCCCTACCTCCACGACGGCCAGGACCCGTGGGGCCTGGACCTCAGCCTGGAGGTCCGGATCAACGGCTGCCTGGTCAGCCGCCCGCCGTTCGCCACGATGTACTGGACCCCGGCGCAGATGCTCGCCCATCTCACCTGCGGCGGCGCGCCGCTGCGCACCGGCGACCTGTTCGCGTCCGGCACGGTCAGCGGGCCTGCCCGGGATCAGCTCGGCTGCCTGCTCGAACTGACCCGCGACGGCGCCGAGCCGATTGCGCTTGCCGACGGCACCCAGCGGGCGTTCCTCGAGGACGGCGATGAGGTGGCGATCAGCGCGACCGCACCAGGACCGGACGGTGCGGTGCTCAGCCTGGGCGAGGTCCGTGGCCGGGTGGTTCCCGCGTCGTGAGCAGGTAGAGCAGCGCGATCAGGGTGGGCCCGCCGACGATCCCGCCCTCCGCCTGTCGCAACCCCCTGGCACAATCGCGCTCATGCCGCTGATCGAGAGGATCCGCACCGGCCAGGTGGTGGTCGGCTCGTTCGTCCACGAGCCGGGAGATGCGGCGGCCGCCACCGAGTGGTGGCAGAGCAGTTGTGTCGCGTTCACCGACTTCGGGTGGTGGCGGATCCGGTCGCGGCGCGGCGGCGGGGCGGTGACGCCAGGACGGGTCCTGGTGGGGGCGGCGGAAGCTGAGCACGAGTGCCGGCACCCGGCTGGCCTGGATGACCGGATGCTGGTCCTGGACTATCTGGGTGATCCGGACCCCGGCCCGGCGCTGCTGGTACGGCAGTCGCCTGCGCTGCGCCGGGCACGGCGGGCACTGGCGGCCGCGATGCGGTTGCCTGATCCGGACCGAGACGAAATCGATGCGCTCTGCCTGGGCAAACTGGAACTGTGCCGGGACGCTCGCGGCCAGGCCGGCAGACCGGGACCGAAGACGCGCAGGCTGGTGACGCGGTTGCGGGCGGAGGCCGCGGCCCAGTACACCGACCCGGAGTTCAGCCTGGTGGCCGAGGCAGTGGCGCTGGGTATGAGCAGGACCCGGCTGGTTCACGCGTTCCAGGACGTGACCGGCCTCACCCCGCATCGTTACCTGCGGGGGCTGCGCACCACCCATGCCGCCCGGCTCCTGGCCCGGACCGCCGCGCCGGTGACCGAGATCTGCTTCGCCAGTGGATTCGGCAGCATGACCCGGTTCCACGCCGCGTTCCATGAGGCGTTCGGCACGACGCCTACCGGCTACCGGGCGCGGTGCGCTGGATCCGGCGGACCCGCACTTTCCGGGTAGCGCTCCGGACCCGCCGGGCCTACCGTCCCGGCATGCGCACGCGCCCCGGCGGCAGCACACCGTTGTCGATACCAGCCTTCCGGCGGGTATGGGCGGGGGTGACCGTGTCGGCCGCGGGCGACGCGGCCGGTTGGGTTGCTCTGGTCGCACTGGCCCTGGGCCCGGCCCATGCCAGCCTGCCACTGCTGGCCGCCTGTTACACGATGCCGGTCGCGGTGGGCGGCCTGACCGCCGGGTGGGCGCTGGACCGGTTCGGCCGGGCCCGCATGATGACCGCCGACAACCTGGCTCGCGGCGCGGTGTTCGCCTCGGTCCCGCTCACTGCCTTGGTCGTGCCGCCGGGCGCGGCCCAGGTGTACCTGGTGGCCGTGGTCTACGGGCTCCTGATGATGGTCACCCTGGCCGGCTTCCCTTCCCTGATTCCCTCGCTCGTCCCGGCCGCGCAACTGGGCCAGGCGAACGCCCTGGAAGGAGCCAGCTACGGGCTGGCCAGCCTCACCGGCGCGGCGCTGGGCGGGCTCGTGGTCGCCACCGTGGGACCGGTGCCGGTACTGGCCTTCGACGCCGCCAGTTACCTGGTCCTGGCCGTCATCCTCGCCTCGACCCGGGGCCTGCAACCGCGGGCCCGGCATGATGGCCCGCAGCTCACCGGCACCCGCGGCACCGGCCTGGCCGCGGTCGTGCGGCTGGCCCTCAGCAACCCCGTGCTCCGGGCCACGACGATCATGTTCGCGGTGTTCAACATCGGCGAGGGTGCGCTCCTGGTGCTCCTGCCGCACCGTGCCATCGGCCTTGGCCTCGGTGCCGGCGGGTACGGCTACCTGGTGGCCACGATCACCGGGGGCGAGCTCGCCGCGGCGGCGTTCCTGGCTCACCGCCCCTGGCGGGCCCCGCTGCTTCCGTCGATCATCATGGCGCAGCTCATTGCCGCCCTCGCGGTGCTGGCGCTGCTCACCATCTCGCTGGCGGCCACGCTGCTCGGGCTGGTCGTGCTGGGAGCGTGCAGCGCGCCGATGACCGCTTGGGCGCAGACCTTGCGGATGCGCCTGGTACCCGAGCAGGCGCATGGCCGAATGTTCGCCATGCTGCGGACCGTGATGCAGGCCACGCCGCCGCTGGGCGCCGGGCTGGCCGCAGCGACCATGCGTCTGGGGGGCGCTGCCACCGTGTGGGCCGTGGTGGCCGCGATGGGCCTGCCCGCGCTCCTGTTCGCGCCCCGGCTGCTCACTGCCTCGTACGGGGAAGACGCCAGCGCGGGTTGTCCGCACTCCGATTTCCGTGCTGCGAGCTGACTAGCATTGGAGCATGACCCAGGTCGTGCGTCCGCGCGGGAAAAATGCCTGAACGGCGCCCGGTGGTGACCATGGCGGTATTGGCCGCCGTCGCCGTGGCCGGGACCCTGTGGCTCGGGCACACCGCGTGGGCGGCATTCAGGAGCCGGAGCACACCGTCGTGCTCGTGGCCGCTGCGGATGCGCGGGACGCCGACCGCCGCGCAGGCCGGGCTGGTCCGCTGCTACCTGCGGGCTCTCGCCGAGCGCGACACCGGCGGGCTGGCCGCAGTGGCCGACAACATGCCGCCGGTCCGCATCACCCAGGCCGACCTCGCGCACTCGGCCGACGCGCGCAGTGGGCTGGCCACGGCGACGTTCCTGCCCGCCGACGTCGACGTCGCGTACGTGCCGCTGATCATCAGGTACGCCGACGGCGCCAGCGACCGGCTCGGCCTTCAGAACCTGATCGCCATGGGCGGGCCATCCGTCTGGCGCATCACGATCGGAACGGATGTCAGCCCGCCTTCCGGGCCAGCGCCGGCCACGGCCGCGCCGTAGCGAGCAGTGGAGCTTAACTTCGTTGGCACGGCGAGCGCTCGTCGGGCATTGTTGGCCGGGTGAGCACCCCACCCCCACACCCACCCGTACCGCCCGCTCCCGGCAGCGAGGATCTCAGAGGGCTGGCGCGTGGCATGCGCCAGCTGCTTGAGCTCGCGGCACAGACGCTGAGCGCGGAGGCGGGCCCGTCCGGGCTGGCGCTGCGGGTCACCGATCATCTGGGGTGCGAGCTGACCGAGGTGGTGCTGGTTTCGGAGAGGTTCCCGAGCTGGGAGCAGGTGAACCTCCAGCGTGGCGTCGATGCATACCTCGCGGTGCACGCCACTGGCGCACAATGGTTCGGCCCGGCGGGGGGCGGTCACCGCCCGCACGAGGACATCCTGTCGCTGCTCAGCATGCCTCCGCTTGCCGCCATGGGGTGGGCCGGGGCGCGCATCCCAGCCCGTGCCATGGTCCGCGGCGGCGCGGGCAGGGGCGGCGACGGGGCGGTCGGCGCCGCCAGCTACGGCACCGCCGCGGTGGGGCCCGAGGAGAACACCGAGGTGGTGACGCTCGGCCTGGTCGCCGCGGCGGCACCCGGCGGCGTCCCGGTGGTGATCGGCATCCGGGACGAAAGCCGGTTCGGCGCGCCGGTTTGCTGGCTGGAGGTGCTCGCGGCGGATCGGGAGGCGGCCACCGCGGCGCGGGATGAGATCGAGCGGCTGGTGCGGGCGCAAGATGTGTTCCGCGGGCAGGTGCTCAGCTTCGCCGAGAGCGAGCACCACGGAAACGAACTGGTCACGTTCCTGCCCCGGCCCGAGGTCACCGCCAGCGATGTCGTGCTGCCGGACGGGATGCTCGAGCACATCGAGCGGCACATCGTCGGCGTCGCCGACTGGTCCGCCGAACTGCTCGGCGCCGGCCAGCACCTCAAGCGGGGCCTGCTGCTGCACGGCCCGCCGGGGACGGGCAAGACCCACACCGTGCGGTACCTGACCAGCCGCCTGGCGGACCTCACCGTGATCCTGCTCACCGGCCGGTCCATCAGGTTCATCGACCAGGCCGCGGCGCTGGCCCGGCGCCTGCAGCCCTCGATGGTCGTGCTCGAAGACGTCGATCTGGTCGCCATCGACCGGGACTACACCCCCGGCGGGAACCCGCTGCTGTTCTCGCTGCTGGACGCGATGGACGGGGTCGGCGCCGACGCGGACGTCACGTTCGTGCTGACCACCAACCGGGCCGACATCCTGGAGACCGCACTCGCGGACCGGCCGGGCCGGGTAGACCTGGCGGTCGAGCTTCCCCGCCCGGACGCGGCCTGCCGGGAGCGCCTGCTGCGCGTATACGCCAGGGACCTGACCGTGGACGCCGACCTCGGCCAGGTGGTGGCGGGCACCGAGGGAGTCACCGCCTCCTTCATCAAGGAGATGATCAGGCGGACCGTGCTCACGTCACTGCGGGCCGGCGAGCGCCCGCCGGTGCTGCGCGGCCCGCATTTCGCCGATGTGCTGGCCGAGATGAACTCCGAGCACCAGGCGCTCACCCGCTCACTGCTCGGCGCGGGTGCCGAGGGACCCGCCAGGGAACCAGCCCGCCCGCCGCGCGCCGGCCGTCGCATGGGGACGTGATCAGAGCAGCGCCCTGACAGTTCAACCGGATGCCGTCGGCGACCCGCTACGCGGGCCACCGCTACGGCGGCGTTCCCGATGAGTCAGCAGGTCGGCAATGGTGGGGTCGGCGGGGAGGTGAATACGGCCCAGACGACCTTTCCAGTGTCGCTTAGTGCGGTGTAGCCCCACCTGTCGCTGAGCGCGCAGACGATGCGCAGTCCGCGGCCGGTCTCAGCAAGGGGACTGAGTCCCTGGGGTACCGGAGCGGCCTTGCTCGGGTCGGTGACTGCGCACAGTACGCATGGCCCGGGCTGTAGCAGGCCGATCCGTACCGGCCGCTGGGGCCGAGCATGGCCGGGAGGTGGCACGGCGTGGCACAGCGCGTTGGTCAGTAGCTCAGAAATGACAATCGCGATATCTTCGCGACGTTCCGCCACACCCCACAGCTGCAACGTGGCGATGACATATTCGCGGGCTGCGCGGACAGATCCGGCGCCCGTCCCAGGTGTGCGAGTGGCAATCCGCGGCAAGTGGCTCGGCCCAAGAACTGGGTCCGGCGATTGCCGGATGTTGCTGCGCGCCAGCCCGGCCCTCTCTGCGGCCACCATCAGCCACGGGCAGCCTGCGCCGCCTACCGGTGCCGCTTGTGCTGCCAGCACGCTAGGTCCGCCCGAGCCGCTCCCACGCGTCTTGATCGCTGCCATTACTCCCCTCCCCCGAGCCGTTGTCAAGCAGCCTGCGGTGGTGCCAGCCGAGGGCCAATGCTGCGGGAATTAGCAGCGCTGGCCGTCGTCTGTAACTTGGTCACTGCGCGAGTATGGCGGCGCGGCTAACGGGCTTCCGTTACCGTTCCTGAGTCGGCAGTGGGACGAGCGGTGGCTCGACGGCGAGGAGCATGCCTGCTTCCGCCCCGCCTGCTGCGCCTGCTGCGTCGTCGCGCTCGGCCGCGGCCGTCGCCGCGTCGCGAGCGCGCAGCCTAACCGGGTGAGTGGCCCAGAACCGGCCGTCGCTCTGCTGGCACTGCGGGCATGCCAGCCGGCCGAGCGCATCGACCCGCCAGCCGGCTGCGATGGCACGAGCGCGGATATCAGCTTCGCCGAGCGCAGCGGAATCGGAGTGCCAGGAGATGCAGGAACCCATCTCGCACCACATAATCGGCATACGCAGCTCGTCACCGATCACCGCCCGCTCGGTACATGGTGCACGGCCTCGAGACCCCGCGCGAGCCATGGCCCGAGCACGGGTGCGGGCCTGAACGTGAGCACGGGCCTCCGCGCGGGCGCGGGCCTCGGCGGCAAAGATCTCAACCTGGGAGATCGGCCGGTTCAGCCCGGAAGCGGCGGGCTCCGGCCGAGAGCTTCGGGTGCCTACGAGCCCCGCCTGACGACCAGCCGGCCGGCTTTCGGCGCCGCCGTCGTCGCGCAATTCGGCAAGCCACCCGCTCATCTGGAGCATGCTGGTGTCATCTGGCCAAATGTCGGTCTTCACCTTAAAACCCCTCCCTCCGTCAGGGGTAAGTGCCAACCCGCCCCGTTAAGCTGCCGACCGGCGCGCCCGCCGTGTGGACGCATCGGCTGGCCGCTGTCTGTCCGGTGCGCCGGGCTCCTGTGATGCTCCGTAGCGGCTGGCCGCAACGGGCCGGGCAACTGTCATAGCGCCCGGACATGCAGCCTGCCCCTAGTCGGCCCCCCGCTGGCCTCGCACTTTGTCCCACCGTGACGCTCACCCTCCCCTTACAGGGGCTGGCTCCTCTTCTTTAATTCCAAATTTTACGGTCCCGAGTCCACATCACAACCAGATAAACTTTCAATAAATATTCGGA